>SWCD01012026.1_pt1 | contig 179240 bp, 163 predicted proteins | sample 4693011 | NCBI WGS metagenome assembly SWCD01 (sample SAMN10267278, study PRJNA491770) | bioreactor metagenome | isolation source: DHS bioreactor inoculated with marine | place: Japan: Omine Ridge, Nankai Trough
AAAAAAAGGTTTGAAAAAGGGACGGGAAAGTACCGTGATTTTTAATTCGGGATAGGTTTGCGCCAAAACGCGAAGTACGGGAACGGTCATGGCCACGTCGCCCATGGCGGAGAGGCGGATTACCAGTATGTGGGTGGGTTTTGGCATTTTATTTCTAAAAACCTAACAGGTTTTGAAAACCTGTTAGGTTTAAAATAATATTATTTTTTACCGCGAAGCACTGGGTTTAGCTCTTCGTCATTGTACATTTTCATCTGTTTGTAAACTTTCATGTACTTTCTGCCGTGGGCAATATCGTCCAGCAATTGGTTGATGGCAGTGCTCAAATCTACACGTTGTTCCAGCAGAATATTCAACTTTGCTTTGCAGGCCATCAAATGTTCTTGGGAAGCGTCTGTTCTGGTTGCCTCTTCGTTCATATGATAGATTTTCAGCGCCAAAATCGATAGGCGGTCAATTCCCCATGCCGGACTTTCGGTATTAATTGTCGCGTTGTCATTCACTTTTACATCATTGAATTTTTCGAGGAAATAACTGTCAATATACTCAACCATATCGGTTCTGTCCTGGTTTGAGGCATCAATTTGTCGCTTCAACTTTAAGGCACCCACTGGGTCAATATTCGGGTCGCGGATTATGTCTTCGTAATGCCACTGCACGGTGTCTATCCAGCATTTCCGGTATAGTAGATGTTCAATTAAATCACTGTCCTTATCGTATGGATTGCTGAAAGGTTGGTCCACAGTATTTATTTCGTGGTATTTATTTATTACCTCTGCGAAGATTCTGTTGGCTTTGTCTGAGAACATAGTTTTATTTTTATGAAAAAACATCCCCCTAGCCCCCTTCAAAGGGGGAATAAATCGGGATGTTAATTTCTATTTCATGATTTTTCTAAAATGTGTAAATATTCAAAAGTTTTTGAAGCTTTGTGGTTTCGGTTTTCGGTTTTATCTGCTTTGAAACGTTGGTATTTTTTGGTTTTCAACGTATATTTTCCGAAGCGTTCCATCACCGTTTGCACTTCCTTTTGGCCCATCAATCCTTCGTTGTTGTAACTTAGAAAAATATAGGGAAATTGTGCATTTTCAATTAATTCCCCAAAACTTTTAATCACTTCGCCGGTTTTGCACCAATCACTTTTGTAGTAATCGCGCAGGCCGGTTTTGCCCTTGGGTACAAAGGTATCATATTTTGCGATAGTATTCAGCAAATGATAGTTGGCGCCGTATTGACGGGCATTGTATGGCGGATCCAAATAGAGGATATCGCCTTCAATTTTCTTTATAAGCTCATTGCTGTCCTGCTGAAAAACTTGATGTGAGTTTGTTGTTTGCTGAAAAACTGCAGGTTTAATAACAAGACTTTTTGCTGCGGAAGTTTTTATGTGTTTCAAATACGCACCGTAAACCGAAGCAGTATTTGCAACTTTATCGGCGCTTTCCAATAATGAAGCAAGCAGAAAGAAAAACTTGTTTTCGGATATTTGAGAGGTTTTTTTCCATTCCTCAATTTGAATTCGGACTGCATCAATTTTCTGCCCATTTTCTGATGTGAAATAATTTCGGCCAGCTTTTCCTCCTTCGGAATAATTTTCAAAAATAAAGCCTTTTTTGCCTTTTAAAGCGTTCAATTCATTAATGAATTCTTCGTATTCAAAAGAAATATGATTGCCGATGTAGTTTCGGTTCAGCACAAAACTGTAATACTCCACATCATTGGCGATTACCTGTTTTACGTGGGGTTTAAAGTTTCGGCCAACGATTCCAGTTCCTGCAAAAAGGTCGCAAAATGTTTTTTGCGAAAGATCATTTCCGCAGGTTTCGGTAACTGTTTCAAAAATGAATTTGGAGAGTTTGTGTTTGGAGCCTATGTAGTTCATTAAGGCAGTTCTTTTGCTTGGCTAAGAGCTTCCGTTTCAAGTTCAAGAGAAATTCGGAAATCTGTTTGCTTTAATTTTTGCAAAATTGGTTTTAGTGAAGGAATTACCCCCTTCAGTTTTGCTTTTACTACTACTCCAATAGTTCCAGTGTAGGATATTCCCAAATGTTCAGCCATTTTTCTAGCCTTTAGGTCATCTAAAATAACTGTGCTGTTTTCAATTTCCAAAGCTAAAGCTATTGCACTGGATTCGCCCTTGTCTATTTGAACTTCTAAAATAGCCTGACGATAGTAGTCTGTTGCCGATTTTATAATTACCCATGCTGGCAGTGGCTCTCCGAATTCTGACGCCACTTCAGGTGTTGTTATTACTTCCCCATAAACTTTCTGCAAAATATCCAATTCCCCAATGTTTGTAAGTATAATAAAACAGCTGGTATCGGAAATAATAGTTTTAGGCATTGGCAACATCCTTTGCTAAATCTGAAGCGGGATAATTGAAGACGGAAACATTATAACGACCCAAAAGCTCGATAAAAGTACGTTTTGTTAGGCCTGCCATTTCAGCTGCCTGGCCCAATGACAACTTACCATTTTCATAAAGGCGAGATGCCACAAATATTGCAAGTTCGCTTGGCCCTATATCAAGACCGTCAGGTATGTTTAAGGATAATGTTTTCATATTTCAAAGATAGTGAAATTCTTGTTGCCAATCTGGTTTAAAAAGAGTGCTTTAAATTTTCAAAAATGAAATTGGAGAGTTTGTGTTTGGAGCCTATGTAATTCATTTGGAAACCCAGATAATATCGGTTAAAGTTTGCTGTCCGGCAACAAAAGTAAATGATTGCAACTGCTCCGGCCTGAAAGTCGCTATATATTTTTGAATAGCATTTTTTAGCAAACCGATTTCAGCCTTCAATTTCCAATGTTCGCCATTTTCAGCATAAACCACAATAAAAAGACGGTTTTTGAAATGATGCCGTTTCTGGGTGCTTTGATTTTTGTAGAGCCATTCAATCAGTTCGGCTTTGTGGGTTTGGGCATATTCAAAGGTTTGGTTGAATTGTTTCGGAAAGACCGAGGTTTTATGGTCAAAGGGAATACCGAAGAGGTAAAAATCCTTTTCGGAATCTTTTGCTTCCGGAATAGGGTCGATACCTTCTATCTCAGTAAATATCTGCTCCACCGCCTGCGCGCTCCAGAAATTGTACCAACGGTTGGCGGCATACTGAAAGACTTGCTGTTTGTCAAAATCATGCATTTCCACCAAAATTGCAAGCTTCCGAATAAGTGTGTCCCAACTGGAGGTTTGGTAGATGAAGTTTGTATAATTGTCCCACGTATCATTCTGCTTCCGAAACCATTTATAGGAATATTGGTGTCTGCGCTTAAGTTCCTTTTCAATATTTTCAAGTATCAAAGTCATAACAAGAGAAAAACAAATGGCAATATTAAAATTAGCCAAAGCATAATTTCCTTAAACCAAAATTCGGCAATATCTTTTTCGCGATAATGTTCCTTTTCTGAACTTTCAATATAATTAGCGCTTATAATTGCAATCGGCGCCATTATAAAAAGCAATTCCGAACCTGTTTTTTCGGGAGCTCCCAACGCTATAAAAAAGGTTGTTATACTAACGTACAATAGTAAAAGATGATTGGGCCTTTCTTTTAAGGAAAGTTTTGAGATTTTTAAAATCCGGTAGATTGCAGTCCAAATGTAAAAGGCTAAAATGATGGTTACGGGAACTAAAATAGACGCAGAATTATAGGCAGAAAAGTCAAAACCCACCACATCTCTCCAATTCATAAACCAAGAAAAAGTATTGTTTACCAGCAATTGGTATGCGGTATTAATTACCAATACTGCCAAAAAACCCGTAAAGGGAACCAGCATTTGTTTGTAATTTGAATTGGGTTTTTGCACTACGGCAATCCACAGTGGGATAAAGAGTAAAATACTCCAAAAATAGAACAGGGAAGCTAGAGTAATCCAAATACTTGCATCCAGAATTTTTTTTTCTGAATTCTTATCGCTCCGTAAACTCATAAGTCGACGCAGTGCCAATAATAGAAAAGCATTTGCTAAAATTATTTTATGCTGAAGAAAAATAACGGGCAACATTATCAGAAAACAGGTGAAGAAAAATATAGCATAGGTATTGTTGCTGGTAAGATGGTTTTTCCGGATTATGAAATCCAACAGCAACATACTCAACACACTAATTATTATAAAGATGGCGTGTGTAAGCAATAAAGAAGGGGTTAAAAAAATTTCACTGTGCGAAATTGACCCCAATAAATAGCCTGCTACAATAAAAACCCCGAGGATTAAATAATTTATCGGGTTAGATTTTCCAAAAAAGCTTGTCAGCATACGGGGTAATTTTATATTTTTGCCATCTAAAGATTAAAGATATGACTTGGAAAGGTTTTTGGGAAGGAATAGCTTCCCTTTTTGAAGATTTTCTTTTTATCCCTTACGATGCATTGATGAAGCTTGAGCTTGACAGCTGGTGGCTTGCCAATATTTTTTCGTGGATATTTTTGTTGATTGGAGCTGCGGCTTTCATATATTGGTTGGGTAAACTTCGCGACTTTAACGAGAACACTGAAATTACATATACGTACGACGAAAATCCTTGATTTTTTTATAGGTCAAAACCTATGTCGCTTCGATACTGCATCCTGTCAAAAGATAGTTTTTCTATGTTTTGATAGGATTTTTTTAGCGCTTTTCTGAAATCATCATCCAAAGAAGTTACGGCCAAAACACGACCCCCATTGGTTAGCGTTTTGCCGTTTTCAGATTTTGTTCCTGCGTGAAAAACAATGGAACCGTCCACATTTTCCAAACCTGAAATTTCCTTTCCTTTTTCGTAATCTTCGGGATAGCCTCCGGAAACCAGCATGACGGTAGTTGCGGCCCGACCGTCAATTTCAATGTTGAAATTGCCCAAGTTTTGATGGTAGGTAGCTTCCAATAAATCAACCAGATCGGTTTTAATGCGCGGCAAAACAACCTCGGTTTCGGGATCGCCCATCCGCACGTTGTATTCTATCACGTAGGGTTCGTTATCCACTTTTATCAAGCCAATGAACACAAAGCCTTTGTAGTCTATCTTTTCTTCCGAAAGGCCGTTCACCGTTGGTTTAACGATTCTGTCTTCAATTTTTTTCATTAAAATCTCATCTGCAAACGGTACTGGGGAAACGGCGCCCATTCCACCGGTATTTAAACCAGTGTCGCCTTCACCTATGCGTTTGTAATCTTTTGCAGTGGGAAGGATTTTGTAGTTTTTTCCATCGGTAAGTACAAAAACACTGAGTTCAATTCCATCCAAAAATTCTTCGATTACCACTTTGGAACTCGCTTCGCCAAATTTACTATGCGTTAGCATGTTTTCGAGTTCTTGTTTGGCTTCGTTTAAATCCTTCAAAATCAAAACACCTTTGCCGGCAGCCAATCCGTCTGCTTTCAAAACATAGGGCGGATTCAATTTTTCCAAAAAAGATTTTCCCGCTTCCAAGGATTCTGCAGTAAAACTTTCATACGCAGCCGTGGGTATGTTGTGCTGCACCATAAATTCCTTTGCGCGCTGTTTGCTGCCTTCCAGCAAAGCACCGCGTTTTGAGGGACCTATGAGCATTACATTTTTCAATTCCGCGGTTTCGGCAAAATAATCGGCTATTCCGTGTACCAAAGGATCTTCGGGGCCCACTACAACCATTTCAATATTATTTTCAACAACGCATTTTTTCACCCCTTCAAAATCGGTTACTTTTAAATCTACATTTGTTGCTATAGAAGCAGTTCCCGCATTTCCGGGGGCTACGAAAAGTTTTTCGCAGCGGTTGCTCTGTGCAATTTTATATGCAAAAGTATGTTCGCGGCCACCGGAACCAAGGATGAGAATATTCATAATTGAGATGTTTTGTTTCGGTGTCAAAAATAATTGTTTGTACCTTGAACCGCTAATTTATTTGAAGCGAATTTGGCTTTGTGAAATTTTTTGGTTTCAACTTAATTGAAAAACATCTTTTGAGACTATTCGATATTTCCCTTTTTCTGAAACGTTTCCCTATAAAAGGGGCGAAGGAGGAATTGCATCAAATTTCTGGAATAAAAGAAGCAGGCTACGAAGCATTTTTGAAAGCGAAAAGGGCCGAAATTGTAACCTATCATTTAAAAAACAACCCTTTTTATCGCCAGAAGGTGAAGGGCGATTTTTCAACTTGGGAAACACTTCCAATTTTGAAAAAAGCAGATTATCAAATTCCGCTGAAGGAGCGACTTTCAAAAGACTTTTCGGAAAAAAATTGCTACACAAACAAAACCTCGGGTTCCAGCGGCAACCCCATTCGCTTTGCAAAAAATAAATACAGCCACGCCATGACCTGGGCATACCATATGGAGCGATTTGGGCGGCACGGCATAGATTTTAATAGTTCGTTGCAAGCCCGTTATTACGGAATTCCTTTGGATACTGTTAAAAATAAAACGGTACGCGTAAAGGATTTTTTAGCACATCGGCATCGGTTTTCAATAAATGACCTTTCAGAAAAGGCACTCGATGAAATGTTGAAAGTCTATAAACAAAAGCCATTTGAGTACATTAACGGCTATACCAGTAGCATTGTGCTCTTTGCGAAATACTTGAAGGAAAAGAACATAATCTTAAAAAATGTCTGTCCAACGCTGAAGGTGTGTATCGTTACATCCGAAATGCTTTTTGAGGATGATAAAATTTTGCTTGAAAGCCAGTTGGGCGTTCCAATTGTGAATGAGTACGGCTGCTCGGAAGCGGGTGTGATTGCCTTTACCAACCCTCACGGCGAATGGGAAGTGGATTCCAAAACGCTTTTTGTGGAGATTTTGGACGAAGCCGATAAACCGCTTCCTTTGGGTGAAGAAGGGCGAATTGTAATAACTTCTTTGCATAACAAGGCACATCCGTTTATTCGTTATGAAATTGGTGATTACGGGGCGCTAAGCGAAAAAAGTACGTTTAAAAAACCAATTCTAAAAACGCTGGTTGGAAGAACAAATGATTTTGCAATATTGCCAAGCGGAAAGAAAGCGGCCGGAATGACTTTTTATGTGATCACCAAAAAGATAATGGAGGAGAGCGGGAATATTCAGGAGTTTAAAGTGATTCAAACAAAGATTGATACTTTTGAAATAAATTATGTAAGCAAAACCGAACTGACCGAAGAAAAGAAAAGTTTTATCTCAAAAACCATTGTCCAATTTTTAGAGCCGGGATTGAAATTTACATTCCATAGAAAAACACAGTTGGACAGGGCGACGAGCGGGAAGCTGAAACAGTTTGTTTCGTTGGTTGAAAATTAATATCCTACTTATGAAAATTACTATTGTTGCAGGCGCGAGACCCAATTTTATGAAAATTTCCCCAATAATTCGCGCAATAGAAAAGCTAAAAACTTCAACAAAACCAATAGATTATAGGCTAGTGCATACAGGGCAACATTACGATGCCAATTTAAGTGATACTTTTTTTGAGGAACTTCAAATTCCCCATCCGCACAAAAATTTAAACATAAAAAGCGGAACTCAAGCTGAGCAAACTGCGGGTATAATGATCGGTTTTGAAAATGAATTGATTCAAAACAGGCCTGATTTTGTAATTGTTGTGGGTGATGTAACTTCTACAATGGCTTGTGCAATTGTAACCAAGAAAGCAAATATTTCCTTAATCCACGTGGAGGCCGGAATACGAAGCGGCGATCTGACCATGCCCGAAGAAATAAATAGAATGGTGACCGATAGCATTACCGATTATTTTTTTACGACTTCTGAAATTGCTAACCAAAATTTAATTAAATCCGGTCATTTAAAAGAAAATGTTTTTTTTGTGGGAAACGTAATGATTGACACGCTGCTGCAAAATTTAAATCATATAAAAAAGCCATCATTTTGGGATGATCTGAATTTAGAAACTGAAAAATATTATTTGCTCACACTTCACCGACCTTCAAACGTCGATGAAGCTAGTTCATTTATTGAATTATTAATAGACATATCAATTCACGCTGGAGATATACCCATCGTTTTCCCAGTACATCCCCGAACCCAGCAAATTTTGCGAGAAACAAAAAAAGACTTTCCGAATTATCATTTTGTTGAACCTCAGGGATATTTAAGTTTTATCTATGCATTGAAGAATTCCAAGGCTATTTTGACCGATTCTGGCGGTATTACCGAAGAAGCTTCCATTCTGAATGTTCCTTGCATAACTTTCAGAAATTCAACAGAACGTCCAGAAACCTGTGAACTTGGAACAAATGTTTTGGTAGGAAATAATAAGAAAAAAATTTCCGAAGCATTTCAAAAACTAAAAAACTCGCAATGGCCAGATGGTAAGAGTATTCCCCTGTGGGATGGGAAAGCATCAGAGAGGATTATTTCCACTTTAATAAAAATATATTATGAGTAAAGAAATTTTACTTATAAGCAACTATTTCCCTCCTGAAAAAGGAGCAGCCTCCAACCGTATGTATAGTGTGGCAGAAGGCTTGGGAAACGCAGGATTTAAAGTGAAGGTTGTTTGTCCACTACCTAATTACCCCACAGGTAAAGTTTTCAAGGAATATAGTGGCCGGATATCTTCTACGGAGGATGCTACCTTCGGAAAAATAAAACGATTATGGACTTGGCCCAGCAATTCTGCAAATAAGTTTGTGAGATTGCTCTCTATGGTTTCTTTTTCGCTCAGCTTGATTTTATTCTTCATTTTTTCCAAAACACCTAAAAAAGTTTTTGTTCAATATTCTCCCGTTTTTGTAGGGTTTACAGCGGTTTGTTTGGGACGTTTGTTCGCTAAAAAAATAATACTGAATGTTTCAGATCTTTGGCCTTTGGCTGGGTTGGAAATGGGAATTTTAAAGAAAGGAACCTATTATTCCCTTTTGCAGAAGATGGAAAAGTTCTGTTATAAGAATGCCGAATTGATTGTTGGCCAATCTGAAGAAATTCTTCAGCATATTTCAAATTATGTGAAGAAGCCAACTTTTTTATATCGAAATGTTCCAAACTTCGGCATTCCTAAGATTCAAGAGACCAGATCTTCAAATGACATTAAGATTGTTTACGCAGGTTTATTGGGAGTTGCCCAGGGAATCTACGGGATTTGTCAACGAATTTCATTTCCAAAGAATGTGAGTCTGCACATTTATGGAGCAGGGCCCGACATGGAAAAAATTCTAAAGTTAAAGAAAGAGAATATTTCTTTTTACGGTGAATTGGGCAGAGATGAATTACACAGGGAATTGCAAAATTATGACATTGCATTTATTCCTTTAATAAAACGAATTTACGGTTCCGTGCCCTCAAAAATATTTGAATATACACGCTTGGGGTTACCTGTTCTTTATGCAGCGGGTGGAGAAGGCGGGGAAATCGTAAAAAAGGAATCTTTGGGCTGGGTTGTTCCAGTAAATGATTTGAAGGCGTTGCAGGATTTTATAAATACCGTTTCCGTAACGGACTTAAAACTTTTTCCGAAAGAGGATGTCCAACGGAATTCGGTTTCCGCATTTAATTTTCACAAACAGTTTGAAGGTTTTACTGCTTTGATAGAAAGTATTTAATACGCTTTTTCTTCACCGCGAAGGGCGTTGTAGATGGTTTGAAATACAATTTTAATATCGAGAAAGAGGCTCCAGTTTTCAAGGTAAAAAATGTCATATTTCACTCTATTAATAATATGGTTATCGTCTTCAACCTCACCTCTAAAACCACTTACCTGGGCCAATCCTGTAATCCCCGGTTTTATAAAATGGCGAACCATAAATTTATCGATGCGTTCTGCGTACATATGCGTATGGCTCACCATATGCGGTCTTGGCCCTACAACGGACATTTCACCTTTTAGCACGTTGATAAACTGTGGCAGTTCATCAATACTCGTTTTTCTAATGATTTTTCCTACCCGTGTTACGCGTTCATCCCCTTTTCTTATTTGTTCCAGATGCGCCATTGGATTTGGTCTCATGGAGCGGAATTTATAGCAATAAAACTCCTTATAATCTAGTCCGTTTCTTTTTTGTTTGAAGAATACAGGCCCTTTTGATTCTAATTTAATTAATAATCCAAGAATTGGAGTAAGCCAGGATAAAAGCCCTACAATGACTAAAAGCGAAAGCATTATATCAAAACTTCGCTTTAAGAACTTATTAAAAGGCTCATCCATAGGAATTTTACGCATGGAAAGTATGGGAAGTACTCCATAGTATGTAAAGTCCAGTTTTTTACTATATATTTCCTTATTATCTGGAAGAAATTTTAAGACCTTGAGGTTGTTGTCAACAAAATCAATAAGCTTTAATAAATCTTTGTTATTGATTTCCGCCACGGAAGAGTATACCTCATCTATTTTCTCACTGAGAATATAATCCATACATTCTTCAATAGTAACTTTATCAGGTCCTTTTAAATCAAAGGTTTTGTACAATTTATATCCGTAAACTGGATTGGTGGTAAAAAACTTTCGTAACTGATCTGTTTTTTGGTTAAGGCCAAGAATTACAACTCTGCGAACATTGCCTCCTAAATGGAGGCGATATCTTTTAAGAAGAAAATAAATCCCCAGTTTTACAATAGTAATGCATAATATTACTAGAAGTATGTATTTAAAAATTGTGGATGCAGATGTTGTCAATTCATTATAAAAACCGAAAAATGAAAAAACAATCAAAAGAAAAACAATGCTCTGCTTGCCTATTAGTGATATTATTTTTGATAAGTGGGTAAAACGATAAATCTCATAAAATCCTGAACGTAAAGAGAGTAGCAGCCAAGCAATGGTTAAAAAAACAACATAGTTAAAAAAAGGGAACGGCTGCCCAAAAAATTTAAAAGCAAAAAAATGGATGAAGAAAAGATCTATTCCGTATGAAATAGGTCTTAATAATCCTGAATATCTTCCACTTCTAAACATTTAATTATCACCTATTATGCTTTGAAAAGTCTTTGTGTTCACTTTTAAAAAGTTCTTCTTTTGAAAGATTTTTAAAATACTCAAATGTTTTCTTCATTCCTTCTTCCCTACAAATTTTAGGTTCCCATCCCAATATTTCTTTGGCTTTTGTAATATCTGGTTCTCGTTGCATGGGATCGTCCTGCGGCAGGGGCTTAAAAACAATCTTTTGTTCGGTTCCAGTTAATTTTACAATTTCTTTTGCAAAGTCAAGAATGGTAATTTCCTCTGGGTTGCCAATATTTACTGGAAGCGTATAATCGCTTAATAACAAGCGGTATAATCCTTCCACTTCATCATCTACATAACAGAAGGAACGTGTTTGCATACCATCTCCAAAAACTGTGAGATCCTCTCCCCGTAATGCTTGTCCAATAAATGCCGGTATAACACGTCCGTCATTAAGGCGCATGCGTGGCCCATATGTATTAAAAATTCGGGCTATTCGGGTTTCTACTCCATGAAATCTATGATACGCCATGGTAATAGATTCCTGAAAACGTTTTGCTTCGTCATAAACCCCACGAGGACCAATGGTATTTACGTTTCCATAGTACTCTTCTGTTTGTGGATGTATAAGTGGATCTCCGTAGACTTCAGAGGTGGAGGCAATAAGAATTCTTGCATTTTTTTCCCTTGCCAATCCAAGAAGGTTGTGTGTTCCCAACGAACCTACCTTTAAAGTTTGGATGGGTATTTTTAAATAATCTATTGGGCTTGCTGGGGAAGCAAAATGAAGAATGTAATCAACCTTGCCGGGGATGTGTACAAATTTTGTAACATCATGGTGGTAGAATTCAAACTCCGGTAATTTAAAAAGATGCTGTATATTTTTTAAATCTCCGGTAATTAGGTTATCCATTGCGATAACCTCATAATCCTCAGAAATAAATTTATCGCAAAGGTGAGAGCCCAAAAAGCCAGCTCCGCCTGTGATTAACACACGTTTTTTCATCCGTAAAAAATATTTGAAAAATAGGAAGATGTAATGCCTAAACATTCATCTTCGTTAAATTTATAATTGTCTAAAAGGCATTTCATAAATTAGTTGCTTTTCTTCCGATAGAAATATAGGTGAACCCTTCTGCTTCAATCTCATTTACATTGTATAAGTTTCTTCCGTCGAAAATTATAGGCTGCTTTAAAAGCTGATTCAGTTTTGAAAAGTTTGGGGTTCTAAAAATGCTCCATTCAGTACAGATTAAAAGTGCATCAGCATTTTCCAATGCAGCATACATAGATTCGGAATAATTTAATTTATCTCCAAAACGTTTTTCAATATTTGGCATTGCCTCGGGATCAAAAACTTGAAGTTTTGCACCTTTCTCAAGCAAAGCTTCCATCATATCAATTGATGGAGCCTCACGGATATCATCTGTTTCAGGTTTAAATGCCAATCCCCAAATGGCGATGTTTTTTCCCTTCAAGTCATTTTTGAAATAACTCTCAATTTTTGGAAGCAAGATGGTTTTTTGGGCCGAATTAATTTCTATTACTGAATTTAAAATCTTGAAATCATAGTCTGCATCTTTTCCAGCTTTTTGAAGTGCCTTAACATCTTTAGGGAAGCAAGAGCCTCCATAGCCAATTCCGGGAAAGAGAAAACGCTTTCCAATACGGCTATCGGTACCCATTCCGGCACGTACCATATCTACATCGGCACCAACTTTTTCGCAATAGTTGGCTATTTCGTTCATAAATGTAATTTTGGTAGCCAAAAATGAATTTGCTGCATATTTTGTAAGCTCTGCAGATTTTTCGTCCATTATGATAATTGGGTTTCCGGAGCGAACGAAGGGGCTATAAAGTTTTTTCATCAATGCCGTTGCTCTCTCACTGCTGGAACCAACTACGATGCGTTCTGGCTTTAAAAAATCATCTACTGCAAAACCTTCGCGAAGAAACTCTGGATTGGAAACCACATCAAATTCACAGGAAGCATTTTTAGCGATTACGCTCTGTACTTTTTCTGCGGTACCCACAGGCACAGTGCTTTTATCAACGATTACTTTATAATCTTTTATTTTCTTTCCAATCTCTTCAGAAACATTTAAAACATAGGAAAGATCTGCTGAACCATCTTCGTCTTCCGGAGTTGGGAGCGCCAAGAAAATAATGTCTCCATGCGCTAACCCTTCGTCTAAAGAAGTGGTGAATTTTAGACGATTTGCCTTAATATTTCTTTCAAAAAGAACATCAAGATGTGGTTCATAGATTGGGACGATGCCGTTACGCATCTTTTCTACTTTGGCTTTGTCTATATCCACACAAATAACTTCATTCCCTGTTTCTGCCAAACAAGTTCCTGTTACAAGGCCTACGTAGCCTGTTCCTATTACTGAAATTTTCATTTATTCTTTACTATCTTTTAACTGCCTAAACAGGTGTTTTTATTAATAATTTGCAAAAGTACAATTTGCAAACCTTTTTATAAGTTTTTTAGGGCGTTGTTTTCTGACGTTTTACCACTTGTAATTAATACTATTAATATAAAGCCTACATAATAAGCCCCGATCTGCCGGTGAAATACGTTTTCAACCATACAATACATTATAAGGATTGCAAGCATTGCCGTTGGCATAAACCACTTTCTGTTTACAAAAAAGCTTGTGAATATAAATGTTAGAAAAATCAATAGTGCTATAAAACCAGCGCCCAAATAAAAATCTAAAAATTGGTTGTGGGTATTGTACCTTTCTGCGACAAATCTATCTCTTTTCGTTGTTTCGGACACTTGGGAACTGTAACAGGAAACAAGCTCATCTTTTGTTTTATCAAAGCCTAAACCAGTAAGTATAAAACCTTTTTCGTGAATAATATTCTCTGCACATTGCCAGACTATCGAACGTAATTCATACGTCATTGAATTTTCAATAAAGGCCGGTGGGCTTTTGTGGGTTTCTGTTTGGTTGAGTTGAATGCCTTTTTCAGATTTAAGAAGAAAAAATAAGCCCAAAATTGCTGCACATGTAATTGCAGCAATGGCGATCTTCCATATTCTGCGTTGGCCATAGAATTGTTTTATTGCAATTAAAACCAAAAGACATATAATGGCGATCTTTGAGTTTATCAACACTATGAAGAGCAAGTTCACAAAAATATTGACCAAGTAATAATTGTTGTTGGGGTGATATTTTTTTTGAATTTCCTGAAAGGAAATTAAAATGCTGAAAGTGCTAAGTAGACCTAAGTACAGCCTATCTATCAACAGCGACTCTACTACTTGCGGAGAATCACCCAAAGCAAAATTTCCGGTAGCATCAGTAATTAGAACAAAATTATATACCGAGAAAACAATCGCTGCGAGCGAGGTAAATATTATAGCTCTGTTAATCTTTTTTACGTCTGCCACTGGAATATAAAGAATGGCAAGCCCTGCGGCTATCATCACTTTTTTGATGATGTTGAAATCCTCTGGAAATCTTCCGCTAATAAATGAATCGATACAGAGATAGGCTAATAGGCCCACAAAAAGTATTATGGGAAGTGATTTCAGTTTCTTGAAATCTTCTTTTTTTACAACAAACGGAAAGGCAAGTACCAGAATTGCCACGAGAATATTGGGCAATGCTCGAATATAATTATCAAAAGGAATAATGAGGTAAAGCAGCAGAAATGCGTAAGGGTATATGGCGGACAGCAGTATCCTCATTATTTTAAGTTCTGATTTCTAAATATTAGGGGAAGATAAAAAACTATCCATTAATAAACTTGCCCCTTAGCTATTTAGTTTTTAAAAAATCGATAAATCAAGACTTCTTCTCCGTCTCTGTTTTATATATGCTTTCCAGGGTGTGAATTGTGTTTTTAATGTTGAAGTGCTCATTAAAAAGTTTTAGTGAGTTTTCTTCAAAGAGCTCACGTTTATTGTCGTCCTCCAGCAATTCTAAAATTGCCTTTGAAAACTGACTGCTGTTTTCTTCTTTAATAACAAATCCATTATTGTTTTCAACAATTAAATCACGGTTCCCATCTGCGTCAGAAACTACACAAGCCTTTCCAAGGGCTAGCGCTTCAATAACAGAATATGGCAAACCTTCATATCTCGCTGTGGATATATATATTTTTGAGTTCTTGATTATGCTGAAAATATCCTCACGTTTGGTCCACTCCAATAATGTAATGTTTGAATCTAAATTATATTTTGAAATGAGTGATTTTACTTGTTCTAAATTAGGTGCATGATAACCTACACCCATTAACACCAAGTGTATATTTGGTTTTTTCTCCTTAAGCTCTCGTAAAACCTCGATCATCAATTCAATGTTTTTTTGAAAGGATGGCCTTCCTACCGAACAGATATATTCATCTGGCCACGTTTTTTCAATGCTTAAATTTGGAATTTCTGTTATTGCATTTATGCAATTATTGAAGAGCAATACTCTTTCTTTATTATAGCCCACTTCATTTATAGCTCTGTTTTTTTCAGAATTGGAAGACGCCAGGATTTTATTATTCCATCTTGAAAGAAACTTTTCCAGGCCCAAAAAAACATTCTTTTTAAATCTATTTTCGGCACTTAAAAAGGAATATGCCTGAGGGGTATGTAGCACGGGAACGCCGTTCATTTTCCCGACAATTTTTCCGATAACACCTCCCTTGGCACTGTGTGCATGTATTAAGTCTGGCTTTTCACTTTTAATAATTCTGTTTGCAGCTTTTATTGCTCTGTAATCCTTTAAAGGTTGAATATTTCGAATAATGGAAATAGGATAGTTCTTTACGGGAATATTTTTATCATTAAGAAATGGTTCATTTTTATCGGAATCGCCGTGAATTACAACAGATTCAAACTTTTCTGAATCTATGTTAGCCAATATCAATCTTAAGGAAACATCTACACCACCTACTGCGTGGAGGATATGAATGATTTTAATACGTTTCATATTATTTTGGTTGATTAGATCTTTCAATATACATAGGGTAAAGAATTGATATGAAAATAATAGAAAATAAAAAGCCTCCTATTTGTCTCTGGAAAAAACTTTCAATAAATGCAAACGCCATAATCGTGAAAATTAAGGCCATTTTATAATATGATTTTCTGTATTTATATAAAGCAGTTATAAAAATTGATAGAAAAAGCAGTAAAGCGAGTATGCCATAACTTAATAAAAAATCGAAATACTGATTGTGCGGATTAAACCTTTCAGCAATAAAATAATTTCTTTTATCATCTTTATTAATCAATCCATCATAACAAGATACTAGTTTATCTTTTGTGCCATAGAATCCGTTTCCAATTAATAGCTGTGTATCATTCTTTAAAATATTATAATTACACTCCCAAATAACAACTCTTGGTTCCCAGGCCATAAACAACTCAACATAACTCTTTTTACTCTCACTGCTTTGAGTATAGAAAAAACGCTCCCCAAGATTTTTATTGAATTTGAACGCCGCAATAGTAATAGCAAAAACGCAAGCGAAGAAAATTATATACTGTTTTTTGTTTTTCGAATAAAAAATAAGCAATACCAATAATAGCAATAGTAGGATAATTGCAATTCTTGATGATATTAACAGAGTAAAGAGTATGCATAAAATTATGTTTGCCAAATATAACAGCTTATACTTATTCCCCATAAGGCCGATAGACGCTATTACACTTAACACGCAGAGAAACCCAAGGTATACCCGGTCTATAATTAATACTTCATTTACAGCAGTACCATCTGCAAAATTAAATTCACCTGTCTGCAAATAAAATCCAAAGAGATTAAACAAGCTAACGCCTATACAAATCAGCACAGAGATTATTATGGTTTTATTTAGGTTTTCCGTTTTATTTATTGGAATAAATAAAGTTAAGAGTAAAAATGATGAAAAAATCTTTTGGACAATATTAATGTCCCTTTCAACCTCTTGAAAAAGAAGCATATTAATAGATATATACGCTATTAATATTATAAATAACAAAACTTCTTTTTTCAGAAGTTTTTTAAAGTCACTTTTTTTTACAACAAAAGGGAATAATGCCAACAAAACTATTAATATTATATTGGGTACTGCCGTGGCATATTTGTCTAATGGAATAGCAAAGCAGAAAAGATAAAAAAAATAAGGATATATATATTTTAAAATTATTTTCAAGATTCAATTTTTAGTAGGTTCTTTCTAAATTTTATAAAGGAAGTTACACATATCGATTTTTCATTGACTTTAATCATTTTGACGGTAAATATATATTATTATTAAGAAGATAATTGAAGAATAAGCCAATCTATCCTTATTTATAGAAAAAATTGTCCGCTCAATTCTCAGCTTTCTTAGGTTCCATAGATTTAATTTCGTTTATTATTCGGTCAATGGCCTTTCCATCACCAAATGGATTATTGACCAAGCACATTTTTGAGTAATAATCCTTATCTTCTATTAATTTAAGAGCCTCATCAACTATCTTTTGCTTAACTGGCCCAGTTAATATTGATGATCCCATTTCTATAGCATCTTGTCTTTCCGTAGAGAAACGAGTGACAATTAACGGTTTTCCAAGGGAAGGAGCTTCTTCTTGGATGCCTCCAGAATCTGTTATTATTAAGTGTGATTTTTCTAAAAGGTACACAAAAGAAAGGTAGTCTATTTGATCAACTAAAAAAACGTTTGGTGTCTTTCCTAAAAGTTTAATTATATGGAATTTACTATTAGGGTTGTGATGTATTGGAAAAATAACTTGAACATTTTTACGGGAAACAATTTCTAAAATTGCGTCACAAATATTTTGGATACCTGAACCGTGATTCTCTCGTCGATGGGCTGTTACAATAATCAATTTTTTTTCTTCATTTAAGAAAGAATACTTTTCTGAGATATTACTTCTAAGTGAAGCATCATTGTTAATCTTTTCTCTTGTGAAAAATAAGGCATCAATACCAGTGTTTCCACTAAAGCAAATATTTTTCTTTGGAATCCCTTCTTTTAATAGATTTTCTTTTGCTCTTATGGTAGGAGCAAAATTTTTGTTAGAAATCATTGCGGTGACTCTTCTTGACATTTCTTCAGGGAAAGGGGAATAGATATCGCCTGTTCTTAGACCTGCTTCTATATGTATAATCTTAACCTTTTCATAAAAAGCTGATAAACAAGTTGCAAAAGATGTTGATGTGTCACCTTGAGAAATCATTAAATCTGGCTTAAATTCAACTATAAGTTTTTGTAAACCAATTAATATTTTTGCGGTTAATTCACTTAAGCTTTGATTTTCAGTCATAACTTCCAAATTATAATCTGGTGTAACGTTAAATACTTTAAGTGCTTGCTCCATGACTTCTTTGTGCTGCCCTGTAGAACATATTGCAACTTTATATCCTTCAATACTTTTAAGCCTTAAGGCTAATGGTATAGTCTTTATTACCTCTGGTCTTGTGCCTATTACAATCAGTATTCTCATTGATTCAATTGGTGTTATATATATTTACTATTTGTTGAGTGATGCCTCCCCACGAATATAATCTTCGGAACTCAGCTGTTTCAAATTTTAAATTAGAATCTGGCCAATTTTGGACAATCTTCATTATTTCTTCTGCAATTTTCAAAGCATTGCCAGGAGGAACTAACCACCCATTTTTATTGTTTTGAACTATTTCTGGAATTCCGCCAACATTTGTTGCTAAAACTGGAATCCCACAGGAGATTAATTCTACCGAAAATAAGCTTAACCCTTCCATTAAAGATGGAATAACACCTATATCACTTGCATTAATTAATTCTGATAATTTATCATGCGTGATATTGCCAAAATATCTAATGTCAACATTTGAGGATTTGTCAAGTTCACATTGAACTTTTAATTTATATTTCTGAAAATCGTCAGATTCATTCCCCGCAAAAAGCAGCACTATTTTTTTTTGAATTTTTTCGTCAAGAAGATTTATAGCTGTCGCTAAATGGATAATTCCTTTAGTTGGAGCCCATCTTCTAGCACAGATGAGTGCTATTTTGCCTTCAATTTTAAGCTTAGATTTTAATTGACTTTTCTCTTCATCTGAAACTTCTCGAAAAATACTGATGTCAACACCATTGTATATTTGATGACAATTGTTCATTGCTGGTAACAATTCTTTACTAGAAGCAATTATAGCGTCAAAATGGTTCAAAAAAGATCGTTGAATATAGTTTGTTAGTTTTGTTTTTTTTAGAAAAAGATACTCTCCATAGTGATTGGTGAAAATGATCTTATGTTTTTTTGAAAGCTTTATACTTAACCGAATACTTGACAAATAATCATGCTGGTGGATTATATCCGGCTCGATTTGATTTATCACTTTTATTTTCTGTTTAATGATGTAGTTTTGAAAGATTCTTTCGAATACAGCGGTTATGAATCCTGTTCTGCTAAAAAAATTTGAGCCTTGTAAAAGTAATTTTGTGATTCTTCCTTGGTATAAAGTCAAGTGAAACCATTTTATACCATTTTTATTTTCAATTGTAATACTGTCTTTTGTATCTAATGAAAACGATAGTATGCTTGGAATTAGCCCTAATTTTAATTGTTCCGCTGCAACATATTGAATATGATTTTCCACTCCCCCAATATCGCCTTTATTTTTTTCACGATAGATGTGCAGTACTTTCATTGTTGAGGTTTTGGTAAATGTTTTTTAGGCTGTCCACAATGTATCCTTTTTCTTTTGCTATACGAATCATTGCCGCAACCATTTCTAATTCGTGCCTACCTGCATAGAATGGATGATCAAACACCATTTTAAATCTTTCTTCATTATCCAATTGGTCTGAAAATTTCAACAGAATATCTTCGGTAGAATAATCCAATGCTCTTAAGTTCTCAATAAAACCTATCTCTCTATTTTCTCCTATTACATTGGTGGGAAACTGACTAATATTTTTGTTATCCTTTTGCAGATAGTTATAAGTAGTATTTTGATTTGCAACAATTTTAAAATTGAGTTTTTCTAAAATTTCATCCAGTTTTTCTGGTGATTTCCAACAAGGCGAGGCAAATGAAATTGGTTTGGGCAGATTCTTTATTTCAAATTGTTTTAGACCGTATTCAATTTCGTTATGAAGTTGTTTTTCGGTCCATTTATAAGAGTCTCTTTCCCAAGTAGCGTGATTTCTTCCACCATGGAGTCCAAGTTCATTCCCTTTTTTTATGACTTTATTTAAAGTTTTGTGATATTTCGCACCGATCATAGGGTTTAGCAGCATTGAGAATATACTATTGAAAAAACCGAGCTTATAAGGCATGGAAAAGCTTTCTCTTTTACTGTCCTTCTTTGAGTTTTCGGCTTTATTGAGTTTTTCTGAAATAAAGTAAGATCGCTTAAAAGCTTTACCCATACTTACAAAAAAGGTACAGCGTGCGTCTTGTGCTTCAAAAATCTCTAATAAATTTGGAACACCCTCTTTTAAACAAATGTGTGTGTCAATATCGAATCTAAAACATATATATTTCTTCACTAGCCGAAATAATAATGGATAGTTATTTTTTAATCACCCTTTTTATCGAAGTGTTGCCATTTTCATCTGAAATTTTTAGAAAATATACTCCCTTTGAAAATGTTGAAAAATCAATTGAATAGCTATTTGAGAATATTATACTATCTTCAAAATGAAGCTTTCCCAAAACATTAAAAACTTGAATTGAATTCAATTCTTTATTTCCTGTAATTGTCAAATTATTTACCATGGGATTGGGAAAGACAGCAAAATCGTTACTTATAATTTCCTTATTTACGTCCAAAGTACAAAAATTTCTCAATATGGTTCCATTAAACCCAACTACAACTGCATTAGTAGGAGATACCATTTTAACAGAATTTAAACGTGTTGTAGTTCCCGACTCCTGTGAAGTCCAAGAAGCTCCGCCGTTATCCGTATATAAAATCAATCCAGATTGTCCCACTGCAAAGCCATGATCTTCATCATAGAAGTTAATATCTAATAAAGACGAATTACTAGTACCTGTTTCGTGAATGCTCCAAGTAATACCAGCATCTGTTGTTTTTAATATTCCTCCAGATCCATCTCCAGCTATATATCCAATGTTTTCATTCACAAAGCAAATTCTATTTAAAGGTTTAGATGACGTATAAATAGTATTCCATGATGTGCCACCATCCGTGGTCTTTTTTATAGTACGAAATGATATAAGATATCCAGTTAAAGTGTTTGTAAAAAATATATCACTTATATGAGAATTTAGACCTGAATTTAAAATAGTAAACGAAGTGCCTCCGCCGGTAGTTTTATAAAGTGCTCCTCCGTTTCCTGCAAATTAGGCTGTGTTTTCAGATATTGTTTTAACTGTCTCCACACGAGGTTGTCCAGGGGGTGGAGTTAAAGCAATCCAATTATTACCTCCATCAGAAGTTCGAGCAATTTCAACTGCAACAGAAGAAGAAGTAGCATAGCCTACGGTTTCATTAAAAAAACTATAATCATTAAAACCTTGTTCCGAAACATCTGCCCAAGTATTGCCACCGTCTATTGTTTTAAAAGTCTTCCAATATCCTGGAGAGCAATAACCCGTCTGAGAATCTACAAAATCAACAACCCAAAAATCTAAATTTGTACCTGAAGAAACAGAGATCCATTGTGATAGTCCAATAATTAGGAAGCCCAATAAAAACATAAATAAAAGTAAATCATTTTTCATACTATAAGTTTTGAAATATTGTAAGTGGTATTAAAAAAATCAGCTTTTTTTAATCTGCTTTTTCATAAAGGTAGTCATATTTCGAGACATAAATAATAATAGCACATTTCTCAACAAGCCATATAAAGGGTAAAAGCCTAAATAGAAGTGGCTCCAAATTATTCTAATTCTATTTTTAACCTGAAATTTCCGTTTTGTAGAGGAAATCGAGTTTGGATCAATCTTATATATAAGAAGCGCTTCTGGTAAGTTTTCGACTTTAAATTTTTTTGAGATTTCAAAAAAATAAGCGTAGTCTTCTGCTGCTTTATATTTGGTAGGATATTTCCCTATAAGGCTTAATATTTCTTTTCTAAAAATAACAGTAGGGTGCACAAACATACTATTTAGGTACATCTTGTTTTTAATCTCTTTGTCTGTCGTTGGGTGTTTTAAGGTGTACAAAAAGTTGCCTTCCGTATCTACCATATCTGCCCAGGTTCCTAACAGGTGTGTTTCTGGATTTTTTTCTAAATATTCTAGCTGCTTTCTATATTTGTTTGGACGGTTAATATCACCACAATCCAATCTACCAATATATTTATAGTCTTTGCTTTCAATAAAGGAGAGGCCTGAGTTTAAGGCATTTTCAATCCCAACATTGTTGTCAAGAAGCTTTATAAAAACTTCTCCATTTTTATAAATAGCTTCTATTTCTTGTTGGTTTGGTTTATCTGCGCTACCATCGTCCACAATCAATATATCTACATCAATCGTCTCCTCAATAGATTTTATAGACTCTTCTAACTCTGCAATATTGTTATAGTGTGGTATGAGTATTATTAAGTCTTGCATTAATTTCTTTTTTATAAATAATGAGCATTGCTAAACAAAGCCAAAAGGCATATTGTCTAAATGAATCTATTTGAAACCAATTTATAGTCAACCCAATGAAACAAATTAACAAGGCTACAGCAATATACTTTTGTTCTTTACTTTTTTTGAATGTGTACATAGTACTCTTAAAAACTGAATATAGAAAGAGTAAGAAAGCTAAAAAGCCTACAATTCCGGCTTCAGTAAGTATTCTCAAATAAAGATTATATCCAGGCGGGAAGGATTTCACTTCTTTATTTAAATACTTTGTAGAAAACTCATAGTTCTGTTTGGTAGCCCACCTTGGGTAAAGATATCTCGATATGTATGCCTGTTGACCCCAGCCCGTTCCAAATATTGGATTTTCTTTAAATGTTTCAAACATCGCTGTTTGAATGCCAAGTCTGGATTTATTTGACACAGAATTATCTTTGTCGCTATAATCGGTTTTGGTAAAATCTAGAGTTGAAATTCGCTCTGAAATAGCCTGATAGATTGTATTTCTATAAAACACAACTGAAAATAATCCAATAATTGTACTATAAAGCAAAATCTTATTGAATATTTTTCTGAAATCATAAAACATATAATAGGCAAACGCTATCCCCGCAATTGTTTGTAATAGCACTACAATCAATGCTGTTCTTGATTTACAAAGCACAGCCAGTAAAAAAACCAAAACAAAAGGTAAAAATCGTTTCTTTTTTTTTGAAGTCAATATATAACTGAACATAAATCCGGATATGGAAATAAGGTAGGTGCCCAAAGCAGGAGGCTCATATGTTACAGATGAAAGTCGTTGAAGGGTTTGAGAGAAACTTACACCAACAAAAGGAAGGTAGTTATAAAGCTTATAAATTGGAACCAGAAAACTTAACCTATGGACTATAATGAGATACTCAAACATTCCACAGCTAAACACTATAATAAAGCTTATAAAAAATATTTTTCGAATCAGCAGAAAAAATTTCTTCACTCCATAATCCTTACCCACGTTTATAAAGAGGTAAAAGAATATAAAGCCAGATATTAAAATTGAAATCATTTGCCTTATAAAGCGTTCGATTCCAGTAGTCTGTTTAAAATAATATTGAAGAATATTTGGAAGATTAATAAGCGTTGTCAACAACAGAACCCCTAAAAAAAACACGAATAACAAATAAATGTTTGACTTTAATGGGAAATATAGTTTTCCCTTAAAAATCTGATCAATTAACAAAAACACAAAACCAATTAAAAAGAAAATAGGAGAAGTATCTGCACTATATTCTCCCAAAAAACCAAACCACTTTGGTACGTTTGAATTGAAGGGGATAAAAAATATACCCAATATAAAAAAGATTTGATATGCCTTTTTTACGGTAATCAAGATTCCCTCTCGTTTTTTAATTTGTTCAATACAACTTTCATTTCTTCTGGACTGGTCACCAATTGTGATTCTGGTATGTCTTTAAGCCAAGTTTGATAAAACCTTTTATTCTTGCCGTAGCTGTTGTCTATCATAATTGTTGGAACGCCAAGCAATAGGGCTAAAATATGCCCGTGGAGCCTTGTGGACACCACTAAATCATAACTTGATATAAAGTATATCCCTTTTTCAATAAGCCATTCTTTGTTTCTTAAAACACCTAGCCCAAAAGTGGTGTTCTTTGTTTTTTTAGAAAGTAGATTCCTAGCCCACAGCCTATTCAATTTTTCCCATACCCGATGGGAAAAATTAAAAAGTGTATTATCAAATGATGGCCAATCTCTTAATTCAAAACCTGAATAACTACTATAATCAAAACTGGAAGATATTTCCCTATCCACCCTTTTTAATAATAAATTACGATTTTTAAATCCTCTATTCGGCTTTTCAAGCTTCATACAAAAAGCCATGTCTGGAACCAAAAGGATCTCATTTTCAAAAAATTTACTTAATAAATTATATGAAAATTGATCGCGGGCACAAATGGTTACATTCTTATGTACAGCATATCTTTTAGCATCAAGAACTATTAGTTTTTCATCATTATATTCCACCGATTGTGGGAATATTAAAATTCTGTTATCCTGATAATTTTCAACAACCTTAATCCTAAAATCGTTATGGCCCTCCCAAACATCTCCAAAGTTGCCACCTCCGTGTAGTAATATCAACGTGTCTTTCGAAAAGTCTCTCCAGTCAAAATTGAAATGTGAAGTGATATAGGAAGGTTGAATATTTAAAGAGTCCAAAAAATCCATTTCTCCTTGCCATATCAATTGATCGCCAATATTAATATGGTCTGGAGTATTTAATAGAACACAGTTAGCATTCATTCTATGAGCCAATTGTGTATGTATTTCTTTTTCTAAATCGAGCAGTGATCTGAATCCCATTGTGTATTTAAAATTTAATAAGCAGTAAGAACTTTTTTCCAATAAAAATATATAACCAAACCCGTAAAAACAACATTGGAAGCAACGAAGGTTACCGCCATACCATAATATTCGTAACTACTAATAAGAAAGTAACCAAGACTTAACATAACCAACACCGAAATGAGATGGGCTAAAAAGAAAGGTTGAGTAATTTCAATTGATTTCAAAGAAATAATTAACGGTCTCAACATAAATAATACTAATTGTGAAAGCGTAAATAATAAAATAATTAAAAAAGCCTCTCCATATTTCTCATAATAAAGCAATTGGTAAAATACAATAGCGAAAACAAAAACTAGCACTATTATACCAAATACTTTTAAGGAATGTTTTATATAAATAGATTTAACGAGTTGATGAACTTCAGCATCACTTTTCCCAGCAATAAATTTTGAGAAAAATGGTGTGTAAAAATTTTCAACAGAAACAATAAAAATATTCACTATTCCAAGTAAATTCTGAATGGTTCTTATTTTTCCTATTCCTAAATCACTTACACCCAATATTTTTGAATAAATAAAAAGTCCTTGCGTATAGCCCCAAAAAGCTATGCCCCCTAAGATTATCCATTTTGAATAAGCAAAATGATGGGCAAGTATTTGGATAAATTGATCCTCCGTTTTAAAAGTGGGAAATAAAAAGGAAAGCCGAACTATTCTTAAAAAAAGAAATACAATAAGCAAATACAAATTGGCCAATAAATATGCTAAAGAGTAGAGAGTAAGAATTGTAGAAAGTGACAATTCATTTTTAAAATAGACGACACTTAAAAAAAAAAGAGAATTCAATAATATAGAAGAAACGACCGCATGTTTAAAGTCTACTTTAAAACTACTGAACATATATTTTTTGAACAACTCAAACAAAGACATAAGCATAGGAATCAGATATATATATATATAATTCACATTGATGCCCTGCTTTTTTAAAAAGTAAAAAAGTAGAGTTGAAAAAATAAGATTAATTAAAATATTGGTCCAGAATAAAACCTTTAAATATGTTTCTCTATCTTTCCATTTTTTCGGGAAGAGCACTAAGACAGGAGATGAAAGAAAAAAAGTACAAAAAATATATAAAAAAAAAATATTGCTTTGAAACAGAACAAAAGAGCTAAATACCGTGACAGATGCCAATTTTGAAAGAACGAATATGGATCCAAAATTAAATAATGCAAATAGGGATTGATCTATAAAAATCAAAAACTTTTCAGTTGAAATTATCCTAAGAAATTTTACGAAGTCCAACTTGCTCATTTATACATACCTTATCTTCTGTCCTATATTAGACTCGTTATATCACTAGTTGCCTGACTATTAAGATTGTATTTTTGAATAGCTCAATTTTTTAGCCTTTAAATAGAAATATCTAATTATTGAAAAGACAATAAATAAAAATAAAAATATCATAGGGAACAATAATATTTTATTAGAAAAAAGAGTCTTGTTTTCTTGAAGCAATGGTTTGTTTAAAAGCTGTACAACATTGTCATATTTTATTAATTCTACATTAAGTTTCTTATTCTGCTCAATAATAACATTTTTTTGTTCAAACAATAAGTGTAAGTTTCCATTATTAAGATCCATATTATTAAAATAAATCTGACTTGCGGTTGCTTTTCCAACAGGTCGCGTTGCATAAGCTTTCGCTATGGAATCTATATAATTTATACTTTGTTCGTTTTGTTCAATTTCTTTTACAACATTATATTTTACTTTGTCTTTAATCTCATTCATTATTTGGTTGTTATTCAAATAATCCAAAAATGTGGAAATAGTGTTTTGATTTGCTGAGGGTGCAAATGATAAACTTATTTTATGTATTTTATATTTGGGCAAAAAGATTTCGGAAGTTAAAAGATCGTCTTCTATTTTTGACTGGTCAAGCAATACCTCCACATTTCTTTCATCTCCCTTATCGCTCTGTACAATTTCCAGAACATCTACGATTGGCTCAATTTCAATTTGCCGAAGAGCTAATGTATCGTTTGCATAAAGGCCTATTTTCTTAAGAACTAGGGTGTCCTTTTCAAGTATCTTCTTCTGAAGTTGATCTATTGCATCGTAAACATAATTAACTCCATCAAAGTTAATTTGAACAAGCAATTTGGTTTCCTTCGGTAGTTCATTACTTTGCAAAATGAATCCAATTACGAAACCAGAAATAATTAAACCTAAGAGTATCTTCCAGCGTGAAATAAAAAAATAGAAAACACCGTAAAGCCACACTAAAAAATTATGATATCCTTGTTTTATTTTCTCAATTATTAAAGCGATATCCAATTCATCGGAATTTTGCTGTGCCATATAAACTATTATTAAAAATTAATGACTGTCTTTTTTATTACAGATTGTAAGCTTTCCCGCCAATCTATATAGTTTAATTTTAACTTATTCTGTGCCTTTGTATTATCCAAAACACTGTACTCGGGCCGTGCGGCAAAAGTACGGTAATGGTTTGTTTTTGCAAGATTTGCATCTTTTAATTTTTCGGTTTGCTTAAGTATCTCCTCGGCAAAGCCGAACCACGTGGTTTCACCGCCATTGCTGTAATGGTAAACGCCATATTCTTTGGAATCTTGTGCAATTATTTGCAACAAGGCTTTCGCCAAATCATTCGCATTAGTGGGCGTTCCCGTTTGTTCGGTGGTAATAGTGAGCGGTTTTCCCGCTTCGGCATGTTTTAAGATAGTTTTTAAGAAATTATGCCCGTATTGCGAATACAGCCACGAAGTCCTTAAAATAAAGTGTTTTTCAGTAATTTTCTGGATGTAATGCTCTCCCTTTAGCTTGGAAGCCCCGTAAACATTGATGGGGTTTGTAGGGTCGGTTTCCAAATATGGGGTTTTCTTTTTACCATCAAAAACATAATCTGTAGAAACGTGCAGCAAAACAACATCATTCTCATTACAAGTTGAAGCCAAATTTTTCACGGCTTCCGCATTTATTGCAAATGCTTTTTCCTCTTCACTTTCGGCTTGGTCAACCTTTGTGTAGGCAGCGGTATTTATACAATGTGTGAAATTATTCTTTCTGAAATATTCTGCTACCGAACCAGCCTTTTCAATATCCAGTTCTTCTTTTGAAACAAAGACAAATTCAAGTTCGGGAAAATCGGCAGTTGCATCTTTTATGCACTTCCCCAATTGTCCGTTTGCGCCTGTTACCAGTATTTTTTTCATAGCCCCTAAATCCCCGAAGGGGACTTTTACCCTATCCTTTTAATTATATTATCAATAAAATAAGACAATTATCATTGTTTTAAACTCAATTCTCGCAGCCTTCCCTTTAAGAATTGCTAGGGTAATGACTTACCGCTTCTCCAAAATTGGGAAGTTCCAAATCCTTTTCTGAAATAATGAATTCTTCGCTTGGAAGATGCCAATCCAAGGCTAAGGTTGCGTCATTATAGATTATTCCGCTTTCCGAAGCATTATCGTAATAATTATCACATTTATACGAAAAAATGGATTGTTCGGAAAGTGTAATAAAACCATGTGCAAACCCGCGGGGAACAAATAATTGCAGATGTTCCACATCATCCAAAACCACCGAAAATGATTTTCCGAAGGTTTCTGAATCTTTTCGGATATCCACCACAATGTCCAAAACCTTGCCTTTCACAACACGAACCAACTTGGCCTGGGCCATTTTTCCATTTTGAAAATGAAGTCCGCGCAACACTCCTTTTGAAGAAACCGACTGGTTATCCTGCACAAAATCAATATTAAGTCCAGTAACTTTTTCAAAAACTTTTTGATTGTAGGTTTCATAAAAAAGTCCGCGTTCGTCCCTAAAGACATTCGGTTTCAAAATAAAACAATCTTTTAATGGGGTGTGTTGTATTTCCAAATCTAATTTAGTTGAAGTAAATGTTTTCCGTAGCCGCTTTTCAATAAAGGTTCTGCCAAAGCCACTAATTGTTCTTTTGAAATATAGCCCATTTCATACGCAGCTTCTTCGATGGCGCCAATTTTTAGGCCCTGTCTTTCCTCAATAACCTCAACAAATTGGGCAGCCTGCATCAAGGAAGCAAAAGTTCCGGTATCCAGCCAAGCGGTACCTTTGTCCAGTATGCTGACACTCAGTTTTCCCTTTTTTAAATATTCGTTGTTTACATCGGTTATTTCCAGTTCGCCACGGGCGCTGGGTTTTATGTTGGCCGCAATTTCCACAACGCTATTGTCGTAAAAATAAATACCCGGAACCGCGTAATTTGATTTTGGGCTTTTGGGTTTTTCCTCAATGGAAAGCGCTTTTCCGCTTTTATCAAACTCCACAACCCCATATCTTTCGGGGTCTAAAACGTGGTATGCATAAATCACGCCCCCATCGGGATTGTTGTTTGATTGCAACAATTCCTTTAAACCAGAACCGTAAAAAATATTGTCGCCAAGTATCAATGCCACTTTATCATTTCCTATAAAATCCTTTCCAATAATAAAAGCTTCCGCAAGGCCGTTTGGATTTGCCTGTTCGGCGTATTGAAAATTACAGCCCAATTTTTTACCATCGCCCAAAAGTTGTTTGAAAAGCGGAAGATCCTGCGGTGTAGAAATAATCAAAATATCCCGAATACCAGCATACATAAGGGTTGATAGCGGATAATAAATCATCGGTTTGTCATACACCGGCATCAACTGCTTGCTCACAGCCAAGGTGATGGGGTGCAAACGGGTGCCCGAACCTCCTGCTAAAATTATTCCTTTCATTTGTGTTTATTTTGCCACGAATTCACGAATACTTTTTTACAATTATTCTTGAACTCGTGGTTTTAAATTACAATCTATCTCTATTTTTCAAATACCAAGCAATCGTTTTCCGAATGCCTGTCTCAAAATTTTCTTTCGCCTTCCAACCAAGTTCATTTTCTATTTTTGAAGCATCAATAGCGTATCTAAAATCGTGGCCTGGACGGTCTTTTACAAATGTTATTTGTTCTTTATGCGGCGAATCCTTCGGAAGCATTTCATCCAGCAATTCACAGATAACGTTTGCAATATAAAGGTTTTCACGTTCATTGCGACCGCCGATGTTATAGGTTTCGCCGAGCTTTCCATTTTTCAAAGCCAAATAAATTCCGCTGCAATGGTCCATCACGTAAAGCCAATCGCGCACGTTTTTTCCGTCGCCGTAAATTGGGATGGGTTCACCCGAAATTGCTTTGCGAATAATCGTTGGAATCAATTTTTCCTTATGCTGATTGGGTCCATAATTATTTGAGCAATTTGTAGTTACAACCGGCAAACCATAAGTGTGAAAATAACTGCGCACAATAAAATCTGAGGATGCCTTTGAAGCACTGTACGGACTATTCGGCGCATAAGGCGTTTCTTCCGTAAAAAGTCCCGTTTCTCCCAAAGTGCCGTAAACCTCATCTGTGGAAATGTGCAGAAAACGGGCATTTTTAAATTCATCTTTCAAATCATTCGGGCCGTTCATCCAGGTTTTGTAAGCGCTCTGAAGTAAATTGAAGGTGCCCACTATATTTGTTTGAATAAATTCCGAAGGTCCCGAAATGGAATTGTCCACATGGCTTTCCGCTGCGAAATGTACTACTTTTTGAAATTTATGTTTTTCAAATAAATCCTGAATAAAAAAAGCATCACAAATATCTCCTTTTATAAAGGTGATTTTATGTGAAACAGCTTCCAAATTCTTCAAATTTCCGGCATAGGTTAGCTTGTCCAACACGAAAATGTCATCTTCTGAATTTTTAAGGACGTATTCCACATAATTGGAACCTATAAATCCTGCGCCTCCCGTAATCAGTACTTTAACGTTTTTCAAAATTAATTTTTAGTAGTGTCTAAAATCTGTTTTAACATCTTTTCGGTAATTAAATAGGTGGGTTTTACACCTGTTGTTCCCAATCCCCCCGAAGCCAAAGTGCTTCCGGTTTCCAATGGATTATCTGAGGCGTAATAGGCATAGCGCACCTTCACTTTTGGGCTGATGCTTCGCCTAATTTTGGAAGCTGCCTGAATCGCTTTTTGATAATGTGCGCCTTCCATTTCAAGTCCAATCACATTCCACGTTGAATTGTGAAAGAATTTCAGCAAATCCCTATTTTGAAGCGAAGTTCCCAGCACCGAAATCATCGTTCCTGTACAAACCTTAACGTCATCATCCTTAAAAAGTGATTTGTCCAATTTATTTTTGAATGGATAATTGTCTGCAGTACCTTCAAAAACATGGGCTGACGGAATCATAATATCGCCCTTTCCACCTTCCAAAATTCCTGCTTTTCCCATTATAGAGACTGAAGCCACATTTAAGAAATGCCGCACTTTATTAGCATCCACAAATGGTTTTAAAAGCTCGTCCATTGTTTCATAGGCTTGCTCGCCAAATGCATAATCCATCACAATTATGACAGGTTTTTTTGAGTTCTCAACCTCCTTCAACCCTTCTATATAGGGACTTTGTTTAATTTTGGAGGTATCAATTATTTGCACATCAATATTTGTCCCGCTTTGGTCCTCAATAAACATCATTCCTTCCGCGAGCGCGGTTTTGTTTACTTTTTCACGGAGCTTACCGTTGGAAGCAATACTGAGTGCCTCAAAAACCTCCATCGCTTTTTTCTTTGAGAATTCTGCCGAAAGCGCCTTTGGACCATATAAACTGTTCATTACGCTGTGCATATTGGCACTTATAATATGCAACGGACGCTCCAATAAGCCTTTATCTTGAAGCGCGTGTTTTATAGCATAGGCCCACAGTTCGCCGTGAATGTGATGTCCCAGACGCTCGCGCAAAACCGGACTAAAAGTAATTATACGTTTATTATCTTCAATAATTTCATCTATGGCAAGCTTTCCTAAAAAATAGATAATATTAAAGAAACGGTTCTCGTTCTTTTCACTTGCGAAAAAGGGATATACGCTTTTTACTTCTTCAAAGGTTCTTCCCAGAAAATTTGCAGTGTGCGTAAGGGCCACTTCCTTTTCCTCCTGTGAAAGTTTCCCTTTTTTGAGAACAGCTTGTTCTAGCTTTTTCCAATCGCGAATCACTTCGCCGTTCTCGTTAATGAGCACCTGCTTCATAATTTTGTGCGACTCTATGAAAAGAAAGGTAAGGTGCGTTAGAATATCATAGATTTCCGAACGGCCACGCGTAATTTCAATATTCATTTGTTCCGAATCTATTCGGTAACAATTTCGGCGGCGTTTTAGGGGAATTATGGGTTCAAAATGTGAGTTTTTGTAACCTTCATCACTGGTTAAGTTAATAAATCGGCATTCCTCAATTCCGTACGGCAAACGGTCCATCACGTAAAGCAGACCCTGCAATTCAATTTTTTCTTCTTTTATAGAGCCATAGATTTCAGGACGAAGGGTTAATAATGATTCACGAAGTGTTTCTCCCGAAACTCCCATAGGCTTGTAAAACCCCCGATTAAAGAGGTGGCGCATTGTTATATAAAGCCGCTCAATGGCCTGCGTGCTCTCTTGGGCACGTGTTCTTGTATGTGATTTCAATTTATTCATTGGGTGCAAAGATAACACTAATTTTGGGGCTGTATTTGAAGTAGTGCATCAGCAATTTTACGATCGTTGGAAAGTCGCGGCACCTTGTTTTGGCCTCCCAGTTTGCCCTGTGATTTCATATATTGCTGAAAACTATCCCGTTTAAGTGATGAAATCTTTAATGATTGAAGTACTTTTCCTTCAATTAAATCGAAATAATAAGAGTTTTGTTGTTGCATTTCGGCATCAAGAAATTCAGCTACTTTTTGAAGGTTTTCAGGTAGAGTTTCAAATTCTACTAGCCATTCGTGATATGGAAGGTTTTCTTCGGAAGGCGTAATTTGCGGGGCAACGGTAAATTCGGTAATCGAAAAATTGAATTTTGAAATAGCCTTGTTCATCGCTTCTTCCACTTCTTTTCCAATCACGTGCTCCCCAAAAGCCGAAATAAAATGTTTTATTCTTCCGGAAACAATTACACGATAGGGTTTCGTTGAAGTAAACTGCACGGTATCGCCCAGATTATAGGCCCAAAGCCCTGCGTTTGTTGAAATTATCATTACATAATTCACGCCCATTTCAACTTCGCCAATTGTCAATCGTTTCGGGTTTTCATCAAAAAATTCACCTGCTTTAATGAATTCATAGAAAATTCCCGAGTTTAAAAGCAGCAACATTCCTCTTTCCTTTTGGCTATCCTGAAATGCAAAAAAGCCCTCACTGGCAGGAAACAATTCGATGCTGTCAACCTTTCTTCCTATTAAATTTTCAAACTTGGCGCGATAGGGTTCAAAATTGACACCGCCGTAAATGAAGAGGTTGAAGTTTTTAAAAAGGTCGCCCACCTTCTTCCCGGTTTTTTTCTGAAGTTTTTCAAAATACATCTGCACCCACGAGGGAATGCCGCTGATAACGGTCATATTTTCACCCTTAGTTTCCTCAACAATGGCGTCAACTTTAGTTTCCCAATCGTCTATGCAATTAGTTTCCAAGCTTGGCAAACGGTTTTTTTGAAGATATGCGGGAACGTAATGTGCAACGATGCCAGAAAGCCGGCCTACCTTAATTCCGTTCTTCTCCTGCATTTCTGGGCTTCCCTGTAGAAATATCATTTTACCATTTACAAATTTGGCGTTACCAGTTTCGTTTATGTAACATAAAATTGCGTTGCGGGCGGCTTCAATGTGATATGGCATAGATTCCTTGGTAAGTGGAATATATTTCGCGCCTGACGTTGTGCCGGAAGTTTTCGCAAAATAGAGCGGTTTTCCGTTCCATAAAATATTTTCTTCCCCAGCAACCACACGTTCTACATAGGGCTTTAAATCTTCATAATCGCGAATTGGAACCTTCTTTGCAAAATCTTCAAAAGAATTTATATTTTCAAAATCGTGATCTTTTCCGAAGGCAGTATTTTTTGCATCCGCAATTAAAGCCTCAAAAACCTTTTGCTGGGTTTCAACAGGTTTTGTGGCCCAGTTCTGGATTCTGTTTACAACAATTTTGGCAAATATCTTTGCGCCGAGTGATTTTATGAACATAGGCTATCAGTCAAAGTCGATGAAACTTGTTGGGTTAACTGGAAAACCATCACGCCAGAGTTCAAAATGTAAATGGGGACCAGTTGTGAGTTCGCCAGTATTTCCTACTGTTCCAATCACTTCACCCGCTTTAACAATTTCGCCCTGTTCCTTAGTGAGCATTGCATTATGCTTATAAGCGGAAATCAGGTTGTTGTCATGTTTCAAAATTATAACATATCCCGTTGCAGCGGTCCATTCAGCAAAAATAACCGTCCCATCGGCAACAGCCTTCACTGGTGAATCCTTGGCTGTAACCACATCAACTGCGTAGTGTTTTGACTTGGAATCATAATTTTCCGAAATAGCGCCTTTTACAGGTGCAAAGAGTGCATATTGTTGGACTTGTGGAGCAATCAAAGGGTTGTATTTATCTTCTTTGGCAACTGCTTGTCTAAGCAAAGAGTCTTTTCTGGAAGTACGTATTAAAACGGAAGGGTCTGTTTTGGCTACCTCAATGAGTGAATCTTTGTTGAAATTTACAGTTTTTACGTCGCCTGTAAGGACTTTTTTGATAGAAGCAAGGTATTGCTCATTTACATCAAGAATCTGCTGTAATGAGTCTGTTTTATACGCTAAACTTGTGGCTTTCTTTTTTAAAGCCGTGGAAGAATAGCCCGGAATATATTCACGAAGAGGCGTAAAAGCAATTATAAAAGTAGTTGCCAATATAAGAAATAAGGCAAAAAGAGTACTGAAAACAAACACATTCAGTCTATTCAGTTTAAACGAGAAGCGTTCTTCAAAAGTTTCCTCGTTTAGAATTACCAAGCGGTATTTGTGCAAAAGCTTCTTTTTGAACTTTTTGGCTCTTTTTTCTTTTTGGGTCATAATCTGCAATTGCTTTTTACAAATATAAAATAAACTGAAGCCCCACACGCTAAAGTTAATGTCAAAACGTTGTATCTAAACATTTCTTGTTACCTTTGCGTAATTAAATTTTTAAAATTATGAGTGCATTGTTTCTTCCTTTAGGTGTTATTGGCCCTTGGCAAATTGTATTGATTGTTGTGATCGTGTTATTGCTTTTCGGGGGAAAGAAAATTCCAGAGCTTATGCGTGGACTGGGAAGCGGCCTTAAAGAATTCAAGGATGCGTCTAAAGACGATTCTACAGATAAAAAGATTGACGATACCAAGTAAAATAGCATTTCGTCAAAAAAAAGAGCCTTTCAGTTTAAACTGAAAGGCTCTTTTTTTTGAAATATTTTTCTATGATTTACTCAATTTTGGCAGAGTTTAATATTGATTCCAGCTCAAATTGCAAGTCTCTTTTCGACACTGCGGGTGCATAAGTAAAACCTTCCAGAATTAAATAACGGTTGTTTTTCTCGTCACGAACGGCATAATTTACAAAGGGTCCGCCCATCCAATCGTCCTTTACTTCCCAGGTACCCTTAGTTTCATAAGCAAACTTTCCGTCAATTTTTGTTGTGAAAAGATAGGGTGCATAGGCATCTTCAGTAATAAATTCACCGTCATCCTCCACGGGCAACAGTCTGCTCCCTATGGAATCACGGATTTTAATTATATCTCCCACAGCTGTGCTGTCGTTGGTTATCATCTTTAAAGGAACCTCGTATACCAAGATGTTAGTCGTTCCGTCTTTTAAGTCTTTTCGCATCCAGAAAAAACTATCCGTTGCCTTTGCAATTCTATAAGCACTTGGTATTTGTAGGCTAACACCCATCACTTTTTTAAGTGAATCTGTTTTCATCAATGAAATAGCTGTTCTGCGTTGGCGCTCCTTTATTTCAGATTTGTGAAAGGTTTCAATTATCTGCGCTGCATTTTTATTTATAAGCTCAACCAATTTTTCTTCAGAAGATGCCTTTATTATAGCCCCAGCCTGAGGTTTGGCGTATTCATCCGTAGCAATGGTAACTTTGTCTTCTTCACTCAAAACCACATATAAAAAAAGCCTGTTACTACGAGCAAAACCCGTAAAAGCGTCGGGTGGCATTTGATTCATTGAAAAAAGTGGTTCATCTTGCGGGAGACCATCGGTGGGCGCTGCAAAGTTATTGCGTATAGCTTCACCAACAATGCCGTTCCAGAGGTCGTTTGGTGTGATAATCTGTAAGGCATTTATATTACCAACAGAATTGGGAACAAGGGATTTGTCTCTCTTACCGTTATTGTTGCAAGAAGCAAATGCAACAACAAACGCTAATAATGCGATCTTAATTATTTTCATTTAAAGGATGTTTTTGGAACTATCCTTTATATATTTTTAGTTTAGTTCCGGGCTTTATGTTATTGCCACTAATATCGTTCCAATTTTTGATATTTTGGACTGAAACTCCAGGAAATTTTTGCGAAATGCTCCATAACGAGTCTCCATTGCGCACAGTATATGTCTTTTCCGAAGATACATTTTGAGATTGTGCAGGAGTATTGCTGGCAATGTCCTGAGCGCTCTTCTTAGGATAAATAATTAAGTTCTGTCCTGCCCTAAGTGTATTGCTTCGCATACCGTTCCAACTCTTAATCTGGCTAACGCCCACGCCATATCTTTCGGCAATTCTACCTAAATAATCACCACGTTTTACGCGATAGCGGATTTTTTCAGGTTGCTCGTATAGTTCTGGCGCTGGCTTTTCTGCTTCTTCCTGCTCTTCCTGTGCAAAGGCGTAGATGGCGTTTTCATTATTCACAAAAGTACCTACCGCAGTCAATGGAAGGCGTAACATGTAGTTTTCATTTTTCACTACAGGTATAATGCCTAACTTATATGATGGATTCAAAAACTCTAGTTCTTCTTTATCGAGATTTGTAAGTTTTGCTACCTGATCTAAAGTTATCTGCTGCTTAACCCTAATAGTATCAGTTGCTATATAAGGAATTCTGGACCCCTGCTTTTTAAAGCCATGCTCTTGTGCATATTCAAAGATGTACATAGTAGCCAAAAATGCAGGAACATATCCCGCTGTTTCACGTGGAAGGTAATTGCGAAGATTCCAGTAATTGGTCTTGCCCCCGGAACGGCGTATCGCTTTGGAAACATTGCCTGGACCGGAATTGTATGCCGCAAGTGCCAAATCCCAATCATTGAAACTGGTATTTAAACTCTTCAAATATTTGCAGGCAGCTTCCGTTGCCATAATGGGATCGGAACGTTCATCAACATAAGAGCTTACGTCCAGCCCAAACATTTTGCCAGTTGGATACATAAACTGCCAAAGTCCAGTTGCGCCAACCCTTGACTGAGCGCGTGGGTTTAACGCAGATTCTACAATGGCTAAATACTTTAATTCCAAAGGTAAATTATGTCTGTCCAGTTCCTGTTCAAACATTGGAAAGTAATATTCACTAAGACCCATAAGTCGCTCTAAACTTCCGCGACGGTTCTTTAAATAATGTTTGATAACACTTTCCAATGAGGGATTGTACTCTACTTTGAAGGGAGTGCGGGCATCAAGGTCTTTTAGGCGTTGTTTCAAAACTTCGGTTGGAAGTTCATCATAATCTACCAAATCGTATTCCTGATTTACGACACTGTTATATATATCTTCAAAAAGATCTGATTTGTAGAGTTCTTTCAGCCAAAGACTATCTTTTTTTCGAGCCAAGGCCATATCTTTCAGGTCAAAGACAGTACTATCTTTAAGAGAGGTAGCCACTATGGTAGAAGGTAATTCTTCAGCAATTTTTGTAACTTTTATAGAATCAATTACCTGAACTTTTTTTGTGTTCAGCTTTTTGCTGTTCTTTTTGCCCTGTTGGGCAAAACTTATACTGCAGGCCAGCAACAGCACAAGGGGGAGGATTTTGTTTAGTTTCATCAGCTTCTTATTGCGTTTGGGGATTATAACAAACTCGCTTGATTAATACCTTTTCAAAGGGTTAATTTATTTGAATTCTTCAAAAAATGTAACGCCTTTTTAAATAAAAAATTTTATCAAAAATAATGATTTCGCGAAATTACGCAAATTTTAGGCTCAAAAGTCTAATATTGTGATATTTAACTTTTTCTATAACAAGGCTTTAATGCCTGGAAGCGTTTTGCCTTCCAGCATTTCCAGCATTGCGCCACCACCAGTGGATACATAACTCACTTTATCTGCAAGATTAAATTTTTGGACCGCAGCAACAGAATCACCACCACCGACGAGTGAAAAAGCACCATTTTGAGAAGCTCTGGCAATATTTTGTCCTAAAATCTTGGTCCCCTCAGCAAATTTCTCCATTTCAAAAACACCCACGGGACCGTTCCATAAAATAGTTTTGGAATTGGCAATTACATCCGCAAAAATTTCATTGGTTTTAGGCCCTGCGTCAAGCCCCATCCAGCCTTCGGGTATATTGTCAACTGCGGAAATCTGCGTGTTTGCGGAATCTGAAAATGCATCAGCAATCACAGCATCAACAGGTAGATGTACAGAAACGTTTTTCTTTTTTGCTTCTTCTAAAATTTCCAGTGCAAGATTTTGTTTATCATCTTCCACCAGCGAACTGCCTATTTTTCCGCCCTGTGCTTTTATAAAAGTGAAGGCCATTCCCCCGCCAATTATGAGGTGGTCAATTTTATCGAGAATATTTTCAATAATTGTGATTTTTGAGGAAACTTTTGCGCCGCCAATTATTGCAGTGACGGGCTTTTCGCTGGTTTCCAATACTTTTTTTACATTTTCTATTTCCGAAGCGAGCAGGAGGCCGAAGCATTTGTTTTCAGGAAAAAATTCAGCAATTATAGCCGTAGAGGCATGGGCGCGATGTGCGGTTCCGAAAGCGTCGTTTACATAGACATCTCCGAGCTTTGAAAGTTTTTCGGCAAAAGTACGATCACCCTTCGTTTCTTCTTCATAATATCGCAAATTTTCAAGCAGGAGGATCTCACCAGATTTTAAATCTGCTACTGCTGTTTCTACCTTTTCGCCTATGCAGTCATCAATAAATTTTACCTGAACGCCTAAAATAGCTGATAAAGGCTTAACAATATGCTGAAGTGAAAATTCTGTTTCCTTATTTTTTGGCCTTCCGAGATGGGACATTAAAACACAGCTTCCGCCATCTTCCAAAATTTTTAAAATCGTTGGTTTGGCGGCACAAATACGGGTATCATCGGTAACGTGAAAATTTTCATCCAACGGCACGTTGAAATCCACGCGTATCAATGCCTTTTTGCCTTTAAAATCTATGTCGTGTACTGTTTTCATCTTTCAAAATTTTATCCAGCAAATATAGCCTTTTTGATATTTATCGTTTGGCGAATAATTCCATTTAAAAATAATTTTCAAACGTTTACATAGTAAAAAATGAATCAGGAATTTCATCAGGAATTAAAGCGAAGAAATGTTTAGATTTGCGAATGGATTTTTCAGAAGTAATCGGTCACCAAAATTTAAAATCACATCTTTCAAAAACCGTTGAAAACGGCCGAATTCCGCATGCACAGCTATTTTCGGGCGTTAACGGCAGTGGTTTATTGCCAATGGCCATTGCGTATGCCTCAGAACTTCTTTGCAGCCAATTTGAGAAAGGAAGCCCCGAATATATTTCCTGCAAAAACAAAGTTTCAAAATTGATACATCCCGATTTGCATTTTGTTTATCCGGTAAATACAAGTGATATTGCAAAGAAAAATGCTATTTCTGATAATTACGCTGAGGGATGGCGCAGTTTTGTTTTAAATAATCCCTACGCATCTCTTTTTGAATGGCTGCAAAGTTTAGGTCTGGAAAAAAAACAAGGTAACATTAGCAAATTTGAAGCAGAGAACATTTCGAAAAAATTATCATTAAAAGCTTTTGAAGGAGGCTACAAAGTGATGATCATTTGGATGGCCGAGAATATGAACGGTGAATGTGCCAATAAAATCCTGAAATTGGTTGAAGAACCTACTGAAAAGACACTACTTCTGCTTCTGACGGAGCGGGAAGAGCAGATTATCACTACAATTCGTTCTAGGTGCCAAAAGTTAACCTTCCCATTACTTTCTGAAGCAGATATATCTGAAGCATTAACATCTAATTTAAGAGTAAAAGAACAGTTAGCTGTCCAAACTGCCCGTAGAGCGCGAGGTGATTACAATAAAGCACTGCAGTTATTGGACGAAACTGGCGAAGATGAAGTTTTTGAGAAATGGTTTATAAGTTGGGTGCGTACTGCTTTTAGGGCGAAAGGCAATAAAGGTGCTATTAATAATTTGTTGGACTGGAGTGATGAACTTGCCGGACAGGGAAGGGAAACCCAAAAAAAATTTCTGAATTATTGCATTGAAGTTTTTCGACAGGCGCTTTTAAAAAATTACGGTGCCAATTCGTTATTATTTTTTGATGCCAATGACGCCACTTTTTCATTACCCAAATTTTCTCCATTCGTGCACCAGAATAATATTTTTGAAATTAATTCAGCTTTGGAAGATGCTTCTTATCACATTGAGCGAAATGGTAATGCCAAAATTATTTTTACAGATCTCTCCATCAAATTGACTCGATTGATTCATCAACCCGAACTCACATAAATTTATCTTATAAAAATAAATTTCTAATCGATTTTTATTATTAAAAGCAAGCGCTTCTTCTTCCTTCTAAGCGAAGAAAACATTTCAGCTCTACCTCAGGCGCCTTTTGGGGCCGACTGTGCCTTAAAGGCGCCCAAACAGGCTTAATTATGTTTTTTGAAGCAGTAAATATGTGAAGAATATTCTTTTGTAGCTTTTGCTTTAATATTTGATATAAAACCAATCCAAAACGCTTTAAAAGAAAAATTATTCCCGGTTTTATATTTTTCAGAAAGAAGGCTTACATAAAACGAATCAAAAATCATTGGTTTTATTTTTTTAAGTTGAAATTTTTCAGCAAATAGTTTTTCAATGGAATCTTTAGAAAAATGCCAAAGATGACGAGGCACATCAAAAGCCGCCCAAAACCTTCCGTAATGTTTTGCATCAAAGCTTTTAAAATTTGGAACTGCAATGATCAGTGTACCGTTTGGTTTTACCAAATTTGATAGTTCTGAAATAGTTTCTTCTAAATTTGGAACATGCTCAAGGACATGCCAAAGTGTGATAACATCAAATTGCTTTCCGGCAAAATCCTTTAATGAGCTCTTTAAATTAATTCCCTTTTTATTTGCCAGTTTTAATGCTTTGGGATTAGGCTCCATTCCATAAACCTCCCAACCTTTTTCTTTAGCAATCTTTAAAAAATCTCCAGTGCCAGCCCCGACATCCAATAAAGATCCAGCTCCATTATTTTGAGCATAAATTAATTTTGCTTTTTTCTGAAGTGACCATTTTTTCACCAATTGATATAGATTGGAAAGCAAGCCGCGCTTTTCGTCGGTATGTGAAATGTACTCCTCGCTTTCGTAATATTTTGGGAGATCTTCAGTTTTTGGAACGGGTTCGGTTATAAGCAGATCCAACTCTTTTGAATAAATTAAATCAAAAGTTTCCCCTGAGACTAAAAAATCTTTAACCGATAAATATTTATTTTCTGATTCTTGCAAATTTAATAGTGTTTCACGTGAAACAATCGTCTAACGCCCCATATAAACTAACAGCACCGAAATATCGTTTGGAGAAACGCCACTTATTCGGGAAGCCTGCGAAACCGTTGCGGGTTTAATTTTTGAAAGTTTTTCCCGTGCTTCATAGGAAAGTGATTTCAATTTTGAATAATCAAAAGAAACGGGGATTTTTAAACCTTCCAACCTATTTAGTTTATCTGCATTATTTTTTTCTTTTTCAATATAGCCGGAATATTTCACTTGGATTTCCGCCTGTTCAATCATTTCAGAGTCCAAATCATTTTCTGCTATATAATTCTCTACAGAAGTAATTGTTTTCATATCCGCCATTGTGACTTCCGGACGTGAAAAGAATTTAAACATTTTGTCGCTTTGATTTACCGTAGCAGAATCGCGAGCTAAAAATATCTCGTTAATTTCTTCCGGCGAGACGCTGGTTTCTTTGAAAAATTGCACAAAAGCTTCAGATTTAATCTTTTTCTCCTCCATTTTTCGCATTCTCTTTTCATTGGCCAATCCAATTTCGAATGCTTTAGGAGTTAATCTGAAGTCAGCATTATCTTGGCGCAAGAGCGTTCTATATTCCGCCCGTGAAGTAAACATTCTGTAAGGCTCTTCCGTGCCTTTTGTTATAAGGTCATCTATCAAAACACCAATATACGCTTCATTTCTTTGTAGCGTAAAAGGATCTTTATCCTGAACTTTAAGATGCGCATTTATACCGGCCATTAATCCTTGTGAGGCTGCTTCTTCATAACCGGTTGTTCCATTAATTTGTCCGGCAAAATAGAGACCCGAAACAAGTTTAGTCTCCAAAGTATGTTTTAATTGCGTTGGCGGAAAATAATCATATTCAATTGCATAACCGGGACGGAAAAACTTTACATTTTCAAAGCCCGCAACTTGGCGCAATGCTTTAAATTGTACATCCTCGGGAAGGGAGGTTGAAAACCCATTTATATAATATTCTACCGTATCCCAACCCTCTGGCTCCACAAAAAGCTGATGTCTATCTTTATCTGCAAATCGATTGATTTTGTCCTCAATTGAAGGACAATATCTTGGGCCGAGACTTTTAATAGCACCGTTAAACATTGGCGATCTGTCAAACCCTTCACGTAAAATATCGTGTACATCTAAACTAGTATAACTCATATGGCATGAGCGCTGGTTCTTTAAAGGTGCAGTTTCATCAGAAAAAGAAAACTTTTCAGGAACGTCATCACCGGGCTGTTCAATCATTTTGGAAAAATCCAATGAGCGACCATCTACTCTCGGAGGCGTCCCCGTTTTCATTCTTCCTGCCTCAAAACCTAAATTTATTAAATCCTGGGTTATACCAGTGGAGGCTTTTTCACCAGCTCGTCCACCCCCAAATTGCTTATCCCCGATATGAATTAATCCATTTAAAAAAGTTCCGTTTGTTAGGACAACACTTTTAGCTTTAATTTCTAAACCCAATGAAGTTCTAACCCCTTTAATCCTTCCATTTTGAACGATAATTCCTGAGATCATTTCCTGATAAAAATCAAGATTCGGAGTTTGCTCAAGCATAATCCGCCAAGTTTCGGCAAAACGCATGCGGTCGCTCTGAACGCGAGGACTCCACATAGCGGGTCCTTTTGATTTGTTGAGCATCTTGAATTGAATTGCAGTTTTATCAGACACAATTCCGCTATAACCGCCAAGCGCATCAATTTCTCGAACAATCTGTCCCTTTGCTATGCCCCCCATTGCCGGGTTGCAACTCATTTGCGCTATTGTCTGCAAATTCATTGTAACCAATAGGGTTTTGGAGCCCATATTGGCGGCAGCGGCAGCGGCCTCAGATCCTGCGTGGCCAGCACCGACAACAATTACATCGTACTCTTTTGGAAACATATCACTATTGTTCCACGTGGAACATTTTTGTTAAATCAATTTTTAAAAGGGGTGCAAAATTACAATAAATATCTAATTATAAAGCAAATAAAGAATGAAACTATTTAATCGATTTCTGAGAGCTTTTGAAGTGATTCATCCTCCTTCTTGCGCATACATTTTTCCTCATTATCACTTTTGTCTTTATAACCACAAAAATGAAGTATCCCATGGATCATGACTCTGTGTAATTCGTCTTCAAATTTGGTTTTGAAATCTACTGAGTTTTCCAACACTCGTTCTATAGAAATATAAATCTCGCCATTTATTTGTTTGCTCATTCCATAATCAAAACTTATGATATCGGTGAGCGTGTCATGATTTAAAAATTCAACATTTAGTTTGTGTAAATAATTATCATCACAAAAAATATATATAATGTCTCCTTCTTCACGTCCTTCAGAATTGATAATATTCAGAATCCAATCCTTAACATTAGATTCATTCTTCAATCTGAAATCGGTTAAATAATTAAACTCAATCATCTTTTTCCTCAAAGTATTCCTGAACTTTTGTCTTATAATCCTGTTGTAAAGGTAGGGCCTCGCGATTCAAAATTTCAGTAGTGTTAAAGTATTTTTTTATATCATCAGGGGCGAGCTGGACATTATTTCGAAAATCTTTTTTATTAGTTTGTGATTCTCTTCTATTTTCCTGTCCCTGTTCCAAATCTGCTTTGTCGAGTTTTAGTAATTCATATTTTAGATTGAGCATTTGTTGAAGGGTATTCTGGTTAAAACCCTTATCCAGCAATTGTTGTTCAATCCCTTCCATTTTCTTTAGCAAATCTCCTCCCTTTCCATTTAAGCTCTCTTTACTTAATCTGTCTTGAAGTTGATTTCGGAGATCTTGTTGTTGCTTAAAAATTTCGAAAAGCTCTCCATTCAAATCTTCACTGTTCCCATTACCTTCTTTGTTATCTCCCTTTTCATTTCCATTTTTTCCATCTCTTCCGTTCTCTCCATTCTCACCATTACCGTCGCCACTACCATCACCATCGCCCTCTCCTTCACCTTCGCCTTTAGAGCCCTTTTTTCCTTTATTTATTCCTTCCTTCATCTTTTCACTTAAGCTTTCCTGTTTTTTTATAATATCAGGAAGCTGAAATCCGCCACTACTTCCAGAACCAGGTTTTGGAGTTCCCTTTCCAGAGCCAGACCCCATAGACATAGACATCTGCATTTGCATATTGCTCAATATTTCACTCAGCATCACCGCCAAATCATTGGCGCCTGTAATTGTATATTGTTGATTACCAATACCTTGTCTTGATTGATTTTGAGCCAATCGTTCTAAAGATTTGTCAATATTGTATTGAATTTCAGTTAAGGAAGTGTTTATTTGTGTGCCAATCATAGGCTGTCTGAGAGAAAGCGCAAATATGCTGTCATCTATATGTTCAAAATTGGTTTTAAGATCGTTTTGAACATTCAATTTTTTACCAAAAATAGGATTTCCATATTCTATTTTTTTAAAGGTTTCCATCAAATCTTCTTGTTGAAATGAAAAAACAACAAGATTGTCAACGATCTGCCGTAGCATTTTGGCATCTTCCTCAATAGATTCCATTTGCCCAGATTTCATCTGCATTTGCATAGCCTTACTCATCTGTTTCATCTTTTGGCCAGCCTTTTTCTGGTTTTTTCCAGCATCGTTAGGTTTTTGTTGCTTTAACTTATCGGTTGCTTTTTCTTGTTCTTCATCAATTTGCTGTTCTGTCGGTTTATCCTCAGGAATATCTATAGGTTTTTTCAGATCATCATTTTCCTTCTGAAGTTCGTCCATCTCTTTTTTATAATCTTCAAATTTTTTATTGAGTTCCTCTTGGGCCTCTTTGGTGTTTTCATCAGCGGGCTTGTCTGCTAATTTCTCCTGCTCTTCACCCATTTCAAAAAGTTCCTCAGCTAACTTCTCTGCTTTCTTTTCAACATAATATCTTTTCGTTAGTTCGAGTAGTTGCTCGAGATTTTTCTCTTGATTTTTATTTTGTTTTGAAAGTTTTTCAAGTTTCTCTGTCAATTCTTCCTTGGCAATCTTATCCTGCAATTTCTCAAGCTCCTCCAGCAGTTTTTCATTTTCCTTTATACGCTCTTCATTTTCGTCCAAACGTTTTTCAAGTTCTTCCTTAAATGGATCTTTTTCTTGATTTTCAGGCTGAAAATTCTGAAGTTCTTCTTTCATTTCCTTTGAAAAGTTCTTCATCAATTCCTCTTGTTGCTTTTGGCGCTGTAGAAAGTTTTCCAACTTCTTTTTATCATTGTAGTTGAGCTCATTCTTCTCTTTCTGTGTTCGCGAAAGTTCTTCGAGTGTTTGCTTTTGGTCCTTGAATTCCTCCAAAGATTTGTCCAGCCCCTTTATAGCGTTTTGTTGATTTTGAAGTTGCTCGTTTTCCAACTCATCCTTTGTAAGTTTTCTAAAGGAATATATTCCAGATTTCGAAGATTTGTAATTATGAATGGCGTCATTATCAAAAACCTCAAAATAATATTCATATGAAACTCCTTCGGTCAATGGTAGGTTACCGGGAAATGTATATGTGAATTGATCAAAATTTGTCTTATTGAGTGGAAGCGCCTGTGTTTTGGCCTGCTTTTCTCCACCTTCGGGAAAATATACCAAACGAAGTTTAGTAAGCCCATAATCATCTGAAATCTGTCCCAAAAAGAATACACGTTGGGTATTAGTGCTATCCTGTTTGGACTGTACATCAATCTCGGGATACTGATCTTTTACCACATTCAGCGTGAATGCTAGATTTTCATAATCCTTCAATTTTTCGTTGGAAGTGGTAATGGCATAATCAAATTTATTATAAACACCCTTTTCAAAATTGAATGATTTGCTTTTTGAAGTAAAGGAAAATGAAGTATCGGCAGTTTTCAAAGTAACTGCATCTGTATTCTTAGTAGCCACATTCCATTTTACCAGCGTTCCTTCGGGAATAGTTGCATTTCCGGTACTTTTCAAGGTTTCGTCTCTTTTCCCTATGTAGGAAGGATAATCCAGAACCATTTCAAAATTGAGCAAGGTGGGGGTTTTTACAACATCTAGTGTGTATTCACGGGAACTCACTTTATTCGCCTTTAAACTGAAATCAATAGATTCCACAGGCTGCTGAAAAGTATATTCAAACAATCCCGGCGCTGTCTGCTGCATATAATAGGTTTCACCGCCGAAATTTATACTCGCATTTTCAGGAATGGCTGTTCCTTGCGTACGGATTTTTAAATTGAAAGGTTTGTTTTCAACTGCGTTCAAATCGCCATTCATCACAATAAAAGAGAAAGGTGCAGGCGGCTCAAAGGCAGTGTCATAATGCACTACTCGCGTGTAACTGCTTGAAAAAATATCCATTCCTCCCAAGGCGCTGAAGAGAATAAATACCAAGATAGGAATGGCAGCATATTTCAAGTATTTGGCGTTATTTTTAAAATTCACCGCGCTTTTAAAAGGAACCGGTTGCAGTTCGGTAGCTTTTTGATCGATACTCGCAGCGAGCAATTCACTTTCACGTTGATTTTGATTAAGCTGAATTACGTTTAGCAGTTTATCATTTACCTGCGGAAAATGGTTTCCAATTATTTTGGAAGCCTGCATATAATCTATTCCTTGTTGAAGTTTGAAAAGTTTGGCAAGCGGAAAAGCGATAAACCGAATAAATAAGCCCAATTCCACAATTACAAAGGCCCAAAATAAAATGCGCCTTCCCAACGGATTTAGCCAAAGAAAATATTCAACGAGCAACGTTATCAACAAATACAGTAGCCCAATGGCAAAGAAAAGGATAGCGCCTTTTATAAGCTCATTGGTGTAGTATTTCTTGATAAACTCCTCCAGTTTTTGCTGGATTATGCTAAAAGTGCTCATAGGTTTGATTCCTTCTTTTGAAAACTTCTAAAATACAATAATATTTTGTGCTAACCACGCCACAAATATTGCTCCAAAAAAAGAAAAAACCGCACTCCCCAATAACTTTAAAATGCGCTTTCAGAATTGTACCTTTGCCACTTCACAAAAAGAATGCAGATTATGTCTCAAAAAATTAGGGTTCGTTTTGCCCCCAGTCCAACAGGTCCTTTACATATTGGCGGTGTTCGCACGGCTTTGTTCAATTATTTATTCGCAAAAAAACACGGCGGAGATATCCTTTTGAGAATTGAAGACACCGACCAAACCCGTTATGTGGAAGGCGCCGAGTCATACATTATTGAAGCTTTAAATTGGTTAAATATCCCCGTTGATGAAGGTCCGGGGAAAGAAAAAGATTGTGGTCCATACCGCCAAAGCGAGCGCAAAAACCTCTATAAACAATACGCAGACGCCTTAATTGAATCCGGAAATGCATACTATGCATTTGATACTGCCGAAGAACTTGATGCACACAGAAAAGACCACGAGGCAAAAGGGAAAACCTTTATTTACAATTGGCATAATCGATTTAAACTTAAAAATTCCCTAGTTTTTTCTGCGGAAGAAACGCAGCAGAAAATCGCAAAAGGCGAAGAATACGTAATCCGTTTTAAATCTCCAGAAGATGAAACGCTTCATTTAAAAGATATCATTCGTGGCGAAATGCAAGTGGAGACAAGCATTCTTGATGATAAGGTATTATTTAAAAGTGATGGAATGCCAACCTACCATTTGGCGAATATCGTGGATGACCATTTAATGAAAATAACCCACGTTATCCGTGGCGAAGAGTGGCTGCCATCATTGGCACTTCATGTTTTGTTGTATCGCGCATTTGGTTGGAATGCTCCGCAATTCGCTCATTTACCGTTAATTTTAAAACCAACTGGCAACGGTAAACTAAGTAAGCGCGATGGTGACAAAATGGGTTTTCCCGTTTTTCCATTGGAATGGAAAACATCTGAAGGCGATGTGTTTTCAGGCTATCGCGAAGACGGTTATTTGCCCGAAGCTGTTGTAAATATGCTCGCCTTTTTGGGCTGGAACCCCGGAACGGAGCAGGAAATTTTCAGTCTAGAGGAATTGGTGGAAGCTTTTGAATTGGAAAGAGTTCACAAAGCTGGGGCAAAATTCGATCCCGAAAAAACAAAATGGTTTCAGCATCAATATATGCAAACTGTTGATGATTTAAAACTTGCAGGAGAGTTTGGGGAATTTTTGGAAGCAAAAAAGGTTTCGACTGAGCTCAACCTGACAAAAATCGTTTCCTTACTTAAAGAACGAGCAACATTTGTAAGCGATCTGTGGGAACAGGGAGGTTTCTTTTTTAAAGCACCAAAAACATACGATGAAAAAGCTTCGGAAAAAGCTTTTAAAGTTGAAACACCTGATTTGCTTCAAAAAGTGGTTTCACATTTAAATAGTTCCGAAGACTTTTCAGCAGAAAATCTTTCAGCGCAAATAAAAGGATGGGTTACTTCGGAAAATATTGGTTTCGGAAAAGTGATGATGCCTTTGCGGTTGGCGCTAGTGGGCGAAATGAAAGGGCCGGATGTGTTTGATATTCTTTCAATTTTAGGAAAAGAAGAAAGTATTTCACGAATTGAAAAAGCGATACGATTTATGGGTCAAAAATAAATAACGGCCATCAAAACGATTGTGGAACTGTTTCCCTTAAAATCTTCGTTTTCCAAACCTTTATCGTTTAAGCTTCCCAGTATATTGGTTACTCCGTACTGATACTGTGCGCTTACGCGAAAATGTTCCAAACCAGCGGTAAGCCCCCCAGCAAGACGTACATTAAATTGTGAAATATCCTGAATATCCTTTGCTTTAAGTGAATTGTAACCCGTTAGTGTATAATTTTCATATTTATCATCATCAAGCTTCATCTTGCCGGTAATATCGAATACAGGCCCGAATTCAAGACTCAAATGCTTAACGACAATGTTATAACTTCCAAGAAAATTAAGCTGTACGCCCTGAATGGTATAGCCTATATTTTCGGTATTGCCCAAAAGACCTCGCCCTTCCACGCCTACAGATGCACTTTGAAAACTCAGTCCATAAATTAAGTCGAAGTTATTTCGAAAAGCACCACGGGTGGTGAAACCAGCTGTAAATCCCTCTTTTTGCTGGGTTACCAAATCGTCTGTTATGATATCAACAAAGGTAATTCCGCCCTGTATTCCAAGAAAATTGTAACCGTCATAATTGCGCTGGCTATAGCTTTGTTGAAGTGCGAAAAGAAAAAGTGTAGCAAAAATTAATTTTTTAAGACTCATAACTGGGGATATATTTTAGGGGCGTGAAAATAGCTTTAATTTTGTATCTTCCACAAGATATAATCATTAAATATTTTAAAAATTATGGGCGGATTTATTTTAGTGCCAGTGCTGATTGTTGGATTATTTATACTATTGGCAAGTTTTTTTACCGTAAAGCAGCAGACCGCGGCAGTAGTAGAACGTTTTGGAAAGTTTCAAAGTATACGAAATTCGGGTTTACAGTTGAAAATACCCTTAATTGACCGTATTGCTGGGCGAATTAATTTGAAAATTCAGCAATTGGATGTAATTGTTGAGACCAAAACAAAAGATGATGTTTTTGTGCGCTTAAAAATTTCAGTACAATTCCAAGTTTTAAAATTGAAGGTTTACGATGCTTTTTACAAACTTGAAAATCCGCATGACCAGATAACCTCGTACGTTTTTGATGTGGTACGGGCCGAAGTTCCAAAGATGAAATTGGACGATGTGTTTGAAAGAAAAGACGATATTGCCATAGCCGTTAAAGCTGAATTGAATGAAGCAATGAGCGAATATGGCTATGATATAATCAAAACCCTTGTAACGGATATTGATCCTGATATTCAAGTGAAAGCAGCAATGAACCGTATAAATGCTGCAGAAAGGGAAAAAGTAGCTGCTGAATATGAAGCAGAGGCAGAACGAATTAAAATTGTTGCAAAAGCCCGTGCAGAAGCTGAAAGCAAGCGTTTACAGGGGCAAGGTATTGCAGACCAGCGTCGTGAAATTGCACGCGGTTTGGAGGAAAGTGTAGATGTTTTAAACAATGTGGGTATCAACTCACAGGAAGCTTCGGCATTGATTGTAGTTACACAGCATTATGATACACTGCAATCCATCGGCGAGGAAACAAATACAAATCTCATTCTTTTACCAAACTCTCCACAGGCTGGCAGTGACATGCTCAACAATATGATTGCTTCGTTTGTAGCCAGTAATCAAATTGGTGAACAGATGAAAAAACAGAACGTGGAAAAAGGAATAATACCTAAAAAGAGACCTAAGCGCCAAGCACCACCACGTCCGGAAGAAGGTGAAGATTTGAATTATTAATTTAATTCAGGAATTACTGTAATAAAAAACGCGCCAATCAAAATTGATTGGCGCGTTTTTTATTTTTTTCGTTTACTATAAATGGATTAGATTATCAATCATCTTCATAGTCTTTTTTCTTAACGGGCTTTATTCCTATTAATTTATCCACAACTTTTAGAACAAAAGCTTTTTTAAGAATAGAACCGACAGTGCTGGCTATGATATTGATGGGAGAAAAGGTTTCATTCAAGGTTTCTTTACTCTGGTTTAACCCTAATTTTACCTCTTCAAGATCAATTTGTGACTTAAGCCGTAGATATTTCAAATCTCTATCTATTTCTTCAAAAGTAGTATATCGTTTCATAAATATTAATTTGAAATTTTCTCGTTTTGAATTTTTTCTTCGGAAAGCGTTTCTTGATATTCGTTTAATTCATTTTCAGTAGCAACTTTAGGCTCCAAATCATTTTCGTCATACAAAAGACCTGAAAACTTGTACAACAAATTGCGCTCAATTATTTTTCTTCCAAAAATGAACATGAATATAAGAATGATGCCGTAAAATGCACCTATCAATAAAAAGCCAACATACATATGTTCAAAAAAGGTTCCTAGCCAATAAGCTGCGCCTATTGAAAGAAAGAGCATTACAAATAAGGAAAGGCTCCCGTAAACTAATAAGTTTACCAAAGACACCGCACCCTTCATAGTAGATTTAAACAGGCGGAGTTTATAATACTCCGCCATGCTTACACTATAATCTTCTATTCTGTCGGTTACTTTATGGAGGCTCTCTTTTAGGCTACTAAATGCCATATTACGAAGTTACTTTTTTTGCTGTCGCTTTAGCCTTATTGGTTTGAGCGTCTATCTGTAATTTAGCGTTTTGCTTTCTCAAAGCTTCTAATTTATCTTCCATTGCCAAAAGAATATCATCGGCCTTGTAGCTTGCGGAAGATAGGGTTTCATTTAGTTTTTGTTCAAAACTAATTTTTGCTCGCTGTGCTCTGTCACTAAGCGTACTGCTGGTTTCCTGAATTTGTTTGTTCAGTTTCTTTTGTGCTTTTTTAGCTTCCTTGCTAAGTTTATCTCTTGTTTTTGAACCTTTATCCGGAGCGTAGAGAATTCCTATTCCGGCTCCAATAGCTGCTCCGGTTAATAATGCAAGTAATGTTTGACCTGTATTTGATGCCATTATTCTATGTTTTTATTGGTTAATAATATCAAAGGTACGTATACACTTTCCGCATTGCTGTTAACAACCGGTTAATAGTTATTTTTCAATCTATAAAGTTGTCTTAAAAAGATAAAATTATAGCCAATTTCTCTTAAAAAAAGGAGTATTTTTTAAAGTAAATGTTAATTATTCGGCTAATTTAGCCCAAGAGTCACGTAAAGGAACCGTGCGGTTAAATACAATTTTTTCTGAAGTAGAATCCTTATCAACCACAAAATATCCCAAACGTTGAAACTGAAACTTATCTTCGGGGTTTGCGTCTTTAATACTCGGTTCAGCATATCCTGTTATTACTTCCAAAGAATTAGGGTTTATAAATTCCATAAAATCCTTTTCTTTATTGGTATCTGGTGAAGCTTCTGTAAAGAGACGGTCGTAAAGCCGAACTTCAACAGGTAGGGCATATGATGCGGCAACCCAGTGAAGTGTTCCTTTTACTTTTCGTAATGATGCTTCTGAGCCACTACCTGACTTGCTATCGGGATCGTAGGTACAATGTATTTCAGTAATATTGCCTTCAGAATCCTTTACTACACTTTCGCCTTTTATGATATAGGCATTTTTTAAACGCACCTCTTTTCCAAGGGTCAATCTAAAAAACTTACGGTTTGCTTCCTCAAGAAAATCTTCTCTTTCAATTAACAGTTCTTTTGAAAAAGGAACTTCGCGACTTCCGGCAGTTTCATCCTCTTGATTGTTTTCAGCTTCAAGCCACTCGGTTTTTCCTTCGGGATAATTGTCAATTATCAACTTTACAGGATCCAAAACCACCATGATTCGCGGTGCAATCTTGTTCAAATCCTCACGAACGTTGAATTCAAGATGCGAAACATCTATTAAATTTTCACGTTTTCCCACGCCAATGCTGTCTGCAAAATTCTTAATTGAATCCGGCGTATAACCTCTTCGACGCAGCCCGGAAATAGTGGGCATTCGCGGATCGTCCCATCCTGTAACAACGCCGCTGCTTACCAGCTGTGCAAGTTTTCGTTTGCTCACAACGGTATGACTTAAATTTCTACGGGCAAATTCGCGCTGTTTTGGACGCAATTTCTTGGGATCGACCACTTGGTCCAAAAACCAATCGTAAAGCTCTCTATGCGGCAGAAATTCAAGTGTACAAAACGAATGCGATACTTGTTCAATGTAATCGCTTTCGCCGTGGGTCCAATCGTACATTGGGAATATTTTCCAATCAGTTCCCGTACGGTGGTGGTGTTTAAAAAGCGATCGGTACATAACCGGGTCGCGCATCAACATATTGGGCGATTCCATATTTATTTTTGCACGCAGCACATGCTCGCCTTCCTTTGTTTCGCCATTTTTCATCTTTTCAAGCAAATCCAGATTTTCTTCAACCGAACGGTTTCTGAAAGGACTCGGCTTTCCGGGAGTGTTGGGCGTTCCTTTTTGTTCCGCAATCGCTTCGGAAGTTTGGGAATCAACATAGGCTTTCCCGTCCTTAACCATTTGAATTGCCCAATCATACAGCTGCTGAAAATAATCAGAAGCATAGCATTCCGTAGCCCATTCATAGCCCAACCAAGAAATATCACGCTTTATGGCATCAACAAATTCCTGCTCTTCCTTTGCGGGGTTTGTATCGTCAAAACGAAGGTTTACGGGAGCATTATATCTTTCGCCCAAACCGAAATTCAAACATATGGATGAAGCGTGGCCAATGTGCAGGTAACCATTGGGCTCTGGTGGAAAACGAAAACACAATTCTTCTTTTTTGTATCCTTTGGAAAGGTCTTCCTCAATGATGTGTTCTATAAAATTCAGCGGCGCGGCTTCGTTATTCATATGGTAAATTTTTTAAGCGGTACAAAGGTAACCAATTAAGTGAAAAAGAAGTTGTCCAAAAAAAGGTTTCGACTGTGCCTAAACCTATATTCTCTTTTATCTTTGCTAAAAATTAGTTTTATGGGAACCATTCGTTTAAAAAACATAAAAATCTACGCTTTTCACGGATGTTTGTTGGAGGAAGGACAAATAGGTTCTGATTATTTGGTAAATCTTTCAGTAAAGGCAGATTTAAAAAACGCTTCCGATACAGATAATCTTGCAGATACTGTGGATTATGTTTTGTTGCAAAAAATTGTTGTGGAAGAAATGGAATTGCGTTCCAAGCTTTTGGAACACGTTGCAAAACGAATAATCGATTCTATTTTTTTAAAAGTTGAAATGGTTACACACGTGAAAGTAAGCGTTGCCAAAAAGAATCCGCCCATTGGTGGCGATGTGGCAGAAGTGAGCGTAACGATGAAAAGGAAACGGTAATTTGTTTTTTAAATAGGATTTTTAAGTATAATTTTTTTACATTTGCAAGCCTAATAGGGTATCGTGGCCGAGTGGCTAGGCTCAGCTCTGCAAAAGCTGCTACAGCGGTTCGAATCCGCTCGATACCTCTAAAAACCTTCAACAAAACGTTGAAGGTTTTTTTAATACTTAATATTCTAAGAATGCGTAAATTAGCTATACTCTCAATAATTTGTTCTTTATTTATTGCCTGCACAACATATACAATTCCGGTAGAAAGTTTTCGGGAGCAAATGATGAAGGAAACTTCAGAAACTATGAAACAGGTGAAGATTGATAATCCTCTGTTTTATAGAAATATAAAATACAACTCCAACAACATAAAACGAATCATTGTTACAGAAAAAGATGGTAAACGTACTTATTTAGACAATTCTCCCTCAATAGAAATGCGGGTTACACAGGTTAATGGTAAAAAATATCATTTTTATTTTGACACCGTTATTCTGGAAAATGATACTTTAAAAGGTAGCCGCGCACGGTTGGCAAAAGGTTTTGACCGTGAAATACCCTTGGATAGTATAGTAACAATTGAAGTTCAGGATGGTGGAAAAAATTATAAATACAAATAGTTTTATAAAGGTTCCTCTACGGGCGGAATGGGTTTTTCAGTTTGTTCTTGCTGTCCCGGTATCCGTTCAAGCCCTGCTTCTACTCCCTTTGGAAAAATACCTTGGATAAGCAACAAAACTCCAAATCCCAGTATTAAAATACTCACCCATTTTTTTGTTCTGAAAATGAAACGAGGGGTCATTTTGTTTTTAAGTTTTTTAGCCAATACCATTTTCAAAAGATCTGTCAAAAAGAATGTTGCCAACACTGTTGAAATAAAAAGGAAAACGCCATTATCTGAAGTGGTAAGTGCGTTTGCCATAATCAAAGTACCTATCCAGCCCGCCAAAACACCGAAGTTTACAAAATTCAAAAGAAAGCCTTTTAGGAATAATCCGCCTAGGTTTTTTTTCACTTTTACGGCGTAATGCTCCCTGACAATCTTAAAAATTGATTTGTTGGTGCGTATGTATGAAATGATACCGTAAGCTATGAGGATTGCACCCCCAAAAATAAGTAGTCCCGGATCGTGTTTTACTTTTTCAAGAATTCTACTAGTACTGAAAAAAGCTATTATAATGAAAATTATATCGGCAAAAATAGCTCCGAGATCAAAAAAAATTGCTGCCTTAATACCTTTTGTAATAGCAGTTTCAATCAGTGTGAAAAACACTGGGCCGACTGCAAAAGCCAATAAAAATCCGTAAAATGCCGCGTAGGGTAATCCGTCAAACATAGTGAGGTAAAAATACAAATTACTTTTACCCTATTACTCTAAAAAATTAATTTTCACCTTTAACTATTTCAATTTTTCCGCCTGCAAATTTCTTCTTTTTCACATTTTTTGGATTTCCGTAAACTTTTATATTTCCACCCGCTGTAACCTTAGCTTCAATTTTCTCTGAGCAGTAAATTGTTACTGCACCGCCCGCTGTTACGGTAACATAAGATTCCTGAGAAATAAGCTCTTCAGCATCATAAACACCTCCAGAATTGATGTTAATATCTTGTTTTTGTGAAGCTCCCTTGGCTTTAATTACCCCTCCAGAAACAGATTTAACTTCAAGATTTTCACTAGCAACTATTACGCTTATTTTACCACCTTCCTGGGCTTTAAGTTCAAGTGAAGATTCTTTTATTTCAGTTTCAGAATAAATTTCAGATCCTTCATTTGCATCAATAATTGAAATATTCGTAAAGTAAAGGGTAACTGTTGTAGCATCTCCATCAAAATGTTCCTCAAGTTCCATTCTAATCTTTAAAACTCCATTGTCGTTTATGGTTTTTACAAACTCTGTATTCTCACCTTCCACAACTACTTTATTTTCGTCGGAAGGAACAAGTTTCACGGTAATAAGATCGTAAACTTTCAATTCACTGAAATCACCAACTTCAGTAGTGTGCTGCGAAAAAGAAATAGCTGACACACAAAGTATTGCAATAAAAATTAGATTTTTCATCTATATAAAATTTTAGTTTTTATAATCCTTTCGATGCCCAAGCATTGTAAAATCAAGATGTTTCTTCACTAAATCTGCATTCTTCACTTTTACATAAACTTCATCACCTAATTGATAAGCGTTTTTGGTGCGCTGGCCAATTACTGCATATTCATCTCTGTCAAATTCGTAACGGTCGTCGCTTAAATCCTGCAAACGGACCATACCTTCGCATTTATTCTGAATAATTTCTACATAGATCCCCCATTCGGTAACTCCTGAAATTACTCCCAAAAATTCCTGGTCTTGGTGATCCTGCATATACTTCACCTGCATATACTTGATGCTATCGCGTTCTGCATTGGTGGCGAGATTTTCCATATCGCTGCTGTGGTCGCATTTTTCTTCGTATTCCTCTTCCTTGGCAGATTTTCCGCCATCCAAATAATGCTGAAGCAATCGATGCACCATTACATCGGGATAACGACGGATTGGCGAAGTGAAATGTGTGTAATAATCAAACGCGAGACCGTAATGGCCAATGTTATGCGTGGTATACATTGCCTTGCTCATACTGCGGATGGCGAGCGTATCAATTAAATTCTGCTCTTTTTTGCCCTGTACATCCTTTAAAAGTTTGTTCATGGATTGGGCGGTGGAATGGCGATCCTTGGTGTTCAGTTTATAGCCGAAACGTTTGATAATATTTTCCAAAGCGGCAATCTTTTCGTCGTCCGGTTCGTCGTGAACTCTGTAAACAAACGTCTTTTTAGGTTCCTGTTTTCCTATGAATTCGGCAACACTTCTGTTTGCCAAAAGCATAAATTCCTCAATCAGTTTGTTCGCATCTTTGCTTTCCTTGAAATAAACTCCTTCGGGATTGTTATTTTCATCGAGAATGAATTTCACTTCCACTTTATCAAAAGAAATTGCGCCGGCGCGCATACGCTTGGTTCGCAACGTTTTTGCAAGACGGTCCATTTCCAGAATGGCCTCGGCAATTTCTGGTTTAACCGTATATTCCTTATCGGTGATTGAAATTTTTGAGGGAATTGTATGTGTTTCATCCTTCGAATTTTCAATAATATGCTGCGCCTCTTCATAAGCAAAACGGGCATCACTGTACGTTACGGTTCTTCCAAACCATTGTTTTTTAACCTCTGCCTTTGGGGTTATTTCGAAAACTGCGGAAAAAGTATATTTTTCCTCATTTGGGCGAAGGGAACAAGCGTTGTTTGAAAGGATTTCCGGAAGCATTGGCACTACTCTATCTACTAAATACACTGAAGTTGCACGTTCATAAGCTTCATCATCTAGTTCTGTTCCAGGTTTTAAATAATGCGAAACATCTGCAATGTGGATTCCGATTTCGTAATTGCCATTTTCAAGTTTTTCAAAAGAAAGCGCATCGTCAAAATCCTTTGCGTCCTTTGGATCTATCGTAAATGTGAGCACGTCGCGCATATCGCGACGCTTTTTTATTTCAGAAGCTTTTATTGAAGTATCAATTTTATTGGCAAAATCCTCCACTTCCTTTGGAAATTCATACGGAAGACCATATTGCGCAAGTATAGAATGGATTTCTGTATTATGCTCTCCAGGCATTCCGAGAACTTTAAGAACGCTTCCAGTTGGTGAATCGGCCTTTTCGGGCCAATCTTCCATGGCTACTAAAACCTTTTCACCATTTTTTGCACCGTTTATTTTATTCTTCGGCACAAAAATATCTGTGTACATTTTATAATCGGTAACGTCAACAAATGCAAAGTTTTCCTGCACTTGGATGGTACCGACGAATTCTGTTCGTTTTCTTTCTATAATCTTTGTTACTTCACCTTCTGTCTTTCCGCCTTTTTTGCGTTTGAAAACATATACTTCAACAATATCGCCGTTTAAGGCTTTGTTTAGGTTTTTGCTTTTCACATAAATATCGTCCTCTAAATCCTCAACGATAATATAACCTTGGCCACGGCCTGCTATATCTACTTTTCCGGTGTAATAATTTTGGGAAGGGGTAAGTATGTATTTGCCGCGCTCAATTTCCTGTATGCTTCCCTTGCCCTGCAGATCCTTTAGTTTTTTTACTATTTGGTTTCTACTGCTGGGGTCGTCCAATTGTAGTTTTGCGGCAATTTGTTTGTAGTTGAAAGCTTGTGAATGATCTTTCCGAAGAATGTTCAGTATGGTTTGGGAAAGATTTTCAATTTTATTGTTTTTCTTTTTTCGTTTATGTCTTGGCATAGTTGTTTTTGTAATTAGCGTAAAAGTACTACTTCTCAAAGAATGACGTGTTTACATTAGGAAAGATTTAGTACCTTGGGAAGGGTTAATAGGTTATTAAGTTAATAGTTATTAGCTGCATTTCTAAATAACTTAGTAACTTAATAACTTCTGTTTAAAAATGAAGCACTTTAAGACCATAGCTATCTTTCAATATCCTGCAGAATACGCGGTGCTTCAGCTATTGTTCGACCAGGCAGAGATCCGCTATTTTTTTCAAAATGAAACAATGATCAGTGTTTTTCCTTTCTATTCCAACGCTATTGGTGGAATTCGCCTGCAAGTACATATTGACGACATTGAAGAAGCAGCGGAAATTATCAAAAATCTGGACCATCCTTCCAACTTGAAAATAGTTTAAGAAATATCAAAAATTCATTTCAGCAAAATTTATTGTTATCAACATATAATTATACATCATTTCTTTTTTTTAAATTTTTAAAATAAAAAATGGTGATGATTATAGGGTGTTAATATGTGGAATAACTTTTTTGAGTTTTGTTTTGAAATCAATTTATCGCCTTTTAATAAAACGTTGTTAACATAAATTTAAGATTTAAAAGCCTTGAAAATAATGGAATAGCAATAGTAGTTAACAACGGTTAACAACCTATTTTGACAACCTAAATCTTATAAGTTTTTATGGAAATGTTGTTTGAAACGAAAGAAATGCTGCTAATAAATTACACGTAAAAAATGAATTAAATTTTTGGTATTCTGCAAATTTTAAACCTATTGTAAATAATCCCCGAACGTGCAATTTTAATTGTCGGTTTTCCGCAAACAAATATCAACAATGTTGTTAACCAAATTATGAACCCACCGTTAAGAAATCGTTATTAATTGAAAATCAATAGGCAATGAACACAGTTGCTGCTATAATTATACATGTATTTCTACTTAAATAAATACACGATGTTTTATCTTTGAAAAAAATTAGCATCATGAAAATCTCCATCGGCAACGACCACGCAGGCACAGAGTATAAATTTGAAATCGTTTCCTTTCTTGAAAAAGAAGGCCATACAGTTATTAACCACGGAACCGATAGCGAAGCAAGTGTAGATTATCCAGATTTTGTACATCCCGTTGCGGCAGATGTTGAAAACGGAAAAGTAGATATGGGAATCATAATCTGTGGCAGCGGAAACGGTGCAAATATGACCGCCAATAAACACCAAAAAGTGCGTTCCGCCCTTTGTTGGACCAAAGAAATTACCGAGCTCGCCCGTCAGCACAACGATGCCAATGTTTTGAGTATTCCCGCACGTTTCACCAGCAAACCACAAGCTGTTGAAATGGTGAAGACTTTTCTAAAAACCGAATTTGAAGGCGGCCGCCACAAAAATCGCGTTGAAAAAATAGCCTGTTCATAACCCAATAAAATGGCGCATAACCACGCACATTCCCATAACGATTCGCATGGGCATTCGCACCCAGATTTGAAAGGAAGAAAGCTATTACTTTCCATTCTTTTAAATATTGGTATTACAGTTGCGCAAGCAATTGGAGGCGTAATTTCTGGGAGTCTATCATTACTTTCAGATGCACTTCATAATTTTAGTGATGTACTTTCTTTAATTGTAAGTTACATTGCCGACAGATATTCAAAAAAAGATGCTTCCGTAGAAAAAACCTTCGGTTACAAACGCGCTGAAATTATTGCCGCTTTCGTAAACTCTGCTACTTTGATTATAGTTGCAATTTACCTTATTTATGAAGCTATCCTTCGTTTTTTCAATCCCCAGGCCATTGAAAGCGGCTTGGTAATCTGGCTCGCTATTTTAGGAATTTTCTTTAACGGTTTTAGTGTTTTGTTGCTTTTTAAAGACTCTAAAAGCAATATGAACATGCGCTCGGCCTATTTGCATTTGCTTACCGATATGGCAGCATCGGTCGCCGTTTTGATTGGTGGTTTGCTTATGAAATATTTTGAATGGTTTTGGGTAGATAGCCTTTTGACCGTTTTGATAGCGCTCTACTTATTGATAATGGGTTATGATTTGTTGAAAAGCTCTTTCAAGGTTTTGATGCTTTTCACGCCCGATGACTTAAATTTGGAAGTAATAAACAAAGCTGTTTGTACAATCCCGGAGATAAAGAATATGCACCATATTCACATTTGGCAACTGAATGAACAGGAAACCCATTTGGAAGCGCATATCGATTTTTATGAAGACGTCACCCTTTCAGAGTTTGATGCCGTGTTGATAAAGGTTGAAGAATTACTGTATCACGACTTTGGAATAAACCACGTAACCATCCAACCGGAACACCAAAAAGACGATCCAAAAGATATTATTGTTCAGGATTGATTTTATTTAAAATGCTATGGAAATTGAAGTAAAGAATTTTGAAGAATTAAGCACGAATGAATTGTACGCTATTTTACAATTGCGAAGCGAAGTGTTTGTGGTGGAGCAGGATTGCGTCTATCAAGATATTGATGGAAAAGACGAACGCGCCTTACATATTATGGGTTGGGAAAACGGTATTTTAGTTGCTTACACACGCTGTTTTCAAGCTGGCGATTATTTTGACGAAGCCTCAATTGGAAGGGTTTTGGTGCGCGAGAACTACCGAAAAATGGGCTATGGCCACGCAATTACCAAAGCATCAATAGAAGCCATTAAAACAAATTTTAAAGCCGATAAAATAAAGATATCGGCTCAAGTGTATTTAGTTATTTTTTATGAAAGCCATGGTTTTAAAACCTTTGGCGATCGCTACATGGAAGATGGCATCCCACACATCGCGATGCTTAGAGCTTAATTAAGTTCTTTTCAAGATTAAGATCTTTAAGCATTTCATCCGTGAATTTATAATGTCCACGACGGGTAATGATTTTGAAACGCTGGTTACGCATGCGCGTTAATGTATCCAAAAACTGCCATTTCGATTTTAGCAAGCGCGGTTTTTCAGATTTTAGGCTTATTTCAAAATAATGCTTAATTCCCGCACGATCCGCTACTATGTCTGGCGTAATAACTACATCGCTATCTTTTTTGTGATAGGATTTTGGAGTTTCATAACCTTCCACATCGGCCTGGATGTGTTCAAAACCCCGGTTCTCTAAATAGGCCACAGATTCCTTTAGAATCTCCTTGTTTTCGTCTCTGTCTACTTTTACCATAACTGCTAAAGTACGAAAATATTGATAAACAGGCAGTTAAGGTTTTGTTAAGTGAAATTTAGCAGTGTTAATTTTCTTTTATGTAGAAATTCTTAGCAGCTTTCATTCAAACGGGCATTGTTTCGAAGAGGGTTAGGAAGGAATGCATTGATAGTTTATTAATAAAATTAATGATAATCATTTACATAGGTATGATTGAAAGTACTTACTCTGATTCTTTCCTGTTTTTGTATTATTATATAAATCCAAACGGGAACCAATAAAAGCAAAGCGACAGCATATAAACCCATTGCATTTTTAGAATTACTTAGAATTTTTGACCAAATTATTAGAATCAAAATTGAACCAATCATAAAAATAATACCAGCAATTAAAAAAGCTGATTTTGATTCTTTAGCATAAATTTTATTAACTGATGCTGAAATTTTTTTATTGCATCCAACACAATTAATCTCTATAGTTTTTTTATTTTTTACCATCACAAATTCTACGCGAGTGCTAGCATTAGATTTAAAGCTATTCTCGTATTTACAATTTGGACATTTTAAATAAAGTTTCAAGAGAGAGTCTTAAATATTTACAGAAAAATTAAGATTCGACTGCGTTCGAACTTACAAAAACTTACTTCAAAATCTTCCCATACCGCCCAGCATCATTCAAAACAGCAACCGCCTCCAAAATCTCGGGATTATGCTCTATCTGGTAATTATACAAACCTTCGCGGTAGAAATAACGCTTTAAAATTTCATCTGTCAACAACGATTCTATTTCTACTTTTTTGTCAATAATTGCCTGATCCTTGGCGCTGTCTATTGCAGCCATAAGCTGGTTGTAGCTCGCCGAAATATCTTTACTCATATCGTCATCTTCCGAGATTTTTAAACCTTCGGCAAACTTCTTTTCGGTCTCGGTTTCGTACTCAAAATTGTTGTCTTTCAAAAATTTTTGAAAATCCTGAAAGTCTGCTTCAGTAAATTTGAAGTTCTTCCAATCCGTCATTTGATGGCTGTAATAAAATTTGGTAGCATAATCAAAAATGGCGTTGTCCCTTAATAAAGCTGTGGTAATTGGGCTAAAAACAGCCGATTTCAATTCCACATCGGGAAGGATTCCGCCACCGTCATAAACCGTTCTGCCGCCTTTGGTTTTAAAAGCGTTGTACTCTTTGGCATCTTTCCGCAGTGGGTCGCCATTTTCATCGCGGTGCCAGTAATCCAAAGCTTGTATGCAACGTCCGCTGGGTGTGTAATAGCGGGAAATGGTAACTTTCAGCTGAGTTCCGTAGGTCAATTTTTTTGGACGCTGTACGAGGCCTTTTCCGAAACTTCGTGCCCCCACAATCACGGCGCGGTCCAAATCCTGCAATCCGCCCGAAACAATTTCACTGGCGGAGGCACTTCTTCCATTTACTAAAACTACGAGTGGAATTTCAGTATCTACGGGGTCGCTTTTGGTTTTATAGGTTTGATTATACTTTTCGATAACCGATTTTGTCGTGGTAATTACTTCGCCTTTATCTACAAAAAGGTTTACCACATTTATGGCTTCATTCAATAAACCTCCTGGATTTCCGCGTAAATCCAAGATGATTTTTTTTGCGCCTTGCGATTTTAAATCAACCAGCGCAGCTTTGGTCTCAATAGTAGTTTTTCGGTTGAATTGTGAAAGAACAATGTATCCAATATCGTTATTTATCAATTTGTAAAACGGAACCGCTTTAAGGTCTACGGCCCCTCTGGTGATGGTTGCAGTTGCAGTTTTCCCTTGTCTTTTATAGGTTACATCAACGGTTGAGCCGGGTGCGCCTTTTAACAATTCGCCGGCATCGTCTTCCAAATCTGCAATATTTATGTTGCCGATTTTTATTATTTCGTCCCCAGCCTTTAAACCGGCTTTATCGGCCGGATAATCTTGGTAGGGTTCAACGATAATAATTTTATCTTTTCTACTTTGTGCGGTTGCACCAATGCCAGTATAAATGCCGGAATTGTTGATTTTGGCATCCTCTACCTGTTGTTCGTTCCAATACACCGTGTATGGATCCAAATCTTCTAACATTCCTTTAATGGCTTTGTCCATAAGGGTTGCGGGCGTTACTTCGTCCACGTAATTCATGTTCAATTCCTTGAAAAGTGTGGTAAAGATTTCAATCTGCTTTGCAATTTCAAAAAAGTCACTTTTGAAACTTACTGTAGTAAAAAATATACCGACAGCGATGATGGGAACTATTATTCTTTTTTTCATTATTTTTAAGTTAATGAGTTATTGAGTTAATAGTTATTGAGTTATTAATGGGTTGTTTTTAAATAACTTAGTAACTTTTCAATGTTTCTTTCTTCTCTTCAGAAATATACGAAGAATGATAACAACAATTATTGCAACGAGGAATAAAGGCCAAAGGTATAAAATGCCCAGGAAAAATACCGAAATACCGTTCCAACCCCCTTGCAGCGCGTTTTTCATTTTTTGCCCGTAAGATTGGGTGATGCCTGTTTCCGCAGTGGTTTTGTAAAACTCAATATTTACCGTGCTCATTGAAACCTTGTTTTCAAGATACTGTAAGCGACCCTGTTTTGCTTCAATTTCCTCACGAATGTTGGAAAGTTCGCGTTCTATTTCAAGCATTTCCTTAACGTTATTTGCTTTTTTAAGCAATTCTAGGTAGCGGTCTTCCAGCGTGCGTTTTGCTTTTAAACGCGCTTGTAGATCCACAAATTCTTCGGAAACATCCTGTCGGGAAATATCACGTTGATCAAAATAGTCAACCCCTTCGGAAATACCGTCAATAAACTTTTGAAAATTTTCAGTCGGAACGCGAATTGTTAAATATTTATAAATTCGGTTGTAATCTTTTCCACTGTTGTCGTTTTGCACCAAGCCTTTGTTCTGTGAAGCCAGTTGTAGGATTTTCTTATGTGTTGCTTCCACATCCTTTGTTTCAAAAGCCAAACGGGCTGTTTTGATTATTTTTTGTTCACTTTCTTCAGATGAAGGTGGTGGAACAAGTTGCTGTGTTACTACGGCTTCTTCGGCCATATCCATTTCCGCCATAGCAGAACCTGCTTCGTAATTTTTGTTGGAACTTCCGTTTGAACATCCCAAAACGAACAATAAAAGTAAAGTGCTAATTGTTTTCATCCCGTAATTTTTTAAGCAGCTTTACCATTGCTTTTTCAAGTTCGGTGTACTGCGGTTTAACTTTTCCCAAAAATAGAAAGAGCATCACAAATTTCTTGCCGTGAATTTCATCAAGTAGGTGTTTGTTAAGCCGATAGGCTTCGCGAAGCTGTCTTTTTACGCGGTTTCGATCCACTGCCGATTTAAAATTTCTCTTTGGTACAGCAAAAGCAGCGAGATTTGATTCAAGGTTTTCCTTCGGAAGAAAAAGTACTTTTATTGGAAATTTGGAATGTGTTTTCCCTTCCAAAAACAAATTTTCAATTGTTTTAGAGCTTTTAAGCTTTTGGCTTTTGGGAAATTTTTGGTTCACACTGTAAATATATAAAAAGACCCCGCAGGATTTAGCACTTGCGAGGTCTCTTTGAAAAAAGGAAAGTAAAGATTATCGTTTTTCCCAAATATTGTTTTCAGGATTAATATCTGCCATTCTTCGCGTGGCGTCAATCATCATATTTTTTACTTTTTTTTCATTCTTTATTTCAAAGGAATACGTGGGATATGCCCAAGCCCAATCCGTCAAAACAGTGCGTTTTAAATCGGTAAATGGGTTTGGTTTTTCACCCCACATCATTCGCAATGGGATGTAAAACAATTCTTGTGTACCGTCTTCATAGGTTACGTAAAGGTCTATAGGCATTGGCATTAAGCCAATTCTTTCTAAAGTTACTTTAGTGTTTTCCCCTTCACTTTCTACAGATTTTATTCCGTAATCGATAGTATTGGTAGTCTGCGCCCAATCCGTTAAGTACCAATCCAATTCAAAACCAGAAACCTTTTCCGCGGTGCGGATAAAATCATTTGGTGTTGGGTGCTTAAATTTGAAATCTGAATAATAACGCTTCAATGTTTTTGAAAGATTTTCAGGCCCGATAATGTATCCCAATTGCGTTAAAAATACTGAGCCTTTGCTGTATGCATTTATACCATAAGAGCGGTTGCTGGCGTACCTATCTGCGTGGGTGCTTAATGGCTGTTCTGCCCCGCTTGTAGCCATATAAAAATAACTTCTGTACGAACCAGCATGTGGATTTGGCTTGTTTTCTTCCATCACATAATTCATAGCTTCATCTGAAATATAGGATGTAAAACCTTCATCCATCCATTCGTGTTTGCTCTCGTTAGTAGCCAAAACAAATTGAAACCACGAATGCGCCAGCTCATGAGCGGTTACGCCTACAAGACTTCCAAACTCACGCTTTCCAGTAATCATCGTGCTCATGGCGTATTCCATTCCGCCGTCACCGCCTTGAATTACAGAATATTGTTCATAGGGATATTCCCCAATTTGCTCATTGAAAAACTCCATCAATGCAGCAGTTTTTGGTTGAAGATTTTTCCAATTCTCGGCAATTTCAGGATCGTTTTTATAAAAGAAATGCAGCTTTACACCATTAGGGCCAGGATATGTGTCGTGTATATATTCATCATCTGCGGCCCAGGCAAAATCGTGTACGTCTGGCGCTAAAAAATGCCAAGTGTATTTTCCTTTTTTGGGTTTCATCCATTTCTGTCCGGGTTCGGTGTAACCGTGACCCACTTCAGCTGGATTTTGAAGATAACCGGTTCCGCCAATTGTATAATCGGCATCAATGGTTATAGTAACGTCAAAATCGCCCCAAACACCGTGAAATTCGCGTGCTATGTACGGATCGGCGTGCCATCCTTCAAAGTCGTATTCTGCAAGTTTTGGGTACCATTGGGTCATAGTCAGTGCAACGCCTTCTGAGCTATCACGTCCTGAACGACGAATTTGTAAGGGAACCTGTGCATCCCATTCCATATTGAAAAGAGTGCTTTCACCTGGCAAAATAGGTTTGTTCAGCATAACCTGCATCACCGTACCTCTAATAGTATAGTTTGCGGCAACGCCATCTTGGGTGAACAGCGTTGGTTTTATGTATCCAATTTCTGAAGGTGATAGTTTTGAAATCCTATCCATCACGCGGCTATCCGGATCTGCGATGGTGCGCGAACGCACGTCCATTTCACTACCCGGCTGAAAAGCATTAAAGTAAAGATGGTAGAAAACCTTATTCAAAGTGTCGGGAGAATTGTTTGTGTATTTCAACTCCTGTGTTCCTTTATATTGAAAGTTTTTTACGTCCACATCGACGTTCATTTTATAATCAACTTGCTGTTGCCAATAGCTGCTATTCTGTGCAAAGGCGGAAAAAAATACAGAAATAAAGAATAAGCTAGTTAAAACATGCCTCATAAGTTAGCCATTTTATCTGCCATAATTAGGGCATTATACATATTCACCATTTTACCCGATTTTGAAATATTCGAGAAAGATTCAGTGTTCGAAGATTCTCCGCCCAAAACAACCTGAGTGTTAATTGAAAGACCGCTATCCATCAAAATTTGTTTTACCTGTTGTGCGGAAAGGTTGGGGTAATAGGAACGAATCATTGCGGCAACGCCTGCAACTTCTGGGGCAGCCATTGAGGTTCCCTGTAAAAATTCATAGGTATTTAAAGGGGTAGTTGCCCAAATTTTAACGCCTGGCGCAAAAACATCCACGTTGGTTTTTCCGTAGTTTGAAAAGTTTGCAACCATTTCGCTTCCATATTTGTAATTAAGAGCTCCAACAGTCAAAAATGAATCTGCCATTTCGGAACCGTTATCAAATTGATCGTTTGGATAAACGTTTACGGTATCTAAATCGAAACCATCGTTTCCGGCTGCATTCACGATTAAAACATCTTTTGAAGCTGCATATTTAATGGCGTCATAAACACAATCTGCTTGTGGAGAATAATATTTTCCGAAGCTGGTGTTAAGCACTTTTGCACCATTGTCAACCGCATAACGAATGGCCAATGCGATATCTTTATCATATTCATCACCATCGGGTACTGCCCGAATAGCCATAATTTTCACGTTGTTTGCAACACCGTCCATTCCGATGCCGTTGTTGCGCTCTGCTGCAATAATTCCTGCCACGTGGGTTCCGTGTTTTACGTTTTCTTTTGTGGGATCTGGACCGGCCACGTTATTGTCGCCGTAAATATTGTCTGCAATATCTTCAGGATTATCGCCCAAAACGCCCCGAAAATCTTTAGTCATATTGAAATTGTTATCCAATCTATCGGTAAAATACTCAATGCCTCCCTCCAGTTCTTCCAAAACTTCCGGAACCGAATCTGCAAAATTCAGCATTTGGCTAAGCATCGCTATTTGCTGTTGTTCTTGTGGTGATGGGTTTTGTAATGCAGAAAGATCTTCCTTGGTATAATTTTCTTTTCCAAGCTTTTTGACCATTGCCTCATGTGTTGGCTTTAATTGCGAAAGAATCTGCTCGTAACGCGCCTTGTTTGCCGTTATTTCTGAAAACTCCTTCTCATATTCAGCTTTGGCTTTTTGATAAGTTGCATAATTCTCTCGGTCTGCAGCGCTGATTGAAGCTTCACTCTTTCCTTCAAACTTCGGTTTAAATTTTCTGATGATGCGAACGTACTCCATGTTTTCACCAACAATATCTCCTAGAAAATTCCAACCGTGAACATCATCCACAAAACCATTCTTATCATCGTCAATACCATTTCCTGCTATTTCGCCAGGGTTGGTCCACACTACATTTTTAAGGTCTTCGTGGTCAATATCCACACCACTGTCTATTACCCCAACGATAACGATTTCGCCTTTGCGCTTTTTTATGATTTCGCTGTAGGCTTTGTCCACACTCATCCCGGGCACGGTATCTTTTACTAAATCCATTGCCGGCCAGTGCTTTAACTGCTCGTCAGTAAGAGGAGTTGTTTTTAATGGATTGGAATCAATATTTTGAATGGGAGTTGCAATAATAGCGGCTCCGCTTCCGCATCCTGTCAAAACAGTTGACATTGCAACCGCAAATAAGGTAATCTTAAATAGTTTCATTTTAGAAATTATAAGTTAATTAAAAAATTCGTTGAGTGATAACGTTTCGTTTAAACGAACACCTTTATCAGTATTTTGAACCGTTATTATTGGGTTGTGGGCATCGTGTTCAAGAAAGAGGTAAAAATTGTTTTCCGCAGCATTATTAAGAAATTTCTCCTTTTCGGGAAGGGTTAATAAGGGGCGGGTATCATAACCCATCACAAAAGGTAATGGTAAATGGCCGGCTGTAGGAAGCAAATCTGCCATAAAAACCAAGGTTTTCCCTTTGTACTTGATATGCGGAATCATTTGTTTATCTGTATGCCCATCTACAAAAAGGATTCCAAAATCAAGTTCATTCGCTTCTGCATAATCTGAATTGGGCTGTGCAACAAATTTAAGTTGCCCGCTTTCCTGCATCGGCAAAATGTTTTCCTTTAAAAAAGAAGCTTGTTCCCTTCGGTTTGGTTCCGTAGCCCATTGCCAATGGCCTTTGTTGCTCCAGAATGTAGCATTTTTAAAAGCTGGCTCATAGCCTGTACGGTCTTTGTTCCACTGAACACTGCCGCCGCAGTGGTCAAAGTGGAGGTGGGTCATAAAAACATCGGTAATATCATCGCGATGGAAACCATGTTTTTTAAGTGAGTCGTCTATGTTGAAATCTCCCCATCGGTAATAATAACCAAAAAATTTCTCACTTTGCTTGTTGCCCATTCCGGTGTCAATCAATGTAAGCCGATTCCCGTTTTCAATAAGAAGACAGCGAGCAGCAATATCTATCATATTATTGGCATCGGCAGGATTGGTCCTGTTCCACAGGGTTTTTGGTACAACGCCAAACATGGCGCCGCCATCAAGTTTAAAATTGCCAGCTTCAATAGGGAATAATTGCATAATATGAAGAAATGAGTCGCAAATTAATAAAAGCGTTACAGACCAAACCCCGAAGAATTAATTAATTATGCTATTTTTAACAAATCATTAATAATCCGGCGGAATTAAATATGCTTAAATTCGCCCAAAACCCAACCATATGGTAGAACTTGCCGGAATTATAATTTTAGGGATATTGGCCCAATGGGTGGCCTGGAAATTCAAGATACCCGCTATTTTACCCCTAATTTTAATCGGTCTTTTTGTTGGCCCTATTTCTACACTTTTTTCTGAAGATGGAACCCAATGGATACAACCTATCTATAGTGATGGCAAAGGTTTATTCCCTGGAGAAAACCTCTTTTATTTTGTTTCCCTAGCCATAGGTATTATTCTTTTTGAAGGCGGATTGACTTTAAGGCGTGGTGAAATTTCAAAAGTAGGGCCGGTAATCGTGAAGCTTATTAGTTTGGGCTCAGTTATTACTTTTTTGGGAGCTGGCGTTGCTGCCTACTACGTTTTTGGCCTTAGTTGGAAAATATCTTTCCTATTTGCTGCTTTGATAATTGTAACCGGCCCAACTGTAATTACTCCTATTTTGAGAAATATTCCATTGAAGAAAGATGTTTCAGCAGTGCTAAAATGGGAAGGAATATTGATAGACCCCATAGGCGCATTGGTAGCGGTATTGGTGTTTGAATTTATTAGTGTTGAGCACGACAGCGGGTACACCAAACAAGCTATTATTGAATTTGGAAAAATTATATTAATAGGCTTTGCCTTTGGTATTTCTGGAGGATATGCACTTTATTTTGCTATTAAAAAGAAATTGATTCCGCACTACCTATTGAATGTAGTTTCGCTGTCGGTTGTATTACTGATTTTTGTAGAAAGCGATCTTTTTGCGCACGAATCAGGTTTGCTTTCGGTCGTAGTAATGGGAATGTTTTTGGGTAATAGTGATCTGCCCAGTTTAAAGGAATTGCTGTATTTTAAGGAATCACTTAGTGTTTTGTTGATCTCAATTTTATTTATCCTTTTGGCTGCAAACATTAGCCTGGATGATCTCTTGCTGGTTTATAATTGGAAAACCGCCATTTTAATGGCAATTGTAATATTCGTTTTAAGACCCTTGGGAGTATTTCTCAGTACCGTTAATTCGTCACTTAAAATAAATGAAAAAATATTCATAAGCTGGGTGGGCCCACGAGGTATCGTAGCAGCGGGTATTGCCTCACTTTTTGGAACTAAATTGGTATTAAAGGGTGAGCCGGGTGCAGAATATATTACTCCATTAGTATTTGCCGTTGTTTTGGTAACAGTTTTGTTGAACGCCACAACCGCAAGACCCGTTGCCTCAATGGTTGGGGTATTCCTAAAAAAATCTGATGGAATTTTGATTGTGGGGGCATCTAAGGTATCAAGACTTATAGCATCTTATCTTCAAAAAAGTGGAAGGCATGTGGTTTTGTTGGATTCAAACAGATTAAATGTGAATAAGGCCAAAGAGCTGGGCCTTGAGGCAATTACTGCAAATATTTATTCAGATGATCTTACGGATAATATTGAGCTGAACGATGTGGGCTATTTGCTTGCCATGACAGGCAATGATGAAATTAATAAGCAGGCTATTAGCCGTTTTGGAAAATATTTTGGAGAAAACGGAACCTTCCGTTTGATGACTTCGGAAGAAATGCGGGAGCGCCAACATCTTTCTGCTCGGGAATTGTTTTCATATACCCACGACTATACCCGGTTTACCGAAGTTGCACACGACTTTCCTTCAATTCAAGAAATTCCCGTGGGAAGTGAAAGCCAATTTTTACGAGTACTAAATATTATTGGTGAAAATGAAAGTGCCATTCCTCTTTTTCTAAAACGCCCTAATGGATTTTTGGATTTAATAACCGCGCCCGACGAACTGGAAGTTGAAGAAGGAAGCGCGTTAGTCTATCTAGGCAAGCCGATGGATTTTGAAGATGTGGCAAATGCAACCAAAACCAAAAAAGAGGTTGCTGCCCCAAAATAATTACTGCTACAAACCGTTTTCAACAAAACCTTTCCAATGAAAAAACTCTTTTTTATTATAGCTATAATCTCAGGATTCACTGTGTTTTCCTGTAAAAAAGACGACGGAGGAGGCTGTACTACTTGCTCTTCTCCTGAAACCACGAGCTTTCAAGTATGTGAGGAAGGTGATGGCAATGCTTCAGTTAACGGACAAAACACGGGAACGCCTTATGATGTCTATGTTTCTGGTTTAGTGGAAGCTGGGGCAAGCTGTAATAATTGAGCTAATTAATCATTAAGCTTTAACACTGCCATAAAAGCTTCCTGCGGAATTTCCACGTTACCCACTTGGCGCATACGTTTCTTACCTTTTTTCTGCTTTTCCAAAAGTTTTCTCTTACGCGAAATATCGCCACCGTAACATTTTGCTGTAACGTCTTTTCTAAGTGCTTTTACAGTTTCGCGGGCAATAATTTTTGCGCCGATTGCCGCTTGTATTGGAATGTCAAATTGCTGTCTTGGGATTAATTGTCGCAATTTTTCACAAATTTTCTTTCCAATATCATATGCATTATCACGGTGAAGTAAGGCCGAAAGTGCGTCCACAATGTTTCCGTTTAAGAGAACATCTACTTTTACAAGGTGCGACTGGCGCATTCCTATTGGGGAATAGTCAAAAGACGCATAACCTTTGGAAACGGTCTTTAATCTATCATAAAAGTCGAAAACAATTTCCGCCAAAGGCATGTCAAAAGTAAGTTCAACCCTTTCGGTGGTTAAATATGTTTGGTTGGTAATTTCACCTCTTTTTTCAATACAAAGTGACATTACAGAACCGACGAAGTCTGATTTTGTAATGATTGTAGCTTTAATATATGGCTCCTCAACACGGTTGAGCTTTGAAGGATCGGGAAGGTCTGAAGGATTATTAACCAAGATTGGTGTATCCGGTTCTTTGTTTGTATAAGCGTGATAGGAAACGTTTGGAACGGTGGTAATTACCGTCATGTCAAACTCTCTTTCAAGTCTTTCCTGAATAATTTCAAGGTGAAGCATTCCCAAAAATCCACAGCGGAAACCAAAACCAAGTGCAGCAGAACTTTCAGGTATAAAAACCAGCGAAGCATCATTTAGCTGTAGCTTTTCCATGGAGTTTCTCAACTCTTCGTAATCTTCGGTATCCACGGGATATATTCCTGCAAAAACCATGGGTTTTACATCTTCAAAACCTTCAATCATATTGACGGTCGGGTTTTTGGAATCTGTAATTGTATCACCCACTTTTACTTCTTTCGCTTCCTTTATTCCTGTAATAAGATAGCCAACATCGCCTGTTTTTACTAGGTCTTTTGGCTGTTGTTTCAGTTTTAGCGTACCCACTTCATCGGCAAAATAACTTTTTCCGGTAGCCATAAACTTGATGTGCTGCCCTTTTCTGATTTCACCGTTAAGAACCCTAAAATAGGTTTCAACGCCCCGAAAAGGATTGTAAACCGAGTCAAATATCAAAGCCTGCAAAGATTCGTCTGGGTTGCCTTTTGGCGGAGGAATACGCTCAATAATGGCACTCAAAATTTCATCTATTCCCAATCCGGTTTTGGCACTTGCCGGAATTACTTCTTCGGCTTTACAGCCCAAAAGATCCACAATATCATCGGTTACCTCCTCAACATTTGCAGATGGAAGATCTACTTTGTTCAAAACTGGAATTATTTCCAAATCGTTTTCCAAAGCTAAATATAAGTTAGAAATGGTCTGCGCCTGTATACTTTGTGCGGCATCTACAATCAACAAAGCACCTTCACAAGCGGCGATGGACCGGGAAACTTCATATGAAAAATCCACGTGACCGGGAGTATCGATTAAATTTAGGGTATATTTTTCACCATTATATACGTAATCCATTTGTATGGCGTGACTTTTAATGGTGATGCCGCGCTCGCGCTCCAAGTCCATATTGTCAAGCAACTGTGCTTGTTTTTCGCGATCGGTCACGGTGCCAGTGGCGTCCAATAGACGGTCTGCCAAGGTACTTTTTCCGTGGTCAATGTGGGCGATGATGCAAAAATTGCGAATGTTCTTCATAAAAATTCCTTCTCGTGCTACAAGTTGCAAATATAGATTAAAAGAGTGATTATATGTGCTATCATTAAAACACTTAAAATAATTGTGTTGAGATTGTTTTTGTTTAATAAATTTTTAACATATTTGTAGTGTAAAGCTGTATTTCAGCTATACAAACTTAGTTTTCTCCCCAGATAAAGAATCATAGTAACGGGTGTCGCCCCAGATATCTACTTATGTTATGACAAGACTTATTATGTTTTTTTTCTGCCTTCAAGCAGGAGTTTTGATGGCACAAGACTTTTCTGTCTCTGGGAATGTATTGGATACAAATAACGCCCCACTATCATTTGTGAATGTTTTGGTTTATGAAAATGAGGGAGAAAATCCATTAAAAGGTACTACTACGGATGAAGACGGTTCTTTTGTTCTGAAAAATTTAGAAGCAGGAACCTATATTATAAACTTCAGCTATATTGGCTTTGAAGATAAGCAACAAACCATTCAACTTTCTTCAAATAAAAATTTAGGCAACTTAGTTTTAAGGGAAAACCAACAAATGCTAGATGAAACGGTAGTTGTTGCAAAACTGCCAACCATACGTAAAACCCCTGGCAAACTTGTTTTTGAAGTGGAGAACACTTCACTTTCCACGGGCAGTACCGTAGATCTTTTAAAGAAAACACCGGGTGTTATCGTTACAAACGAAAATATCCAAATAAAACTATCTACTCCGGTTATTTATATTAATGGCAAGCGGGTGTATCTTTCCGCAGAAGAAGTATATTCACTATTGCAGAATACCGATGCGGCGGCCATTAAATCTGTTGAAGTAATTACAAATCCTTCCTCAAAATACGATGCGGACGCAGGAACGGTACTGAATATTATTACTTCCAAAGCGATTTCCATTGGTTATAAAGGCTCCGTAAATGCGAACTACGAGCAAGGAATATACCCAAAATATAATTTTGGGACTTCGCATTTTTATAAAAATAATTGGGTAAACATTTATGCGAGTTATTCTTATGCAGATAAAAAAGAATATAAGGAAGATGAAAACTACATTCGCTATTTTCAGCCAGACGAGGTCTCCACTAAATCTATTTGGGAAACCGACTTTAACCGAACTACGGAGCGTAGCAATCACAACGGAAATGTTGTATTGGACTTTACGCTAAACGATAAAAACACAATCAGCATTACTTCAAACGTTTCACTTACGCCTGAAGTTAAATACCATAACAATGGCAACTCTTTAATTTTTAACCCACAGCGTCAGTTAGATTCCACAATCACTACCTTAAGCTATGTGGATTACGGAAAACAAAATTTGACATTTGCCTTGGACTATAACCGTGTTTTAAATGAAAATGGCGCAACATTGGCAATCTCGGCTAATTATATTTATTACGACAACACCCAAAACCAAAGCGTGAGTTCCGATTATTTATTACCAAACGGCAATCTTTTGAGGAACAACAGTTTTTACACAGATTCTGGACAAACAAGCGACATTTTTACGGGACAGGCCGATGTTTCCTCGGAATTGTGGGGCGGAACCTTTGAAGCAGGGTTCAAATTCAGCAGTATTGACACTGAAAGCAAATTAGACTTCTTTGATGTATTGAGCAACAACACAACTTTCAACAATTCACTTTCAGATAATTTCAACTATAGAGAGAATATTTTTGCAGAATATATAAATTTTGAAAAAGATTGGGAAAAATGGAGCATTGCCGCTGGTCTTCGTGGGGAATATACAGACATTGATGCCATTTCCCGTTCTTTTGGGCAGGTGAACAACCAGCAGTATTTTGATCTTTTCCCCTCAGCATCTTTTCATTATATAATAAACGATAACAACGGGATTGGACTGAGTTACAGTCGCAGTGTGGAAAGACCCCGCTATCAAAGTTTAAATCCATTCAAATATTTTATTACAGAACGAAACTTCAATGGGGGTAACCCAAAACTGGTTCCTGCAATTGAAGATAAAATCACACTTACTTTTGATCACAAGGGCAAACTATTTTTTGAGCTCTACTACCAAAATGTTGAGAATAGTCTAGACATATTGGTACTTCAAAACAACACAAACAGCACGCTTAGCAGTATAGATGCCAATATGATCAAAAGCTATCAATATGCTTTTGATATAACGTATTTTAGTTCGCTCAACCCTTGGTGGTGGCTTCATTTAAATACCTCTTCCTTTTATTTGGCCAATGAATTTTACGCGCTGCAAAGCGCAGCAGAAACCAACACTAATGATACTTTTGGACAATATATTTTTCTCACCAATCACTTTACTCTTTCCAAGGATCGTTCCTTTACGGCTGATTTAACTGGAGTTTACATTTCAAACTTCGTGTTTGGTAACCGTTTTTTTGAAAACCAAAGCTATGTTAACGTATCGGTTAGAAAGGATTTTTGGGACAAGCGTGCAAGTTTGACCGTGGGAGTAGATGATGTTTTTAACACCCTTAATAACACCGCGTCAGTTTCAAATTATTATAACCAAGACAACTATTATTATGCAAATACTGAAAGTAGATTGCTCCGAGTAGGTTTCAAATACAACTTCGGAAATGCCCGACTTCGTGATAACAGCAAAAAAATAGAAACCGACGAGGGCGACAGGCTAGAGGGCAAATAAATTCTTTTAAAATTTCATATTACTGATATTTACTACTTTTGCAGTTCCAAAACTTAAGAATTGCCAAAAATAGGAAACATACAATTGCCAGACTTCCCGTTGCTGCTCGCTCCGATGGAAGATGTGAGCGACCCACCTTTCCGCGCGCTATGCAAGGAGCAGGGAGCCGATGTGGTTTTTACGGAATTCATCTCTTCGGAAGGTCTCATTCGCGATGCCGCCAAAAGCGTGATGAAGCTCGATATTTACGAAAAGGAACGTCCCGTGGGAATTCAAATATTTGGCGCCGTGTTAGAGTCGATGCTGCGCAGTGTTGAAATAGTTGAGGCCAGTGGTCCAGATATGATCGACATCAATTTTGGCTGTCCGGTAAAAAAAGTAGTTTCAAAAGGTGCTGGCGCAGGTATTTTAAAAGATATCGATTTAATGGTAAGCCTTACCGAAGCCATGGTAAAACACACCAAACTACCCGTTACCGTAAAAACACGCTTGGGTTGGGATCACGATTCCATAAAAATTGTTGAGGTTGCCGAACGTTTGCAGGATGTGGGCTGCCAAGCACTTTCCATTCACGGTCGTACGCGTGCGCAGATGTATAAAGGCGAAGCCGATTGGAAACTAATTGCAGAGGTAAAAAATAACCCGCGAATGCACATTCCTATCTTCGGAAATGGCGATGTGGATACGCCGGAAAAAGCGATGGAAATGCGCGATAAATACGGGTTGGACGGCGCGATGATAGGTCGTGCTAGCATTGGTTATCCATGGTTTTTTAAGGAAGTAAAACACTATTTTGAAACCGGGGAGCACTTATCTCCACCCTCAATGGCAGAGCGCGTGGAAGCCGCAAAACGTCATCTGCAAATGGCGATAGACTGGAAAGGTGAAACCCTCGGTGTTTTTGAAACCCGCCGTCACTATACCAACTATTTTAAAGGAATTCCCAACTTTAAGGAATACCGAATGAAAATGGTAACCAGCGATGATTCTGCTTCCGTTTTTGAAGCATTTGATGAGGTTTTGGAAGCGTTTGGGGATTATGAGTTTGCTTAAAGGGATTATGTACTTTAATTGTCTTTATCTTTGAAGCTCAACTATCACAATGAATAAGCTCAAAATACTAAACACATATTACATTACCCATAACGTTAAGCGTTTCGTATTAGAAAAGCCTAAAGATTTTGAATATACTCCGGGGCAATCGGTGCTCATATCCATCAATCAACCGGGTTGGGAGGATCAAGTTAGGCCGTTTTCCTTTACTTCATTGCAACATTGGGATCATTTAGAATTTATTGTTAAAATATATGATGACCACAAAGGTGTAACATCCCAAATGGGCAAGCTGAATACCGGCGATGATTTGTTACTTCATTCTGTCTATGGAACAATTCAATATAAAGGTCCGGGAATATTCATTGCGGGCGGTACTGGGATTACCCCTTTTATCGCAATTTTCAGAGCGCTTTTCGAAAGTGGAAATCTGCGCAATCTTGCGCTTTTGTATTCAAATAAAACCAAGGAAGACATCATTTTACACGATGAATTAACTAAATTATTGGGTCCGGCCTACAGAAATGTATTTACTCAAGAAGGAGTAATCGGTTTTCGCGAACGCAGAATTGACCGTAAGTTTCTTATAGAGACTATTGGTGATTTTAGCTCTCGTTTTTACGTTTGCGGTCCTGAGATTTTTACGGAAGAGATTTGTAATGCATTGATAAGTTTGGGTGCAGATCCAGAATATTTAATCGTTTAAATATTTACCAACATTAAAAGGAATTGTAATTTTCTGGATTAAACCAACAACTTCTCCCGAACTCTGCTGGAAGCAATTTTTGAAGCTATAATCCCTAAAACACTAATCGTTATAAAAACAATTACAATATTCAGCAACTCCAATTTCACAGGATAGGGCAGGGTGCTGGTTATAGCTACAAACTCAAATTTCAGTTGCGCCATTACGGCAAGAATTCCCAAAATAATCCCCAACAAACCACCAAGCACGGTCATTAGCGTGCCCTGCAGGAAAAAGATGCTGCGAATTTCGGGCAAAGAAGCACCTAGATTGTAAAGTGTTTTAATGTTTTTCCGTTTGTCCAAAACCATCATAATTATGGAACCAATTACGTTGAAAAGTGCGATTATCAATACCAAAGTAAAAATTAGATAAACCGCAATATTTTCGGTATTCAGCATTTTATAGAGCGCATCATTTTGTTGAATTCGGTTTTTGATGATAATTCCTTTAGGAAAGATTTTTTCAATCTCTTCACGCACCAATTCTTCAGAAGCGGTGGACAACAATTTCATTTCAATGGAAGAAATCTTTGTAGTGTCCAAAGAAAGAAGGTTTCGGGCAAAATCCAAATCTGTAAAGACATATTTTGCATCAAGATCTTCATTTACTTGATACACGCCGGAAACAACCATATTTTCCTTACTAAATGCATCCGATGGGTCAAGCGCATTTAGCTGGCCCGTTCCAGGTTTTGGCACGTAAATTTCCAACGGTGCGCCATAATCACGAACGCCCATCGATAGTTTTGCAATGGTAGAAAGCCCCACCACCACTTCGTTTTGGTTTTCAACAAACCAATCACCGTAATATAGTATGCTATCCAGCTGCGTCACTTTGCCATACAGCGAATCCACTCCTTTTATGTATGCAATATGGTTTTTGCCTTTGTAATGGAGAAAAACGCGCTCTTCAATTATTTTTGATACGGTTTCAATTTCTGCTATAGCATTCAATTGCTCTTTTTGGGCTTCGGAAAATGTTATTGTTTTTCCACTTGAAGGAAGAATTTTAAGATCGCTGTCAAAAACATTCGTGAACTGAAGACTAAAATCCTTTAAGCCCGAAAAGCCCGAAAGCACTATAAATAGTGACATTGCGCCAACCACTACACCCACCGCGGCAATGCCCGTGATAATATTTATGGCGTTGTTGCTGCTTTTTGAAAATAAATAGCGCTTGGCGATGTAGAGCGAAAAATTCAAGCTATGATTTTTTTCGTTTCGGAAGTAAATCTGGATTTTTCAACGGGTTTTCCTCACCCTTTACTGCTTTGTCAATATTTTCAATGTATTCCAATGAATCATCATTATAAAATGAAAGATTTGGCATTTTACGCAATTGGTGCTTGGTTAATTGGGCAATTTGATGTTTAATGTTTGGCTTTAATTTATTGAGTTCAGCCACAATGGCTTCGGCTTTATCTGCTGGAAAAACGCTTACATAAACCTTCGCAATGGAAAGGTCTGTAGTTACGCTCACTTTACTTACCGAAATAATAATGCCCATTTGCCCTGCTTCGCGAAGCATATTCTGCAGCACGTTTGCAAGGTCGCTCTGCAGAACACCTGCTATTTTTTTTTGTCTGTTACTTTCTTCCATATTGCAAAAATAGAACATAAAACCGTACCGAATGTTAATGAAGCCACAAGCTTAATGAAATTCAATGGTATTAAGTTTGTATTTTTGAGCAATCAACTTATTAATATGAAAAAAATAGAACACATAGGCATTGCGGTAAAAAATATTGTTGAAGCCAATAAAATTTATGAAGCTTTATTGGGAAGTGGGCCCTACAAAAGCGAAAAGGTGGAAAGCGAAGGAGTTGAAACTTCCTTTTTTCGTTGTGGCGAAAGTAAAATAGAACTTTTGGAAGCTTCAAACCCTGAAAGCTCAATCGCAAAGTTTATAGAAAAAAGAGGGGAGGGAATTCATCACATTGCTTTTGCGGTTACTGATATTTTAAATGAAATGGAACGACTTAAAAATGAGGGTTTTATATTGTTAAATGAAGCTCCAAAAAAAGGGGCAGACAATAAGCTGGTGGCATTTCTTCACCCTAAATCTGCAAATGGAGTATTGGTTGAGCTTTGCCAAGAAATTGAGAATAAGTAAAAATAGTTTTGCTGTATTTGCAAAGTGTTTTACATTTGCAAACTATTATCGGGTCCCATAGCTCAGCTGGTTAGAGCACCTGACTCATAATCAGGGGGTCCATGGTTCGAGCCCATGTGGGACCACTTTTTTTCAAAAGGCTTATAACGAGCCACATTAAAACCTAAATAAAAGGCAATTTTCACATTAAAAATGAGTTATTAAAAATTCGATAACTCATTTTTTTATTTGAGGATAAAAAAAAATTATTACTTTAGGCGCATAAACACGATCCCCAAATCGTTAATGAACAACCATGGTAACATTTATTTATAGTTTTATAATGCTTGCTATTCAGTCGGCTTCTGCTGGGCAGGGACCGCCTCCGCCTTCTCAAAATCGTGGGCCTGGACTACCAATAGATGACAATTTGTGGGTTTTGCTCGTAGCGGGAATTCTGTTTGGAGCCTATATACTTTTTAATAGAAACCGTTCTACAAATAAGGCTTCATAATATTTTTGACATATTTCCCAATTATGTCAAACTCAAGATTTACTTCGGTCCCCACTTCAATTTTCTTAAAATTTGTGTTCTCAAAAGTGTAAGGGATAATCGCTACACTAAATGATCCTTTTTTAGAATCAACTACCGTTAGACTCACGCCATTTACCGTAATGGAACCTTTTTCAACAGTACTGAATTCTGAATTTTTATATTCAAAAGTAAAAACCCAACTGCCATTTGAATTTTCCACTTTTTTACAAATAGCAGTCCCGTCCACATGACCCTGGACTATATGGCCGTCCAGCCTGTCACCCAGCTTCATGGCTCTTTCCAAATTCACCAAAGAACCTTTTGTTAGTGTTTTTAGATTTGTTTTATCCAATGTTTCTTGAATGGCGGTAACCACATAAGATGAATCCTTAACTTTTACCACCGTTAAACAAACCCCGTTGTGTGAAACGCTTTGGTCTATTTTCAGCTCCCGAGCCAAAGGAGCCTCGATTTCTATATGAAGATTTTCACCTTCCTTGGTAAGTTGGACTATTTTGCCAACCGTTTCAATAATTCCTGTAAACATCGTAGTATTTGGTTACATTTGTACTGCAAAAGTAACAATTAAAAAAGCCAAACAGAATGAGCATAGCGGATAAAATAACAGTCGGTATTTCCATCGGTGATATTAATGGAATTGGAAGCGAAATAATCCTAAAAACGTTTGAGGATTCGCGTATGCTGGAGTTTTGTACGCCCGTTATTTTTGCATCGGTCAAGCTAATGTCTTTTTTCAAAAAACATTTTGAAGTGGACATCAATTTCCACGGAATTGATAAAATAGAAGAACTTGTTCCGAAGAAAATAAACGTACTGAATGTGTGGAAAGAACACGTTGATGTTGCCTTTGGCGAAGAAAACCAAACGGGCGGTGAATATGCCATAAAATCCTTAAAAGCTGCAGTATCGGCATTAAAGGATAAAAAAATTGATGCACTGGTTACAGCACCTATCAACAAAAGCAACATTCAATCTGAAAGTTTCAATTTTCCCGGGCATACCGATTATTTGGCTCAGGAACTTGAAGGCGAAAGTTTGATGCTTTTGATTTCTGAAAATTTACGCGTTGGACTTTTAACTGACCATGTAGCCGTAAAAGACGTGGTAAAAAATATTACACGAGAACGAATTGATAAAAAAATAAATACAATACACCATACCTTAATTGAAGACTTCGGAATTGAAAAACCGAAAATCGCCGTCTTGGGAATCAATCCACATACGGGCGACAATGGCGTGATTGGTGACGAAGATGATACTATTTTACGTCCTGCGCTCGACAATATCCGCAAAAATGGAAAAATGGTTTTCGGCCCTTACGCCGCTGACAGCTTTTTCGGATCTGGCAATTACAAAAATTTTGATGCAATAATAGCTTCCTATCACGATCAAGGGTTGATACCTTTTAAAACTCTGGCTTTTGGAAAAGGCGTAAATTTCACGGCGGGCCTTAACCGCATCCGCACCTCGCCAGACCACGGAACAGCTTTTGATTTGGCGGGAAAAAATGAGGCGAATTTTGAATCTTTTCGCGAAGCGGTATTCAGTGCGGTTTCCATTTTTGAGACTCGGGAAGAGTACCGTGAAATTTCCAAAAATCCACTACAGACAAACCGGAAAAGAGGTTTCTCAAAAAAGAAATAAAAAACTAATTGCTATTCAAATAATTTTTTATCTTTGCACCCGCCTTATCCGTAAGGTTAAGGTCTTAAATAGGTGTGAAAATGAAGGATTTGAAAGAGTTTACCATCCCTTTCGTAGGGCTGAAATTAGGAAAACACCAGTTTAACTTTGAATTAAAAAAAGCGTTCTTTGAGCATTTTGAGTATGACGAATTTAATGACGCTGCCATTAATCTCGATGTACTGCTGGAAAAAATGAGCACGTTATTAGAGTTCACATTAACATTTAATGGAACCGTTAACGTTGCTTGCGATATTACAAATGAACCCTTTGATCAAGAGATTTCGGGTACTTATAGTTTCGTTGTAAAATTCGGTGAGGAATATAATGATGAAAATGAAGATTTGCTCATTTTGCCCCACGGAAGCTATGAAGTGAATATCCAGCAATATGTTTATGAAACTATTGTGTTGGCTTTGCCCTCCAAAAGAATTCATCCCGGGGTAAAAGACGGCACATTAAAAAGTGACATACTCGACAAACTTGAAGAATTAAGTCCGAAAGCGATAGATGAAAAAGATACGCCCGAAGACGAAAATACCGATCCCCGGTGGGATTCATTAAAAAAACTATTAACGGATAAATAATAAATAGCAATGGCACATCCTAAGAGAAAAATCTCGAAAACAAGAAGAGATAAGAGAAGAACGCATTACAAAGCTACTGCCCCAACACTTGCAACAGACCCAACAACGGGTGAGTCACATCTTTTCCACAGAGCGCACTGGCACGAAGGAAAAATGTACTACCGTGGTCAAGTTGTAATTGATGCAACTGAGCAAGTAGAGGCTTAATTCTATATATTTTATTGAAAAACTCTCACAGTAACGTGAGGGTTTTTTTGTTTTTTTACTTTACAAAAAGTCAAAAACAACTTAATTAGTGCCGAATTTCAAGTAAAATTTAGTAATTTTCACTCTTTTTAAAAGATTTTTGGTCTTTTTTGTGAATTTTAATTCAGCTTTATGAATACTATCACGGCAGCTATCACCGCTGTAGGGAGTTACGTGCCAGATTACGTTCTCTCAAACAAAGTTTTGGAAACAATGGTAGATACCAACGATGAGTGGATTACTACCAGAACCGGAATCAAAGAGCGGAGAATATTAAAGGATAAAGACAAAGGCACCTCCTATCTTGCTATCCAAGCCGCAAAAGACCTACTTCAAAAAAGCAACACAGACCCAGCTGAAATCGATATGGTTATCATGGCAACTGCAACGCCAGATATGCCCGTTGCAGCAACAGGAGTTTATGTTGCAACCCAAATTGGTGCCGTAAACGCTTTTTCTTATGATTTGGTTGCGGCCTGTTCCAGCTTTCTCTTCGGAATGTCAACAGCAGCACGATATATTGAGTCCGGAAAATATAAAAAAGTACTCCTAATTGGTGCCGATAAAATGTCGTCAATCATTGATTATACAGACAGAACCACCTGTATCATTTTTGGTGATGGTGGCGGAGCAGTTCTGTTTGAGCCGAATACCGAAGGCTTAGGGGTTAAGGACGAATATCTTCGTACCGATGGAGTAGGAAGACCTTTCCTTAAAATTGACGCCGGCGGATCTTTACTTCCACCGTCTATTGAAACAGTAAACAATAAACAACATTATGTTTTTCAAGAAGGGAAAACAGTTTTTAAATTTGCAGTTTCAAACATGGCAGATGTTTGTGAAAAAGTTATGCAAAAAAATAACCTTACAGGTAAAGATGTGGACTGGTTAGTGCCCCATCAAGCCAATAAACGAATTATCGATGCAGCTGCCTCACGAATGAAACTGCCCGATGAAAAAGTAATGATGAACATTCATAAATACGGCAATACAACTTCTGCTACTTTGCCGCTATGCTTGGCTGATTACGAAAAACAACTCAAAAAAGGAGATAATTTGATTTTTGCCTCCTTCGGAGGAGGCTTTACTTGGGGTGCCGTTTATTTGAAATGGGCCTACGATTCAAAATAATTTTAACCAACCCAAAAGACTAAAATTTCTAAATATGGATTTAAAGGACATACAAAACTTGATCAAGTTTGTGGCAAAAAGTGGTGCCAGTGAAGTAAAACTTGAAACGGAAGACATAAAGATCACTATAAAAACGGGATCTGAGGAAAGTAAAGGCGAAACCACATACATTCAGCAAATACCCGCCATGTCTCAACCGCAAATGCAAATGCAGCCACAGACCGCTGCAGCTCCTCAGCAGGCCGCAACGGCAACTGAAGCACCCCCTGAAGCTGCTGATTCTAAACTGATAACAATAAAATCTCCAATTATTGGCACTTTCTACAGAAAACCATCACCGGACAAACCCGTTTTTGTTGAAGTAGGTAGTACTATCAGTACCGGAGATGTACTTTGTGTGATTGAGGCAATGAAACTTTTCAATGAAATAGAAAGTGAAGTTTCCGGTAAGATTGTTAAGGTTTTGGTGGACGATTCTTCTCCGGTAGAGTTTGACCAACCATTATTTTTAGTAGACCCATCATAAGTATAAATCTCAAATTTCAAAGTCCAAATCCCAACTTTGGAATTTGGTGCTTGTAATTTGTAATTTCAAAACATTATGTTTAAAAAAATATTAATTGCAAATAGGGGCGAAATAGCATTGCGAATTATTCGCACCTGCCGCGAGATGGGTATTAAGACCGTAGCGGTTTATTCAAAAGCTGATGAAGAAAGTCTTCACGTTCGCTTTGCAGATGAAGCCGTATGTATTGGCCCACCGCCCAGCAACTTGAGCTATCTGAAAATGTCAAATATTATCGCTGCTGCTGAAATCACCAATGCAGATGCGATTCACCCGGGTTACGGATTTCTTTCAGAAAATTCCAAATTTTCAAAAATCTGTCAAGAGCATGGGATAAAATTTATAGGTGCTTCCCCAGAAATGATTGAGCGCATGGGCGATAAAGCTTCAGCAAAAGCTACCATGAAAGCGGCAGGAGTGCCAACCGTTCCTGGAAGTGATGGCATTATAGAATCTTACGAAAAATGTGAAAAACTGGCTGAAGAAGTAGGCTATCCCGTAATGTTGAAAGCCACTGCAGGTGGTGGAGGGAAAGGAATGCGCGCCGTTTGGAAAAAAGAAGACCTTAAAAAAGCTTGGGAAAGTGCCCGCCAGGAAGCTTCGGCTGCTTTTGGCAATGATGGAATGTATATGGAAAAGCTCATTGAAGAGCCACGCCATATTGAAATTCAAATTGTGGGTGATAGCACTGGAAGAGCGTGTCATTTAAGTGAACGCGACTGCTCCGTTCAGCGTCGTCATCAAAAGCTTACCGAGGAAACTCCAAGTCCGTTTATGACTAAGAAGCTGCGGACAGATATGGGTAACGCCGCTGTAAAAGCAGCAGAGTATATTAAATATGAAGGTGCGGGAACCATTGAATTTTTGGTAGATAAACACCGAAATTTCTACTTTATGGAAATGAATACCCGTATACAAGTAGAACACCCAATTACAGAACAAGTAATTGATTACGATCTTATTCGTGAGCAAATCTTGGTGGCAGCTGGAGTGCCAATTTCAGGAAAGAACTACACACCGCAACTACACTCCATAGAATGCAGAATTAACGCAGAAGATCCATATAACGACTTCCGCCCTTCACCAGGTAAAATTACCGTTTTACATGCACCGGGAGGTCATGGAGTTCGTCTGGACACACACGTTTACGCAGGATATACCATTCCACCGAATTATGATTCGATGATAGCGAAACTAATCACAACTGCGCAAACTCGTGAGGAAGCAATAAACAAGATGAAGCGTGCTTTGGACGAGTTCGTAATTGAAGGTATAAAAACTACAATTCCGTTTCACCGTCAATTGATGGATGAGCCTGATTATGTAGCCGGAAATTATACTACGGCGTTTATGAATACTTTTAAAATGAACGAACCGGAAGAGGAATAGCGTTCGCAAACTCCAAAAAATATCAAGCACCAATTTCCAATAGGTTATCTTTGGAATTTGGTGCTTTTAATTTGGAATTTATACAATATGAATTTATCCTATTGGGAACATAAAACGTGGCTTTCAGACATAGATTTTGCAGTAATTGGCAGTGGAATTGTCGGTTTGAACTGCGCTTTGGAACTGCGAAAAAAGCATCCCACAAGTAAAATAGCGGTATTTGAACGCGGCATGCTTCCCAGTGGCGCGAGCACCAAAAATGCTGGCTTTGCCTGTTTTGGTAGTATTTCAGAAATATTGGAAGACTTAAAAAACCATTCCGAAGAAGAGGTTATCCATCTTGTAAAAAACAGGATTGAGGGCTTAAATTTGCTTCGAAATACTTTAGGTGATGAGCAACTGGACTACAAAGAATACGGTGGCTACGAACTTTTTACTAATGAGGATACTGAACTGTTTGAAAACTGCAAATCAAAGATTGGCTTTGTAAATGAGTTGTTGAAACCTATTTTCAACGCGGCTGTTTTTTCAGAAAAGGAAAACCATTTTGGCTTAAAAAATATTCAACCAAAATTGATTTATAGTGAATTTGAAGGACAGATTGATACTGGAAAAATGATGTACGGTCTCATCAAAAAAGCTTCGGAAGAAAATATTTTGATACTGAATTCTTCAGAAATTACAAGTATTTCGGATAATGGCGAAAGTGTTTCCCTTGAACTAAATTCATCGGCAGACATTTCAGTAAAAAAAATCTTTATTGCAACAAACGGATTTGCAAAGCAATTTTTAAAAGAAGATGTAAAACCTGCAAGAGCACAGGTTTTGGTGACTAAACCCATTGAAAACCTTCAAATAAAAGGAACGTTTCATTTGGATAAAGGCTATTATTATTTCAGAAATATTGAAAATAGAATTCTTTTTGGAGGAGGCAGAAACCTTGATTTTAAAACTGAGGAAACTACCGAAATGCAATTGACGGAATTAGTCCAAAATAAGTTGGAGCAATTGCTTAAAACCGTAATTTTACCCAGCCAATCCTTCGAAATTGAACATCGCTGGAGCGGTATTATGGGTATTGGAAATCAAAAGAAACCTATCTTAAAATCTGTTTCAAAAAATATTTTTTGCGGCGTTAGATTGGGCGGAATGGGCGTAGCAATTGGCAGTACTATCGGGAAACAATTAGCAAATCTGTATGATTAAAAAACTATTCAAATTTATATTTAAACTTTTCCTTTGGTTTATTGGACTTACCGTTTTATGGGTACTTCTTTACAAATTTGTCCCCGTGCCCTACACACCTCTTATGGCAATCCGCTCTATTGAAGGTGATGAAGAATATGAAACTAAACACGATTGGGTTCCTATTGAAGAGATTTCACCCTATCTGCAACTTGCCGTTATCTGTGCCGAAGACCAAACCTTTTTAAGCCACAGCGGTTTTGACCGAAAAGCGATTGAAAAGGCTTTGGAAAACAACGAAAAGGGAAAAAAATTACGCGGTGGAAGTACCATATCGCAACAAACGGCAAAAAATGCCTTTTTATGGCCCGGGCGCACTTGGTTTCGCAAGGGTTTGGAGGCTTATTTTACATTGTTGATTGAAACGCTTTGGAGCAAAGAGCGCATTTTGGAAGTGTATTTAAACAGTATTGAAATGGGCGATGGTATTTTTGGCGCCGAAGCCGCTTCGCAATATTGGTTTAAAAAATCAGCTAAAAACCTGCGTGCGGAAAATGCTGCCGCAATTGCCGCAATTTTGCCGAGTCCACAGCGATATAAGGCAAATCCCCCAGGACCATACGTAGCTCGAAGAACACAATGGATTGTTAGACAAATGCGCTATTATGGGCCATTTACTTTGGAAAAACAAGAGCCAAAAGAGGACCAAAAGAAAACTAAAAAGAAGAAATGACCACAGTAGAACTTAAGACTGAATTGCTTCAACATTGCCAAAAACAGGTTGACAACCGTTATTCAAAAATAAAACAAACCATCGTCGATATTGAGGAGTCTTTGCTGGAAGAATCCAAAAGCAGCAGCGGCGACAAACACGAGACTGGCCGGGCGATGCTCCAGATTGACCGTGAAAATGCCGGAAAGCAATTACAGGAAATTGAAAAAATTGTTCAGCTACTGAAAAAAATAGATGTGAGCGCAACATCAGATTATGCGCGTTTGGGGAGCTTGGTTTATACGGATAAATTCACCTATTTCATCAGCATCTCGATTGGCAACGTTACCATTGGCAAATCAGACTATCTTTGCGTGGCATTAAATTCACCCGTCGGGTCGCTTCTGTCGGGGAAGAAAAAAGGTGATGAATTCAGTTTTAACGGAAACGTTTATAAAATTACAAGCGTGAAGTAACAGTTATCCATTCTTTTTCTGGCTTCGTTGCGTCCAGAATATCCAGCTCCAAGACAGTTGCTATATGTTTGGCTACAGAAAAAGCATCTTCAACTTCATCACTAATATACGCTTCAATATGTTGATTCTTGTTGTAAAACATATTCACTTTAAAAACCTCAAAACCTAACGTTGCTTCTGCAGTGATTACGCGACTTCTACTATTTTTAATTGTTTTGAAAACGGAAATGTATTCTATATCTGGCAATTTTTTCCAAAATCCAAAATTGATTGCAAAAATGGAATATACGTTACGATATTTCTTATCCTCTAAATTTAGCTCAAAACCCTCCCTTAGAGAGAGTTTTAATGCCCCGCCCAGCAAAATGATACCGAATAGTGTTCCTGCAAAAAACAAATAGACTGAAAACAAGGAAAGAATTATTGCAAAAATTATTTTTATGTTAGCTACGGGTTGAAGATGGCGGATATTTTTATGCATAGAGTATTTTAATAATTTCAAATATAAAATTTTTAAAACTGTGTTTCCTTTAAAATTTTCGGCATTTTTTCACTCATCGCCAAAAGCCATTTTAGCTGTTCCCGTACCAAATGCGCCTCTTCAATTTTTAAATGAAAGCCATCAGATTTTGAACTTTTTTCTTCTTCTGAAAAAGTAATATTTTTCCCAAAAGCTGCATCAAAAATATCTTCGGATTCATACATTTCACCTTCATTTTCTGAAGTAATTTCTTCTTTTAGAATAGCTTCTGCATCCGAAAGATTTTGAACTATTTTTTCGGAAACCTTGTTGAAATTTTTGGAGGCGGGTGTTGTGGGATTCGACAAAATATAGGTGCTCAATGACGCCAATGATGATAGAAATGTATGGTTGAGCACGGTTATTTCATAAACCTTGTCGAGGTTTTTCTGTTTCGATTTGGGTTCCTGCGTCATCCGTTGAAAAGCCGTGCTGAGATTAGACATTTCCAAAAATGCCTTTTTACGCGTTACTTTATATTCAGATGGAATTGCACCTTTTTTGTTGTAATAACCGATGATTTCTTCCAAATAAAGTCTGTTGGCTTTCAAGGTTTCCAATAGTGTTTTTTGCATTCCCTGAATTTCCCAAGCGGGCCAAAGGAATAAATTCCCAAGGGTGGCCAGCCCAGCTCCAATTAGCGTATCCATTACGCGATACTGAATTACGTTAAAAATATCTGGCCGCATAAGTGCGTATATAAAAACCACACTCAGCGTAATAAAAGTCGCCCCGGCTTTATAATTGCGCTGCACCATGGAAAAAGCAATAATGAGCGAAGCAATTGCCAAAATTCCATAAACCGTCGTATTCTGTGTAATCAAGACGATGCCTACCGCCAGCGCGCCACCAATCAAGGTTCCGATGGTACGCTCTTTTGAACGTGTTTTTGTTAGTCCGAAAGTGGGACGCATAATCACGATTAAAGTGAGTAAAATCCAATACGGATTTTGTACTGAGAACAACATACCCACTCCATAACCAATCATTGTTATTACCGCAAGCCGCAACGAATGCTTAAAGATAGGTGAGCGCAGGTTTAAGTTTCCGGTAAGCACTTCAATATCATAATTCTGCTTGGTAAGAAACCGGCGGGAATCTTCTTTTTTTAACAGTGATAGCTCACGTTGGGCAGGGTTTTTCAGCAACCACTCTATCTTTTGGATTTTTTTGATCTGCTCTTTTTGGTATTTAAAAAGGTTTTTTAGCAGCAGCAGGTTTTCATCAAAAGTTTTTTTGGAAGCGGAAGAATATTCAGCAATATCACGCTTAATCTTTTTCTGGAATTCCTCTATATTACTATTATTCCGAAGCTTTTTTGGGGTCGAAATATTTGCGGCTATGGCATTCATCCTATTGCTCATCGCAAATAACAGTCCTTGAAAATCTGCCAATTGCTCAGGTTTCCTTTTAAAAAAATCGTCGGTTTTTGAATAGTTAACGGGGTTTGCCATTGCCAGTTCCAGCATATCTACCAATTGTACAAAAATAAGCAGACGTTTCCCTTCATAATTACTTTTTCCCGAACCTGTTCTGCTTTCAATTAAAATATCGCGCAAGGTTTCGTGAATGGCCGTGAGCTCTGTTTGTATGCTTAGTAATTTTTTTAAAAGAGCGGTTCTGTCTGTGGTTTCGGCCACCAATTCGCCTCGCGTTCTTAAATAATCTGCGGTTAGTTTTATCGTTTTTGAAAGATAATATTCCGTTGGAGCTTTCGGAAAGATATAGTGCCACAATAATACCAGTAGTGCATACCAAAGACCGCCAAGACCAATAAGTAGCATTCTATAATAGGGTTCCATTCCTCCGGAAACATTAGAAAAACTTAGCACCAGCGCAAAAAGCCCCGAAAAACTGATAAGCGACGCCCGAAAACCATAAATTGAAATATAGGAAATACCAAACATTAACACCCCTAAAACAGGAAAAAGCAACCAAAGGGAAAGGTGAAGATAACCCCCTATCAAACTGACCATCATGGCCAATAGCGTTGCTAACAAAATTCCGGTGACTTTATTGCGAATACTGCCGCTTACATCGCTGGGAGAGGCGAGAAGCGCTCCAACCGTAATCGTGATACCAATTTGAAGTGCGTCTAATTTTATGCCTGCAATTATGGGAAGCGTAAGTGCAATTCCCAAAAGTATAGCTTTAGAAAAATCGGTACTTTTAAAATATTCCGACAGGTCTTTAAAAATGTCAGCGATATTATTTTTTAAAAATTTCAAAAGCATTTGGTTTCAGAAATTGCAAAGATATTGCGCTGAAAAGCTAAGTTCGTTAATCTTATCAGAAATATAACTCTGTTATACTTTTATTAAATAAATAGCTGTGTTGTGGCGGTTGTACTTTTAAAATTTAATTTTATAAAACTGAAATAAAAACAGGAACAATGAACAAAGTAATTCTTTTAAAAAACCGCCCAAAAGGACGTCCCTCGCTTGAAGATTTTGAATTTACCAAAGAAGAAAAACCAAAACCAAAGGAAGGCGAGATACTGTTAAAAACTAAATATGTTTCAGTAGATCCGTATTTGCGTGGACGGATGCGCGATGAAAAATCATATATAGAACCTTTTGAAATTGGAAAGCCTCTTGAATCTGGCATTATCGCTGAAGTTATTGAATCTAATAACAAAAATTTTGAAAAAGGAGATTTCGTAAACGGAATGCTTCAATGGAAACAATTTCAAGTTTCAAACGGGAATGGGCTAAACAAGGTTGATAATGAAAAAGCCCCACTAAAAGCCTATTTGGGCATTTTAGGACTAACCGGACTAACCGCATATTTAGGTTTGGATAAAATAGGAAAACCCCAAAAAGGTGAAACCCTTTTAGTTTCCGGGGCCGCGGGTGCGGTTGGAAGCGTTGCCGGCCAGATAGGGAAAATAAAAGGCTGCCGCGTTGTGGGAATTGCAGGAAGTGAGGAAAAAATTGACCGTATTCAAGAAAAGTTTGGTTTTGATGCCGCCATCAATTATAAAACTACTGAAAATATGAAAAAGGCAATCGCGGAAGCTTGTCCCGACGGTGTGGATGTTTATTTTGACAATGTGGGCGGTGAAATTTTGGATGCTGCGCTTGATAATATGAACAAATACGGAAGAGTAATAAACTGCGGCGCTATTTCACTCTACAATAAAACGGAAACACCTACAGGTCCGCGGGTGGAAACAACGCTCATAAAAAACAGTATTTTAATGCAAGGCTTTACCGTACGCGATTTTGTAAAGGACTTTGGTCCCGCCCAAAAGCAATTGGCCGCATGGATGGAAAAAGATAAACTAAGTTATTTAGAAACTGTTGTTGAAGGTTTTGAAAACATTCCAAAAGCGTTTATAAACCTGTTTGATGGGAAGAATAAAGGGAAAATGATCGTTGTGGTTTAATCTTTTTCTGAAATTTTCAAATAATAATTTTCACCTTTTTCCAAGAGAATTGAATGGTTGAAGAAAATGGTTTTATCACTAAAATTTGCTTCAATCAAATAGTAATTTCCTTTGAAATAGCTTTTTTTCACGGTTACTTCAAACGGTGTTTTTTTTCGGAAATTTTAATTTGATGTGGAAAAATGATGGTTTCTTCGAAAGCTTTTTCAGAAGAAAAAAGATTTTTAGGAAGTAAGTTCGCTTCGCCGAAAAAGCCAGCTTGATATTCCGTAGAAACTTTTTTGTAAATGATTTCCGGAGTTCCGTATAGTTCTTCGGTACCGTTTTTCAACATTAAAATTTGGTCTGAAAAAGCCAAAGCTTCATCGCTGTCGTGGGTAGCGGTGATGCAACTGATGCTTTTCTCTTTTAGATAATTGAAAATTTTTCGCTGTAATTTATTTTTTCTGAAAACATCAATATTGCTGAAAGGCTCGTCCAGCAAAAGGATTTCGGGTTCGTTTGCCAACGCTTTTGCCAAGGCCACGCGCTGTTTTTGTCCACCGCTGAGGTTTTTCACCATAGTATTTTTGAAGGCTTCCATTTCAACAACCTCCAACAGTTCGTCAATTCTTCTTTCATCCTTTTCTCCATCCAAACCAGAAAGGTGCGAACCCAAATTTTCAGCAACAGTAGTAAACGGCATAATGTTGAATTCCTGAGCAACGAGTTTCATAAAAGGTTCGCCGGGAACGAGGGTTTTTGTTGGACCGAGCAATTTATTTTCGTTGTAAAAAATAGTGCCATTTTCTAAATGGAGCAAGCCGTAAACAAGATGTAAAAGGGTGGATTTTCCGCAGCCACTTTCGCCAAGAATACTGAGATGCTCGCCGGGTTTTAGTGTGAACTGTATATCCTTTAAAATGATTTTTTCAGAATAGGAAAAGGAATCGATTTCAACTTTTAGCATCACCAAAAAAATTATTTTGCAAAAATTCCTTCACTATCCAAAACTGGAAGCGAAACCACTTTTTCTTCTGAAATACTATGTGGTTCAAAAATGAATCTGCGTTCAAAAAGTTTGTTTTCAGCAAAAAAAGTGAGCAAATATTCGTTGGTAAAACCAAAAACCTCGGTGGAAATAAATTCAACTTTTGCAACGGTTTTCGGCTTTATATTTCCCAATCCATGGCGTAAAGTTGAAGTTTTTTTGTCTTCGCTTTTTCCGCGCGACATTACCAAAACCGTGGTGATTTCATCTGTTCGATTGTTTATCAAATAGATGTTCCATTGTTGTTCGGTAAATTCTTTGTCCCATTCCTTTACGGCAACAATATACACGTTTTCAGCTTTGGGTATTTCAATATCTTTTCGCATAATCAATCTTCAATTTTCCACATAATCCAAACTGCTAAAAGTGCAATTGCCGAAACGCCAAGCAAAATAGCCCCTATTACAATTTTTAGTGCTGCAATCACAAAAGTAAGGTACGCTACTACAGCGGCAACAATTACCAAAAGAGCAATAACAAGGTATTTTTTCATAATGTTTTATTTAAATCTTATGTCTTAAGCGCAGAGGTCTTACTTCTTTTTTAAAGCACACTTTTAAATTGTTCCAAAAAGCGAACGTCGTTTTCGCTAAACATTCTGATGTCTGGAATTTGGTGCAACAGCATCGCGATACGGTCAATACCAACGCCAAAGGCAAAACCTGAATATTCCTCGGGATCGATACCACAGTTTTTAAGCACGTTTGGATCTACCATTCCGCAACCGCCAATTTCCAGCCAGCCGGTTCCTTTGGTGATTCTGTAATCTGCCTCGGTTTCCAGCCCCCAGTAAACATCAACTTCGGCGCTTGGTTCGGTAAACGGAAAATAGGAAGGGCGAAGACGGATTTTTGATTTTCCGAACATTTCAGTAGTGAAATATTGCAACGTCTGCTTCAAGTCTGCGAAGCTTACGCCTTTATCTACATACAAACCTTCCACTTGGTGGAAAAAGCAGTGTGAGCGCGCTGAAATGGCTTCATTTCTATACACACGACCCGGCGAAATGGTACGAATGGGCGGTTTGTTGTTTTCCATATACCGAACCTGTACCGAAGAAGTGTGGGTACGCAACAAAACATCGGGGTTGGTTTGGATGAAAAAGGTATCCTGCATATCGCGCGCAGGATGATATTCGGGTAGATTCAATGCGGTGAAATTATGCCAGTCGTCTTCAATTTCGGGCCCTTCGGAAACGTTGAAACCTATTCGTAAAAATATGTCGATAATTTTGTTTTTTACGATGGAAATAGGGTGGCGCGAACCCAACGGAACCAATTCGCCCGGACGGGAAAGATCGCCGTAAACGCTTTTGGATTCTGAGTTGTTTTCAATAGCATTCTTAAGCGAATCTACTTTTTCCTGCGCTGCGTTTTTAAGTGTGTTTATAACCTGTCCAAACTCCTTTTTTTGCTCGTTGGGCACGTTTTTGAATTCGGCGAAAAAGTCATTCAACACCCCTTTTTTGCCTAAATATTTTATGCGAAAGTTTTCTATTTCTTCTTTATTGGTTGAAGAAAAGGCTTGTACCTCGGCTATGTGGTTTTTTATTGTTTCTATCATTACAAAATCTTCTCTAAAATATTTTAGTTTATCACTTTTTTCTCCCAAAAATACTGCACAATAGCCTCCTTCATTAAAACGCTTTGTTCGCCAGCTTTTAGCGGGGGTAATTGTTCCAAAACGGTGTAATGCGGCCACCCCTCCTCGTCGTAATAATCAAACTGATAATACCCGTAAGGCTCCAAAAGGCGGCAAATGGCAATGTGCATCAGGTTTAGCTTTTCGTCTTTTTTAAATTTCCGGTGCAGTTGGCCCAGCTCTTGAACGCCTATTAAATAGATGATGGCGTCCAAATCCAAAACTTGGTCATCTGCAAAACGGGCGCCCAGCATTTTTACTACTGCTTCCCATCGTTCCTTTAATTGTTCGTCGCGTGCCATTTTTTGAAAAAAATTAGTTTGCAAAGATACGGCTTTCAATTTCCAAATAGCAAACTTCAAATTCCAAAAGCCATCCTTGGAATTTTAAAATAAATTGTCAATTCAGAAAGTGCTATATTTAGGAAAATTTTCAGTTAATGAACACAATAGACATTGTACTCGGGATAATTTTTATCATCGCTTTTTTTGTAGGTTTTAAAAAAGGATTGCTGCGCTCGCTCGCATCATTAATAGGTTTGGTGGTCGGTGTTTACTGCGCTATGTACTTTTCTGATTATGTAAGGGTTTATGTTGAAAAATGGTTTGATTGGAGTGCAGATTTAACGAGAATAGCATCATTTTTAATTACCTTTTTCTTAGTAATGTTCCTTTTTAGTTTATTGGGAAGACTTCTAACCAAAGTTGCGGATTTTGCGATGTTGGGAATTTTCAATAAGCTGTTGGGTGGAGTTTTCAACGTATTGAAGTTTGCTTTTTTAATAAGTGTAATTTTTATGTTTGTAAATGCTTCAGAAAATTATAGAATCCTTACCGAAGAAAAGCGGGAATCATCGCTTTTCTACACACCGGTTGCGGCCATTGCTCCGGCGGTATTGCCCACAATAATGGAGGAAGTTGACAATTTAAACATTGAAGATTCTGAAATTACCCCAAAAGAAAACCCCGATGAAACGGGGCTTCCTGCAGAGCAATAAAATAGCTTACACTACATTTTTTATATTATTGCGTGCGTATTTTACAGCTTCTTTAAAGTCGCTGAAAATAAGTTCCTTCGGTACTAAGTCTGGAATAATATCAATTCTTTCCATCATTACACGGGGCTGTGCCGGAAGATCTTCAAAAATAGGCGTAATACCTTTTTTGGTGATGTTCATTAACACTTCTTCCAGCGCATAAAGCCCTGATTGGTCTATATAAGGAGTTTTTCCCATTCGTATAATTACATGGGTTGCCGTATCGGGAATTTGATTTGCCAACTGTTGAAAATCTGAAGTATAACCAAAAAACAAGGGCCCTTCCAAACGTTTTATGAATACTTCTTCTTTCAGTTTTTCTGGAAAATTCAATTCATCGCTCCAAGCCAGGGTAAGTTCGTCAGCATTTGCTAAAGGAACAACTTTAGACTGATCGGCTGTAAGGTCTCCAATTTTCTTCATAAAAATGATAGCAGCCAAAACCAATCCTATTCCTACTGCATAAACAAGATTCCAAAATACGGAAAGCAATAGTACCACAATCATAATAGTAACTTCAGCTTTCTGCATTTTAGGGATTGCTTTCAGTCCTTTATAATCCATTACGCCTATACCAACGGTTATCAAAATTCCCGCAAGTACGGCTGCAGGAATCTGTGATGCTACCGGGCCTAAAGCCAATAAAATCACAAGCAATAGCACAGCGGCAATCATCCCAGAAAGTTTGGTTGTACCTCCAGATTTAATGTTTACAACCGTACGGATCGTCGCTCCTGCTCCAGGTATTCCGCCAAAAATTGCAGCGACACTGTTACCAATACCTTGGCCCAACAATTCTTTGTTTGGGTTGTGTTTGGTTTTTGACATATTATCTGCTACCACGGAGGTTAAGAGGGAGTCAATAGCACCTAAAAACGCTAAAGTTAGCGCTGTAAAAATATAGGGTGAAATCTGTCCAAATTGGAATTCTGTAAAAATATTCAAATTCGGAATAGGGAAACCACCCGGAATCTGGTCAATAGGCTGATAATTTAATTTCAGAAAATATGCACCAACCGATACAAGCAGTAATGCCACCAATGTACTTGGAACTTTAGTGGTTACTTTTTTGAACCCGTAAATAATAAAAATGGTTAGTGAAGCGAGAATGAATTCCAACCAATTAATATTAGCGATTGCTCTGGGCAAAGCTTTTATAGCACCGGCAACTCCTGATGTTTCAGATTTTGCAAGCACTTTTGCTTCCTGAAGAATCTCTTCTTCTGAAATCTGTTCGGAACGACTAATGGTTTCCTCAAAATCCTCAAGGACCAAAATCCCTTCACCCGCTTCATCACTCAAAATATTGGTCATTATTGCTTCTTCAGCCTGGGGCTTAAAACTTTCGATGAATGCGGTATCGTCTTCGGTATAATAACCCAAAACCGGCAAAAGCTGAGTAATTAAAATAATTACTCCGATGGCCGTCATAAAACCTGAAACCACGGGATAGGGAATGTATTTTATATATTTTCCCACTCCTGTGACGCCCAGCAAAATTTGCATTAATCCAGCCAGTAAAAAAACCAATAAAATATATGGTAAGGCTTGTTCTACGCTACCATTGTGTGAAGCAATTATACCCGCAATAACAACCATGGAAACGGCCGTCATGGGCGCTGTAGGTCCAGAAATCTGGGTGTTTGTTCCACCGAATAGTGAAGCAAAGAAACCTATAAAGATAGCACCGTATAATCCGGCATCGGGCCCAAGTCCCGATTGGACACCAAATGCAAGTGCTAGGGGCAGAGCAACAATTCCGGCGGTTATTCCACCGAAAAGATTACCTCTTAAATTTGTAAATATGTTTTTCATGTTTTAACTGGTTTTATTCGTGAAAAAAGTTTACTTCACCTGTATTAATATCATACATGCCACCATAAATCTGTATTTCATTATTGTCTTCCATCTCTTTTAAAATGGGACTCATGGAGCGGATATTTGCAATGGCCATATGAACATTTGTTTCAGAAACGGTATCTACAAACTCACTATTTTTAGAATTTCTCAGACTTTCATCTTTAGGTTCTTCCACAGCTTCTACAGCAGGTTTAATTTTGCTTATCATCGCCGTCAAATTGCCCATTTTTGCATCATCGCAAGCTCCTTTTATTGCCCCGCAGGCGGTGTGGCCCAATACCAAAACAATTTTGGAACCGGCCAGTTTACAGGCAAATTCCAAACTTCCCAAGATGTCTTCATTTATAAAATTGCCTGCTATCCGCACGCTGAAAATATCGCCAAGACCTTGGTCAAAAACCAATTCTGCAGAAACTCGAGAATCTATACAACTTAATATTGTGGCAAACGGAAACTGACCGTCGCTAGTATCATTTACTTGTTCCAATAGGTTTCGATTCGCCTTTAGGTTATTCTGAAATCGAATGTTACCTTCCTTTAAATATTGAAGGGCTTTTTCAGGGGTCATGGTTGCCTGGGTTTCAAATGTATGTGCTTTCATAATATGATTATTTTTTATACTGAAATTATATGAATTGTTCCCAAAGCCAATAAAATTGGCACATCTTTCCAGATTGCAAATGCAACGGAACTATTTCTGGGAAATAGATTAAAAAGGTATTGTGGGAAAAGACTAAGCTTTTCGGGGAGGAGGCGATACTACGTCTAGAAAGACGTTTGAGTATCTGTCTATTTGAAAACCATCTCGGTTTTTATGTTTTTTCAGAAATTCTAAGCTTTCACAATTGGAATGTAACTTTTCAATATCGAAAACGAAATTGGGCTTGGGCATTTTGTTCGAATTTTCTTCCTCGTTCATTGAAAAAAATGTAGAAACATCAGCCTGATTACCAGAAAGGCTTATAATGGCTGGCGTTACAAGAAAACTTGTAAAGACGAGCAACAATAAAATACTGGTTAACCGCAAGCGTGTTTTTTTTAAGAAAAGCAAAAATAGCAGAATTTGGCTAAAATCCTGTTAACTAAATATTAATTCTAAAGCTGTTTTAAGTCTGAAGCAGGAATCCAACCGTCTTTTCCATCGGCCAAACTGATGCGAAACCAGTTTCCGTCCTGTGCCAAAATCTGGACTTTTGTTCCTTCGTGTAGCGTGAAGGCTACATTGCTGCCCATTGTTGGTTCCGTTTTAACCTCTATTTCGCTTGCAAAAATAATAGCGGGTTGATTTTTTGAATAATCACCGTAAGACAGAAAAGCCATTGTCAACGAAGCGATTAATAAAAAACCTGCAAACATGGAGCCCACAAAAAGCAAGCGTTTTCTTCTTTCGGAAAAAGCAAAGTAATAAAAGAGGAACAGCGCAACAAAAAAGATTGAAAAAACAATTGCCGCGATTGCCCAGCCATCAAAAGTAAAAAAGCCAGCAATGCTTTTGTACCATTTCGAAAAGACCGTTTGTGGCAAAGGTTCTATTGAATCAATCCTTGCATTTTCGGCAAAAGCAAGGTTGTTTTTTATGTCTTGGTCATTCGGTGAAAGCTGAAGCGCTTTTTCATAATAATAAACACTCGGGCCAATGTGATTTAGTTTATACTGCGCATTACCCAAGTTGAAATAAAGCTCCGCAGAATGCTCCCCTTTGTCCAAAATTTGCTTCCAGGCGTTGATTGCCTGTTGGTATTTTCCGTTTTTATAAAGCTCTTTTCCTTGTTCAAAAAGTTTTTCATTTTGTCCAATACCAGAGAAAGAAAGAAGTAAAATTAGTGTGTACAGCAGCTTTTTCATCGTCCTCAATTTTTACTGTATTTGTTTGTCAATGTTTGAAATCACTTCCACCGCTTTGCCATAATCCTGTTGTACAGAAGCCGTTGAAGAGGAGGCATATCGGGCAAATTCACAGCTTTTTAACAAACTGATAAAACGCTCTACGGTTGGTGCTTCCACATTTCGTTCAAGCAACATTTTTGAAATAAGGCCCTTTTCCATTTCAGAAGTCTCAATATTCAGCTTTGCTTTCAAATAATTGTGAAGCGCACGCTCCAAAGCTTCATAAAATGCAATGGGGTTTTGAATGTTCCGTTTTGCTTCGGAAAGGTATTTTTTGGCAAGTTTATTTGCACGACGCAGTTTGTTTCCTTCCACATCGTCCATACGTTGCTTTCGCTTTTTCCCCGCAAGAATAAACAGCGGAATTAACAAAAATGGACCGCCCAAAAGCGACCAAAATAATGGGGATTTAAAGAAATTTTTCTGTGCAATCGGCTCTAGGTTAGCATCTAGTTTTATATACTTAAAATTGTCTTTTGAGAGAACAACTTGCTTTTTTGCATCGTTGGAATTTGCAATTGGATTTGCCGAACTTATGGGCCCATTTTCAACTTCAATCGTAAATTCTTTTGAAGTAATGGTTCTATATTTTTCGGTCTTTGGATCGAAGAATGAAAACGTGATTGGATTCACAGGATATGTTCCTTTAAATTGCGGAACAATAGTATAGGAATCAGTTATGTTGCCTGACATTCCACCGATGGTCGTATTTACGTTTTCGTTATGTTCGGGTTCATAGACTTCTAAAGTATTAGGAAGTTTTACCGCGGGAAGTGTGAACAATTTCAAATTTCCTTTGCCTGAAACTTTTACATCCAATTGTAAAGATTCGTTAGCGTTTAGTTGGGTTTTATTAGTGTTCACATCAAAAGTGAAATCGCCCACAGCACCATTGAAACCATCGGGTTTTCCTTCCAATGGAAGCGGTTTTACATCAATAGTACGTTTTCCTGCCGAAATTGTTTTATTGACACGTTCCATAACCCGTCTGCCAAAAATATCACGTCGGTTGCCCTGAACGTCGATTGGAATATCCAGAGTAAGAGGCTCTATTTCCAATTCTCCAGTTTTTTGTGGATAAAGCACTGTAGTTCTTAAAACCACATAACGATAGTCTTCTCCGTTGTATTTGCCCTCGTAAACTTTAAAATTGTTTTGATTGTCAATATTCTGGCTCCAAAAGTCTGCATATTTTGGGGTGTCAATCTCGCGCCATTGACTAGTAATACTTACGTCGTGTGAAACATATAATTTGTATGTAACTGTAAGTGCTTCGTTCAAATACGGATTGGCGTTTGAAACTTCTGCAACCAAATGCACATTTTCACTGGCTACATAATCTGCATTGTTGCCGTCTTTTGGCACTTCCACCGCGGCGGTCACTTCCACCTCAACGGGAAGGGTTTTATAGATTTCACCTTCTATTTCAATTGTGGCTTGGGCAATGGTAATTTTACCGCGGGTTTGCGGTGCTAAAAAATAGGAATACGTTTTTGAAAAACTTCGTTTGCCGTTTATCCACGAATTACTGATGGATTGATTTGGCCCACCAACTACGCGGAAACCATCAAAACTTGGTGGTCTAAAATTGTCGCCATCCTGGTTCATTTCAAAATCTATCCGCAAACGCTCGTTTATTCCAAGTCTTTTTTTGCTGACCTTGGCATCAAACTGAACCTGTGCTGTTGCAGCAATGCTGCACAGTACAAATCCTAAAAGGAATAAAAAACTTTTCATCTTCATAATCTACCAATCTTTATCCGTTCTCACTTTTGCGCCCTTCTGTTTTTCGGCATTTATCTTATCCTGGGTTTTTTTCTCTTCGTTGTTCATAGCTTCCAGCAAACTTTTCACTTGTTGTGGTGAAAGTTGTCCGGGAACTGGTTGTTGCTGTTGCGGCTTGTCGCCCGCTTCGTCTTTTGGCTCATCGGGTTTGCCTTGGCCTTTGTCCTTTTCGTCTTTCTCGTCGCCTTTGTCGCCCTCGTTATTTTTATTGTCCTGGTCCTGTTGGTCTTTTTTATCCTGGTCTTGGTTCTCCTTGTTTTGGTCTTTGTCGTCCTTATTATCGTCTTGGGGCGGTGGCGGATTTTTTTCTAACATATCCTTCGCCAATGCTAAATTATACCGCGTTTCATCATCATTTGGATTGTTGCGAAGTGCATTTTTATACGCTTCCACAGCTTCGGTATATTTTTTTTCGTTCATATACGTATTCCCGAGATTGTGGAAGGCTTTGTGTTTTTCGGCTTTACTGTTGGCAGTAGTTGCTGCTTGTTTAAAACGAAGCATGGCCTCGGCGTTCTTTTCTTTTCCGTAGTAAGCGGTGCCCAGATTGTACTTTGCAGTTTCGCTTTTTGGGTTCAGGGAGATCGCTTTTCGGTAATCTGCTTCTGCTTCGGGAAATTTATCTTTTTGAAGCGCTTGCTGGGCCTCACTTAAATAATTCTGAGCAGCCTTCAGTTCTTTTTCTTGTTCCTTATTTTGGGGCTGTGCAAATGAATTAATTGAAAAAATGACAGCACAAAGAACCATTCCAATTCTTCGCGTACTTTTATTTTGAAAAAACCTTCTATCTGCAAACATCATTTTATTGTTTTTCCTTTTCATTAAACAAATTCAACTTTTTGAGCCAGGCTGTTTGCCGTTCCAAAAAGAACACATCTAAAACTAGCAAAAACAATGCCCCAGCCAAAAACCACTGGAATTGATCCTTAAAATCCGTAAATTGCTTGGCCTCAAATTCTTTTTTATCCATTCCATTCAGAATGGCTTTTACTTGTTCAACAACCACTTTTGTATTTGAGCCGTCAATATACTCACCATTAGCGGTATTAGCAATCTCTTTAAGAGTTTCTTCACCTAATCGGGTGATAACCTGCTCGTTATTTTGGTCGCGTTTGTAATATTGCAGCACGCCGTTTTCTTTAATAGGAATTGGACCGCCCTCCGCAGTTCCCACGCCGATGGTAAAAATGCGGATTCCTTTTTCAGCAGCGTCTTCAGCTATTTCAGAAACATTGCCTTCGTGATCCTCTCCATCAGAAATTAGGAAAAGTACACGATTGGTTTGCTCTTCGTCGTCATAAAAAGTCTGCGCCAATTCAATGGCTTGCGTAATGGCGGTTCCTTGCGAAGAAACCATATCTGTGTTCATGCCGCTCAAAAACAGTTTTGCGGAAGAAAAATCTGAAGTAATGGGAACTTGCGGAAAAGCGCTTCCGGCGTAGCCTATGATGCCAATTCTATCGCCTGCCAGACCGTTGATTATTTGCGTAATGAGCTGTTTTGATTTTTCAAGACGGTTTGGCGCAATGTCTTCTGCCAACATACTTTTTGAAACGTCCAATGCGAAAACAATATCTACACCTTCCCTTTTGACGGTTTCAAGCTTGGTTCCAATCTTTGGATTTACCAAAGCAAAACTTAAACAGGCAATGGCCAAACAAAGCACCAAAACTTTTAAAATAGATTTGAAAAGCGAACGGTTTGGACTTAATTTTTTAAGCAATTCCTTATCGACAAACCGTTTCTGAATTGTTTTTTTCCAAACCAAAAGCAATAGAAAAACCACTACTATCACCGGAATGGCGAAGAGAATGTAGAAATATATGGGTTGTTCTAATTGGTACATTTTTAAATAAATCCTTTAAATACTGTTGTTCGTAACAAAAACTCAAAGCAAATTAAAATCAAGGCGAAAATGGCCCATGGACGGAACATTTCGTTATAATTTGTGTATTTGAATTCTTCAATATCGGTTTTTTCCAGTTTGTTGATTTCTTCGTAAATCTGCTCCAATTTGGTAGTGCTCGTTGCCCGGAAATACTGGCCGCCAGTTTTTTCAGCAATTTCTTTTAGCAATGCTTCGTCAATTTCTACTTGTACATTTCCGTATTGAAAACCGCCATCGGGACGGATACCGATAGGCGACATCGCCATTCCGTTGCTTCCCAAACCGATTGTGTACACTTTTATGCCAAATTCCACAGCAAGCTCGCTTGCAATTTTTGGATCAATAAATCCTGAGTTGTTTACCCCGTCCGTCAACAAAATAATCACTTTGCTTTTTGCGCGGCTTTCTTTTAAACGGTTTACCGCTGTTGCCAGACCCGAACCTATTGCGGTTCCACCTTCAATAGTCGTATTGTAAGCTATATTTTTTAATGATGAAAGCACAATGGTTTTATCGCTCGTCAAGGGCGTTCGCGTATAGCTTTCGCCGGCATATTCTACCAAACCAATTCTATCATTCGGACGGCCGTTTATAAAACGTGCAGCTACTGTTTTCAATGCTTCCAAACGGTTTGGCTTTAAATCGCGCGCCAGCATACTTGCCGAAACGTCTATAGCCATTACGATATCAATCCCTCGCGTGGTTTTTGTTTTGGTGGATTCGTCAACGGTTCTTGGGCGAGCCATCGCAACAATCAAAGCCGAAAGCGCCAAAATGCGAAGCACAAAAAGCAAAGGTTTTAATCGAGCCAACCAGTTTTTCCCAGATTTAAAACCGCTAATGCTTGAAATTTTTAGAGAAGCGGTTTGCTGTTTCCGTTTCCATAAATACCATAGCACGAGCATTGGAAGTATAAGTAACAACCAGAAAAACTGTGGATTTACAAATTCGAAATTACTGCCCATCTTTTGCTGCTATTTCAAGCTCTATGGAAGCTTCAATTCTTTTTAATATTTCTTCGGCGTACTTGCCGTCATCTTGATAGACTATCAAAACCTCCTGGAGGCCATTTTTCTGTGCGAAAAGCAATAATTCATAAGTGCTTTTCTTTTTCAAAACTTTAGTATCTGAAACCTGTACGTTGAATTCACCGTAAGCCTTTAAACCTTTTATTCCTTTTTCGGTTTCAAAATCGTCGCGTTTTACAATTAGGTTTTTCGCGCCACTTTGTTCGAGGTCGTCCAAAACAGCATCGAGTGCCGTTTCCAGGGCAATGTCCTGTTTTTGGCTGAACTGTGTGGTTGAAACCATAATGTAAAGCGGGGAATTCATTTCGCCATAGATGAAGAAATCCCTTCCCATCACCGCACTTTTATCGGCATTTGTAATTGGGGCTTCCGCACGGACGAGCACTTCGGGGGTTTCCAAAATTACTGCGGGATTTCCGTACTCACTATTTATCCATCTTCCTTCTGAAAGTTCGCGGAGGTCGTTTCCTAAAACCTTGTCTTTTAAATTGTCGAAACCTGTAACTGCTCCATAAATAACCCCTGCCAATACAACTGCGGCAAGCACGCCCGAGATTCCCAAAACCCATTTTCTGCGTTGGCGTTTTTTCTGAAGTTTTTCAAGGTATTCCTGATTTGCCAAAAGTTCCTCCTCAGTAGGTTCGGGAACGGCTTCATGCGTTTCGTTGATGATTTCCTCAATTGTTTTTCTATCAACTTCGGCTTGCCCGGATTCTTGGTTCATTTTTGCGAATTTCACCAAATCGGCACGTTTGAAAATTGAATCCAGTTTTCGAATTGTTTCCAGATCAAAATCGAAACTTCCAGCATCTTTGTGCATCATCAATCGCGTGATTAGCTCGTCGCTGGTGCTTTCCAAAGCGGCTTCGTCCACTTCGCGATCCAAATAGCGTTTTACGATTTCGGTGAGACTACTATAATATTCCTTGCTTTTGTTTTCTTTTAAAAGCTGACTATTGTCCAATGTTTTCAATGCAACGATTGCTTCTTCATAAGGCGGCAATTGCTTTTCGGCGGCGTCTTTTCGTTTTTTTCTTCGGAAGAGATAAATGGCGATTCCAATAATCAGCAAAATTGGCACCAGCCAATACAAAAGCGATAACCAATCAAACGGGGGGCTTTTCACTTCCATCGCTGGTTTTATGTCGAACATTTTCTGTTTGGTCGTATCAACGGGGACGTCCGCCACTATAACCTTTATGGAATCGGTCAAAAATGGTTTGTTGTTAATGAAAATTCGCTGCGAGGGAATGGTGTATTTTCCGCTATCAAACTGCGTTAAGCCGTATTTTTTGATGAGGCGGATTTTTGAAGCTTCAAAAGTGGTATCCGTTTTATACGATTCTATCATTTCCAAAGGCACAAATGTCTGCTCCTCGGGAAATACCACAACATCCGTTGAGTCTGCTTGTACATTGATGGTGTAAAGTATTTCCTCGCCAATCTTGATTTTTGTGGAATCAATAGAAGAAGTTACTTGTGAAAAGGAGAGGAAAGAGCAAAGAAAAAAGAACAGAGAAAAAAGAAAATAGCGGTTGCGTTGAAATTTAAAATTTCGGTTTTTGTAATTACTATTTGGTCTAAAATCCATCATCTCAAATCTCTTGTCTAAAATCTAACGTCTCTTAAAATACCCCAACAATTTTTTCACATAACTTTCATCAACCCTACTACTTAAAGCACCTGCGCCACTTTTTGTAAACGACTCGGTGAAATAATCCACCCGTTCGCGGTGGTAACTGTAATATTGGTGGCGCACGCTTTTGGAGCCTGTGTTTACCAGTAAAAGTTCGCCAGTTTCCTGATCTTGCATTTGTACCATTCCAAGGTTTGGAATGGTTTCTTCGGCTTTATCGTAAACCCGAATTCCAGTTACATCGTGTTTTCGGGCGGCAATTTTCAAAGTGTCGCGGTAACCGTCCGCAATAAAGTCTGAAAGCACAAAAACGATGGCTTTCTTCTTCATTACGCTGCTTAAAAATTTCAAGGCGTTGGCAATATCGGTCTTGTTACTATTTGGCTTGAACTCAATCAATTCACGAATAATACGAAGTACGTGCGACTTGCCCTTTTTCGGGGGAATATAAAGTTCAATTTCATCTGAAAAAAGAATCAATCCCGTTTTGTCGTTGTTCTGCATTGCTGAAAACGCAAGCGTTGCAGCTATTTCTGTAATGATTTCATTTTTGAATTGTTCCTGCGTTCCGAAAAATTCGGAACCGCTAATGTCAACCATCAACATCAACGTAAGCTCGCGCTCTTCCTCAAAAACTTTTACGAAAGGTTCGTTGTAGCGGGCGGTAACATTCCAATCAATATTCCGAACATCATCGCCAAACTGATATTGGCGCACTTCGCTGAACGTCATCCCGCGACCTTTGAAAGTACTGTGATACTCTCCACCAAACACGTGATCGCTCAAGCGTCGCGTTTTGATCTCGATTTTACGTACTTTTTTAAGAAGTTCCTTTGTATCCACGATAGTTTCAGGTTTCAGGTTTCAAGTTTCAGGTTCCAAGTTTTTTAACCTTCAACCTTCAACTTGCAACTTTGAACTTTTACGGTACTTCAATTACATTAACAATCTTGTTGATGATGTCTTCGGAAGTAATGTTTTCAGCCTCCGCTTCATAAGTGATGCCTATTCTGTGGCGAAGCACATCGTGAACTACGGCGCGAACATCCTCTGGCACCACATAACCGCGACGTCGGATGAATGCATAACATTTAGCGGCAATTGCAAGGTTGATACTTCCACGGGGTGATGCGCCAAAATTGATAAGCGGTTTTAAATCTGCAAGCCCAAAATTTTCTGGCGTTCTTGTGGCGAAGATGATATCGAGAATGTATTTCTCAATCTTTTCATCCATATAAACTTCACGAACGGCAGCTTGAGCTCTTAAAATTTGATCGATGGTCGCTACCGGATTTACTTGATCGTATGCGCCTTTTAAGTTTTGGCGAATAATCAGTTGCTCCTCGGCAATCTGTGGATATTTTATAACCGTTTTCAGCATAAAACGGTCAACCTGCGCTTCGGGCAATGGGTAGGTTCCTTCCTGTTCTATCGGGTTTTGGGTTGCCATTACCAAAAATGGTTTGTCGAGCGTAAAAGTGGTTTCGCCAATGGTAACCTGCTTTTCTTGCATCGCCTCCAAAAGTGCGGATTGTACTTTTGCGGGAGCACGGTTAATTTCGTCCGCAAGAACGAAGTTGGCAAAGATCGGTCCTTTTTTTATGCTGAAATCGTTCGCCTTCATGTTATAGATCATCGTTCCCACAACATCTGCAGGAAGTAAATCTGGAGTAAACTGTATGCGGCTAAAACTACCGTGAACAGCTTTTGAAAGTGTATTTATGGCAAGGGTTTTTGCAAGTCCGGGAACACCTTCCAAAAGAATGTGGCCTTGGCCCAAAAGTCCAATCATAAGACGTTCTACCATGTGTTTCTGGCCTACTATTACTTTATTCATTTCCATAGAAAGCACATCTACAAAAGCACTTTCCCTTTCAATTTTTTCATTTAATGCCCCAATGTCAAAGGTCGAATTTGTATTTTCCATACCGTATTTAGATTCAATTTAAAGCCTTTATAAAAAGACGGTGCAAATTGAAAATTTATTGATTAAAAGCCTGTTAACAATTGGTTAAAATAAAAAAAAGGAAAATTTAAATTTTTCTTAGCGATGGCAAGCTTTTTAAAGTATTTCAATATTTATAAAAATGCTTTTATGAAGTATTTCAGAAGTAGTACTTTTAAGAAAAATAATTTATGAAAAACAAAACTGCATTTATAACAGGCGCAACTTCGGGAATCGGGATGGCAACTGCAAAACTTTTCGCTAAAAATGGTTTGAAATTAATTCTCTGCGGAAGAAGGGAAGATAGATTGAAAATATTGTTGGAAGAGCTTTCAACGTCGACCGAAGTTCATACTTTGCGTTTTGATGTCCGCAATAAAGAAGAAGTTTTTTCGGCAATCAACTCACTTCCGCAGCAATTTTCAGAAATTGATATTTTAATAAACAATGCCGGTAACGCCCACGGAATGGACACTATTGAGGAAGGTAGCATTGAGGATTGGGATGCCATGCTGGACATTAATGTGAAGGGTTTACTTTATGTAAGCAAAACTATTCTGCCAAAAATGATTGAGCGAAAAAGAGGCCACATTATAAATATTGGTAGCACTGCCGGAAAGGAAATTTACCCCAAAGGAAACGTATATTGCGCCAGTAAACATGCTGTGGACGCCATAAACCAGGGCATGCGATTGGATTTGAACGGTAAGGGAATAAAAGTTGGCGCCATAAATCCAGGCTTGGTTAAGACTGAATTCAGCGAAGTGCGATTTAAGGGTGATTCTGAAAGAGCCGAAAAAGTCTATAAAGGTTATACGCCATTAAAACCCGAAGATATTGCCGATATTATTTGGTTCGCCGTAACGCGTCCGCCGCATGTTAATATTGCAGATTTGACTGTTATGTGTTTGGACCAGGCTTCTTCGACAATTGTAAATAAAAATTAAACTAAGATGCATCCCGAGCGCAGTCGAGAGGTTTCTTAAAAGTTAGAATTTCTCTTTTAAATTGGTCTCGACTGCGCTCGACCAGACATTGAAAATAAATGATCAATAAAAGACTTCTCATCAAAAACCTCCTCGCCCATAACGACGAGAGTAGTTTCTATGATAAAAAGCGAAAAATAGATCTCGGCACCAAAGAAGGAAAGGCGAAATTTTTAAAACATATTTGTGCGCTCAGTAACAGCAATCCGGCAAATAATTCCTTTATCGTAATTGGCGTTGAGGACGAAACCAATGAAATAACTGGCGTTGATTTTTTTGACGACAGCAAAATCCAAAACCTTATAAACGCCTACCTTACCAATGCTCCGCTCATTATTTATGAAAACGTGGCGTTCCCTAATTTGCCTTCAGACAAAGTTGTTGGGCTGGTAACCATTCGCCCCAATGGATTGATCACTTCTTTGCGCAAAAACATTTGGAAATATTGGGGCGGTTCCATTTTTCTACGCGATGGCAGTATTTCAATGCCGAAGGATTTTGATATTGAGATAAAAGATGTGAATTCAGAAATCGTAAAATCCATTGAAAATGCTGCCAAAAACAATATTGAACTCACGCTGGACGGCGTGATGGATTTCATAAACAATCGCCACAAAGATTTGGAAAGCCATTACAAAGTTTTTAAGGAACAATTTGTAGTCTGTTGGGCAGGAAATCCTAAAAAGGCAAGGAAAAATTTGTATTATTCCCGTGTTGATATTGAATTGATCAACGAGCAGGTTCGGCTATTTTATTCGGCATTGGACGAAGTAAGTATTGAGTTTACAAATGATTACTTCAAAACTGTGGAATATGTGCATTTGGGCCTCAACGAACAATTCAAATATTATCCATTGGAAGAAGTTACAATTCACTTCAAAGAAAACGGCTCATATAATATGGAGTCCAAGCTTATTTTTGAACCGCCACAGTTCAACAAAAAGACCCTTTACCATATATATAACGCAAACAACGCAGTTTTGGAAAAGCTGAAAAAGAACATTCCGCTTACCGCTTCCGAAGAAAAAGATTTGCGAAATCTTCCCTCAACCTATCTCATTTGCTATCTAAATAGCTTTGAAGATGCGAAGGATAAATTACAAGAGGCAAAAGATTTTTTAAGGGATTATGATGCCGAAGCCTATCAACTTTCAAAGGAATCGCTGCGCATTTTGCGGAAGGTGAGTTATAATTAATTTGTTTTCAACCTATTTTTATATCTTTAAACTTGATTAATATAAATATGAAAATATGGGCATCTTCGACAAAATAAAAGAAAAACTAAGCAATGAATTCATTGACATCATCGAGTGGCTGGATTATACCGATGACACCATTTGTCACCGTTTTGAACGCTACCAAAACGAAATAAAAAACAACGCAAAACTTATAGTCCGCGAAGGGCAGACCGCGGTTTTTATAAACGAAGGCCAATTGGCAGATGTTTTTAAGCCTGGAACTTATACTCTGAACACGCAGAATCTTCCCATTTTAACCACCTTAAAAGGGTGGAAGTATGGTTTTGACAGCCCTTTTAAGGCGGAGGTGTATTTTGTAAATACCCATCTTTTTACGGATGAAAAATGGGGAACAAAAAACCCGATAACCTTGAGCGATGACCGTTTCGGTTTGGTAGAAATTCGTGCTTTTGGAACCTATGCCTTCAGAATTAACGATGCTGGAAAATTTATAGTTGACATCGTTGGAACGGACAATAACTTCACAAATTTCGAAATAAATGAACATTTAAAAAGTCTTATTGCCACACGATTTACTGATACTGTTGGTGAAGCGAAATTACCAATAGAACTTTACGCTGCAAATACTACCGAACTTTCCGAAACCTGTAAGGAAGTGATGCAGCCAGAATTCAACAGCGTGGGAATTTCTTTGGAAAAATTCTTTATTGAAAACGTTTCCATGCCTGAAGATCTTAAAAAGGAAATCTTCGAATACAGCCGAATCGACAAGTTGGATCTGGACAAATTAACCAAATTCAAAACCGCAAAAGCCATTGAAGCTGCTGCAGCCAACGAAGGCGGAACCGCCGGTGCTGGAATGGGTATGGGAATGGGCTTTGTGTTGGCACAACAAATGGGCAGCATGATGAACCCACAAATGGGGCAACAGCAAGCTCAGCAACAACAGCAACAGGGTGGCATGATGCCACCACCAATGCCTGCAGCAGTCCAATATTTTTACGCTGTCAATGGCACACAGACCGGTCCGGTGAGTTTTGAGCAGTTGCAATCTTTGTTTGCGAGCAGAACTGTGAATAAAGACACTTTAGTTTGGAAAGCCGGTTTGGCAGAATGGACACCGCTTCAGCAAATTGAAGAATTGAAATCGTTTTTGGGCGGAAATACAGCACCGCCACTTCCACCGCAATAATTGATTTTGAAACAATTCTGAAATACTAATTCCTTTGGAAGAATAACTTCATGGAAGAAATTTCACCCAAAAAATCTGAACTCAAAAAATCCTGCGTCAATTGTGGCGCAGAACTCACGTATTCTCCGGGAACAACGGAGTTGAAGTGTGATTATTGTGGTTATAAACAAACTATTGCTCCTTCCGAAAATGGCTTTGAGGAATTGGAATTGAAGCCTTATCTCGAAAAGATGGGCTCTCAAAAACACAGTGAGGAAATCATTATGCTTCACTGTAAAAATTGCGGCGCCAATCAGCATATTGAGGAAAACTACAAGTCGCTTTCATGTATTTATTGCGGTTCGCCTTTAATTATTGAAGATGCTTATAAAGAGGAATGGATTCTTCCGGGGGCTGTTTTGCCATTTCAGATTGATCAAAAAAAGGCGCATCAAATTTTTAAAACTTGGGTTGATGGCCTTTGGTTTGCTCCCAACAATCTTAAAAAAGCTGCCATAGATCCTGAAAAAACACGAGGTTTATATGCACCTTATTGGACATTTGACGCCCAACTTTATGCAGATTATACAGGACAGCGTGGGGAATATTATTATGTTACCAAAACCGTTGGAAGCGGCAAAAATAGAAGAACCGTCCAGGAAAGGAGAACCCGTTGGTATCCAGCTTCAGGTAGCGTTTCGGGTTTTGTGGATGATACATTAATAAAGGCTTCCGGTCAAAAAACAGGGGTTATTCCGCAAAAGATTGCACGATGGAATTTACAATTGTTGAAACCTTTTGACAATTCCTATTTGGCTGGTTTCGTTACCGAAAAATACACAATTCCGCTTTTGGATGGACATACTGAAAGTAACAAAGTTGCAGAACAAATTGCAGATAGTTGGGTACGGCGCGATATTGGTGGAGATACGCAACAAGTCTCTTCCATGAAAATGAAACTGACCGAAGAAACTTTTAAGCACATTCTGCTTCCGGTTTACATAAGCACCTATAAATTTAAAGGCAAACGCTATAACTTTTTTGTAAATGGACAAAGTGGTGTCATTTCGGGCGAACGACCGTATTCTTTTTGGAAAATTTTCTTTTTGGTGCTTGCTATAATTTTGGCAATTGCGCTTATTTACTTATTTTCATCCTAATGAGAACAGTTGTAATTGGTGATATTCACGGAGGTTTTAGAGCCTTGAAACAAGTATTGGAAACTGCAGATCTTCCGAAGGATACAAGATATATTTTTGTGGGCGATTATGTGGACGGCTGGAGCGAATCTGCCGAGGTGGTTTCGTATTTAATTGATTTTTCTGAAAAAAATGATTGTATTTTCATTCGCGGAAACCACGACGAATTACTTTACAAATATTTGAAATTTGGAGAGAAAAACCCTATGTGGCTCAATCAGGGCGGTGAAAGTAGCGTAAAAAACTATTCAAAAATTTCCGAGGCAGAAAAGGAAAAGCATCTTCAGTTTTATGAAAGTTTGATGAATTTTCACATCGATTCCGAAAACCGTCTTTATCTGCATGCGGGATTTACCAATCAGCACGGGCCGCAAAACGAATACTACCCAAACTTGGTCTATTGGGACCGAACCCTTTGGGAAATGGTCTGCGCAATGGATTCGAATATTTCAGAAGAAAACGATAAATATCCAAAACGGCTAAAGCTTTTTAAGGAAATCTATATCGGTCACACGCCTGTAACCCGAGTTGGTTTCGATAAACCCTCTAATTTCGCAAATGTGTGGAATGTTGATACCGGCGCCGCTTTCAAAGGAGAAATCTCTATGCTTGACGTAGATTCAAAAGAAATTTGGCAAAGTGAGCCTGTATTTAAATTATACCCAAATGAAAACGGCAGGAATTAATACTTCTTTATAATAAATTTCGCTGTACAGTCCCTATCTTTGTAGTTACCTCTAAAATAATACCATGGCACTCAAAAATATCCGTTTGGAAGTAATGCAGACTGTTGAAAAGAAAATTGACAGTTATATTGATCAATATCTTATTCCAGTTAATGAAATATGGCAACCAACAGATTTATTGCCCAATTTCCAAAAGGAAAATTATATGGATGAGGTTATCCAAATCCGTGAGGAAGCCAAAGAACTAGGTTATGATTTTTGGATTGTTTTGGTAGGCGATATGGTTACTGAGGAAGCGTTGCCAACCTACGAAAGTTGGTTGATGGATATGGAAGGAGTAGATCAACACGGCCGAAATGGTTGGAGCAAATGGATTCGCCATTGGACAGGAGAGGAAAACCGCCACGGCGATACTTTGAACAAATATCTCTATCTATCCGGAAGGGTAAATATGAAAGAAGTTGAAAAAACTACGCAGCATTTAATAAACGACGGTTTTGAAGTTGGAACAGGTCGCGATCCGTATCGAAACTTTATTTACACAAGTTTTCAGGAATTGGCTACCAATGTTTCACACAACCGTGTTGGAAAAATAGCAAAGAAAAAGGGCAATAAAATGCTTGCGAAAATGTGCAATATTATTGCGGGCGATGAAATGCGTCACCACTTGGCTTATCGTGAATTTGTAAAAACCATTTTTGAATACGACGCCAGTGAAATGATGATTGCATTTCAAGACATGATGCAGAAAAAAATAATCATGCCTGCTCAAAACCTTCGCCAAAGCGGTGGAAAAATGGCTTCTGCTTTTGATGATTTCAGCAACGCTGCCCAGCGTTTGGGCGTTTACACCACTTTTGATTACATAGATATTCTCGAAAAATTGAATGCCCATTGGGAAATTTCAAAAATTAGCGGCTTGACTGACGAAGCTGAAAAGGCACGTGATTATCTATTGAAATTGCCTTCGCGTATGATGCGTATTGCTGAACGCATAAAAATTCCAGAGGATGCCAACCGCTTTAAATGGGTTGAGGCGAATGGGGTAGTGTAAGCCCCTCCCAGCCTCCCCGAAGGGGAGGAGATTGTAATCCAAAAAAAACCTCACAGGTCTCTGAGACCTGTGAGGTTTTTTAATTCATGCCCACAACATTTCCCTCTTCGGGGGTTAGGGGCCTTTATAAATCAAACTTAATACCCTGCGCTAATGGCAATTCATCACTATAATTAACAGTATTGGTTTGTCTTCTCATATATACTTTCCAAGCATCAGAACCAGACTCGCGGCCGCCACCTGTTTCTTTTTCGCCACCGAAAGCACCGCCAATTTCTGCTCCCGAAGTCCCAATATTTACATTTGCAATTCCGCAGTCTGATCCTGCGAATGATAAGAACTTTTCAGCCTCTTTTAATTCATTGGTCATTATTGCAGATGATAAACCTTGTGCAACGCCGTTTTGCATTTCGATGGCATTTTCTACGTCACCGCTGTATTTCAATAAATATAAAATAGGCGCGAACGTTTCGTGCTGTACAATTTCAAAACTATTTTCAGCTTCAATGATTGCTGGTTTTACGTAGCATCCACTTTCATAGCCTTCACCTTCTAAAACGCCACCTTCAACGAGTACTTTTCCGCCTTCAGATTTAGCTTTTTCGATTGCTTTTAAATAAGTATCAACTGAATCTTTATCGATTAATGGCCCAACGTGATTTTTTTCATCAAGTGGATTTCCAATAACGATTTGCTTATAAGCACCAACAATTGCATCTCTAACTTTATCGTAAACACTTTCGTGAATAATCAATCTTCGGGTTGAAGTGCAACGTTGCCCGCAAGTTCCAACGGCGCCAAATACTGCGCCTGGAACAACTACCTTTAAATCTGCTGTTGGTGTAATGATGATAGCGTTGTTTCCGCCCAATTCCAATAAAGATTTTCCAAAACGCTCTGCAACCTTTGCGCCAACAATACGTCCCATTCTTGTAGAACCTGTTGCTGAAATTAAAGGAATTCTTGTATCGGTCGTCATCATTTCGCCAACTTTATAGTCACCGTTGATGATGGAAGAAATTCCTTCTGGAAGGTTATTTTCTTTTAAAACACCTGCAATTATATTTTGACAAGCTACAGAGCACAAAGGTGCTTTTTCACTTGCTTTCCACACACACACATCTCCACAAACCCAAGCTAATGCTGTGTTCCAAGCCCAAACTGCTACTGGAAAGTTGAATGCTGAAATAATTCCAACAATCCCAAGAGAGTGCCATTGCTCGCGCATTACGTGGCCAGGACGCTCAGAAGGTATTGTTTGACCGTTAAGTTGTCGGGATAAGCCAACTGCGAAATCACAGATGTCAATCATTTCTTGAACTTCGCCGTAACCTTCTTGTAAAGATTTACCCATTTCATAAGAGACAAGTTTTCCCAATGGTTGTTTCAATTCGCGAAGTTTATTACCAAATTGACGCACAATCTCTCCACGTTGTGGCGCCGGCATTGCTCTAAAAGATAAGAAAGCTTTTTGGGCAGAAGTTATTACTTGCTCATATTCTTCTTTTGTGGTAGTGGTAACTTTACCAATTAAAGCCCCATCTACTGGAGAATACGAAGATATTTCTTCGCCTCCCGGAAACCATTTGTTTCCAGTAGAAGTTCCGTGGTTTAAATCTTTAATTCCTAACTTTTCCAATGCTTCTTCAATCCCGAAGCTAGTGGTTGTTGCTTGCATATAGTAATGATTTTTTATTCTGAAAATTTATGAAGCGCAAAGGTACACAATGCGCTGAAGAAAGTAAAATGAAACGGTATCAGTTTGGGAAATACGGTGTTAATCTTGTGTGAAACGTGGGTCGGCTTCCATCACAGTGCCACAATTATTACAAGTTCGCAATTCCTTGCTTCCGTAGAAATGTTTGAAATGTTTCAGAAAATCGGTTTCAATATCGCTTAACGGGAAGTAAACTTCATATAATTTATTGTTACAATTGTCGCAAAACCAAAGAAGTCCGTCCTTTCCATCAAGATCGGTGCGTTTTCTTTCAATAACCAAACCTATTGAACCAGTGCTTCGGCCAGGCGAGTGCGGCACTTTTGCGGGATGGAGGTACATATCGCCAGGGCCAAGCTCCACCACTTTTTTCTCGCCATTTTCCTGTATGGCAACCTGAATATTTCCTTCAAGTTGATAAAAAAGCTCCTCGGTTTCATTGTAGTGATAATCCTTTCGGGCGTTGGGGCCAGCCACAATCATTACAATATAATCGTCTGATTCTACGTATAAATTTTTATTACCCACTGGAGGTTTCAGTAGGTCGCGGTTTTCTTTAATCCACTTATCGAGGTTGAAAGGTCTTTTAATAGCCATTGCCGTATTTTTATCTGTTACGTAAAAATACGGCAAAATGGTCTAATAGAAAAAGGGATGTGAGGTTACTTTCTGTAAAAGAGTTGGGTAAAGTAGCTACGGCCTTTGGCACACTTCATCACTCCAAAACCAGTGTGCGTGTAATTGCCTTCAATAATCGCTTTGTGCCCTGGACTGTTTAACCAAGCATTTACAACGGCTTCGGCAGTTTCGTAACCATAGGCCACATTTTCGCCAACAACTTGGGCGTTGTCGTGATATTTAATTCCTTCGGAACGATAGCCAAAATTGTCGTGGTTTATCTGTTCTTTTTCAATCATATATTCAGTATGGTCCACGGCGAAGGCGGAAGCGTATTGATTGTCAATTTTAAGTATAGAAAGGCCTAAAGATGCACGATGATCGTTTACCAAACTTAAAATTTCTGAAGACATTTGGCTGTCGTTTTTCTGTGCCAGAGCTAAATCAATATCATATTTAGCGGCTTCAACTTCAACGGAATCCTCTTTTGAACACGAGGTGATGACTAGGCATAGCAATGCCATTGCAAGTAGGTTGCTCTTTAGCAGGTTCATAATTTGGGGGACACCAGATTTGGGGCTTGATGTCGATTCAAATATATAAAAAAATTGACACGAAAATGCTTTTAATCGAAAAAATGTTGCACTTTATCGAATAAAGAACAATTTTTTCATTGTCGTTAAAAATTTAAAATGATGCTTAGGCACAGTAAACGTTATATATTTCACGTATATTGGTCGTATATTTAAAACTATTAGTATGGTTAAAATTTTAACATATTTTTTTGCTATTTTTCTTCTATTCGGGTGTAAAAACGAAGAAAAATCTTCTAACGAAACCTTAAATGCTTCAGAAAATTCAATAAAAAAAGAAGAAATTTTCGGAATTGTCATTCACGGAGGAGCTGGAACAATTCTCAAAGAAAATATGAGTGATTCTTTGGAAGCGGCCTATAAAGCAAGACTTAAAGAAGCTATTTCCGCAGGGCATGAAATTTTAAAAAATGGCGGCACTTCTTTAGATGCTGTCACGCAAACCATTAACATTATGGAAGATTCACCGCTTTTCAATGCTGGAAAGGGTGCGGTATTTACACACGATGGTTCCAATGAACTTGACGCGTCCATAATGGATGGTGCCACTTTGAATGCTGGCGCTGTTGCCGGAATAAAACACATCAAAAACCCAGTAAATTTAGCCCGGGATGTAATGCAAAAAAGTGAACACGTAATGCTTTATGGTGCTGGCGCGGAAGAATTTGCCCAAAATTTGGGTTATAAAATGATGGACACTTCCTATTTCTATACCCAAAAAAGATATGAGTCTTTGCAAAAGGTTTTGGAAAAAGAAAAGAGTAAAAATGAAAAGAAGATTTCTTTTGAAGATCCATTTATTAAAAACTCAAAATTTGGAACAGTGGGCTGTGCCGCACTGGACAAACACGGCAATCTTGCTGCCGGAACCTCAACGGGAGGAATGACAAACAAACGCTGGAACCGAATTGGCGATGCGCCGATTATTGGGGCGGGAACATATGCCAACAATAAAACTTGTGCCGTTTCTTCAACTGGTTGGGGCGAGTATTTTATTCGATCCGTTGTTGCCTATGATATTTCTGCGTTGATGGAATATAAAGGGATGACTTTGCAGGAAGCTGCTTCCGAAGTAATCCAGAAAAAAGTGCCGGCACTTGGCGGCGATGGTGGAATTGTTGCAATTGATAAGGATGGAAATGTAGCTATGGAATTCAACACTGCAGGAATGTATCGCGCCACAATGAATTCTGAAGGCGAATTAATTATTAAAATCTATAAAGAAGAATAAATGGAACCGTATTACGCTGTAATCTTCACTTCAGTGCAAACCGAAAATATTGAAGGCTATGCTGAAATGGCAGATTTAATGGAAAATTTGTCAAAACAACAACCAGGTTTTTTAGGGATTGAAAGCGCACGAAATGAAATTGGCATTACCGTAAGCTATTGGCAAAGCCTTGAAAGTATCAAAAACTGGAAAGCGAATCTAGATCATTTGGTTGCACAGAAAAAAGGACGTGAACAATGGTATTCCTATTATAAAGTGAGGATTTGTAAGGCGGAAAGAGAATATGAATTTAATAGTTGATTGAAGATAAAATTTTGATAGCCTGTTAATTATCTCCCAAATGTTAAATTTTAAAATACGATTATAAAATAGTTGAACGTTAGAACTTTAACCTCCCCACCCATAAAATGTATTTAAGTAATTATTTCAAACAAAACGAATTGGTTTTTGCTTTGCAACCCAATCATTTTGCCTTAATTTTAAATGCATTTAACAATCGCTTATGAAATGCCCATCTATAAAATTCAAATCAATTGAAGAAACACAATGCGGCATTACATCTTCCGCTTTATTAAAATATTATATGCTGATGAAAACTCTGCGCAAGTTCCTGCCTGTCCTTTTATTGTTTTTCGTTTTTTCCTGTAAAGACAAACACAAACATTCCGAAACCGACAATCTTTTCAAATTCAAGGAATACATTTCGTATAACACCTACGGAAACCAATCCATCACCACGGATATTCGTGTTGAACTTGCAAAACCGTTGGAACAATTTGAAATGACACAGGAACTTGCTGCCGATGAATATTTAAAAATTTCTCCCGCTACGATAGGTAAATTGGTTGTTGAAAACGGCAAAACCCTAATTTTCCAACCTTCGGAATATTTAAAACCTGACACAGAATATACTGTTACCGTAAAACTGGATAAGTTTTACGAAGACATTTCCAAAGAATTCAAAACCTACACTTTCAGCTTTCACACCATTACATCCAATTTTAAAGTAGATATTGGAAAACTTCAAAGCTATAGCAAACAATGGCAATACGTTGAGGCATCCGTTGAGGCGTCGGATGTTATTTCTTTGGAAAAGGCGAAGAAATTGGTTTCTGCGTCGCAGGAAGGCAAAAAGTTAAAACTGAAATGGCCGTCAGAAGAAAAAGAGGCGCGCTATTTCAGCTTTACCATCGACAGTATTTCAAGGAAAATTGACGATTCCGAAATTCTCATAAAATGGGACGGCAAACCAATCGACGCTGAAAACAAAGGTGAAAATACCTTTGCAATTCCAGGCCAAAACAATTTTACAATCGTTGACATCAGCAGCACCTTGGCACCAGCTGCGCTTTTAAGCATCAATTTTTCCGATCCATTGCTGGAAAATCAGGATTTTGCAGGGTTGGTTACTATTGAAAACACTCAGGATTTACGTTACGAAGTCAACGGAAATGTGTTAAACGTATATCCACCAAATCGCGTTGTGGGCAATGTAAAAGTCACTGTTTTCACGGGAATAAAAAATACTGAAGGTTTTGGATTAAAAAAGGAATTTTCAGAATTGGTTTCTTTTGAACAGTTAAAACCCGCCGTCCGGATGATTTCCAAAGGTGTGATTCTTCCAAATTCTGCTTCAACACCTGTTTATTTTGAAGCTGTAAATCTTTCAAAAGTTGATGTGCGCGTCATTAAAATTTATGAAAACAATGTGCTGCAATTTCTTCAAAATTATAATTTGAATGACAACAATACATATGATATTAAAAGAGTTGGTAGAAGAATTGCCAAAAAAACCATCACCCTTAAAAATACCGACTTGGGCGATAACGGCAGTTGGAAAGCCTACGCCATTAATCTTTCGGAATATTTTAAAGCAGATCCCGGCGCAATTTATCAGCTGGAGCTCAGCTTCAAAAAAGATTATATAACCTATGATTGTGCCGAAACTTCTTCTGAAGTAACAGAGGAAACCGATGATGAGGGCGATGAATATTATGACGATTATTACGAAGAAGATCCTTATTTCGCAAATGATTCCTCCGAAGACGAAGAACTTCGCGAAGAGCGCTATTGGGATAATGAAATTTACCGTTGGAGAAATTACACATACAATTGGCAGCAGCAGGACAATCCTTGCCATCCCGCATATTACAATGAAGATCGTGTAGTTACCGCAAATATTCTAGGCTCAGATTTGGGCTTGATTGTAAAAAAAGGCAACAACCGTTCGTACCATTTTATTGCTACAAACCTAATTTCCGCAAAACCAGAAGGAGGCGTAAAAGTGAAGCTTTTCAACTATCAGCAGCAATTAATTGAAACTGTAACTACGGAAAGCGATGGAATGACACTTTACGACGGTTCAAAAAATGCAGCTTTCGCCGTCGCTCAAAAAGGAAATAATTTCGCCTACGTAAAGTTGGAAGACGGAAATGCCCTTTCAATGAGTAATTTCGACATTTCAGGGAAAGAACTTCAAAAAGGATTGAAAGGTTATACTTATACAGAGCGTGGCGTTTACCGTCCCGGCGACAGCATTCACTTGACATTCGTGCTCAACGACAACGCCAATCCACTCCCAAAAAACCATCCCGTAACCCTTTCGGTAACAGACGCCCGCGGAAAACTCGTGCAAAGAACAGTTTTGAACGGTAACGGTTCCCCCCTCGGGGGGGTTAGGGGGGACTTCGGGGGAGATGCCGCAGACAGAGGGGGCCAGGGCTTCTATTATTTCCCAATCGCCACGGACGCTTCGGCGCCAACCGGAAATTGGAACGCAACCGTAACCGTTGGTGGCGCACAATTTTCACATACTTTGAAGGTGGCGACAATTAAACCAAACCGTCTAAAAATCAAGCTCGATTTTGAAGATGAAATTCTCGACGCCACAAAACCCGTAAAAGGAACGGCAAGTGCAATGTGGCTTCACGGCTCGCCTGCGCGTAACTTGAAGATTGATATGACTGCGACACTTCGCGCGAGCAATTCTGCTTTTCCGAAATTTCCAAAGTATAATTTTATAGATCCAATCCGAACTTTTTCCGAAGTTGAAATCTCAGTTTTGGATGCACAACTTTCTTCGGAAGGCAGCACTTCTTTCAGCCAAAATCTGGAGGTTGGTAAAAACGCGCCCGGAATGTTGAAAGCCACATTTTTAACGAAAGTATATGAAGGCGGCGGCGATTTCTCAATGGATATTTTTTCGAAGGATTTGTCGCCGTTCTCACATTTTGTCGGTTTAAAATCTCCCGAAGCTGGGCGTTACGGTTCCTATTTTACGGATGAAAACACAACTTTTGACGTAGTTTCCGTGGATGCGCAGGGCAAAGCTGCAGCCAATCGCGAATTGGAAGTAAAAGTTTTCCAGATTGAATGGCGTTGGTGGTGGAATCGTGGTTCGGACAATCTTTCAACCTATGAAAATTCAACCGTGCACCGTCCCGTAAAAGATTTCACTGTAAAAACCGATGGCAGCGGAAAGGGAAAATTCACCGTAAATATTCCCGAAGAGGAAGGCGGCAGATATTTAATTCGCGTCATCGATAAACAATCCGGTCACGCAACGGGACGAATCACATATTTCTACAGAAATTGGTGGCAGCGCCCAAGTGACGGCGATGCTGAAAGTGCGCGCATGTTACTTTTTTCCGCAGACAAAGAAAAATATAATGTTGGTGAAGAAGCGTTTATAACTTTTCCTTCGGGAAGTGACGGCCATGCGCTGATTAGCGTTGAAAACGGCACAGAGGTTTTGGCAACGCATTGGATTGAAACCAAAAAAGGCGAAACCAAAGCCGCAATAAAAATCACAAAGGAAATGGCGCCGAATATTTATGTGAATATTTCGCTGCTGCAACCACATAGCCAAACGAAAAACGATTTGCCTATACGGCTTTACGGCGTTATTCCGCTTTCGGTTGAGGATCCTTCAACGGTGCTTCACCCCAAAATCACGATGCCGGAGGTTTTAAAACCAGAAAAGCAATTCACCGTAAAAGTTTCCGAGGAAAAAGGAAAACCAATGACTTACACAATCGCGGTTGTTGACGAAGGTTTGTTGGATTTAACACGTTTTGCAACGCCCGATATTCACGAAGCTTTTTACAGCCGAGAAGCACTTGGAGTGAAAACTTTTGATATGTTCGATTACGTGATTGGCGCATATTCCGGCAGTGTCGATAATATTTACGCAATCGGTGGTGGCGATGCGGCTTTGGGTGCAAAAAACCGAAAAGCCGACAGATTTAAACCAGTTGTGAAATATCTGGGACCATTCGAACTCTCCGCCGGAAAAACCGCAAGTCATAATATTATGATGCCAAATTACATCGGCTCCGTTCGCACGATGGTAATTGCGGGCGATAAAACCAAAAGTGCATACGGCAGTGTCGAAAAAACAACGCCCGTCCGAACACCTTTAATGGTGCTGGCCTCACTTCCGCGGAAATTATCGCCGGGCGAAACCGTTACACTTCCAGTTACTGTTTTCGCGATGGAAAACAAAGTGAAAACCGCCACGATTACGGTAAAAACAGGCGATGCGCTGAAACCGAAAAACGGTGCTTCCAAAACGGTTACTTTCAACGGACCGGGCGAACAGATTGTGAATTTTGAATTTGAAGTATTGCCGACGAAGGAATTTCAAACCATTGAAGTAACCGCTTCCGGCAATGGGGAAAAAGCGAACTATAAAGTGGAAATAGACGTGGAAAATCCGAATCCGATTTCTCAGAAATCCACAAATTACACTGTGGATGGAAATGCTTCGCAAACCATAAATTTCGAAACTTTTGGCGTTCTGGGAAGCAATGCCGCGATGCTTGAATTTTCCACTTTGCCGCCGATGGATTTCGGAAAACGAATGGAATATTTAATCCATTATCCTTATGGATGCATTGAACAGACTACTTCTTCAGCGTTTCCGCAGTTGTATTTGGCGGATGTTTTCGACATTACTTTTGATAAAAAACAGAAAATTGAAAAAAATGTAAAAGCGGCAATTGAGCGTTTGGGAAGATTTCAAACTGCAAACGGCGGACTTGCATATTGGCCCGGAGAGCGCGAAGCCGACGAATGGGCAACCAATTATGCTGGGCATTTTATGCTGGAAGCGAAACAAAAAGGATATGCGTTGCCCATCAGTTTTATGAGCAATTGGTTGCTATACCAGCAAAACACGGCGCGCCAATGGCGAAACAGTTATAAGGTTTATAATTCAAGTTTGACGCAGGCTTACAGACTTTATACCTTGGCGTTGGCGGGAAAACCAGAACTTGCGGCAATGAACCGCCTTCGCGAAAGCAAAGAATTGAGCAACGATGCAAAATGGCGATTGGCCGCGGCATACGCTTTGGCTGGCAAAAAGGAAGTTGCACAGCAGATTGCACAAACGGCCAATATCAATTTCGTTCCGCAGAAATACGATTATTATACGTACGGCTCGCCTTTCAGAAATAGGGCGATGGCTTTGGAAACCTTGGTTTTATTGGGCGATTCGAAGCAACGGGAATTGGCAATTTCAGTAGCGAAAGATTTATCTTCCGGAAATTGGTACAGCACGCAGGAAACCTCGTACGCATTGATGGCAATGGCGAAAATGGTTGCCAAAAACGGTGGAAAAGCGATGGAACTTACGTTTACAAATGGCGGAAAATCGGTTGAGGTAAAAACCGATAGAGCCATTTCGCAGCGTGATCTTTCTTTTGTAATGGGAAGCAATTCAGTTTCGGTGACCAACAAAAAGGGGAATTTGGTTTACGTGACGCTTTCGCAACGCGGAAAATTATCTTTAGGAAATGAGCTTGCCGAAAAGCGCAATCTCTCCATAAAATCCGAATATTTGGGTGGCGATGGAAAACCGATAGACGTTACAAAATTGCGACAGGGAACCGAAATCATTGCAAAAGTTGCTATTACAAATACTTCCAACAATTGGATAAACAACGTGGCGTTGGCAAAAATCTTCCCAAGTGGCTGGGAAATCGTAAACACAAGTTTTTCTGAATTGGGCGGTGGTGCAACTGGAAATGCGCGTTATACAGACATTCGCGATGATCGGGTGAATTTCTTCTTCGATTTAAAAGCAGGAGAAACCAGAACTTTTAGCGTAAAATTGAATGCGTCCTATTTGGGAACTTATTATTTGCCCGGATCGCAGGTTGAGGCTATGTATGATAATAATTACTATGCTAGAAATAAAGGGATGTGGGTAACGATTGAGCAGTAAAAGGCCTCCCTCCTGTTCCTTCAAGGAGGGAAGATTTACTTTAGAGAAAAAATAAAAATTGAAACTCTTTAAAAAATTTATAAAAAAACTCCTTCCCTTTGGGAAGGTTGGGATGGGCCTTTTATTTTTGCTTTGGCTGTTCTGTCTTCCTTCACCATTATTCAACGTTCCAACCGCAACAGTTGCGGAAAGTAGCAGTGGAGAAATGCTCGGCGCGCGGATTGCGGATGACGGACAATGGCGATTTCCAAAAATGGATTCCGTCCCGGAACGGTTTGAAAAATGCATACTTTATTTTGAGGACGAGCATTTTTATTGGCATCCCGGCTTTAATCCCGTTTCCATTTCAAAAGCACTTTGGAACAATCTTACCAGCGATTCCCGTCGCGGAGGAAGTACGATTACGCAACAAGTAATCCGTCTTTCCCGACAAAATAAAGGCCGAACTTATTTCGAAAAACTAGTCGAAATTTTTCAAGCCACGCGTTTGGAAGCGGGTTATAAAAAGAAATCTATTCTGAATTTATATGCTTCCTACGCTCCTTTCGGAGGAAATGTGGTTGGATTGGAAACCGCTTCGTGGCGCTATTTTGGAATTCCGGCAAGTGACTTGAGTTGGGGACAATCGGCAGCTTTGGCCGTGCTTCCCAATGCTCCCGCCCTTATTTTCCCCGGAAAGAATGAAGAAATTTTAAAACAAAAAAGAGATGCACTATTGCTGAAACTTTTTCAAAATGAAGTGATTGATGAAACAACCTATCAATTGGCTTTGGATGAAAAATTGCCGGGAAAACCTTTGCCATTGCCAGAATTTGCACCTCATTTAACTGAAAAAATAAGAAAGGAACATCACGGAAAACGCATTGAAACCACGATTGATTTTTCGCTTCAACAGAAAGTGAACAATATTGTGAAAGAGCAACATTATATGCTGGCACAAAACCAAATCCACAATCTCGCCGTTTTGGTTATGGATGTTAATACGCGGGAAGTTTTGGCTTATGTGGGCAATTCCCCGACAACACGTGAGCACAACAACTTTGTGGATATTATCGAAAGACCGCGTAGCACAGGCAGTATTTTGAAACCGTTTCTTTTTACTTCAATGTTGGACGCTGGAGAAATTCTTCCGAATAGTTTGGTGGCAGATATTCCCACAACTGTAAATGGCTACACACCTGAAAATTTCGACAAAAAATTCAACGGTGCGGTCCCGGCAAGTGTGGCACTTTCGCGTTCGCTGAATATTCCTGCGGTGCGGATGTTGCGGGATTTTGGGTTTCAAAGATTTTATAATATTCTGAGGAAAACAAATCAAAAAGCAATTGATAAACCTGCTGATTATTATGGTCTCTCATTGATTCTGGGTGGCGCGGAAAGCAGTTTGTGGGATATCACAAAAGCCTATGCCGGAATGGGTTCAACCTTGAATTTTTTCAATAATTCTTCCAGCGAATACCGAAAAAATGAATTTGTAGAACCTGTTTATGTGAAAAATCACGAGGAAATTAACTTGGGGAAAACACAACAAAAACCTTCTGTTTGGAATGCCGGAGCAATTTATGAAGCCTTCGAAGCAATGGAAAAAGTGAACCGTCCAAACGGGGAAGAAAACTGGGAATTTTTCACAAGCAGTCAACCGCTTGCTTGGAAAACCGGAACGAGTTATGGCTTTAAAGATGCGTGGGCGGTTGGCGTTACACCAAAATATGCAATTGGCGTTTGGGTTGGAAACGCCGATGGGGAAGGTCGGCCAGGTTTAACGGGAATTCAGGCTGCGGCTCCAGTTTTGTTTGATGTTTTGAATGTTTTACCACAAAGCGGTTGGTTTAAAATTCCGTACGATGAATTGGTTGAGGTAGAAATCTGCGCAAAAAGTGGCCATTTAGCGGGACTTTTCTGTGATGAAACAAAAATGGAATGGATTCCAAAAAACGGAACGCGAACCGAAGCTTGCCCGTATCATCAAACTGTATTTCTAAAGGATTCGGAAAATTTTCGGGTGAATTCTTCGTGTTATCCACTTTCAGCAATGGTTCAAAAGAACTGGTTCGTTCTGCCGCCGGTAATGGAATATTATTACGCACAACTTCACCCCGAATACCAAATCTTGCCGCCCTTTGCGCCGAATTGTTTGCAGGAAGGCGAAAAGTTGATGGCATTTATATACCCGAAGAAAAATGAAACCGTGCTTCTTCCGAAGAATTTTGATGAAGATATAAACGAAGTAATTTTTAAGTTGGCACATCGTTCACCGGAAACTACTGTTTTTTGGTACTTGGATTCAAAATATATCGGCAAGACCGAGACCTTTCACGAACTGGCCATTTCGCCAAAACCGGGAGCATATTTATTGACTACGGTAGATCAGGACGGCAATGAACTTCGTGAGCAGATTGAAATAAAATCTGCTTCAGAAAACCCTTAAAAATTATTTAACAAAACATTAATACTGATTGGTTCGGAATATTACGAACCAAGCGTACTTTTGCATCTTCATTTTAAATCATAAGTATATTTTGACTAAAAAAGAAAGCTTAATTGAGAAATTGGGAGTTCACATTGAGAGCAAGGATCAACTTGCTCCTTTGGCAGCGCGAATTCTTGCAACCTTGATTTTAAGTGGAAAAAAAGGAAGCACTTTTGAATCTTTGGTATGTGAACTCAGCGCCAGTAAAAGTACAATTTCAACACATTTAACCACTTTGCAGGCCGCAAACCGAATTACCTATCACACAAAATGTGGCGATAGAAAAAAGTATTTCACACTTGTTCCAGATGTGATGATAAATGCCATGAATGAAATGCTTAAAAACTGGAAAAACGAACGCGATCTGCATCTTGAAATAATGGAATATAAAAAGGAAATAAATGCAGAACTTCCTGAGGATTGTTCAGAAATCTTCGACTTGGAATTTCATAAAGATTATTTGGAATTCCTTGCACAAGCAAGTGCTTCCATGGAAAAAATTCAAAAAAAGCTTACCGAAAAACATAAAAACGACTAATTAGATCAACAATGAAAAAGAAAAATTTTATTCATTCACTTCCCATAGCTTTAGGCATTCTGCTATTGTTTTCTTCTTGTGGCGATGACAAAAGTGCACAACAGGCCCAAATGGCACAACAAGCCCCAACTTTACCGGTTGTATCAATTCCAACGAAAACTGTTACAGCATTTACAACCTATCCTGCAAGTATTGAAGGGATTGTGAACAGTCAGGTAAATGCAAAAATTTCAGGATATATTACGGATGTTTTGGTTGATGAGGGTCAAAAAGTAAGAAAAGGACAAACGTTATTTAGACTGGAGACCCAAACTTTGAGCCAAGACGCCGCTGCCGCTCGCGCTAACGTGAATGCTGCACAGGTTGAGGTTGATAAACTGAAGCCTTTGGTTGAAAAAAATATTATCAGCAATGTGCAACTTGAAACTGCCAAAGCAAAACTCCAACAAGCAAAAAGTGGCTATAACAGCATTGCGGCAAACATAGATTACGGAAACATAAAAAGCCCAGTTGATGGCTATGTTGGTTCCATCAATCTTCGGAAAGGTGCGTTGGTGAGTCCATCCTCACAAGTCCCTATGACGACTGTTTCAGACATCAGCAAAGTGTATGCATATTTCTCAATGAATGAAAAGGAATATTTGGATTTTATTCAAAATGCAGAAGGAAAAGATATTGAAGAAAAAATAAAAAAACTTCCGAAAGTGCAATTGTTATTGGCAAACGGAAGCCTTTACGAAGAAGAAGGAACCATTGAAACCATTAACTCACAAGTAAATGCGAATACGGGTTCTATTTCTTTCAGGGCTGTTTTTGATAATCCTTCAAGAATTTTAACAAACGGCAACAGCGGAAAAATTAAAATTCCAAAAGTTTATACCGATGCTGTAGTTGTTCCGCAAGAAGCTACCTATGAGCAACAAGGCAGTATTTATGTGTATAAAGTTGGTGAAGATGGTATGGCCACTTCAACCAAAATTGAGACAACGGCAGAAGTTGGAAACCTTTACGTGGTAGCTTCCGGCTTGCAGAAAGGTGATAAAATTGTTGCAAAAGGTGCAAACAAACTACGTGGAAATTCCAAAATAAATCCACAGGAAATGCCTTTTGACAGCATTGCCAAACCTATTGAAAAAGTTTTCAGATAACCGTTTAAGAAAAACCAATCATGTTAAAAACATTTATAGACAGACCCGTACTCTCTACGGTTATCTCGATAATTATTGTGATTTTGGGAATTTTAGGGCTTTCCAATCTGCCCATTACCCAATACCCTGATATTGCCCCGCCGACCATTCAGGTGAATGCAACCTATCCAGGAGCGAACGCCGAAACCATTCTTGAAAGCGTTATTATTCCGTTGGAAGAGCAGATAAATGGTGTGGAAGGAATGACCTATTTAACTTCCACTGCGACCAACAACGGAACCGCTTCCATCAGCGTGTTTTTTGATCAGGATGTAGATCCGGACATTGCCGCTGTAAACGTTCAAAACCGTGTGGCACGGGCTAATTCATTGTTGCCTCAAGCTGTAATTCAAACTGGGGTTACAACTTCAAAACAACAAACAAGTGCGTTGATGTTTCTTTCCTTTTACAGCACCAACAAAGATTATGACGATACGTTTCTTCAGAATTATTTAAAGATAAACGTAATTCCCGAATTACAAAGGGTAAATGGTGTGGGAGACGTGAGTGTATTCGGAGGAAAAGATTACTCCATGCGCATTTGGCTAAATCCTCAAAAACTTGCAGCCTATAGTTTGATGCCTTCCGATGTTGTTGCAGCTTTAAAAGAACAGAGTTTGGAAGCCGCGGCAGGTTCTTTGGGTGAAAATAATGGCGAAGCCTTTTCATATACCATTAAATATCCGGGACGTTACAAAACTGAGCAGCAATACAGCGACATTGTGATTAAAGCTTTGGGCAATGGCGAATTTTTGAGATTGAGCGATGTTGCACAAATAGAACTTGGCGCACAATCTTATGCAGGTGGATCTGTTACCAATGGAAATCCTGCGGTAAATATGGGTATTTTTCAAACGAAAGGTTCAAATGCACAGGAAATTATTGATGCTATAAAAGTAGAATTGGCTCAAGTGGAAGCCAATCTTCCCGAAGGCATCACGTATTATATTCCGTATGATACTAACAACTTTTTGAATGCCTCAATTGAAAAGGTGGTAATGACTTTGGTAGAAGCGTTCCTGCTAGTTTTTCTTGTGGTATTTATATTCTTGCAGGATTTTCGTTCCACTTTAATACCGGCAATTGCGGTACCAGTTTCGATTATTGGAACATTTTTCTTCCTAAATTTATTTGGATATTCCATCAACCTTCTGACGCTTTTCGCTTTGGTATTGGCAATTGGTATTGTGGTAGATGACGCTATTGTAGTCGTCGAGGCAGTCCATTCAAAGATTGACGAAGGAGAGAAAAGCCCGAAAAAGGCATCGCTTAAAGCCATGCACGAAATTTCCGGAGCTATTGTTTCCATTACCTTGGTGATGTCTGCAGTGTTTATCCCCGTAACTTTTATAAAAGGCCCTACGGGAGTATTTTATGAGCAGTTTGGAGTAACGCTTATTGTTGCAATTATTATTTCTGCAATAAACGCTTTGACTTTAACACCCGCGCTGAGTGCACTTTTCTTAAAAGGTCACGATGAAAAACAAAACAGCAATAAACCAGGTTTTATTCAGAAATTCTTTAACGGTTTCAACAGAGGTTTTAAAGCTACTGTAAACCGTTATGGAAGATCTGTCCATTTCCTATACAGGCATAAATGGATTACTGGAGTTATTTTGCTTTTGGCAGTTTTGGGAATTTGGTGGTCATCTGCAACTTTGAAAACAGGCTTTGTGCCCGATGAAGATCGTGGAATTATCTTTATGAACGTAGAACTTCCCGCGGGTTCTTCAATTGATCGTACGCGTGAGGTAAACCTAAAACTATACAATAAAATAAAAGACCTTCCTGGCGTACAAGGTGCGTCGGTTATTGATGGCCGAAGTTTGATTAGCGGTGCGGGAAGCAACTATGGCCTGGGATTCATTAGGCTTGACGATTGGAAAGACAGAGAAGACGAATCGCTTTCGGTGCAGGCAATAACTGGCCAACTCTTTGGCATTGCTGCGCAAATTCCAGAGGCGCAAATTATATTTTTCTCGCCACCAAGTATTCCCGGTTTTGGAAACTCCGCTGGAGCCGAAGTGAATCTTTTGGATCGTTCTGGTGGAAGCTTTACAGATTTGGACCAAACCAATCAGGAGTTTATAGCAAAATTGAGCCAACGGCCTGAAGTTCAATATGCACAATCCTCTTTCAACACGCGTTATCCGCAATATGAAATGACGCTGAATGTGCCATTGGCAAAAGAAGTTGGGGTTTCGGTTCAAACCATTTTCAACACTTTACAAGGTTATATAGGAAGTATTTTCGCAGCAGATTTTTCCCGATTCGGAAAACAATATCGCGTGTATGTTCAAGCATTGCCGGAAGACAGGGCAAGCGAAAGCGATTTGAACAATATTTATGTACGCACTGCCAGTGGTGAAATGACGCCAATTACCCAATTCGTTACGCTGAAACGGGTTTATGGTCCACAATCGGTTACGCGTTTCAATTTGTTCAATTCCACAAAAGTTACTGCTGCGCCGGCGCCGGGCTATAGTTCGGGTGATGTTATTGCCGCTGTTGAAGACGTTAGCCAAACTTTGCCCAGCAATTTTGATATCGCTTACTCAGGTTTAACCTTGGAAGAAAAAAGCGCAGGCAACCAAACAACGATGATTTTCATTTTGTCATTGGTATTCGTTTACTTTTTGCTCGCAGCTCAATATGAAAGCTATTTATTGCCGTTTTCGGTTCTGTTTTCCTTGCCAGTTGGGGTTTTTGGAGCCTATATTTCAACACAGTTTATGGGATTGCAAAACAATATCTACTTTCAGATTGCGCTCATAATGCTTATAGGGTTGCTCGCGAAAAATGCAATTCTTATTGTTGAATTTGCGCTTCAGCGAAGAAAACACGGCGAATCTATTTTGGATGCTGCCATTGACGGTGCCGAAGCGCGATTGCGACCCATTTTGATGACTTCCTTCGCCTTTATATTTGGATTGATGCCGTTGGTACTTTCAAACGGGGTTGGTGCCGCAGGTAACCGTTCCATTGGTACCGGAGCCGTTGGTGGTTTATTGATAGGAACAATTTTAGGGGTTTTTGTAATTCCAATTTTGTTCATCCTTTTCCAGTGGTTACAGGAAAAAATTACGGGCGCACCGACTGAAAAATTAGAAACTATTGAAGAAAACACTTCTCATGAAAAATAATAGCATATATAAAATTTTGATATTGGCAAGTTTGCCGTTTCTGCTGGTTTCTTGCTTTGCCGCGAAAGATTATGAACGGCCCCAAGTGGTAAATGAAGCAAATTACAGAACTGAAAATCTTCCGCAGGATACATTAAGCATCGCGACCCTTTCGTGGAAGGAATTGTTCACGGATCCTTTGTTGCAAGGTTACATTGAAGAAGGCCTGAAAAACAATATGGACATCCGGGTGGCGCTTCAGCAAATACGTATAGCCGAAGCGTATGTAAAACAGGGTAAGGCAGGATATTTTCCTTCCTTGAATGGAAATGCAAAATATACTCATCAAGAATTTTCTGCCGGAGGTCAGTTTGGAAGTCAATTTTCATCACTTGATCAATATGAATTGAGCGCCAACCTTTCTTGGGAAGCTGATATTTGGGGGAAAATCCGCAGTAATGAAAGGGCTTTTCAAGCTTCATACCTTCAAAGTGTTGCGGCGCACCAAGCCGTAAAAAGTAGGTTGATTGCCAATATTGCTTCGGTTTATTACCAATTGTTGGCGTTGGATGAACAAATTCGTGTTACCGAGGAAACCATCGAAACGCGTTCAAAAGGTTTGGAAACGACCCAAGCTTTAAAGGAGGCCGGAAACGTTACAGAAGTAGGCGTAAAACAAACCGAAGCGCAACTTTATGCCGCTAAAGGAATTTTAATCGATTTAAAAAACCAAGCTCGTTTGCTTGAAAACACCATGTCTATTTTGTTGGGAAGCGCTCCACATGAAATTACTCGCGGAAGTTTGGAAAATCAAAACATAGATATACCGTTAAATACTGGAATTCCAGCGCAATTGCTCAGAAATAGACCAGATGTAATGGCCGCAGAATACAGTTTGATGAATGCTTTTGAACTTACAAATGCAGCGCGCGCAAGTTTCTATCCCTCATTGACGCTTTCGGCAACGGGAGGTTTTCAGAATATTGAGATTGATAAACTTTTCAATGCCAATTCGCTATTTGCAACTATTATTGGAGGGTTGACACAGCCCATTTTCAACAAACGTCAAATCCGTACTCAGTATGAAGTCTCGCAGGCACAGCAGGAACAGGCTTATTTAGATTTTAGATTGGCTGTTATCACTGCCAGTAAAGAAGTTTCGGATGCACTTTATAATTATGAGGCTGCAATCGAAAAAATTGAGGTAAACCAAAAGGAATTTGAGGCTTATAATTTGGCAACAGGCTATTCCGAAGAGCTTTTGGACAACGGATTTGCAAACTATTTGGAAGTTTTGAATGCCCGGGAAAATGCACTTAATTCAAGTTTAAACCTTATAAACACAAAGAATAACCAGCTTCAGGCCATCGTAGATTTATACGAAGCCTTGGGCGGCGGTTGGAGATAATTTTTTATATTTTTTTGTTGATTGTAAATCTGTCTTGAAACTTTTTTTCAAGGCAGATTTTTTTTATCGCAACGGAAACCCCTTTGCCGCCCACCACGGGTGGATTTCAATTTCCAATCTGCCCGCTTTTACCATCGGGTCCATATTGGCCAAACTGTCGGCCATTTTTTGAGTGGGAACATTGTAAATAGTAATACCGCGAATGTCGCCATTATCTCCAAACGGTCCGGAAATGTCTGCAAAACCTTCCTCATACATTCTGCCCAAATGCGCCAAATGTAACTTTTGCAGGCTGTCCGCTTCTTCTTTAGTTTGCGAACGGGTTGGACCACTTTTCAGGAATGCAATAAAATATTGTTGCATCAAAATAGTATCGCCAGATTTGTCGTCAGCGTAATCGAAAGTTTGAAAACCCTTCTCGTTTAGTTCCTTTTTCAATTGCGCCATTGGAATTTTAACTTCCTCTGGGCATGGTTCGGTTATATTTTCTTTTTCAACTTTGGTTTCACAACCATAAAGTGTAATTCCTAAAATTGCAACAAGTAATTTAGCTTTCATTTCTCCAGTTTTTAAAAGGGTTTTTACTCAAATTTGAATTGTAATATTTCACATCGCCTGTAACTTCCTTTCCCAGCCATTCAGGTTTTGAAAAGGGTTCGTTTTCAGAATCGAGTTCTATTTCAGCGATAATCAGGCCTTCATTCTCGCCCATAAAATCATCTACTTCAAAAGTATGGTTGTCACTGTAAACTTCATAACGGGTTTTTTCAATGATTCCCGGCTCGCAGAGATGGAGCAATTCCTCAGCCTCAGCGAGCGAGATTTGCTTTTCCCATTCAAAGCGTGAAAGACCGGATTTATTGGATTTCCCTTTAATGGTCAAAAATCCATCATTTCCTTGAATGCGAATGCGCACAGTACGTTCCGGATTTGTGTTTAAAAACCCTTGCACAATTCGCATTCGTTTGTGAGCTTCGTTTTTAAAAACTTCAGAAGTGACTAAAAATTTACGTTCTATTTCCTGCATTTTGGGCTATTTGTTTAATTTCATCGGAAGTTATTTGTTGTTTTGGAAATTCTTTTTTCGCCAAAGCCAGCATCGCTTCAGCAATGGTTTCAGCTTTTATCATTTTGTATTTCTTCGGAACCAAAAATCCGAAGGTTTTCATAAAAAAAGTTGCCACTTTTTCACCAAAACGGTTTTCATCCCTATCGCCCACAATTAGTGAAGGTTGCAGGATGTATGTATTTTCAATATGTTGATTTAAAACATCACGTTGCATTTCACCTTTTGTTTTGTTGTAAAAAATGCTGCTATTGGCATCTGCGCCCATTGCCGAAATTACGATAAACGTTTCAATTCCGTTCTGTTTTGCAAGCTTGGCGGCAGTCACAGGAATGCCATAATCAATCTCTTTATAGGTTTCCTTATCGGGCGTTTTGGATTTTGTGGTGCCAATACAGCAGAAAACCACATCGGCTTTAAAGGCTTCGGAATGTTTTTCCAGTTGGAACATATCTATCAAATGCTCCTCAATTTTCGGGGAATTCATATCAGCAGTGCTGCGCGAAAAGAGTTTTATCTTTTCATAAGCAGGGTCTTTCAAAAGTTTTTTGAGCAGGATACTTCCCGTTAAGCCCGTGGCGCCTAAAATGATTGCTGTTTTTTTCATTGAATATGTTTCCATTAAAAATAGGTTTCGACTGCGCTCAACCAGACATTAAAGATATTAAATTTGTAAGATGCAGGACGAACTACCCATCCGCAAAATAATTCACGTAGATATGGACGCTTTTTATGCGTCCGTGGAGCAGTTGGACAATCCCGAGCTTCGCGGAAAAGCGATTGCCGTGGGTGGAAGTTCGGCACGTGGCGTTGTAAGCGCGGCAAGTTATGAAGCCCGAAAATTTGGTGTGCGCAGTGCGATGAGTGGGACGGTAGCACGAAAGCTTTGTCCAGACTTGATTTTTGTACGAACCAATTTTGACCGCTATAAAGAAGTTTCGAAACAAATCAGGAAAATATTTTTTGAATATACCGATTTGGTAGAACCGCTGTCTTTGGACGAAGCTTATCTGGACGTTACCGAAAACAAAAAGGGCAATCCCAGCGCCACGCTGATTGCGACCGAGATTCGGAAAAAGATAAAAGAAAAGACAGGGTTGAACGCTTCCGCAGGAATTTCGGTGAATAAATTTGTGGCAAAAATTGCCAGCGATATTAATAAACCCAACGGACAGAAAACTATTGGTCCCGAGGAAGTGGTTCCTTTTTTGGAAACGTTGGATGTAAAGAAATTTTATGGCGTTGGGAAGGTTACAAAAGAGAAAATGTACCGTTTGGGCATTTTTACGGGAAAGGATTTGAAAAGTAAATCGCTTGAATTTTTAGAGGAACACTTCGGAAAGAGCGGTGGTTTTTATTACAAGGTGGTTCGTGGGATTCACACCAGTAAAGTAAAGCCTTCGCGAACGCAGAAATCGTTGGCAGCAGAGCATACTTTTTCTGAAAATATTTCTTCTGAAATTTTTATGATGGAACGGCTTGAGGAAATCGCAGCAGAAGTCGAAAACAGGTTAAAGAGCAAAAAACTGGCGGGAAAAACCGTTACGCTGAAAATTAAATATCGCGATTTTACGCTTCAAACGCGCAGCAAAACGCTACCGCTTTTTATTGCTTCCAAGGAATTGATATTGGAAGTGGTTAAAGAATTGTTATTTCAGGAAAAAATGAAGGAATCGGTACGGTTGTTGGGAATTTCCATTTCACACCTTAACAACGAAACCCCGAAGAAAAAGGAGGTTCCAAAGGAATCCATAGACGTGCAATTAAAACTTGAATTTTAAAGCCCACCCCTAGCCCCTCCCGAAGGGAGGGGAACTTTTGTCCTCTAAAAAGGTTTGGAGGAGATTACATGGTAAATTTTAAATATGACAGAAGACTACGTATCTTTAAACTAATTTAAAACTCCAGCTTATGAAAACCGTAGCTTTTTCCCTTCTTGCCCTTGCAGGTTTTACACTCTTATTTTCCTGTAAAAATGACGCCAAAACCAACGAAGAAACGCAGACTGTTGTAACTGATTCCATTCCTGCGGAAACTGCGCCCGATGCTATGTACGTTACCGCTGTAAGTGGATTGACTTTACGTGAATTTCCCAATCTGCAAAGTACGAAACTTGCCGTGATGCCCTTGGGCACGAAAGTGAAAATCGTGAATGCCGAAGGAAAAACCACGATGAACGTGGGTGGAATTGATGGCGCAATGGATGAGGTGGAATTCAACAATCAAAAAGGGTTTGCTTTTAACGGTTTTCTTTCGAAGTTTTTCCCTCCCGGGGAAAATGCTTCCGCAAAAAACTATGCTGAGGAATTAAAGAAGGATTTTCCAAAGGTGAGTTATTCCGAAGCTACGGGCGGTACGGCGAGCAAGCCTAGCAAAACCGAAACTTTGATTTTGCCAACCGATACATGGCACGAGGCATTTTTTACGGCGCAACAACTTTTTGATATTCCGAAAGCATTTGCATTCCCCAACCCGAAAGGTTCCAATAGTGAGACGCAACAGAACAACAATAAAAAGAAGGGGGATTTTGTAAGCGAACTACTGATTGCCCGAAACGACAATCAGCTTCAGAAAATAGTGTATAATTACAAAACCACAGGTTTTGGCTATACGGTTACTATTACCAAAGAAGCGGAGGGGATGAAACTGGAAAAGACGGAAGTAGCAGACTAATTATTTCACCTGCGAAACCCGCAACGTATTCACCATTCCCTTATCCACAATGGGCATTGCAGCGAGGTTTATTAAGTAATCGCCTTTGTGCACGTAGCCTTTTTCAAAAGCAATTCTGTTTACATCGTCCACGGTTTCATCTGTGCTTACGTATTTATCGTAATAAAACGCTTTTACGCCCCATAATAAATTCAAACGAGCGAGAATGCGTTTGTTACTGGTAAAGGCAAGAATAAAGGCGGAAGGCCGCCAAGCGGAAATTTGGAAAGCGGTGTAACCACTATTGGTCAAGGTGCATATAGCTTGTGCTTCAATTTCATTGGCCATATGTGCTGCGTGATAACAGATGGATTTGGTTACGTAGCGGTTGGTTTTAATCTGCGGCGGCTCTTGTGGAACTCGGATCAATTCAGAATTTTCTACACTTTTTAGAATTCGGGTCATGGTTTTGATAACCGCCACGGGATAATTACCCACGGAAGTTTCACCGGAGAGCATTACGGCATCAGCGCCGTCCATTACGGAGTTTGCCACATCGTTCACTTCGGCGCGGGTTGGAGTGAGTGAAGTTATCATCGTTTCCATCATTTGGGTGGCGATGATTACTGGAATTCGGGCACGCTTTGCGGTAAGTACCAATTCTTTTTGAATAAGCGGAACTTCCTCTGCGGGAACTTCAACGCCCAGGTCGCCGCGAGCGACCATCAATCCGTCGCAATAGGCGATGATCCTGTCAATATTTTCAACAGCTTCAGGCTTTTCTATTTTTGCTATTATAGGAATTTTGTATTCTGAATGTGCTTCAATCAATGCTTGGAGTTCCTTTAAATCTTCGGCATGGCGCACGAAGGAAAGTGCCATCCAATCTACTTTTTGCTCGATGGCGAAAATGGCGTCTTCTTTGTCTTTGGCGGTAAGCGCGGGAAGGGAAATATTTGTATTGGGAAGGTTTACCCCTTTTTTGGAACGAAGTGGGCCGCCCTGAATTACCATTACTTTTACTTCGTTTAAATTATTGGTTTCAAGCACTTCAAAAATAAGTTTGCCATCGTCCAAGAGTACCCGCTCGCCAGGATTTACATCGCGCGGAAAATTGTCATAATTCATATAGACGCGTTCGCGGTTGCCCTCAAATTCATCGCCGGTGCAGAATAAAAGCTCATCGCCGGGCTGCACAATCACTTCTTCCTTCATCATCCCCACCCGAAGTTTTGGCCCTTGCAGATCGCCCAAAATGGCAACGTGGGTGCTTAACTCTTCAGAAAGCTTTCGTATGTTTTGAATGTTCTCTTTAACGGTTGAATAATCGGCGTGGGAAAAATTCACCCTAAATACATCTACGCCTTCCAAAATCATATGTTTTAAGATTTCAGGGCTTGAACATGCGGGTCCGAGTGTAGCTACTATTTTGGTTCTTTTTTGATTTGACATTTAGTCGAAAATTAAATTGTTCTTAGATTTTATATGGTCAGTTTCTACAATATAGGCAGAAATGATCTGTTTTATTTCGTTAATTTCTGAAAGAAATTTTCGCAGGGGCACGGTGTCAAAATCTGAGTAAATTTTCAGAAAAAAATCTACCTTTTTAAATTCGGGAAGCAGATAGTGAACCGTGGATTTTTCTGAAACCATTTCAGCAAATAAGCCGCCGGAACTTTGCAAACCCGCTTCAACCGATTTGCATTTGTTGGCTATGAGGTAAAAATGGGTGTATTTGTGAACATCATCAAAATCATATAATGGAAATGTTATTAGCAATCCCTCGGTTGAAAAATCGAGGTCGGTTTGTTTTCTCTTTAACCTCAAGTTTAAGTGACTGTTCATTAAATAGGCCATTTTGTAAGCCTCTTCACTGCAATGAATGGCAATGAGCGTGTAGGGCTCTTCAAAATTTTCATCAAAGATCAATTTATGATTTGCCATTTTTTTTGATGCTGTTGTTACTGTTGATACTATTGATGACAGCATTACAAAAATAGGCAACTTTAAAGGGATTAACTAAACAACGTGGTTGCTATCGTTAAATTTGATAGAAAAATAACTTTTGGGAGCTAAGGTTTTTCTGAATCAACCTTGATTTGAAGTTTGTAAAAAGCTCTTTTGGCAGCACGTTCCTCGGCTTTCTTTTTTGAAGTAGCTCTTGCTTTTGCTACTACTTCATCTTCAAGCTTTAATCGAACGGCGAAATGTTTCAATTCATCTTTGCCGTTGTCTTCATAAATTTCAAAATTGAACTGTTTTTTGTGTTTTTGGCACCATTCAATAAAAAGGCTTTTGTAGCTTATTACCTTTCCCTCCAGTTTTTTGATGTCCACATACGGTTTTATGACCCTTTTTTGAATGAACTTTTCACAATACTTAAAACCGCGATCCAAATAAATGGCTCCCACCAAAGCTTCAAAAACGTTTCCGTAAATATTTCCGCTAAATTGTTGCGTGGGAATGGTGGTTTTAAGAAATTTCACCAATTGAAGGTCACGGCCCAACTCGTTCAAATGTTCGCGGCTTACAACCTTGCTACGCATTTTTGTCAAATAACCCTCGTTACCTCCGGGAACTTTTTTAAACAAGTGTGCAGCAATTACGGCACCTAGCATAGCATCACCTAAAAACTCGAGCCGTTCATAATTTTGCGGTTGGCCACTGGTATTTTTTTCGTTGGTAGAACGATGTGTGAAAGCGGTCTCGTAAATGGAAAGGTCTTTGGGCTTGAACCCCAATATTTTTTTTAGGGAATTGGAAAATTCCCCGTTTTTATCTGAACGGGAAGAAAATATGTTTTTAATGGAGGCCATTAATTGTTTTAGGCATCAAGTTTTTTAAAGAGCACACACGCATTGTGCCCGCCAAACCCAAATGTATTGCTCATTGCCACTTTTATATCGCGTTTTTGAGCTTTATTGAGGGTAAGGTTTAAGGAAGGGTCTATGTTTTCATCTACCGTAGTATGGTTAATGGTAGGTGGAACAATCCCGTATTTCATTGCCAAAATAGAGGCAATAGCTTCAATAGCGCCTGCAGCTCCCAAAAGGTGTCCGGTCATAGATTTTGTTGAATTGATATTGATATCTTTAGCGTGCTCGCCAAAAACATTTACAATAGCTTTCAATTCGGCCACGTCGCCAAGAGGAGTTGAGGTTCCGTGGGTGTTTATGGCATCCACTTCATTCGGGCTCATATTGGCATCGCGCAGGGTGTTCAGCATTACACGCTCTACGCCAATTCCGTCAGGATGCGGCGCCGTCATATGGTAAGCATCGCTGCTCATACCACCGCCCACAACTTCGGCATAAATTTTTGCGCCACGCTTTTTTGCGTGTTCGTATTCCTCAAGGATAAGTGCTCCTGCTCCCTCGCCCAAAACAAAACCATCGCGGGTAGCGTCAAAAGGACGCGAAGCCGTTTCTGGACTATCGTTGCGGGTAGAAAGGGCGTGCATTGCGTTAAAACCACCCATACCAGCTATGGTTACAGCTGCTTCGCTTCCGCCGGTTACAATAACATCACAATGGCCTAAACGTATATAGTTTAGTGCATCTATCATTGCATTGGCAGAGGAGGCACAGGCAGAGACCGTGGTATAGTTGGGCCCCATAAAACCATGCTTTATGGAAATATTTCCGGGCGCAATATCCGCAATCATTTTTGGAATAAAGAAGGGGTTGAAACGTGGCGTTCCATCCCCTTCTGCAAAGTTTATTACTTCATCCTGAAAGGTCTCCAACCCACCTATTCCGGCACCCCAAATTACACCCACTCGGAATTTGTCTATCTCATCGAGGTTTATTCCTGCGTCAATTATAGCTTCATCTGAAGATACAAGAGCGTATTGGGCAAAACGGTCTAGTTTTCGGGCTTCTTTCCTGTCAAAATGATCTTCTGCGTTGAAATTCTTCAATTCGCAAGCGAATTTTGTTTTGAACTTTTCGGTATCAAAATAGGTTATGGGCGCACAGCCACTTTTCCCACTAACAAGGGCGTCCCAATATTCTTGAATATTGTTGCCAATAGGGGTAAGGGCTCCAAGGCCTGTAACTACAACTCGCTTTAATTCCATAGAAGAATGGTTATTTTGCTGCTTCTATATAGGAAATTGCTTGACCAACAGTGGCAATGTTTTCAGCTTGGTCGTCCGGAATCTGGATATCAAATTCTTTTTCAAATTCCATGATAAGCTCTACCGTATCTAGGGAGTCTGCTCCTAAGTCGTTAGTGAAGCTCGCTTCGTTTACAACTTCGTTTTCGTCTACACCTAATTTGTCTACGATAATCGCTTTTACTCGTGATGCAATGTCTGACATAATTCTTGATTTTTAAATTTAATTATAAGTGGCAAAAATAAAATATTTTAATTGAAATCACCATTTAATGTTAAAAATGTGCCTTTGATAGTTTTAAAAATTTCACATTAAAACAAAATTGGGAAAACCAATTTAAACAATTTTGGGCGAAGTAAAACCCTATTGCCTTACTTTTGTGTTTTATTTGTTAATATTTACTTCGAGAAAAACTTTTGGAAACGGGAATGAAGAAGCGGATTGTAATTTTTGCGTCGGGTAGTGGTACCAATGCCGAGAACATTATTAAATACTTTCAACGAACCCAATTTGCCGAGGTCGTTCGCGTCCTCTCAAACAAGAAGGATGCCAAAGTTTTGGAACGTGCTGAAAAACTTAAAGTTAAAGCAGATTCTTTCACAAAAGAGGAATTATTTTCTAAAGAAGGAACTTTAAAAGTTTTAAAGGAAATCAAGCCAGACATCATTGTTTTGGCGGGTTTTCTACTGAAATTCCCAGAGATTATACTCAATGAATTTCCAAATAAAGTGATTAATATTCACCCGGCATTGCTGCCAAAATACGGCGGCAAGGGAATGTACGGCAGTTTTGTGCACGAGGCTGTTGTAAAAAATAAAGAAGCCGAAACAGGAATAACCATCCATTATGTGGATGAAAATTATGACGAAGGCGCAATTATTTCACAAAAAAAAGTAACCCTTTCAGAAAAAGAAACGCCAGAAACAATTGCTGAAAAGATACATAAATTGGAACACGAGTGGTTTCCGAAAATAATTGAAGAAGTACTTCGCGATGGCTAAAAAACAAAAATTTTACGTGGTTTGGTTCGGCAATCCCGCTGGTATTTTTGGCAGCTGGGAGGAATGCAAACTTTCCATTCAGGGGGTAAAGGGGGCACAATACAAAAGCTTTGAAACTTTTGATGAGGCCAAAAAAGCCTACAACAAAGAATACTCAGATTATAAAGGGAAGACTGTAAAAAAAGTACTTTCCAAAGAACAACTTCAAAAAATAGGCGAACCAAATCTGTATTCCATTGCTGTTGACGCAGCTTCTAGCGGCAATCCCGGAAAAATGGAATATCGTGGGGTGGATACACAAACACACAAACAATTATTTCATCAAGGGCCATTTCAACAAGGCACCAATAATATCGGGGAGTTTTTGGCACTTGTACACGGCTTGGCTTTTTTAAAGAAAAACAACAGCGACCGTATTATTTACAGCGATTCACGAATAGCGATGGGTTGGGTGAAAAAGAAAAAGTGCAATACAAAGCTGAAACAATCTGCGAAAAACAAAACGCTTTTTGAGTTGGTTGCCCGTGCCGAAAACTGGCTTAAAACCAATAATTACGAAACGAAAATAGTAAAATGGGAAACCAAGGCTTGGGGTGAAATTCCTGCGGATTTTGGGCGGAAGTAATTTTATTTGCAATTCTTAAAGGTTAATTTTCATAATCCAGATTTCCTTAAAATATTCAAAGCCCTTATATTCTTTCCACTTTTCGTAAACTGGCTTTAAGGCTTTATTGTCTGCAACATATACATAGTTCCAATTGTTTCTGGAATTGATAAAAGTTTGTGGACGGTAGCTTTTTTCGGTTAAAAATTGTGACCATTTTAAAGCATTTTCTTTTACAGAGAAAACATTCGTAACTAGATAATATCCTGAGGCCAAGCCAGGAACCGACATTGATTGAATTCTAACTTCTTTCTTTATTTTGTCTTCTTCTGAAAGCACAATAGGTTTTTTGGGAGTTACATTTTCTTTCGGCTTTTTAATTGCGGGAGTGTTATTTTGAATAGGCTTGGTTTCCTTTTTTTTAGTTAAAATAACTGTATTTATCGGTTCTTCCTCAATTGGCTCTAAAATTTCTACAATTACAGATTCGTTAATTATAGTATCGTTTACAGTCTTTGTCTTCTCCTCCAAAAATTCCTTGTTTATTTCAGTTTCAAACGCTACAAAAAACAGATAAAAGCGGTCTGCCTTAGCTTGAAACTGCAGATTGGCTTGGGTAGTGGCATTGTCCAAAAGCTCGTTGTTCGGGTTTGGTATTTCCATTTTCAACAAATCAAAACCAAGTGTGTTGGTACTGTTGGGGTTTCTACCTGTAAAGAATTCATCACCCATAGTGATCGAGCTATTGAAAAAGTTTTTTTCTTCCCTTACTTTGTTACTTAAAGGTTTAAAACTCCCTATTTTTTTGTCAAATATTGAAACCTCATCTGTCTTTATCTTTCGGTCACCTTCCATGGCTCCGAGTGCGATTGTGGTATTGACTATGCCTTCTTCTTTGCTTTTAAAATCACTAAAAGTTAATTCTACAGCTTCTTTATTCACTTCTACCAAACCATTGTAAGTTGTGAAATATTTAGAACTTTCCGAAGCATCTTCATACACAATATACAAAAGCCAACCTGCAGAGCCACCTCCTGAAATTTCACCTTCGGTAGCTTTAATATTTGCAATGGTATAAGTGCCATTTATTGATGCAAGATTCTGAAGTTTTGATGTTACATCGGCATAGCAAACATAGGGTGAATTGGTTGTAAAAACCTCAGTGCCATAGCTGTCGAAAATAACCCTCCCGTTTAGGGTTTCATAAGCCCCATTGGGTGTTTTAAACAATATTGAATTGATTGCCGGATTCCTTTCACCGCGGCCCACATGGATCATTCTATTGCCAGATTTACGTAATGCGCTTTTTTCAGAGGGATACAATCCACACCAATAAAGGGCTGCGTGTGCAATCCTTAAATTTTTAGGCAGATTATTTATGCTAGCTTCACTCGAACTGAATGTTGTTTCATCATTGTCCACGTCTATGTATTCCATTTTTACAATATCGTTGGCAATGGTATTATCCATCAGTGGTTCTGTTGCATCATCTCCTAAAATGTTGTTCCCTATAAGAATTGAATTTCCCCGAATATATAATTGTTTGTTTTCTTTAAAAGGAACCCCTTCCTGGGAATGTATAAATTGAAAAAACAAAAAGAAAGAAACCAGAAAATATAAGTTTTTCATTTAAAGGCAATTAAAAGTTTCGGAATTTACAATTTTTTAATTTACCATGTTTTCTGATTTAAATACTCAAGTGATATTTCTTCGGCTTTATAAACCCTTAGAATTGTAAATAATTGATTAAATTTGCACCCTCTTTAAAAATCCCATTATGAGCAAACTCGTAATTGTTGGCACCGTTGCCTTTGATGCAATTGAAACCCCTTTCGGGAAAACCGATAAAATTCTTGGCGGTGCCGCTACCTATATAGGTTTGGCAGCTTCGCAATTTAACGTGGATGGCGCAATAGTTTCCATAGTGGGCGGTGATTTTCCTAAGGAAGATTTACAAATGCTTGAGGAAAAAGGAATGGACATTTCAGGGCTTGAAGTGGTTGAGGAAGGCAAAACTTTCTTTTGGAGCGGAAAATATCACAATGATATGAATACCCGCGATACCTTGATAACAGATTTGAACGTGCTTGCCGATTTCAACCCAAAAGTTTCCGAAGAATATCGCGATGCCGAAGTGGTTATGTTAGGAAACCTGCATCCGCTCGTCCAATTGGGCGTAATTGAGCAGATGGATTCGCCAAAACTGATTGTGTTGGATACCATGAATTTTTGGATGGACAGCGCCTTGGAAGATTTAATGCAAGTAATTGCAAAAGTAGATGTAATTACCATAAATGATGAAGAGGCAAGACAACTTTCCGGCGAATATTCTTTGGTAAAGGCAGCAGCTAAAATTATGGAGATGGGCCCGAAATATGTTGTAATAAAAAAAGGAGAACACGGGGCATTACTTTTTGGAAATGACGATGTTTTCTTTGCGCCTGCGCTTCCTCTGGAAGAGGTTTTTGACCCAACTGGTGCTGGCGACACTTTTGCTGGAGGCTTTACGGGCTATTTGGCAAAAACCGGCGATTACAGTTATGATAATATGAAGAATGCCATTATAAATGGTTCGGCGCTTGCTTCGTTCTGTGTGGAAAAATTTGGACCCGAAAGATTGCTTCAGCTTTCAAACGGTGAAGTTCACCAGCGCTTGCAGCAATTTAAGAGCTTAACACAATTTGACATCAAATTAACCTAAATACGCGCCCTGAAATTTCAGGGCGTTTTTTGTACATTTATATAGTTTCAGAAAAAATATGAGCGACGCCTTAAAACACGAATGTGGAATTGCACTTGTAAGACTGTTGAAGCCCTTGGAGTATTACAAGGAAAAATACGGAACCGCTTTTTACGGTGTAAACAAAATGTATTTAATGATGGAAAAGCAGCACAACCGCGGGCAGGATGGTGCGGGTTTTGCTAGCATTAAACTGGACGTTAACCCAGGCGAACGCTATATTAGCCGTGTGCGCTCCAATGCTGCGCAACCCATCCAAGATATTTTTGCGCAGATTAACGAGCGAATAAATCTTGAATTTTCGGAGCATCCCGAATACAAAGATGATGTTGCTGCACAAAAAAAGAACATTCCGTATATAGGCGAATTATTTCTTGGCCACGTTCGCTACGGTACTTTCGGAATAAATAGTGTTGAAAATGTACATCCTTTTCTGCGTCAGAATAATTGGATGCACCGTAACCTCATAATTGCGGGAAATTTCAACATGACCAATACCAACGAGCTTTTTGACAATCTCATAAAGCTCGGAATGCACCCCAAGGAAAAAGCCGATACCGTTACGGTAATGGAAAAGATAGGACACTTTTTGGACGATGCGGTTCGTAAACTTTACAAAAAAGCAAAGGCAAAAGGAATGACCAAACAGGAAGCTTCACCCTATATTGCCGAAAACTTGAATGTGGCTAAAATTCTTCGGAAATCTGCCGCCAATTGGGACGGTGGTTATGCAATGGCCGGACTTTTGGGCCATGGCGATTCTTTCGTGCTTCGTGATCCGGCAGGAATTCGTCCTGCATATTTTTATCAAGACGATGAAGTGATTGTGGTTGCTTCGGAACGCCCGGCAATCCAAACTGTTTTTAATGTTCCTTTTGAAGAGGTGAAAGAATTGGATCCCGGAAATGCGCTTATCATAAAGAAAGACGGAAGCATGAAACTTTCTGAAATTCTAGCTCCTTTAGAGCGAAGATCCTGCTCCTTTGAACGTATTTATTTTTCCCGCGGAAGCGATGCCGAAATCTATCAAGAGCGAAAAATGCTCGGAAAATTGATAATGCCGAAAATTTTGGAAGCCATAGATTTTGATACTGAAAATTCAGTGTTCTCCTTTATACCCAATACCGCCGAAACTTCCTTTTACGGAATGTTGGAAGCTGCACAGGACGAACTGAACAAACAGAAGAACGAGGCAATTTTAAATGAAAAAGAGAAATTAACGACAGAGCGGCTTCAGCAAATACAAGCACACAAAATACGCACAGAAAAGATTGCGATTAAAGATGTAAAGCTAAGAACGTTTATCACAGACGATAGCAGTCGTGATGATTTAGTTGCACACGTTTATGATGTTACTTATGGTGTTGTAAAAACAGATGATAATTTGGTTATTATTGACGACAGCATTGTTCGTGGAACTACCCTGAAGAAAAGTATTTTAAAAATGCTGGACAGACTTCATCCCAAGCAGATTGTCGTAGTTTCTTCAGCCCCTCAAATTCGTTATCCGGATTGTTATGGAATTGATATGGCGCGCTTGGAGCATTTGGTAGCTTTCCAGGCGGCTTTGGAACTTCACAAAGATCGAGGAACATATGGTGTTGTGGAAGAAATCTATCACAAGTGTAAGGAGCAAGTTGCCTTGGAGGATGCTTCGGTAATCAATCACGTTAAAAAACTTTATGCACCTTTTACAGATGAGGAAATTTCAGATAAAATTGCTGAAATAATCAGCGATGAAAATATAAAAGCTAAAGTAAAACTCATCTTTCAATCTGTTGATGATTTACATAAGGCGTGCCCAAAGAATCTTGGGGATTGGTATTTTACCGGAAACTATCCAACAGCAGGAGGGAATAGGGTTGTGAACAGAGCCTACATCAATTTTTATGAAGGAAATCCAGAACGAGCTTACTAAATTCTTTAAATTTTAACACAGCTTTTACCGTTTATCGGGAACCCTATCCACTTAATCGAAATTGTTGATTAACACTGTTTTAGTGCTCAAACTTGAACTATATTTGAACTTACCATAAGGCGTAAGTAGGTTAGGTCTATGGTAAGATTTGGGGCAAAATAGGCAGATTTAGGTCTGCCTATTTTCATGTAACCCTATTAACAATTCTTCATACTTTTTTTAAAAAGGCAAATTATTTAATATTTAAGAGTGTTAAAATTCAGCTTTAAAAAAATATATCTATTGAAAAACGATAAAATATGTTTTTCAACGAAAAAATTGGCAATTCATCTAAAAGCATAATTTTGAATACTTTATTAATTTATATTTGAACATACCATTAGCATAAGTAGGTTAAGTTCATGGTAGATTTGGGGCAAAAAAAGGCAGACACTTGTTTGCCTTTTTTTATACCCAAATCTCAACGGGGGTGGCAAGCCATCAGCTTGCTGTTTCTTAAGTTCAGAATTTTATTGCGAGCCGTTTTTCTTTTCCCAGACGCTAGTTTGCCTTTTTTTATTACCAAATCTTAGCGAGGTGGCATACTTTCCAAGAAAATTACTTCATAACGAGTTTCATTGGCGAGCCATTTTTGTCTCATTTTTTACTCAAGGTTGATTATTTCGCATAAAAAAATCCGCAGTTTAAAATTGAAACTGCGGATTCGGTATAATTAATCTATTACTTAAATTTACTTATTCTTCGCATAATTAGAGGAGACTTCGTCCCAATTGATAACATTCCAAAATGCACCAACATAGTCGGGACGCTTGTTTTGATATTTCAAATAATAAGCATGTTCCCATACGTCCAATCCTAAAATCGGTGTTCCGCCACAACCTACTTTTGGCATCAATGGATTGTCCTGGTTTGGTGTAGAACAAACGTCAACCTTTCCACCTTTGTGTACGCAGAGCCAAGCCCAGCCTGAACCAAATTGTGTTTTTGCCGCTTCGGAAAATTTCTCTTTAAATGCATCGAAACTTCCAAAAGCATCATCAATCGCTTTTGCCAGATCTCCAGAAGGTTTACCACCGCCGTTTGGCGACATTACTTTCCAAAAAAGGCTATGGTTGTAAAATCCGCCTCCATTATTGCGGACAGCTTTGTTGTCCATGTCCAGATTGGTCAGAATATTCTCGATGGTTTTTCCTTCCTTGTCAGTGCCTTTAATGGCATCGTTCAATTTATCGGTATACCCTTGGTGGTGTTTGTCGTGGTGTATTTCCATCGTTTTGGCATCTATGTGCGGTTCCAGCGCATCAAATGCATACGGTAATTTCGGTAGTTCGAAAGACATAATTATATTGTTTTTTATTGGTTATTACTAAAATTCCCTCAAATTTAAACATTCTCGATTTTTAAAAGTGTTATAGCTTTTATAAGATTTCTATTCAACCATAGATTAATTTGATTCCAAAGCCATAAAAGCAGTATTTTAGTGCAAAATGAAAATTCCGTGGAAAAACAATCCTCCTTTTCAATTTATGATGCCTCGGCCGGAAGCGGAAAGACCTTCACACTTGTAAAAGAATATCTAATTCAGATCCTTTCTTCAAAAAGTGAAGATTACTTTAAGCATCTTTTGGCAATCACTTTTACCAACAAAGCAGTGGCCGAAATGAAGCAGCGCATTGTGGAAACTTTGGTGAATTTCAGCGAAGAAAAAAGCGTTACGGAACCCTTACCGATGATGCTGAAAATTGCTGAAGAAACAGATAAAAGTTTGATTGAAATCCAAAAGCAGTCCCAAAAAATTATAAAAAATCTGCTTCATAATTACGCAGCTTTCAGCGTAGAAACCATTGATAGATTCAACCATCGATTAATACGAACTTTTGCACGTGATTTAAAACTGGCAACCAATTTTGAAGTTACGCTTGAAACCAATGAACTTTTGGCAGAGGCCGTGGATCTTTTACTGAGCAAAGCTGGAGAAAATAAGGAAATTACAAAAGTTTTGCTCGATTTTGCATTAGAAAAAACAGACGACGACAAATCGTGGGACATTTCCCGGGATATTGCAGAAGCTGCAAAATTGCTTTACGATGAAAACAATTCAGGGCACGTTTCGGTTTTAAAAGAGAAATCTTTGGAGGATTTTCTGGAATTCAAAAAACAATTGGTTCTTAAAAAGAAATTACTCTCGCAGGAAACTGAAAGCATCGCTTCGCAGACACTTCAACTTATTGAAAAGAGCGGTTTGCAGGACGTCGATTTCAGTGGCGGTTATCTTCCGAAGCATTTTCAAAATCTTTCAATGGGGAGATATGATGTAAATTTTAGTGCAAAATGGCAGGAGACCATGGGTGAAAAGCCACTTTATCCAAAGCGGGTTTTTGCAGTAATTGGAGGTATAATTGATGAATTAACACCCCATTTTATTGTAAACTTTCAGCAAACAAAAGAGTTGGTTTTCAAGGTGCTATTGCTTGAAAATATGCTGAAAAACATTACCCCGCTTTCCGTAATAAATCTGGTGAACCACGAAATTGAAACCATTAAGAAGGAAAAAAATGTGTTACCTATTTCAGAATTCAATTCGCTTATAAACAAAGAGATTAAAAACCAGCCAGCCCCTTTTATTTATGAGCGTTTGGGAGAAAAATATCGCCACTTTTTTATTGATGAGTTTCAGGACACCTCAAAAATGCAGTGGGAAAATTTAATTCCGCTAATCGATAACGCCCTGTCGCAGCAATTAGAGCCAAGCGCTGGAAGTCTTTTGTTGGTAGGCGATGCCAAGCAATCCATCTATCGCTGGCGTGGGGGATTGCCCGAACAATTTATGGGTTTATACGGAAATGAAAATCCGTTTCAGCGTGAGAAGAAGATATTGGCACTTGGCACCAATTATCGCAGTTGCAAGGAAATAGTGGATTTCAACAATGAATTTTTCACTTTCATTTCTTCTTATTTTGCAGATGCTAGTCACGAAAATTTGTATCTAGAAGGAAATAAACAAAACTGCAATGATAAAAAGGACGGGTATGTAAAATTTGACTTTGTTGAAAAGCAGAATAAAACAGAAAAAACAGAAGCCTATTCAACGCTGGTTTTAGAAACAATTCACGAAGTTAAAAACAAAGGTTTTTCCGAAAGCGATATTTGTATTTTAACAAGGAAAAAGGCAGATGGCATAGCTCTTGGGGCATTTTTGATGGAGCAGGGCGTGTCTGTAATTTCTTCGGAAACTTTATTGTTGCAATCATCGCCATTGGTAGAAATGCTTGTTTTTTCGCTTCAGTTTTGTTTGCAGCCAAACAATGACAAAGCCAAAATACAATTGCTGGATTTGCTACATGAACACTTAAATATTTCAGAAGAAAAGCACGCTTTTTTTACCAAATTTCTAAATATTTCTGAAGAAAATTTTACCGAAAATTTAAGGAAATATGATGTTGATTTCACCTTTGCGGAAATGCGCTCCGTTTCCCTTTATGAGGCCTTTGAATATTGTATAGAAAAATTCAAATTAGCCGATGCTGCCGACGCATATCTTTTCGGGTTTATGGATTTGGTATATGAGTTTGAACAACAACCCCAGGCAGATAAATTTTCGTTTTTGGATTATTGGGAAACTAAAAAAGATAGCGCCTCCATTCCTGCCAGTGAAGGCACAAATGCCGTGCAATTGATGACCATTCACAAAGCAAAGGGGCTGGAGTTTCCCGTGGTTATTTTTCCCTTTGCGGATATTCAATTGTTTGATGGTAAGCAGGAGAAACTTTGGTATCCTTTATCGAATGAAGACTTCAACTTTAAGGAAGCGCAGATAAACTTTAAGTCTGAAATAGCAAATTATGGTGAAGTTGGAGAGCAAATGTACCACGAGCACCGAAGCCAGTTGGAACTGGACAATATTAATCTGCTCTACGTTACCCTAACGCGGGCGGTTGGAAAGCTCTTTGTTTTTGCTGAAATGCCCACGGAGCCCAAAGATGGAGTTCCTTCCACCTACAACCATCTTTTTATGGAATTTCTTAAACAAAGGGGAATGTGGAATAGCGATCAAACGGTTTATGAATTTGGGAAAAATTCAGAGAAAAAATCAAAAGAGAAAGAAGTTGTTTCACAAATGGAGCCCCGATACCTTTCAAGCAACCCGAAAAAGCACGGACTTAAAATTGTTCCTTCCCAAGAAACTTATTTAGAGACAGAAACAGTTGCTGCCATTACTGCGGGGAATTTGCTTCACGACACCATGGCCCAGATTTATACGGAAATCGATGCCGAAAGGGTTTTGATGGAATTGGAAGGCCGCGCCATAATCCCAAAAGATGAGTTTGATAGTTTACGGAAAACCGTTTATCAAATTATTCAACATACAGATTTGAGGAAACTATTTGACGGCACTTATAAAGTTTATAACGAACGAAGTATAATCACAAAAGACGGTTTGGTTTTGCGGCCAGATAGAATAAATATAAGTACTGAAAACACTTCGGTAATTGTGGATTATAAATCCGGGAGCCCTAAAATTTACCATAATGACCAATTGATTGATTATGCGAATGCGTTGCAGGATATGGGATTTGTAGTTTCAGAAAAAATGCTTATCTATAGCAACAAAGATGAAATAGTAATAAATAAAGTTTAATTTTGAAACTTTAAACAAAGCTTAATTATGTACGGAAAAATAAAGGAACATCTACAGAAAGAACTTGAAGAAATAAAGGACAACGGACTTTATAAAAAGGAAAGAATCATTACTTCACCACAAGATGCTGAAATCACTATTTCTACTGGTGAGAAGGTTATCAATTTTTGTGCGAATAATTATTTAGGCCTTTCTTCAAATAAAGAGGTGGTCCAAGCAGCAAAAGATGCGATGGATACTCACGGTTTTGGAATGTCGTCTGTTCGTTTTATTTGCGGAACACAGGATATCCATAAAGAACTGGAGCAGAAAATAGCCGATTTTTATGGCACAGAGGATACCATACTTTATGCAGCCTGTTTTGATGCTAACGGCGGTGTTTTTGAGCCTCTATTAGGCGCTGAAGATGCGATTATTTCAGATTCGCTCAACCATGCCTCCATAATAGATGGGGTGCGTCTTTGCAAAGCGGCTCGTTATCGCTACGAAAACAGCAATATGGAAGATTTGGAAAAACAGCTTGTTGCCGCCAATGAAAAAGGAGCTAGGTTTAAAATTATAGTTACGGACGGTGTATTTTCTATGGACGGTTTGGTAGCCCCGCTTGATAAAATTTGTGATCTGGCTGATAAATATGATGCCATGGTTATGATAGATGAATGCCACGCTACTGGCTTTATAGGAAATACCGGTAGAGGAACTTTGGAAGAGAAAGGCGTGATGGGGCGAATAGATATAATTACCGGAACACTTGGAAAGGCCTTGGGTGGTGCCATGGGCGGTTATACAACAGGGAAAAAAGAGATTATTGAAATGCTTCGCCAGCGTTCCCGTCCTTATTTGTTTTCAAACTCATTGGCACCTGCAATTGTTGGAGCATCTATTAAGGTGTTTGATATGCTTTCAAGTAATACTTCCCTAAGAGATAAGCTGGCAGAAAATACGGCTTATTTCAAAAAAGGAATGAAAGAAGCAGGATTTGATATTATTGATGGTGATTCTGCCATAGTACCAGTAATGTTGTATGATGCCAAACTATCTCAGCAAATGGCAGATATGCTTTTGGAAGAGGGAATATATGTTATAGGATTCTTTTTCCCCGTTGTGCCAAAAGGCAAGGCACGAATCCGTGTACAGCTTTCAGCAGCCCACAGTAAAGCGCATTTGGACAAAGCCATAAATGCCTTTATTAAGATTGGAAAAAAATTGGGGGTTATTGACTAGTAAATCCTTTATTTACGTATCAATAGCAACGACTTTAGGAAAATTTTATTAGATTTGCTTTTGTTTATAAAATTTAACAACTTACTTTTGCTCTTAATTAACACTTAAAAATTAAACAATCGAATATGAAACATCTTAACAGATTATTAGTTGCTGCTATCCTATTTATGGGAATCGGGGTGGCGAACGCGCAAGACGAAAACAATCCTTGGGCTGTTGAGGTTGGTGTAAACGCTGTTGACGTTTATTCAGCCGGACTCAATGAGGATCAAGTACGTATCCCAGCTGCTGCTAGAGGGGATATCTTTGACGAGTATTTTAATGCAAATGACCACTGGAACATTCTTCCATCAGTTTCTAGGCTAGCTATTAGCAGATACATTGGTAGTGGTTTTGTATTCACTGCAGCAGGTTCTATTAACAGAATCGACAAATTAGGCGATCTTCCTGCTGATGACCTTAGCTACTACAGTGCAGATGGAGAGGTTAAGTACAGCTTCAAAAATGCACTAGGCGGTGGATGGTTTGACCCATCTATTGGTATAGGTGGTGGTTATACTTGGGTTGATAATATCGGCTTTGGTACTGCTAACGCGCTTGCTGGTGTTAAGTTTTGGTTCAACGATTACTTAGCTCTTAACCTTCAATCTACTTATAAGCATGCATTTGAGGATTCTTATGGAATCACTCACTTCCAACATTCTGCTGGTATTGTATTCCAGTTTGGTGGAAAAGATACAGACGGTGACGGAATCTATGATAAAGATGATGAGTGTCCAGAAACTCCAGGTCTTCCTGAATTTAATGGATGTCCTGATACTGACGGTGACGGCATTGAAGATAGAAATGATGCTTGTCCAAACACTCCTGGTTTAGCTGAATTCAACGGATGTCCTGATACTGACGGTGACGGTATTGCTGATCCACAGGATGAGTGTCCTACTGTAGCTGGTCTAGCTGCTCTTAACGGTTGTCCTGATGCTGATGGTGATGGTATCGCTGATAAAGATGATGCTTGTCCAAATGAGGCTGGTCCAAAGGCTAACAATGGTTGCCCTTACCAAGACAGAGATGGCGATGGTGTTCTTGACAAAGACGATCAGTGTCCAGATGTTGCTGGTACTGTAGCAAACAAAGGTTGTCCAGAAGTTTCTGTAGAAGTTATCAAGCAATTGAACGAGTACTCTAAAACTATCTTGTTTGACTATGATAAGTCTTCTATAAGAAAAGAGTCTTATGCTGCACTTCAGAGCATTGCTGATATTATGAAAGAATATCCTAACACTACTTTCCACGTAGAAGGTCACACTGACAGTCGTGGTAGTGATTCATACAATATGAAGCTGTCTAAGGAAAGAGCTTCTTCTGTTAAGGATTACTTAACTACTATTGGTATGGACGGTAACAGATTAACTTCTGAAGGTTACGGTGAAGAAAGACCAATTGCAACTAACAATACCGCAGCTGGTAGACAACAAAACCGTCGTGTTGAGATTTCTTTAAAGAAATAATTTCAACAGATAAGTTTTAATAAATAATTTTGAAACGCCTCCGATTTTCGGAGGCGTTTCTTATTTTTAGGCTATGGTAACATTTCTTCAAGACGCCTTAACCGATGTTAAGAATATCCTTCCCGATATTTCGGATATTACTTTTATATTGCCAAGCAAGCGGGCTGGTGGCTTTCTTTTGAATGAATTGAAAAAGAATTCCCCTACCACTATTTTTGCCCCCACAATTTGCAGTATTGAAGAATTTATTGAAGAGCTTTCCAACTTAAAAATCATAAACAATACTGAACTTCTCTTTAAAAGCTATGAAGCATATCTAAAAACTGATTCAATAACGGAAAAGGAAGATTTTGAAACCTATTCAACCTGGGCAACCACACTTTTAAATGATTTTAATGAAATAGATCGATACCTCGTTGAACCGACACGATTTTTCAGTTATCTGGCCAGTATAAAAACTCTTGAAAGATGGGGCGTAAAGGAAGAAAAGACAGAATTGATAAACAACTATTTGCAATTTTGGGAAAGCCTTCCAGCCTTTTATGAAAATATTCAATCGTTTCTGCTAAAAGAGCAAATTGGGTATCAAGGAATGGTTTACCGTGAGGCCTCGGCAAATATTGAACATTATATTACTGCCAACAAAAATAAGACACACGTCTTCATCGGTTTTAATGCTTTAAACACGGCCGAGCAACATATTATACAAGAATTGTTGGAAACCGAAACCACAATGGTTTATTGGGATGCTGATCGCACATTTTATGAAGATTCAAAACACAGCGCTTCTCATTTCATAAGAAAATATATAAAAGAATGGAAATATTTTCAGCAGAAAACGCCAAAGTTTATCGCTCAAAATTATGAAAAACCAAAAAATTTTCAATTTATAGAGGTCCAAAAAAACATTGGTCAAGCAAAATATGTTGGCGAACTGCTTTCAACACTTTCTGACGATGAAATCAATAAAACTGCCGTGGTGCTAGGCGATGAAAATCTACTGGTCCCGTTGCTCTATTCGTTGCCAGAAAATGTGAAAAACCTCAACCTTACCATGGGAGTGCCTTTAAAACAATTTCCAGCGGTTGTTTTTTTTGATAAGCTTTTTGCTATTCACACCCGTGATTCGGAAATGTTTTATTACAAAGATGTTTTATCACTTTTAAATCATCCTGTGGGAAAAAACTTAGTTACTGAGTTTGATACTATTGTTCAAAATGTAACGAAGGAAAACATTACGCATATATCCTTTTTAGATTTGATGGAGCTTTCAGATCCTTCGGAAAATGATATGCTCGAACTTCTTTTTAAGAACTGGAAAGACGACAGCCATACAGCCATAAAATCGTCTCTAAGAATTATTGATGAACTTCGGAAAAAACACACATCCACAACCATAGAAAGTGTGGTCTTGCAACAACTACACACTGTTTTTAGTGAAATCGAGGCCCTTAACCAAAAATACCCACATTTAAAATCCATCAAAAGCGTAAACACACTTTTTTCAGAACTTACAGCTACAACATCTTTGGATTTTGAGGGCGATGCGTATAATGGGTTGCAGATAATGGGGGTTTTGGAAACGCGGGTACTCGATTTTGAAAACGTGATTATAACCTCAGTAAACGAAGGTATTTTCCCTTCCGGAAAGTCGAATGCATCTTTTATTACCTATGATTTAAAACAACAATTCAGCTTGCCACTTTTTACCGAAAAGGATGCAATTTACACCTATCACTTTTATAGACTGTTGCACCGGGCAAAAAATGTGACACTGCTCTATAACAACCATTCCGAAGGGATAAATACAGGTGAAAAGAGCCGCTTTATTCGGCAACTGGAAATTGAAAAACATCCAAACCATACTATTGAAAAGAAAGTGCTCGCTCCAAAAGTTCAAATTGAAAAAAAGGCTTTAAAGCAGATAGAGAAGACCGATGTAGTAATGCAGCGTTTACGTGACATTGCAGAAAAAGGGTTTTCGCCCTCTGCCTTGACCAGCTATATCCGCAATCCGTTGGAATTTTATTTTCAGAAAATTTTAAAGTTGAATGAGTTGGAGGAAGTTGAGGAAACTGTAGCAGCAAATACGTTGGGAACGATTGTTCACGATACTTTGGAAAAATTTTATCAGCCCTTTGAAAATTGCGTGCTCACAGTTCAGGATTTGCAGAATATGAAAGAACGGATTCACGGGGAAGTGACCTCCCAATTCAGAAAAACCTTTAAAGGTGGAACATTTTCCAAAGGAAAAAACCTTATTATTTTTGAAGTGGCAAAGCGCTACATTTCAAATTTTATAGATAGGGAAATTAACGATGTTCAAGCCGGAAACACCATAAAAATTATCAAGATTGAAACAGACCTTACCTTGGATGTTCCGATCCCTGAGCTGCATTTCCCAATAAAACTCCACGGAAAAGTGGATCGGGTGGATGAATACAACGGGCAACTTAGAATAATTGATTATAAAACCGGATTGGTAAATCAAAGTGATGTGGAAATAATTGACTGGGAAGATTTGAATCAAGATTACAAATTCAGCAAAGCATTTCAAGTATTGGCGTATGCGTTGATGATGAATAAGGAAATTCCTATCAACAATGCTGAAGCGGGAATAATTTCCTTTAAAAACTTAGGAAGTGGATTTCTAAAATTTGGAACTAAAACCTCTGCTTACAGTAAAAGAGACCAGTTGATAAACGGTAATGTTTTGGAAACATTTACGGTTGAATTAAAGAAGATTATTTTGGAAATTTGCGATCCAAATATTCCCTTCATTGAAAAAGAAATAGCTAAATGATTATAAATAAAAACAGAATACTTTCCTCAGAAAACAAAAAACCGATTCTTTACGATGTTTATTATAATGAAACGGGAAACCCCCAGCCCGTGGTTATTTTCTGTCACGGCTATAAAGGCTTTAAGGATTGGGGAGCGTGGCATTTGGTGGCCGAAGCGTTTGCAGAATCTGGCTTTTGCTTCGTAAAATTTAATTTCTCGCATAATGGCGGTACGATGGAAAATCCTATCGATTTCCCAGATTTGGAAGCATTTGCGGAAAACAATTTCAGTTTTGAACTTGACGATTTAGATAGGGTTTTAAACGAAATTGAAAAAGGAAACGATAATTTTCCAAAGAAAATTTCAACCATTTCCTTAATTGGCCACAGCCGCGGTGGCGGAATTGTTTTGATAAAGGCCGAAGAAGATACCCGTATTCATAAAGTAGTTACGTGGGCCAGTGTAAGCGATTTTAAAGCAAGATTCCAAGAAAACACTGCAGCGTTTGAAACTTGGAAAGAAACAGGCGTAACACACGTTGAAAACAGTCGGACAAAGCAAATGCTGCCCCACAACTTTCAGTTCTATAAAGATTTTAAAAAAAATGAAGAGCGTTTTTCCATCAAACGTGCAGTGAAAAATATGAAAGTCGGACAGCTCATTGTTCACGGAAGCGAAGACCCAACAGTTTCCGAAAAGGAGGCAAGAGCAATCCATTCGTGGAATCCAGAAAGTGAATTGAAAATAATAGACGGGGCAGACCATGTTTTTGGAGCAAAACATCCTTTTGAAGAAAGCAATTTACCAACCGATTTAAAAAACGTTGTGGAAAAGACAATTGAGTTTCTAAAATAGAGCTTGTATTAAAAAATTTACTATTTTTGGCATCCTAATCAGCAATTGGGGGATTAGCTCAGCTGGCTAGAGCGCTTGCCTGGCAGGCAAGAGGTCACCGGTTCGACTCCGGTATTCTCCACAAAAAAACCACCGTGAAAACGGTGGTTTTTTGTTTTATTCCTGAACAGGCAAGACCAAAAGAGGTTTGCTGGTATGAAATTCTCTTTTGTGTATTTCATTCTTTTCCCAAAGTTTTTTGAAAAAACCGCGCTTTCTTCTAACTACACAAAGCATATCTGGATTGAATTGCTGAAAATATTCTATTACAGCCTGAAAAGTGGTAGCGGCTTCCACTTGGCTATATGAAGTTTGCAACAACTTTAAATTGTCAGTTACGCTTTTCATTTCTTCCGTAGTTTCGGGAGTTTCTACGTGAAGTACGTTAACTTCGGTTCCAAAATTTTGTTTGAACTGTTTTACCGCTTCCAAAAGTTCATCACGCTCAAAACTTCCATTTTTAAAAGCCATCAACATAGTTTTTGGCGGTTGGAACTTTGCTCCTTCTGGAACTACCAAAATAGGAATGTTGGTCTGTTTTAAAAGCTTTCCAGAGGTTTTCCCGAGATAGACCTCTTCCTTTATAGAATTACTACGTGGCGCCAGAACCATTAAATCTATTGGCACTTGCTTGCTAATGCGCGCAATTCCTTCCAAAACTTCGCCTTTGATTGGGTGCGCAATCACTTGCACTCCTTTACGCTCTACTTGCGAAAGCACTTCATCTAAACGGTTTTCCGATTCTTCCTTTAAAATAGTGTTTACCTTTGAAAGACCACCTACCTTGGACAGTTCCTGAAATACAGAAACAACGTATACATTGGCGTTTATTGATTGGGCCAAATCTATGGCGTATTGTAAATTGCTGATTGCATTTGCTGAAGACCCAACGGGCACTAATATATTTTTCATAAGCAGAAACTTCTTCTTAGTTTGAAAACAAAATTAACTTTAAAACTCGTTCGATCCATAACTCTTTAACATTTCAACCAAATTTAAACATTTAGGCAGAAACAGGCTTATTAACTTTTTGCATTTTCCGTAGTTTTACCATTCCGCATGCGACAGACCGATATTTCTTTTAAACGAATCCAACAACTTGCCATTCCCGCAATAATTTCAGGAATTGCAGAGCCCGTTCTTTCGGCCACAGATGCTGCTGTGGTGGGAAATATTAAGGAATTTGGAATTGAATCGCTTGCTGCAGTAGGGATTGTTGGAACGTTTCTTTCAGCTTTAATTTGGATCTTGGCACAAACCCGCAGTGCCATTTCGGCTATTGTTTCGCAAAATTTGGGAGCTGGTAAATTGAAGGACCTCCATAATTTTCCAGCACAGGCTATATATTTCAACATTGCACTAAGCATCATTGTTTTGTTTTCTACATATTTTTTTGTGGAAGAAATTTTCAAAATTCTCAATGCCGATGGGATGGTGTTAGCTTTCAGCATTGATTATTACAATATTCGCGTTTGGGGCTTTCCGCTTACACTATTCACTTTTGCGGTTTTTGGACTTTTCCGGGGCTTGCAAAACACTTTCTGGCCTATGGTCATCGCTACCCTAGGAGCTTCTTTAAACATAGGGTTGGATTTTGCTTTGGTTTATGGAATTGAAGGCTTAATACTACCTTTAGGAATAAAAGGTGCAGCCTGGGCAAGTCTTATTGCACAGATTGTAATGGCTGGTCTCTCCTTACTTCTTCTTTTAAAGAAAACCGAAATTTCCTTAAGACTGAAATTTCCGCTACATCCCGAAATAAGACGGCTCGTGGTAATGAGCTTTAATCTCTTTCTGCGCTCTCTAGCGTTGAATACCGCGTTAATCCTCGCCACTCGCGAAGCCGCTGCTCTTGGGAAGGAATATATTGCTGCCCATACCATTGCCTTTAATGTTTGGATTTTTACCGCTTTTTTCATTGATGGCTACGGCGCCGCAGGGAATATTCTTGGCGGCAAACTTTTGGGCGAACGCAACTACGGTTCGCTTTGGAAACTTACAAAGAAAGTGAATCTGTACAATCTTGTCGTTGCTGCGGCTCTTGTACTGTGCGGATTGGTACTTTATGAACCTTTGGGGCTTCTTTTCAACAAAGACGAAAAAGTGCTTTCCATCTTTTACGGAATGTTTTTTATGGTACTAATTTGTTTGCCATTTAATGCGATGGCCTTCACGTTAGATTCCATTTTTAAAGGTTTGGGCGAAATGCGATACCTGCGGAACGTACTATTGGGTGCAACTATTTTCGGTTTTATTCCCGTGCTCTATTTTTCAAAATATATGGATTGGGGCTTAGTAGGAATTTGGATGGCCTTAATTGTATGGATAGCATACCGTGCGGTGGCGCTAATGATTAAATTCCGAAGAAAATATATTCCGCTCATTGAAAATTAATACATTTACGAAATACGAAATACGAAATGCGAAATATGGATATTCTTAAATTTCTTGGCGGCCCCGGTCTGTTTTTAATATTGGCTATTTTGGTAATTGTAGTGGTTGCCTACAATAAAATTAAAAAGAAGTAATCAACGCGTTTTAAGCCAGCCTGTAATACTCATACGTTCCGAAGCTTTCACCACTTTTACTTCGTGTTCCAAAACTTGGCTTTCAAATATTACCACCCGCCCGGGAAGTGGTAAAATATCCAGCTCCTCTTTTTGGGTATAAATGGTAAGCTCACCGCCATTTTCGCGCAGCCAATTGTCTTCGTTCAGATAGCAAACTATGGAAAGTTTCCTTCGGTCGTCATTCTGAAAAGTATCCAAATGCCGCTTGTAAAAAGTGCCCGTTGGATATACTGCATAGTGAAACTCTTTGTGAAGAATTCCCAAAAAGCAAGTCTTATTTAAGTAATTGACCAATTCGTTTATTTTTTTGAAGAAAACCTGTTCGGCAGCATTGGCATTTGCTTCATCCATCCAAAGAATAAAATCGCCACGAACGGTTTTGTCTATTTCCTCATTGGTGCGGTTACCTATGGCAGATTTTTTAAAGCGGTCCGCATCATATTTTGCAAGCAATGAATGGCGCAGCACCTCCACTTCTTCCGAAGTGAAAAAATTGTTCACAATACTGTACTGCTGCTGTAGCAAGTTTTTAATAATAGTTTCAAACAGTGGATTTTCAACAAATTCCAGTTGCTCAAAAAGTTCTTCGGTCATTTTTGGATTCTTTAAAAAGTGGGCAAATATAGTATAGAATTGGGTTATTTTTTTATCCCGTGCAAAACATAGCCATATTTCGTGTAAAACATGGCTATGTTTTGATTAAAACCAAGCTTAGTTTTTTTCAAAAATAGGCTTTAAAAGTTGGGGCGAATAAAATTGTATCTTTGTTGCCCAACTTTATGCAATGGAACAGATACGCATCACCAAGATTTTTTCTTTTGAAACTGGGCACGCACTTTACGGCTACGACGGCAAATGCAGAAACGTGCATGGCCACAGTTACAAGCTTTCCGTAACCGTTATCGGCACGCCCATAAAAGATACCAATAACGTAAAATTTGGAATGGTGATAGACTTTAGCGACCTCAAAAAAATAGTGAAAGAAGAGATTGTGGACGTTTTTGACCACGCAACGGTTTTCAACAAAAATACGCCACACGTTGAATTGGCGAAGGAACTCAGCGATCGCGGGCACAGTGTGCTCTTGGTAGATTATCAGCCCACCAGCGAAATGATGGTAATCGATTTTTCTGAAAAAATAAAGAACCGTTTGCCTAAAAACATTCAGCTTCACTCGTTAAGATTACAGGAAACCGACAGCAGCTATGCAGAATGGTTTGCTGGGGATAATTAAACCGAATCACTTTCCTATCTTTGAATATGCAAATCCCAAAAGGCAAGAAAATATACTTCTCCAGCGACAACCATCTTGGCGCACCCACACAGGCCGAAAGCCTTCCGCGCGAAAAGATTTTTGTGAAATGGCTGGACAGCATTAAGCACGATGCCGAGGTTATTTTTCTGCTCGGTGATCTCTTCGATTTTTGGTTTGAATATAAAACTGTGGTGCCAAAAGGCTTTGTTCGGGTTTTGGGAAAACTGGCCGAACTTCGTGACAGTGGCATCCAAATCCACTTTTTTGTGGGCAACCACGATTTGTGGATGCACGATTATTTTGAAAAGGAATTGAACATTCCAGTTTATCACGATCCAAAGGAGTTTGTCTTCAACGAAAAGCATTTCTTTATCGGTCATGGCGATGGAAAAGGCCCGGGCGACAAAGGCTACAAACGGATGAAAAAAGTTTTTATCAATCCGTTTTCAAAATGGCTTTTCCGTTGGTTGCATCCCGATATTGGCGTACGTTTAGCGCAACACCTTTCGGTAAAAAACAAATTGATTTCGGGCGATGAGGACAAAGAATTTTTGGGTGAGGAAAAGGAATGGTTGGCGCAATATTCCAAAAGAAAACTTGAGAGCAAACATTTTGATTACTTCGTTTTTGGGCATCGCCATTTGCCGATGGAAATTAAGGTTGGTGAAAATTCAACCTACTACAATCTTGGCGATTGGATAAACCATTATACCTATGGCGTTTTTGATGGAGACAAATTGGAGTTAAAGACATACCGTCCTTAAGGTTTTTATAAGGCATCCATACTCTATTCATACTCTATTCATACTCTATTTATGACTTATCTATGGCTTATTTGCGGGTGATCCTAAAGTTTTCAGCCGTCCTGACCTACTATGAAATTTATTTAATATCCTTTAACCGCAATTGCAAACTCACATTCCCCTGCCATACATTTTCATCAATGCAATAAGTAGCTTTAAATGGCTTTCCGTTGCAGGCGATATCACTTTTTTCAGCCATATTGAAACCAATTCCCGTAAATTGATTAGAATCTCCCTGTTTAACCACAATGCGCAGGTGCGTTTTATCCTCACCCACACATTTTCCCCAGCCGGTGTCTTTCAGATTCTGTGTCATAAATGTGGGTGTCATATTTCCCGGGCCAAAGGGTGCAAATTGCTTTAATATTCTGAAGAACTTTGGGGTAATGTCTGCTAGGTTTATTTCAGCATCAATCTTTATTTCGGGTGTGAGCAAATGCGGATCGATGGTTTCGGAAACCACCCGTTCAAATTCGTTTTTGAAATTTTCAAAATCTTTTTCAAACAAAGTCAATCCCGCTGCATACTTGTGCCCACCAAACTGTTCAATGTATTCCGCACAGCTTTCCAAAGCATTATAAACATCAAAACCTTTTACAGAACGGGCAGAGGCAGCCAATTTTTCACCACTTTTTGTAAACACCAAAGTTGGACGATAATAGGTTTCGGTCAATCGGGAAGCCACGATGCCGATCACGCCTTTGTGCCAATTTTCTTTATAGACCACGGTTGTCATCCGTTGTTCCTCTTTATTTTGAATTATTTGGTGAAGTGCTTCTTCCGTAATTTGTTTGTCGGTCTCTTTGCGATCTGTGTTGAAGGTTTCAATTTCAGCAGCGTAGGTTTCTGCTTTTTCAGAATCGGTTTCTGTAAGTAAGGTGACGGCGTGGTTGCCGTGTTTCATCCTTCCAGCAGCGTTGATGCGCGGCGCGATAATGAAAACTACATCAGTAATGGTGAGCGTTTCTTTTTTTACTTGTTTTAAAATTGCCTGAATTCCCGTTCGCGGATTGCTGTTTATAACCTTCAATCCATAATGTGCAAGAATTCTATTTTCGCCAGTGATTGGAACAATATCGGCAGCAATTGCGGTGGCGACCAAATCTAAATAGAGCAACAAATCGTCAATTTGCTGGTCTCTTATTGTTGCCAACCCTTGAATCAATTTAAACCCAACGCCGCAACCGCAGAGTTCTTTGTACGGATATTCGCAATCTTCCCGTTTTGGGTCGAGTACCGCAATGGCTTTTGGGATTTCCTTCCCTGGTCGGTGGTGATCGCAGATAATGAAATCGATATTTTTTTCGGAAGCGTAGGTCACTTTTTCAATGGCTTTTATACCGCAATCCAAGGCAATAATTAGCGAAAAACCATTGTCCTCGGCATAATCAATTCCTTTATATGAAACGCCGTAGCCTTCATCATACCTGTCTGGAATGTATGTAGAAACATTTGGATAATAACTTTTTAAATAGGAAGAAAGCAGGGCGACGCTGGTGGTTCCGTCCACATCGTAATCGCCGTAGATTAAAATATTTTCTTCGTTTTCGATTGCTTTTTCAATTCGGGAAACGGCTTTGTCCATATCCTTCATTAAAAACGGATCGTGAAGATTGTCCAGACTTGGGCGAAAAAATTTTTCGGCTTCCTCAAAAGTTTCAACCCCACGCTGCACCAAAAGCGACGCAATTATCGGTTCCACTTTTAATGCTTTTGAAAGTGATTTCACTTTTTCGGGATCGGGTTTGGGTTTTAGGGTCCAGCGCATATTCTGTAGAAATTCCAAGTTCTAAAATTCCAAATTCCAAAATTTGGATTGGTTGTGATTATTAAATAAGGGGGAGAGGTGTAAAATTACAAAATTATGACAACAGTTTAAGGGCTTTTTGTATTTGATAATTCACTATCTTGTAAGAACAATTCTCCCCGTTAACCTTAAATAAATAGTAATATGAAAACACTTTTACTTTTTTTGGCGGGAATAGTCTCGATTGTATCTTTTGCACAGGATGGAAGTTTGGATACTTCGTTTGGCAATAACGGGACTGTACAAACAGATATTGATGGCGATTCAGACTATGCAATAGCAATAGCGCAGCAAGCAGATGAAAAACTTTTAGTAGCTGGGAGATTTACTATACAGGGACAGGCCTTTCCTTCCATTGCGAGATATAATGTTAATGGCACTTTAGACACTTCCTTTGGAAATGCTGGCGTGGCAATTTTTGGTGCTTCAGGTTATGAGGATGAATATTATGATATTGTATTAAGTCAAAATGACGGGAAGATTATTGCCGGGGGTCCAGCTAATCTAAACTCTAATTATCAATATGTAGTAAACCGTTTTTTACCCGATGGTTCAATTGATACGAGTTTTGGCAATAATGGCGAAATAATAGTATTTCCGGAGAACATCTATAAAGGAGATGTAACATTACTGGATGATGATTCATTTATAGCAGTGGGTAGAATTTTTGATAGCGGAATATCAAAAGTTGCTTTAAAAAAGTATACGTCCAATGGAATGTTAGATACCTCCTTTGGGAATAACGGCATTGTTATAACAGATGTTGGGAATGAATCGAATTCCGCTTTAAAAGTAGCTTTGGCTCAAGACGATACAATTGTGGTGCTTGCAAACAGTCAAGACAATGGCGTGTCTTCTCAAGTATTATTGCGCTACTTGCCCAATGGCGTGTTGGACACTGCTTTTGGTAATAATGGAATAGTAACCATTGTAAATGATCCTGATTTTACTTCAAGCAATATTGCTCTGTACAATGATGGTAAAATCGCAGTTCACAGTTCTTTTTTGGATTGGCAGTTTGATATAATGAATAATTTAATTTTCAGATATCTTCCTGACGGAAGCTTTGATGCATCTTTTGGCAATAATGGGTATATAAATCCGAACAGGAATAATTTTATAATAAGCGGCATTGAAGTTCAAGAGAACCAAAGATTGTTAGTTTTTGGGGAGCTTACTGATTTTTTTGAGGGTGGAGGACCTTTTTTTATTAACAGGTATCACCTTGGCGGACATTTAGATACTGGTTTTAATTTTACAATTAATTCTTCTGAGTATTTTGTTTCGAGTATGTTAATCCAACAAGACGGTAAAATAGTATGTCTGGCCAGCACAGCGTGGTACAATGGACAAGAAGATATTATTATAGAGCGCCGTGTTAATGATCCTTTGTCCAGTCCAGAATTCCAAAACAAAAGAACTACAATTTACCCAAATCCCTCAAATGGAATTTTTACCATTGAACGTGAATTTCCTGAAACTTCGGAGTACCAAATAACAGATATTACAGGAAAAATTATTGCTAAAGGCGAATTGAATGATACCCAAACCCAAATAGATTTTTCTGTGGCACAAGCTGGGGTTTATTTTTTGAAAACCGCTGATGGGGTGTTCAGATTGCTGAAGAATTGAGTTACCTTATAATTTCAATGACGCATCAAAACTTAAAAATTATGAAAACACTTTTACTATTTATTGTGGGAATAATTTCTGTTGTTACTTACGGACAGGATGGTAGTCCAGATTTGTCATTTGGAACAGAAGGTGTGGTTATAACCGATATTGAGAATAGTGAGGAACTCTTATCATCTGTAGTTCAACAAAATGATCAGAAACTAATTGTTTCGGGAATAACGTCAATAAATAACAATCTTAGTAAACCATATTTGGTAAGATATATGCCAGATGGCAGCTTAGACAGTTCTTTTGGAAACAATGGGATATTAGTTGCTGATTATGCTGAAGGTTATTGTGAACACGTTAATTTACTTCTGGATGAAGAACAGAATATTCTAACCGGAGGCAAATTCTCCAACAGTCAAAGCCAAACCTATAAAATTGCAAAATATAACGCAAATGGTGAATTGATAAATTCTTTTGGAACCAATGGGGTTCTAACAATTCCGAATGGAAATTTTGCCAAAATGCTAGTCTTAGCAGATAACTCATTATTATTTTTAAAACTTACTGCCAATGATAAAATTGGCTTTTTTCATTATTTTGAGGATGGGACTTTAGACCCTAATTTTGGAATAGATGGCATTGCGATTTCTAACTTTTCAGGAGGATCTTTTACTATCAGCGAATTAAAAATAGATTCCGAGAATAATTTCTTCGTTTCAGGAATTCGAGCTAATTCTTTTACAGCAGACATAATATTATTGAAATTTTTACCAACCGGATATTTAGATATAAATTTTGGAGATAATGGATTAACCACCAAGTCACTTGAATCAATTGATGCAGTAAACTTTCGGAATCCAAGCTTTGATTTTACCAATAATCAAAATATAGTGATTGCTGGAAGTTACGGTTATTGTACTCTGCAATTAGAACCATTCTTTAAGCAATATTTTATTCGTTTCTTAAGTGATGGCCAACCAGATTTAAATTTTGGAAATAATGGAACGAGATTATTATCCGAGACAGGATTCTCTATTTCCCAATTAATAATTCAAGAAAATCAAAGAATGCTTGCCATTGGTAGCACTACTGATTGTTTTGAACTTGGCGTATATAATGTTAAGCGGTACTTTTCAGGAGGATATAGAGATTATTCTTTCATTTTAGGTTTGGAATTTGTAGATAGTAAAACCATTGTTCAAACTGACGGAAAGATTGTAGGTGCTGGTATTACAGCTCCGTTAAGTGGTCCTCAAAATATTTTGGTAGCTCGTTTTAATAATTCACAACTAAGTGTTCCTAACTTCAAAAATCAAATAACAACTATTTACCCAAACCCCTCAAATGGAATTTTTACTATTGAACGCGAACTGTTTTCTGAAAATGAACAATATGAAATAACTGACATTGCCGGGAAAACTATTGCCTCGGGCGAATTGACCGAAAAACAATCGCAGCTAAATCTCACTGCTGCCCAAAGTGGGGTTTATTTTTTAAAAACTTCAAACAGTATTTTTCGTTTGTTGAAAAACTAAGATGTAAATATTTTCTTTGGAATTTGAGGTTTGCGATTTCTTTGGAATTTGGAGTTTGTGATTTGGAATTTCCAAGTGGCATTTCGTACTTTCGAATTCCAAACGATTTTTAACTATGCCATTAGTAACCCCCCTTTCTCCAGACCACGACGCCGAAACAAAACAATTGGCTGAATTCTTTAACGAAACACTTGGCTTTTGCCCAAATAGCGTGCTTACCATGCAGCACCGCCCGGCAATTAGCAAAGCCTTTATCAATCTCAACAAAGCCGTAATGGCCAACGAGGGGCGCGTTACTTCAGCCTTAAAAAGAATGATCGCTTGGGTAAGCAGCAATGCAACCGGTTGTCGCTACTGCCAGGCCCATGCTATTCGTGCTGCGGAACGCTATGGCGCAGAGCAGGAGCAATTGGATAATATTTGGGAATATAAAACCCATTCCGCTTTTTCTGAAGCTGAACGCGCTGCGCTCGACTTTTCTTTGGCCGCAAGCCAAGTGCCAAATGCGGTGAATGATGAAATAAAACAGCGACTTTACAAATACTGGAACGAAGGCGAAATCGTGGAAATGCTTGGGGTTATTTCGCTTTTTGGTTATTTAAACCGTTGGAACGATTCTATGGGAACTTCCATTGAAGATGGTGCCGTGGAAAGTGGGGAGCAGTATCTTGGGAAGCATGGGTGGAATAGGGGAAAGCACGTTTGATTAGTGATTGCAGATTAACGATTGTTGATTTTTGAATTACTTCTTCCCCGAAACAACTATAACTATTTCTCCCTTCGGCGGCTTGATTTCAAAATGCTTTAAAACTTCTTCAGCAGAACCACGAACGGTTTCTTCGTGCAGTTTTGTCAATTCCCGTGAAACGGAAATTTGTCTGTTACCGCCAAAATATTCCACAAATTGAGCAAGTGTTTTCAACAGTTTGTGTGGCGATTCATAAAAAATGATGGTGCGGGTTTCTTCGGCTAAAAGTTCGAGCCTTGTTTGCCTGCCTTTTTTCACCGGGAGAAAGCCTTCAAAAACAAATTTATCATTCGGGAAGCCACTGTTTACCAATGCTGGTACAAAAGCTGTTGCACCGGGAAGGCAATCCACTTCAATGCCGGCTTCTACACAGGCACGAGTCAATAAAAAACCGGGGTCGCTGATTGCTGGGGTTCCGGCATCGCTTATCAATGCTATATTTTCACCGTTTTGAATCCGTTTTACAATCCCTTCCACCGTTTTGTGCTCGTTGTGCATGTGGTGCGAGTGCATTTGGGTGCCAATTTCAAAATGTTTTAAAAGTTTCCCGCTATTTCGGGTGTCTTCGGCGAGGATTAAATCTACTTCTTTCAGCACTTCAACAGCGCGAAAGGTCATATCTTTTAAATTGCCGATGGGCGTGGGCACCAAATAGAGTTTTCCCGTCATAGTTTATGGGCGTACAGTTTTTCCGAAGAAATAGGAGACCAACAAAAATAGAATGCCCAACAAAGGGAGCGTTATATCGGGATCATTTAGCCTATAATGTGCAAAACAGGCCAGAACCATATCAAAAAAGAGCCCTGCGTATGCCCATTCCATGACCCATTTGGGCTTTCGAAAAAGAATAAATACGATTGCCAATATTTTTGCAAGGGCCATCGGAATGACCAAATAGGTGGGGTATTGATAATCTTGGTAATACCCTTCAATCACTGCCGTATCTGTTAAATACATAAATGCAGAATACAGAAATAAAACGCTGAGCAGCCCTGTGGCTATCCAGTAGATGGTTTTTTGGGCTGTCATAACTCTGGGTTTAATTGAAACGCTTTTCAATAATGTTCATAAACCTTTCCGAATATTCTTCTTTGTCAAGCCAATGGTTGTAGTCTGGCTTCACGTTACCTTTTATAAATCTTTGTGCTTCCTCAAAGCTTTCCATGGTGTTTATTTGTGAAAGGACGCGGGTGTAATCTTCAGTTTGCCCTTCAAAAAGGTGCTTTATAAATGCCAAACGGTCGTTCAGCCCAATGTTAAGGCCTTTGTTTAGGGTGTCGTTTATAGAGCGAGCACGGGATTCGGTCAATGTTTTACTGGCTTCTTTTCCTTCTACCGATTTTGGGAAAATTTGAGTATTTTTTCTTTCGAACTCTGGCATTTGCTGATAGGCCGATGCAAATTCCTCCAAATCATTTTTAGCATATTTTGTGGTGGGTTTTTCCTGTATTTCGACAGTTTTAGTTTCGGGGTTTTTTGGAAGCATTTCATCCAAAAGTTCATCAATGCGCTCACTTTCTTCAGGCATTTGTGCTACAATGTCCTTTATCTTTTCCATCAAAGGTTCAATAAGGTCTTCTTTGTGCGCGGGCTGTGGAACAGGCTCGGGCTCCTTAAACCAATTTTGCTCACGGAAACTCTTGGAGTCTAAAGAGGTTGGGAGGAGCGGTTGTGCAGCGTCTTCAATTTGATTTTCCAGATATTCAAGTACCGAGAGCTTTTCATACAGCTCACCCACCAATTGCTTAACAGAGGCGGCTTTAAAGGTTTTTTCTTCTTCAATTATCTGTTGTGCTAGCGCTGTTACCTGCTCACGGAGTTTCTTCTTCATATCTTTTTAAATTAACCTGAATTTCTATTTTGTTTTTATAAATTTACGCATCCTTTATGTAAACGTCAACTATTTTTGTTTTCTTGTTTAAATCTGCCGTTTTGTAATGGTTTTCAAGCAATCTTCAAGTTGGACAAATCGTTTGGAAATTTAATTAGTACCCAATGTTTCGCGTAAAATTAAACTATGTTTCTTGAAAATACCGTAAATCAGAAAGAACAATTTGGCTGGATTGAGGTAATCTGCGGATCTATGTTTTCAGGAAAGACCGAAGAGCTAATCCGGAGGTTGAAACGCGCCCAGTTTGCCCGTCAAAAAGTCGAAATTTTTACACCGTCCATAGACACACGCTATGCCGAGGATGCCGTGACCAGCCACGATAGCAACCAGATTCGATCCACACCCGTGCCTGCTGCAGCCAATATTCCAATTCTGGCAGATAACTGCGATGTGGTTGGCATAGATGAGGCCCAATTTTTTGATGACGAAATAGTAAAAGTATGTAACGACCTTGCCAATCGCGGCGTTCGTGTGATCGTTGCAGGGCTGGATATGGACTACAAGGGAAATCCCTTTGGGCCCATGCCCGCCTTAATGGCCACGGCCGAATATGTTACCAAGGTTCATGCGGTATGTACCCGCACGGGGAATCTTGCCAATTATAGTTACCGCAAGGCGAAAAGCCAGGACCTTGTATTACTTGGTGAAACCGAAGAATACGAACCCCTGAGCCGTGCGGCATTTTACAAGGCGCAACTTCGGGACAAAGTAGTAAAACTGGAAGTGAAGGATGCCGAAGACCTGAGTGAGCAGAAAGCTCCTGAAAAACCTGGAAAACAAGCCTAATATGCCCAAAGCCACCGAAACTCTATTGGAGATTGATTTAAACGCGCTCGAGAATAATTATAAATACCTTATCTCAAAATTAAAGCCCGAAACCAAAGTTTTGGCAGTTGTAAAAGCCTTTGGCTACGGTAGCGATTCAGTGGTTATTGCTAAAGAGCTTGTGGAATTGGGCGTTGATTATTTCGCTGTTGCATACGCAAATGAGGGCGAAACCCTTAGAAATGCAAAAATTGAAACACCTATTTTGGTGCTCCATCCACTTCCCGTTAATTTTGAAGTAATCGTGGATCGTTGTTTGGAACCCAGTATTTATTCCCGAAAAATGCTGGAGGAATTTATCGCTTTCGCAGAAGAAAAGAAGCAGATCAATTATCCAGTTCACTTGAAATTCAACACGGGCTTGAACCGTTTAGGATTTGTAGCGAGCGATGTGGATTATATTGCAGAAACACTTTTAAAAACAAACAGTGTAAAGGTGAAATCGGCCTTTTCGCATCTAGCGGCGAGTGAGGACTTGAAACTGAAGGATTTTACAATGGGACAGATTGAAAGTTTCCGAAAAATTTCGGAAGAACTTTCAGAAAAATTGAAGTATAAACCCTTATTGCACTGCGCTAACACTTCGGGAATACTCAACTATCCCGAAGCACATTTTGACATGGTGCGCACGGGAATTGGTCTTTACGGCTTCGGAAATGACAAAGAAGAAAACAAATATTTAAAACCCGTTGGTACTTTAAAAACCGTTATTTCACAAATACATACTGTACAAAAAAGTGAAAGTGTGGGATATAATCGTGGTTTTATTGCGGAAGAAATTACACGTTCCGCAACCCTTCCAATTGGCCACGCAGACGGAATTCCACGTTCTTATGGAAAAGGCAAAGGCTGGGTAACTATACATGGCAAAAAAGCGTCCATTCTGGGCAATGTTTGTATGGATATGGTAATGGTAGATGTAACCAATATTGATTGCGAAGAAGGGGATGAGGCAATTGTGTTTGGCCCTTCCACATCTGCTGAGGAGTTATCGGCAGCGATAAACTCTATTTCTTATGAATTAATAACCGCAGTTTCGCAAAGAGTGAAACGCGTTGTTTGTAGGAATTAATTCCTTTTGGGAAATTATTTTAGAAAATGAATTCTTTTTAAGTAAATTAGTGGCTATTAACTTCTAAAACCAATCAACATGTTAAAAGAATTTAGGGATTTTATTATGACCGGCAATGTGGTAGACCTTGCCGTAGCCGTTCTACTTGCCGCTGCTGTAGGCACCGTTGTTTCAAGTTTTACCAATGATGTCATGATGCCGATAGTGGGTAATTTTACTGGAGGTGTTGACTTTGCCGATTTAAAAGTAGTGCTTTCAGAGGCTGTGGTTGCTCCAGACGGAGAGGTTACCAAGCCGGAGAATGCCATTATGTACGGAAAATGGATAAACTCTATCATCAATTTAATTATTGTTGGTTTTGTATTGTTCTTGATAGTGAAGGCATACGGAAAAGTGCGTAAGAAAAAAGAAGAAGCCCCTGCGCCGGACCCAGGACCATCAGAAAAGGATTTATTGATGGAAATTCGTGACGAACTGAGAAAAAAATAATTTACAGTCACCGCTGCATTACATATTCTAACCTTAAACCCTCTCCAAAATGGAGAGGGTTCTTTTTTGCTTTTTATTCTGAAAAAATAAATATGGATAAACTACTTTTGCCTAAAATTTAAAATAATGAAATTAGCTTTGGTAGGTGCCACCGGGATGGTTGGCGAGGTAATGTTGAAAGTATTGCAGGAGCGTAACTTTTCTATTGACGAATTGCTCTTGGTGGCTTCAGAAAGATCTGTGGGAAAAGAAATTTCCTTTAAAGGAAAAAACCACAAAGTGATTGGTCTAGAGCAGGCTGTTGCTGCAGCCCCAGACATTGCAATTTTTTCTGCAGGTGGAAGCACATCATTAGAATGGGCCCCAAAGTTTGCTGAGGTGGGCACTACTGTAATAGATAACTCTTCGGCTTGGAGAATGGAGCCCGGAAAGAAGTTAATTGTTCCCGAAATCAACGCCCATCTATTGACCAAAGAAGATAAAATAATAGCCAACCCCAATTGCTCTACCATACAATTGGTAATGGCTTTGGCGCCCCTTCACAAAAAATACAATATGAAAAGAGTGGTGGTTTCTACCTACCAATCCGTTTCAGGAACCGGTTTAAAGGCTGTACAACAAATGGAGAACGAAATGGTGGGAATAAAGGGAGAAATGGCATACCCGTATCCTATCCATAAAAATGCATTGCCCCATTGTGATGTTTTTGAGGAAAACGGTTATACAAAAGAAGAGATGAAACTGGCCCGTGAGCCACAAAAAATATTGGACGATCGTACTTTTTCAGTAACTGCTACTGCAGTGAGAATTCCAACAGCTGGCGGGCACAGTGAGGCTGTAAACGTACAATTTGAAAATGATTTTGAATTGGGGGATATCCGTAGAATTCTGCATGAAACTCCAGGTATCATCGTTCAGGACAACCCAGATACAAATACATACCCGATGCCAATGTACGCTCACGATAAAGACGATGTATTTGTTGGAAGAATTCGTCGGGATGAAACACAACCCAATACATTAAATATGTGGATTGTAAGTGATAACCTTCGGAAAGGAGCAGCAACGAACGCCGTTCAAATTGCAGAATACTTGGTAAACAATAAGCTCGTTTAAGTATTTAAGAGAAAAACTAATAATCTTTTTAAAATTTTGTTAAAAAAACGCACTTTATATAAAGGTGCGTTTTTTATTTTTCAGTACCTTTAAAGGATTAACCCTTAAACGTAAAGCCTATGAATTCAACATTTACTAAAATCCTGAGAATCATTTTAGGCTTAGGATTACTATTTTTTGGACTGAGTAAATTGATAAATCTTCACATTATGCCTACCCATATTTATACGGGAGATGCGGCAATTTTTATCGATTCGCTTAGCAGCACAGGCTACATTCTAAAAGTCATTGGAATTTTGGAAATCTTTATCGGTTTGCTTTTGCTTATTAACAAGTGGGTTTCGTTTGCATTGCTTTTGTTGGCCCCCATTACGGTTAATATCTTATTATTTCATTTATTTTTGGATACACCAGGTCTTCTTGTGGCCTTGGTGATAACTATATTGAATGTTATTTTGATTTATAAGCATTGGAAAGTTTATAAACCCTTATTTCATTAACTCCAACTGTATGCAGTATTTAAGGGCTTCTTTGCGGAAGCCTTTTTACATATTGTAATATTTCCTTTTAAGTAAAAACATTACATTTACATTTCCAAAAAATCAATAATATGAAATTTACAATTGTTCCAGCAATCCTTGTACTTGCCTTTGTGGGCTGTAAGGAAGAACCAAAAAAAGAAGTTATTTCCGTGACCTATCCGCAAACAAAAAAAGTTGATACTGTAGATACCTACTTTGGTGTTGAAGTAAAAGATCCATACCGATGGTTGGAAGATGACCGCAGTGAAGAAACCGCCGTCTGGGTTAAGGCTGAAAACGAAGTAACCTTCGGGTATTTAGAAAAAATACCTTTCCGGGAAGAATTGAAACAACGGCTTTCCGATCTATGGAACTACGAAAAAGTTGGCCCCCCATTTAAGGAAGGCGATTATACCTATTTCTACAAAAACGATGGTTTGCAGAACCAGTATGTACTATATCGATACAAAACAGGTGAAGACCCAAGTACTGCTGAAGTATTTTTGGACCCCAATACTTTTAAGGAAGACGGGACCATTTCTTTGGGCGAGACAAGTTTCAGCAAAGATGGCAGCAAGCTGGCCTATAGTATTTCTGAAGGCGGGAGTGACTGGCGTAAAGTTCTTGTAATGAATACTGAAACGAAGGAATTGGTTGGAGATACATTAAAAGACATTAAATTCAGCGGACTTTCATGGAAGGGTGAAGACGGTTTTTACTATTCCAGTTATGATAAACCAAAGGGCAGTGAGCTTTCAGCTAAAACTGATCAGCACAAAGTGTACTACCACAAAATGGGAACCCCGCAAAGTGAGGACAAGGTGATTTTTGGAGCTACCCCAGAAGAAAAGCACCGCTATATAAATGCGAGTGTAACAGAAGATAATAATTATTTGGTAGTAAGGGCGAGTACTTCAACTTCTGGAAATAAACTGTTTATAAAGGATTTGACAAAACCTGGAGCTGCGTTTGTAACTATTTTGGACGATACTGATTCTGACACCTCCATTTTGGAAAACGTTGGTTCAAAATTATACATTGTTACAAATAGAAATGCACCAAACAAAAAAGTAGTTACCGTAGATGCCAGCAATCCAACTCCTGATAATTGGGTGGATTTTATTCCTGAAACTGAAAATGTACTTTCACCTAGCACCGGAGGCGGAAATATTTTTGCAAACTATATGGTTGACGCTGTTTCAAAAGTAATGCAGTATGATTATGACGGAAAATTGATTCGCGAAGTGAAACTTCCGGGCGTTGGTTCGGCGGGTGGTTTTGGAACAAAAAAGGAAGAAAAGGAATTGTACTATTCCTTCACAAATTATGTTACTCCCGGCAGCATTTATAAATATGATATTGCAAGCGGCAATTCAGAATTATTCATAAAGCCTGAAATAGACTTCAACCCAGAAAACTTCGAAAGCCATCAGGTTTTCTATACCTCAAAGGATGGGACCAAAATACCAATGATAATTACCCACAAAAAAGGCTTGAAAATGGACGGAAAAAACCCAACAATCCTTTACGGTTACGGTGGGTTTAATATTAGTTTAACACCAGGCTTTAGTATTGCAAACGCCGTATGGATGGAGCAAGGTGGTGTTTATGCTGTACCAAACCTTCGCGGTGGCGGTGAGTATGGCAAAAAATGGCACGATGCGGGTACGCAGATGAAAAAGCAAAACGTATTTGATGATTTTATAGCTGCTGCTGAATATTTAATTAAAAACAACTATACTTCCAGCGATTATCTCGCTGTTCGCGGAGGTTCAAACGGAGGGTTGCTTGTAGGCGCAACAATGACGCAGCGTCCAGATTTAATGAAAGTAGCACTTCCGGCAGTTGGGGTTTTGGATATGCTTCGTTACCATACTTTTACTGCGGGAGCAGGTTGGGCGTATGATTACGGTACAGCCGAAGACAGCAAAGAAATGTTTGAGTATTTAAAAGGCTATTCGCCATTGCACAATGTAAAAGAAGGGGTGGAATATCCAGCAACTTTAATCACTACCGGCGATCACGATGATAGGGTAGTACCCGCGCATAGCTTTAAATTTGCTGCTGAACTTCAGTCAAAGCAAGCGGGGAATAATCCTGTTTTAATTAGAATTGAAACCGATGCCGGTCACGGAGCGGGAACACCTGTGAGCAAAACCATTGAGCAGTATGCAGATATTTTTGGATTTACCCTATTCAATATGGGTTATGAAGATTTGCCGGAAAATATCAATAAAGAAATAAAACAATAATTGAAAAAGCCCCTCAATCTGAGGGGCTTTTTTTAATCCAACTTTTCAGTTAATTTTTTAAATGTTTTTTTCGGGTCTTTATTTTCATAAAGCACTTCATACACTGCATTTATTATGGGGGTCTTGGCTTTTTTCTTGCCTTTTTGCTGGTTTAAATTGTAAGCGCTTTTAGTAGCGTAATAGCCTTCAGCAATCATACTCATTTCAAGCTGGGCACTTTTCACGGTATAGCCTTTTCCAATCATTGTTCCAAACAAGCGGTTTCGACTGAACACAGAATAACCCGTAACCAATAAATCTCCCAAATAAGCTGAATCGTTTATGTCACGTTTCATTTTGTGAACCTTTTTCACGTATTTTTTCATCTCGCGGATGGCATTGCTCATCAATACGCTTTGAAAGTTGTCGCCATACCCAAGTCCGTGTGCAATCCCTGCAGCCACGGCGTAAATATTTTTGAGCATTGCCGCGTATTCTATCCCCAAAACATCATCGCTGGTTGTGCATTTAATGTAATCACTGCTTAAAACGTTTGCAACAAGTTTTGCTTTTTCATCATCAGCACTAGCTATGGTGAGGTATGACAATCTTTCCAGCGCAACTTCTTCAGCGTGGCATGGGCCAGAGATGACCCCAATGTTGTTAAAAGGAACTTTATAGTGCGTATTAAAATGGTCACCAACTATAAGACTGGTTTCGGGAACAATTCCTTTAATGGCTGAAAAAACTATTTTGTCTTCCAAAGAAACTGTCAGTTTTTCAAGCTCCCTTTCAAGGAAAGCGGATGGTATTACAAAAATGAGACAATCTGCACAGCTAATGGTTTCATTAATATCGTTACTTAGTTTAAGTTGCTTCAAATTAAATTCTACCGAACTTAAATAATTAGGGTTGTGGCCGTGCTTTTTAAGATGTTCCAAAGCGTAATTGCTTCGCATATACCAACACACTTCCTCTAGGTTTTCACAGAGCATTTTTACAATGGCCGTAGCCCAGCTTCCACCGCCAAAGACTGCAAATTTTGGTTTTTCTGACATTTAATTGAATTAGTAATTCAAAAATACACAATTCTTACCGTACAGAAACATTTAACAGTTGCTTAAGAATGATTGGGCAATCTTTCATTCCTTCTGTGCGTTATTGCTTTTGATTATTGAAATTGATTTTTCGCTTCAGAAAGAGGTTTCAATGATTTTGGTTGGTTATTTAGTTGAGGCCGCTTCCCAAGTGTTAATTTGGTGGGGCGGTTTTTCATTTATAAAAATTCATCTCGTCCAGATACTTCCAAACCTCAGCAGAAAGCATCGGGCGAATGTTTTTACCGTATTTTATACTTTTTCTAATAAATGTTGAAGAAAGCTCAATAATTGGGGCGTCAACTTTCTTTATCTTTTCATGATTGACAAATTGTGTTCCCACGATTCCTTCGGAAATTCTTGGGTAAACGTAGATGGAATAGCGTTCTAAAATCACTTCATAATTTTTCCACTTGTGGAGGCTCTTCAGGTTGTCTTCTCCCATAATCAAACAGAAGTTATTTTTTGGATACTTTTCCTCCAAATGTGCCAAAGTATTCACCGTATAATTGGGTTGCGGCAGATCAAACTCCACATTGCTGGCCTGTAGCTTCGGATACTCTTCCACGGCAATCCGTACCATTGCCAAACGGTGGTGGTCTTCCAAAAGCGTTTTTTTCTTTTTATGTGGATTGTGTGGTGTAACCACAAACCAAACTTCATCCAAATCGCTGAACTCCACCATGTGGTTGGCAATAATCAAATGCCCCACGTGAATGGGGTTGAACGTGCCGAAATAAAGTCCAATTTTTTTTGCCATTTTTTTCTGTAGAGACGCACGGCCGTGCGTCTGTACGGGATTATTTTTATGATTTTATAAAATTTTCTACCAAATCATGCGCTTCCTTTAAAGCGGTTTCCAAATCGTGGTTTTTAATGATTTTGTCGAATTGCGGCGCAGTCGCCAATTCCACCGAAGCTTTTGCAATGCGCATATTGATGCGTTCTTCACTTTCGGTCTTGCGTTTTTT
>SWCD01023015.1_pt1 | contig 178927 bp, 147 predicted proteins | sample 4693011 | NCBI WGS metagenome assembly SWCD01 (sample SAMN10267278, study PRJNA491770) | bioreactor metagenome | isolation source: DHS bioreactor inoculated with marine | place: Japan: Omine Ridge, Nankai Trough
AGAACCGCGAATGCAATTGGAAAACAAGTTGGAATTGACAGAGTTCTTGCAGAAGTATTGCCAGAAGATAAATCATTTAATGTTCAAAAACTTCAAAATGAAGGCAAGGTTGTGGCAATGGTTGGAGATGGAATAAATGATGCACCTGCATTGGCGCAGGCAAATATTGGATTAGCAATAGGCACGGGTACAGATGTAGCAATAGAGGCATCAGATATTACACTAATCAAGGGAAGTCTTAAAGGAGTTGTGTTGGCAATACAACTATCTAAAGCTACCATGAAAAACATTAAGCAAAATCTATTCGGTGCGTTCTTTTATAATGGAATTGGAATTCCAATAGCTGCTGGATTATTATTCCCCTTTTTCGGCGTTTTGCTCTCACCACTAATTGCGGGAGCTGCAATGGCATTTAGCTCAGTGACAGTAGTAACTAATGCAAATAGATTAAGAAACTTTAAACCAAGATTGAAATAAGGAACTTAAAAAATGACTATCGATCAAATATTAGTAATTATTGGAAGTATCAGTTTGGCATCATGGGTAGCATGGTATTTTTGGTTTTCTGAAAAAAAAGCTGTCATGATTAAAGCTGGACAAGATGGATTCCAAGAAGCTGTAATAAAAGTTAAAGGTGGATATTCACCAGACGTACTAATTTTTGAAACAGGGAAGCCAATTAAATTAAATTTTATTCGCGAGGAAACTGCGGCCTGTTCAGAAGAAGTTATTTTTTCAGATTTTAATAAAAAGGCAACACTTACACCTTACAAATCAATTCCTGTTGAACTAAATATTGATCAACCGGGTGAATATGAATTTCAATGTGGTATGGGAATGTTAAAAGGAAGAATAATTGTTCAGTGATAATATATGGCCACTAATTCAAATGAAAAAATAACTCAGGATGATGAGGCGATTTACCCTATCAGTATAGCTGCAAGGTTTTTAAATGTTTCAGTACATACACTAAGAAAGTATGAGCGAGATGGATTAATTATTCCATTTAAGTCACAAGGTAATCAGAGATTATTTTCAAACAACGATATCAAAAGAATAAATCGTATTCGAAATAATATTAACGAGAAAAAGATAAGTATCAATGGCCTTCTTGCTTTAATCTCATTGATCCCGTGTTGGAAAATTAAAAAATGCTCAGATGATGAAAGGTTGATTTGCAAAGCTTTTAAAGAAAACTTGAGCCCTTGCTGGCTATACAAGCATACTGACAATATTTGTGCAACAAATGATTGTAGAGATTGTGATGTTTATAAAAATAATTCAGATATTGAAAACATAAGTGAAACCATTAAATCATTTTATAAAAGAATATAATATTAATTGTTATTTTTTTTAGAGATATGTATCTAATTTTAAGTGCTGCTCAATTGAAGCTGATTTTTTATTGAAATTATCTGTACCTTTAATTCTTAATAAAAAATTCATTCGAATTGAACATTTAACATAACATATGTTAAATACTGTTTGAATTTGTCTTGTTTTCGAAGAATGTCAAGTTATTTGTAATCAGCAGGTTGCGGGTTCGAGTCCCATCACCAGCTCACATAACCCTCTCATAATCGAGAGGGTTTTTTGTTTTACATGCCATTCTTTCATTTCCCAATTAAACTATAATCTCACTCAAAAATTAGCTGATTACGAAGTGGAATGTTTTAACTACAGTTCATGTTGCCAATGATAATTTTACAGATTTAAAAATTATAGTAGACGTTTTATCTTATTTTAACTAAATTGCAATAAATTACTACGTCTTATAATTTAATCTTTAATTATTTTCGATAATAAAACAATAGTTGGGAGAAATAAATGGCAGATAAAAAAGTAATAGCAATACTCGGTGCAACCGGTGCGCAGGGCGGCGGACTCGCAAACGCGATCTTGGATGATCCTTCAAGTGAATTTAGTGTGCGGGCTTTAACAAGAAATACTAATTCAGATAAAGCTAAAGCTCTTGCTGAAAAGGGAGCGGAAGTTGTTGCAGTTGATATCGATAACAATGATGACTTGCTAAAAGCTTTTGATGGTGCATACGGAGTTTATGCGGTAACGTTTTTCTGGGAGCACTTTTCACCGGAAAAGGAAATGGCTCAAGTTGAATCAATCGCAAAAGCAGCCAAAGCAAAAAAAGTATCACATGTGGTTTGGTCAACTCTCGAAGATTCACGTAGATTTATTCCTCTCGAAGATGACCGCATGCCTACATTAGGCGGAAAATATAAAGTGCCTCACTTCGACGGCAAAGGTGAATCAAATAAATATTTCTTAGAACAAGGTGTCCCGACAACATTTTTCCATACTTCTTATTATTGGGACAACTTAATTTATTTTGGAATGAATCCTAAACGGGGTGAAGACGGCAAATTGGTTTTTCCAATGCCGATGGGCGATAAAAAATTGCCAAGCATAGCTGCCGCTGATATTGGCAAATGTGCTTACGGTATTTTTAAAGCCGGTAGTAAATATATAGGCAAAACTGTCGGGATAGCCGCAGAACATTTAACCGGACAAGAAATGGCGGAAACACTTGGCAAGGCATTGGGTGAAGAAGTTGCCTATTTCCCTGTTCCGTTCGATACATACCGAGGTTTCGATTTCCCGGGTGCCGATGATCTTGGAAATATGTTTCAGTATAATCATGATTTTGAAAAAGAGTTTTGCGATTTGCGAAGTATCAAGTTTTCAAAAGAATTGAATCCCGAACTAAAATCTTTTAGCGAATGGACTCAAGAGAATAAGGATAGAATTCCGAAAGAATAATTTTAGATCCCGCGAAAGCGGGATTTTTATTACAGAAGAAATTTCCAGGCTATCTCAGCAATTTCGTAATGCCTATTTCTCTTTTGATGAAAAGAATTTAAATACCAATAATTGAGATGGACATATCCCCGATACCGCCGCAAAAATTAGCATTGCAGCCGGAATATAAAGCAGCCAATGAACAACAGAAAAACCCGTAAGATAAATTCCCAGCCAAAGTAATACACCGAAAACGGCAAACCAAATTCTCATTTGCATAGATGCTTTTTGCATTATCTTGCTCCGTTATTTTTGATGAACTAATATTATTGAATTTAATTCTTTATTATTCTTCCAATTCCAATTCATCGAGTATCTGATTTATATGTTGAGTAAATTCTTGAATTACAAGTCCCAAACTCTCTTTTGAATTAACAGGAATAATTAATTCATATTTTTTTGGAATTCTTTTACGTAGTTGTGTAGGTATTAGCCTATTATTTTCATCAACATCATGCATCTCATCACTTTCATCACTTAATGTGAGTAATTTTTGCGTTAGTTCTTCACTAGTAAAATCAATTTCATTTTGGATGTAATACTCAAATCGTTTTTTAACACTCATTTTTCCTGTACTGGAATATAATCTAGTTACTCTAAAAGAACATTCTAACCAATCATCCACATTTTGAAAAGCATATTTCCCCCAAAATTTTCTAATAAGACTAATAATGTCTAGTACAAAATCTGCGTTCTCTTTAATATCTACGGTAGTCCTTAAATCATCGTGCTGCATATCATTTCTAGTATTATGCCGATCTTGAAACATGCGACTCAATGATTTCGGAACATTTGAATCATTTAAAGATTGGTAGAATTTTCTATATACATTATCCTTTGGATTTTTTTCTTTAATTTTTATTCTACAGCATAGTTCAACCAAATTATCACATAAAATATATGCCGCTCTTTCCTTATAGTGAATATTGGAAAAGAGAATCCCTAAAATTGATTCTAATGAATTAATTATTTGAGCTGGTGCAGGCATCTTTTTCTCTAGTTATGTTTCTTTTAATTTATTCAAAATCTCCACCATCGCAAGAGTGTCCAACTTACAATACTCCAATAAATTTTTTCTTGTCTCTTCTATTTTAAACAAGTCCGTTTCATAAAATAAATTTTCAAAAGCTAATTGAGCAGAACCGCCATCGACAATTTCCAATTCGCTATAACTTAATTCCGGTACTAATGCAGGAAGCACATATTTTATAGAGTATGATCCTCGCATCTTTGGCAAGTAATACCATTTCTTTTGAAAAGGAATCATTAAATCTTTTACACGACTAATTCGTTCTTCAATTTCATCAGTATAATTAGGAAAGTCACGGGCAATTGAGTTGAGTATCATTATCTCAAAAGTTTTATTGTAAACAATAATATCCCCTTCCCCTTTTGTTGCTTCCAGTAGATTTTCTATAAATGGAATTCGTGGATCACTTTGGTCAGCATCCGCTAAAAACTCAGAGTGTTCAAGTTTTGCCTTTTTACTTTTTTGATAATGCAAAGAATATTGAAACGGTATCTGCTGATAAGGTTTTGAATTATCGAACATCGGAATAGCCGGTTGAAAAGTCTCGAAGTCCATAAAGTAGAGCGGATAGTTTATGGTTTTCAAAAACTCCTTTATCGCACTGCGGATAATTACCGTCTCGCCATATTTATGTCCATCAACTTGAATTTGGTGGTTGGCGCTTAAGGGAAAACCATCAGGTATGTCTTCAATATTTACAATTCCTGAATTATAAAGATCAAACTTTTTTGTTGACCGCATATTGTTAATATCGAAAACTGAGTTTTGCGGAATATGCTTCCAGCAATGTCCAATGAATGCACAATTGTAAGGATTACTGCAATGCGGACCAATATCAATATGCGGAATAGTTTTTCCCGCAATTACTTTTTTTAATCTTTCAACTTCTAAATTTACCTCATCCTGCTTTTCCAATGCTAATTCAAAAACCGATTCAATTGAAAACAGTTTATCAATTACTAAATCGCCATTTCGCACATAATCATTGTTAATATAAATTATTGATATATCGTTTATCCTTAATCCAGTATTGCTTATTGTATAGTATTGAATTGCGGCATCATAAATATTCGTCTCTGAAATTGATGTTGAACTCTTCACTTCATAAACTTTCCAGTTACTCCCGGATTTAACCATAATATCAGCATAAACCAAAACCTGGTTGTAAATAAATGCTGCTTCGTAAATTATTTTCTTGCCCGCATCAATTTGTTTTTTTGTAAACTCAACCGCTTTGGCATATGCCCGTGGTGAATTTGTACTCGCATCAATCCCACCCGGGAATAATTGCTGGGCGAGTTTACCTACTTGATGTCCACGGTCAAAAATTGCTTGCTGATTATCGGTGATAGGGTCTTGTAAATTGTAGTGATGCTTATACAAATACAAATGCTTATCACATTGAAGTCCCTTTAGAAAAGTAGATTTACTAAGGATTGCTTTCATTACACCTTATTTGATAAATAAGAGTTTAGCCTCTTCAATATAAAATATTTTTTATTGAATTTAAATCACGTCATTTTTTAATTAGGCAAATTTCTTTTATGTGTTTCTAGTTTATATTAAAAACTTTCTACGCTTGAGTGCATCTAAATAATATTAAAAGTTTTTAACGATTTTTCTTTCATAATAATAATTAGATTATCTATCTTTTTAATTGAATCAAATATTTTATCTACAAATAAAACAGAGGATTTAAATGAAGAGTAAAATTTTTCTTATGCTGCTGTTTGTTTTTCTGGTAGTTGCAAATATGGGCTTTGCAAAAGATACCGGAAAAATACTGCCGTATAAAATTCATCAGACAAAACTTAGTAACGATTTAAATATTGTAACAGTGCCGTTTGACAGTCCGGGCATTGCCGCCTTCTATGTCGTTGTAAGAGTAGGCGCACGCAATGAAGTTGAAAAAGGTGTTACCGGGTTCGCACATTTTTTTGAGCACATGATGTTCCGTGGAACAGATAAATACCCTAAACGTCAATATCAGGCCGTGCTTAAATCAATTGGCGCTTCTGCAAATGCAAACACCTCACAGGACAGAACAGTCTATCATATGACGGGCAGCGCTGAGAAACTTGAACTTATGTTTGAGATAGAAGCTGATAGATTTAGAAATCTAAATTACTCAGAACATGATTTTAAAACTGAAGCGGGCGCAGTTAAAGGTGAATACACAAAAAATAATGCAAGCCCTTATCAGCAAAATTTTGAAAATGTAAGGAATACAGCATTTGACAAACATACTTACAAGCATACAACAATGGGTTTTCTGGATGACATAATTGATATGCCGAATCAGTATGAATATTCAAAATTGTTTTTTCAGAGATATTACCGACCTGAGTATTGCACCGTTGTTGTTGTCGGGGATGTAACCCACGATCAAGTTGTTTCGCTTTCGGAAAAATATTTCGGCGATTGGGAAAGAGGCAGCTACATGGTTGAAGTTCCCACTGAACCCAAACAAACTGAAACAAAATATACTCATTTGCAAAATGGCAGCATTCCTCCTTACTTGGGATTAAATTATAAAGGTCCCGCATTCAATGATCAAGAAATTGATATGCCCGCGCTTGATGTTTTATCATCAATAGTATTTTCTCAAACTTCGGATTTGTTTAAGAAGCTGGTTTTGGAGGAGAGGAAAGCACGCTTTATCGGCGGCGGTGCTCTCGATTCACGCGACCCGAACTTGTTTTCAATTCAGGCATCCTTAATTAACGAAGCAGATTTACAATACGTTAAGGATGAAATTGTAAAAGCAATTGAAAAAGTAAAAACTGACGGCGTTGATGAAGAGACTCTGAACAAAACAAAATCAAATTTAAAATATAGCTTTGCAATGAATATTGATGCTCCTGATAATATTGCAAATTCACTTAGTCACTATATACAGTTAACAAGCGATCCCGAATCACTTAATAGGCTTTATAAATTATATGATAAAGTAAGTGTGGATGATGTAATGATGGTTGCAAAAAAATATTTTGTGCCTACCGGATTAACCGTATCAACAATTTCTGAAATGGAAATGGGAGGTGTAAAATGAAAAAATTTATTTTGATAATGCTGTTAACCGGTTCAATTTTCGCACAGGAAATCGTTGAATTAAATTTACCAAACTCAAATAAAGTAGTTGTTAAGTTAAGATTTCAAAACGGTTCAATCTCCGACCCGGTTGGAAAGGAAGGACTCACTAATTTTACTGCTGATCTTGTAACACAAGGCGGCACTGAAAAAATGAGTTACAGTGAAATTCAAGATCTTCTTTACCCAATGGCAGCAAGTTATTATGTAAATGTAGATAAAGAAGTAGCAACTTTTACTTTTGCAGTTCATGTAGATTTTCTGGATCAATTTTATCCGGTAATGATTGACATAATGCTCAATCCGGCATTTAGTGAAAGTGATTTTCAGCGAGTAAAAACTAATCAGCAAAATTATGTTGATCAGGTTATTCGAGCTTCTTCCGACGAGGAGTACAGCAAAAAAGCTCTAGAAGATTTACTATTCCGTGGAACAAACTATCAGCATATGATTCAAGGCATGTCTGAATCGGTAAAATCCTTTACCGCTGAAGATGTGAAGAATCATTATAAAAATTATTTTACTTCAAATAATTTAATGATAGGCATAGCCGGAAATTATTCCGATAACTTTTTAACAAAACTAAAAAATGATTTGCAAAAACTTTCCGATGCAGAGTCTGTAATTCCAGAACCTGGCAAAGCTATTATGCCTGAAGGATTGCAGGTTGAAATAGTTCAAAAAGATAATGCTTTCGGATCAGCGATCTTTGCCGGATTTCCATTAAACCTTACTCGAAAGGACGATGAATTCGCAGCGCTGGCTGTTGCAAACTCTTATCTCGGTGAGCACAGAAAATCATATTCAAAATTATACCACCTATTAAGAGAGACCCGCTCAATGAACTATGGAGATTACTCTTACATTGAATGGTATGACAACGGCGGCGGGAATATGCTCCCTCCATCGGGAACACCGCGAACTTCAAATTATTTTTCAATTTGGATACGTCCGGTGCAAATTGCTAAACAGCTAAAGCAGCAGTATGATGAATTAAAAGATGTTGAAATTGGACATGCACATTTTGCATTTAGAATGGCGCTTAAAGAAATCGACAGGCTTATTCAAAATGGTCTGACACAAGAGGAATTTGAAACTACTCGCGACTTTTTAATAAGCTACACCAAATTGTATGCTCAATCCCCTTCTGCCAGACTGGGTTATTTAATGGACTCAAGATTTTATGGACGCGAAGATTACATAGCTGAGTTGGATAATCTGCTGAGAGATTTAACTTTGGATGATGTGAACAATGCCATCAAAAAACATTGGCAGGTTGAAAATATGTTTGTAACAATAATTACAGACAAGAGTGAAGCAGGTCCGCTTGCAGCAAGCATAAAAGAAAACAAACCTTCGCCAATGAGTTATTCAAATCAAGTTAAAGAAGGATTACCCGAAGAAGTTCTTCAACAGGATGCTGAAGCAGCAAACTTTAAGTTGAACATTAAAAATGTTGAGATCATAAATTCTAAAGATACGTTTAAGAAAAAGGAAGATAAGGTAAGTTTATAAAACTATTGTGCAGAACAGGTTAAACCCTGTTCTGCAATAATTTAATTTAATGTAATTAAGACTCATTACTAATGAATTGTATTTCTGTAAGGTAATTTTTAGGATTTCCTTTAAAGATCATTCCCGGTCCTTTTAAATAAACTTCCCTACTCGGCAATTTTATTTTGTAACCTTTTTCATTTATGTACTCGAAAATTATTTTATAGGACTCACTTATATTTTCATACGGACCTTTATGAATAAGGGACACACACTTCCCGCCTTTTATTTCTCTAACGCTAATTCCTTCAACATCTTTACCTTTTCTTACAGGAAAGCATGGTTCAAAATCAGCATCATCTTCTTTGTATTCGCCTTCGTAATAAAGATTCATGGGCTTTCCGTTTATATGTCTGCTGAAAGCCTTGCCCAATTTGCTAAATCCCTTTCCAACATCAGAATACTTCCCTTTCATTCTGTAACCGGCAATTAGCATTGTTTCAATTTCTTTTTCTTCAACTTCAAATTCTTTTTCGCTATTCATTTTATTTTCCTCTTCTTTATTAATAATTATTTCAATTGAATTTGATATTTCTTTGTACCGATTAATTTTTGATTCAATCTCTTTCAACTTTTCCTTTAGCGGCAAAAGTATTTCCGACTCATCGCTGTATTCATCAAGTATTTCTTTTATTTCGGCTAAGCTAAAATCATAGTCTTTAAGAATTTTAATTACTCGCGCTGTTTCGTAATTATTTTTATCATAATATCTATACCCGGTAAACTCATCTACAACAGCAGGTATAAGCAATTCCTTTTCATGATACAAACGAAGAGTTTTTATTGTAAGAGATGTAATTTTAGAAAATTCACCAATACTGAATTTCATAATTCAATCCAATTTATTGTAATAAAATATTAAGCTAGCTTTCTGATATCCAATATAAGTACTGCCCTAAGGGGAGAGTCAAGAAAAATATTTTAACAACATACTTTTATCAAAAATAATTAAAATGGAAACTCCTCTTTGAGGTCAACTTTTTTCTCAAGTTCTTTTTGCTGCGGCTTCTTTGCTGCTTGATGAATAGAATTTCCTTCAACGTAAATTGCTTTATAAGGAATTGTTGGACATGCGAATTCACAAGCTCCGCAGCCAATACAAATTTCCTCATCCACTTCAGGAATTTTTATTTTGTTGTAAGGCACCATGTGAACAGCTTTTGTCGGACAGTGTTCGGCACATGCTCCGCAATTAGTTTTTTGAGTTTCAACAACACAATTTTCTTTTACAAATTTTGCCTTACCAATTTGAATTATTTTTTTCTCTTCAAGTCCTAAGGGTAATATTGCTCCGGATGGACATACCTCGGTGCAAATGATACAATCGTAATTGCAAAAGCTTGCTTTGTTATCCATCCTCGGCTGCATCATTCCTAAGAATCCATATTCTAAAAATGACGGTTGTAAAACTTGAGTGGGGCAGACACTTACGCATAAATGACATGCTGTGCAAGAGTCAGTGAAATGTTCAATACCTTTTGAGCCTGGTGGAGAAATTGGATTAAGTCTATTAATTGGAGTTTTATTTTTAACATAGACTTCAATCTTTTCTTGAGCTTTAGCTAAAATTGATAATCCGAATGAGTAAAGGACAGTTTGCCGAACAAAATTTCTTCTATTGTTATCTACCTCTTTCTCATCCTTATTGTGGAACTGGTTTATCTGTTTTTTCCCTTTCCTCGTTTCACCTTTCACATTTAACATTTCATGTTTATAGACCAATCCATTTGTAGGACAAGAGTCAAAACAATTGTAACAGTTAATACATCGACTAAAATCAACAAATTTATTTTCCGAATCTATACAGTTTGCTTTACAAACAAGCTCACATTCTCCGCATGAAATACAATTGTTTTCATCTACAGAAATTTTAAATAATGAATATTTTGATATTAATCCGAGGAACGTACCAACAGGGCAAACGGAGTTACAGTAAAGTCTGCCATGCTTAACAGATAGCCACAAAACTATTCCAAAAATCAAAACAGCAAATGTAAAAGCAATCAGTGCCATTTCTTTTAACTCGATGGGAAGTATGGAGTAATTATCAAACTGCTCAAGCAGACTTGAAATTAAGTTATTAAGGAACATAAATAATTGGCGAAATATATTGGTAATTATCTTCCCATAACTGCTGAAAGGATCAAGTAAATTAATTCCGAACATACTACCGGAAACAAGAAACACAATTGCAATTGTTAAAAAAGAATAACGCCAATAATTCTTAGGATTGGAAAATTCAAACGACTTTTTTAATTTTTTTCGATTTGATATTTTTATGATCAAATCCTGAAGGGTACCCATTGGGCATACACAAGAACAATAAACTCTGCCGAAGAGAAAAGTCAGAACTAGAATAATTATAAAACCAATTGAGAAGAATGTAAGAAGATTTATAAATTTTACTAATGATGGAAGGAACTGAAAGTACAGCACATATTCAGATATGCTTGACACATAATAATTTTGGAAATCAATAAATAATAATGTTATTGGTAAAAAAAAACAAGAGAGAAACAATAACTCTCAATCTTTTTAAATGAGCAAGTTTCATCCACTATAAAATTATTCTATTGATCGAGAGCTTACTTAAATCTTTTGTTCCGACATTGAGCTTATCCGCCAAACCAATATAATCTACATCTTCAATATCGGCACCAAACAGTTTTGCTGCAGCCGCATCAGCAGCAACAATATCGGTCGAGATTATTTGAGATTTCATATTGATTACATCTTCAACTGAAACACCTCTTGGGCCATTTCTTTTCATAACATTATAGGCATCAATAATATTTAAATCCGGTTTACGGTAAGAAGCAAAATCAGCAATGCACTGATGGAGATCATTTCTATGCCAGTATCTTCTATCCCACACAATACCCATTAAATTTTTCATGGCAATAGATAATGAAGTGCCACCGTGACTTTTGAGAACCGGAACATTAATAAATACATCAGACTCAAGTATTAATTCATGTACTTTAGCTTCTTTTAAGTTTTCTCCTTTTTCTATTTCAACATCATGATAGTAGCTTTCGCTATTACCCGGGACCATTTTACCCCCAGCATCAACAACTGCACTTTTTATACCGCTATTGCTGTAACATCTGCTCCATTCATCGCAAGTATTATCAAAAACATAAACACTTTTTGCACCGGCGTCCATACAATGCTTAACTATTTTTTTTATCAATAATGGATTTGTATTTGCCGCCCTTTCAGGAATTGTATCCCATCCGATATTTGGTTTTACGACAACAGTTTGATTCTTTTTTACAAAGTTCTTCATGCCGCCTAAAGAAGAAATTGCCTTATCGAACATTGCTCCCGGTTCACCCCCTTTGATGGCCACAAGATCATATTCCGGATTTGATGAAATGTTTTGAATTTTTCCAAGCAGCTTTTTATAATCACCAAAACTTAATACAGTACCTGCTGCTATTCCGGCTAATGTTCCTTTTTTTATAAAGTCTCTTCTGTCCATAGGCTGACCTAAAATTAACTTTGGGGAAATTTATTTGTTTATAATAAGATAGAAATATATTATATTCAAATCAATAAAGAATTTAAGGACTGGATTCATGGAAACAATATTATCTAATGTAAAATTAAAAGGCGGGACAAAAACTATAATTTTAGACTTTTTAGCTCTTGCAGTAATATTTTTTCTACCGGCATTTTCTCATATATTAAATTTCCCCTTATATTTATTAGAGCCCATGAGAGCAATGTTAATTTTAAGCATTGCTTTCACTAATAAACGAAACGCATATTTAATTGCTGTTTCGCTGCCCTTCTTTTCATTTTTTATTTCTGCTCACCCAAATATTTATAAAACTGTTTTAATTGCACTTGAACTTTCAGCGAACGTGTGGTTGTTCTATTTGATTTCAGATAAGCTTAAAAATAAATTTTCCGCAATGTTTCTAAGTATTCTTATCAGCAAGATTGGATATTATACATTAAAATTTGCAATGATATCTTTTGTACTGTTTAACACAGAATTGATCTCAACACCAATCTATCTGCAAGCAATTACAATGATTGTATTTGCGGCAAGTTTACATATATTTTCTATGTATAGTGAGAAAAATGGCTGAAGAAATTATTTCAGCAATATCATCTTCTTAACCTCAACAAATTCACTAACCTCAATTCTATAGAAATATATTCCACTCGCCAACGATCTTGCGTCAAATATTACTTCATAATTTCCTGCTGATTTCTCTTCATTTACCAAGGTCGTTTTTTCTTTTCCCAATACATCATAGACTTTTAATGTTACAAATGAGGATTTAGGAATGGAAAATTTCATTGTTGTGCTGGGGTTAAATGGATTAGGATAATTTAGGTTTAAATTAAATCCAAACTTAATATCATCGTTTTCAATAACTCCAGTGACAGTTGTGTAAGCACTCCGAGTTAGAGTAACAACTTTAACAGGTTGTGTTAAATCGGTTTCCTCTATTTCGAACTTTGAATTATTTACTTCAATAATTTGATAGTTCTTTCCGCTATCATTTTGAGCAGTCAGATAAGAAAGAAATGAGTTTTTGTAGGCCTCGCTCCAATAATGCATGGGAATTATTCTTTTCGGTTGGAGCAAATCCACAAAACTTTCTGCTTCTTCTATAAATCCATTTGGTCCTTCAATCGTCATAAAAAGTAAATCTAGTGAAACAGGAATAATTTCTTGGATATGTGCCCTCACAGTCTGGTTGTTAATATTCATTATCTGTACTTGGGCATCACCTAGATGTAAAAAATTGAATCCTTTATAGCTGAAAAGGTAAGCTGAATTATCCTCGTTATTTAAATTTGATTCGCAAACTCTTATTGGTTTAATTGAAAGCCCATCCATGGTTAGGCTATCATTTTCTATCAAGATGTGCTGCACGCCGCGTGGAATTCGACTCTCATCATAATGATCTTCATGATGCGTATGTGAGTATGTCATAACATCCGGGACTAAGCTGCCGATATCGTGAATTGGACTATCCCATCCCCATTGCAACCATGCATTTGGTTCCCCGTAATCGGTAACCACAGTAACATCGTTATCAAATTCTAACACGAAAGCAGAATGACCGAGATAATGAATTTTAAGAATTGGTTCAGCAGCGTTGCTGTGTGAATTAAAAAGTAAGAAAAGAATTATTGTTACGAAGTTGTTATAACTTTTTCTAGAATAATATAAAAGTTTAATTGACTTCATGTTTCCCCCAAAAATGAATTACTGAATCCCCGTTACATTTAAAATAAAAATGCTTTCGAATTTTAATCCTTTGAGATTATCTTCAACTCTTGCTTCGCGATTAATTATGTTTCAAAATCTTTTTTGTACAAAATGATTTATTAATACAGCTATTAAAATAATAAGCCCAACACCGGAAATACTTAGTATCATTGTAAATATTCCGATGATAAAAAAAGCAAAACCTAAAACTGATAGAAGACCAATTAAAAAATGATTATTTCCCATCTTTTTTTTCGGAATTAATTATTGAATCAGCAGCATTTTTTTCGTCAATGATTTGTTGCCGGTTTTGAGGGTATAAAAATAAATTCCTGAGCTTACAGGGTTTCCAGTTTCATTTCTGCCATTCCATGTTACATGATAACTTCCTGCAGGTCTTATTTCATTAACTAATTCAGCTACTTCTATTCCTAGAATGTTATTTATTTTAAGTGATATGTGTGAAGATTTATTTAGAAAAAATTGAATTATTGTACTTGGATTAAATGGGTTGGGATAATTTTGTTTTAAATCAAACTCTAGTTTTATTTCTGCATCACTCTGAATATCAGTGGCTGTATTTTTAATACATCTAATTGAATATTTCATAACCTTGTACCAATCGTAGATTGAGCATTCTTTACTGTCAAATGCAAGGTATCTTTCACGGGCTTTGGTCGAACTCGTTTGTGTTGATGTCCAGAATACAGCATGAGTGTTGATTAATCGATAAACATTCGGGGCGTAATGTGCATCAAATTCACCTCCAGGTAAGGCAGAAAATCCACTGCTATTATCTGCACCTGTATTAGGAGAATCCCAGTATAAAGTTCCGGCTATTTTCATTTTTCCACCCGCTAAAGAGGGGCCTCCTAAATAGTTTTCCAGCTCAATCCATTCGGCATCAGTTGGAATGTGCCATCCATCCGGAGCAACTCCTTGTGCTGCAGCGATAGTTGAGTTTCTCATTGCTGCGTCCCAATTATAAAGCCTACCGTAGATATTAGCAAGACTATCACTATTGTTATAATTAGCGACTCCAGGAATTTCTATTCCGTCGGCATAATGAAGGGATTTAAGATTTTCTTTAAGCCAAACTTGATTTCCAATTGTAACAGTATTATAAACATTCCCATCGAAATCAGTTACGGTTTCTTGTGCAGCAATATTGAATGTAAAAATTATAAGAATTGCAAAAGTATAATATTTCATTTCAACTCCTGAAGATATTATTATTATGATTGACTCTGCCACTTCCGGCAAACTATTGAACGCCAATTAAATTAATTTATTCTCTTAGTTGAATTGAATTTCGACAAGTGGGTAGATTATTCGTTAAGCGGTATGAGAGGAATTATTATAGTTTGCAATATTAATTGTGAAATAATTTACCTTTTATCGTCTGATTAGGCCGTTTATCTAATCTCCTTTTTGTTTAAAACAAATTCGGCTATATTTGATAAGAGGTTATTAATGGATGAAAATAAAACTACAAATAAGCTCTTTTGGATTTTACAAATCTCCGGCTGGATAAGCTTTTATTTAATTTATCTTTCCCTTTATTACAGAGATTTTCTTCTTGATATATCCCGGATGGGCTCGTTATTGATCACAAATGTAACTGGTTTTTTTGTTACGCTTATCTTGCGATATTTTTATAAAAAATTTGATTACAATATTAAGTCAATTCCACAAATTCTTTTAGTAATAATTATTTTATCAATCCTTTTTGCAAATGTTTGGTTTTGGGTTGATCTAGGTATTACGCATGCAGTTGGAGGTTATACTAGAATTCTAGAAACTCTATCAATATCAAGTTATATAAGGCATATTTGGGGAAACGCCTTTGCTTTTGTGGCTTGGAGTGCACTTTACTTTGGAATAAAATTTTGGTTCGATTTTCAAACAGAGCGTACAAGAACTACACTAGCAAATGAACTTGCTCAAAAGGCGCAATTACAAATGCTTCGATATCAATTAAATCCCCATTTTCTATTCAATTCGCTTAACTCAATTCGGGCATTAGTTGAAGAAGATAAAAACAGAGCGAGAGGAATGATCACTGAATTATCTGAATTTCTCAGATATTCTTTAATTAGTAAAAACTACTCCGATGTTCCCTTTATCGATGAACTAGATGCAATGAAGCACTACTTAGCAATTGAAAAGACAAGGTATGAAGAAAACTTAATAGTAGATTATGATATTGATCCATCTGCTGAAAGTTATCCTGTTCTAAGTTTTTTAATACACCCAATTATTGAAAATGCATTAAAATACGGGATGAAAACTAGTCCCAAACCACTACATCTAACAATTAGTGCAAAAGTAGAAGATGAAATTTTTAGTGTTACAATTTGTAATACAGGTAAATGGGTTAATAAAAACGTCAAAGAGAAAAGTGAACAAGTTGGCACAGGAACCGGACTTGATAACGTTAAACGAAGATTGAAAAATGCTTTTCCTGGCAAGCATAATTTAGTTGTTGAGAAGAACGATAAAAATGTTTGTGTTAGAATTGAGATAAATAATTAATGATTAAAAAAATAATTAGAGCCATTATAGTTGATGACGAGCGTCTTGCCAGAAAGGAACTTACCCTATTGTTAAGTAAGTTTTCTGAAATAGAAATTATTGGCGAGGCAGGCGATGTTTCCTCAGCAAAAAAATTAATTTCTAATTTAAACCCTGATGTTATTTTCCTGGACATTCAAATGCCGGGCGAGTCTGGATTTGATCTCGTTAATGAAATCCCATCGGAAGCACAAATAATTTTTGTTACTGCATTTGATGAGTATGCAATTAGAGCTTTCGAAATTAATGCCCTTGATTATTTGTTGAAGCCTGTTAATCCATTACGTCTAAAAGATGCAATTACCAGGTTGATGAGTGCAAAAAATATTAGTGAGGGGAAACTTAGGAAATTAAAACCAGAAGACAGACTACTTATTGTCGTAAACAAGAAATTACAATTTATTAAAGTTGAAACAATTATATATATTGCTTCTGATGGAGATTATACGGAAATAAAAGTTAATAATAACGTCAAGGGTATAACTCACAAACCAATTAAGGAATGGGAGTTTAGACTACCGGAGAGTATGTTTGTAAGAATACATCGTTCAACAATAATAAATCTGGAATACATCAATAAATTTGAAGAATGGTTTCAAAACTCATATCGAGTTTATTTGAAAAATATCGAAAAACCATTTGAAGTAAGCAGAAGATATGCTGCTAAACTTAAAGCAAAGTTTAGTTAATTAATATCGCTACTTCATCAAATTCATTTTTTTAACCTCAAGCAGCTTATTCGATTTCAACTCGTAGAAATAAACACCGCTGCTCAAGTTACTCGCATCAAAGCTAATTTTATAACTGCCTTCAGATTTTTCTTCGTTTACTAATTCGGCCACTTCCTTACCCAAAACATCATAAACTTTTAATGTTGTAAACCCTCTTTCCGTAATGGTAAAATTTATTGTTGTACTTGGGTTAAATGGATTTGGGTAGTTTTGTTCTAGAGTAAATTCGCTAACTAAATTATTGTTTTCATCAACTCCCGTTGGAGAATCGGTAACTGTAAAATTGTGAATATAGTTTGTATTTTCATAAAAGACATTGAATTTCCACTGCCCTAAAGATGCATTGGGAGGTAAAATTATATACCAGCCCCACCAAGCCGCAGCGTAATGGTCATTATCCATTGAATGATTCCATTGCCACAAATTAATATTTTCCGGTGAAGTGACTGAATATGCTGAATTCTGATTTTTTAGCTGATCCTGATAATATGTGACAAGAAAAACTGTATCCCCGCGGCTAAATTCATCTTTAAGACTGACTATCTCCGTCTGCGGGCATGCTGGGAAAATGGGGAAAGCGGAATGTGATGATACTTTGTTTATTTTTGAATCATAGTAAGGTTTCTGATCATCCCACCATGAGGTTGTTATAGTTGGGTTGGATGGTCCAAGCCAGGGATCAATCAGATTATTCTGACTGTCATAAACTTCGAGATGAAGATGCGGTCCTGTTGAACTTCCTGAGCTTCCGATAATTCCTAAATACTCACCAGCTGTAACAGTATCGCCTATACTTTTAGTTGTAAGTGAGTTTGTTTTCATGTGACCATACCAAACCACTTCATCGTTGGTGTGGCGAACATAAACTGCATTCCAACTGCCGCTGCCAAATCCACAATTCCTATCATAATTGCCATCAATTTTATTTATTATCACACCATCAGCAACAGCAACAATTTCAACTTCATCATTATCCATTTTGTACCATCCAAAGGGCCACGTAAAGATATCGGTACCTTTATGATTGTAACCGCTTGATAGATCATAAGTCCTAGCACCGCCCATATAATCTAACAGCTGATCTGGGAAATTTGGGTCTTGATCAATAAAATTGGAAATGCCGTAAAAACCGAAATCAAGAAGAGATGATGCTGCCTTTACGGGGAAACCAAATTGACTTGCGGCTGCCTTATTCGGATTATCTGTAAGTTTGCCTTCAGCTTTTAACTTAATAATTGATTCATCATTCAGTCTTATAATCTCTGCGCGCTGCTCTTCAGTTAAACATGGCAGGTTTTGTTCGTTAAACACAAACTCTCCGCCGGCAATTGCCTGCATAAATTTAGATTGGCCTGTATTAATTCCAACGAGAAGAAAAATTGTAAACAATGTAAATAAACTAAAGATTGACCGATTAATTTGCATATTCGCTCCAAATTTTTATCAATAATAGCTATAATGTCCGATTATATCAACTAATATTTAAACTCATCATAAGATGATTATTTAATTAGTTTTACCTCATCCACCCAAAATACTTCGCAGGCGTGGTTACCTGTATCCTCCCTTGTTAAAGAACTTTTCCAGTACCAATTGTCATTTCCTCTTGCATAAACTAAGTAACCTTTCAATTCAACAATATTACCCTCGTAAAGGTCTTCAAGCTGGTCTTCAATTTTATCAGTTGCAGGTATTAAATGCATATTTGCGCTATTTATTTCAATTGATCGGCGCGGGATCGGATATCGATCCGTTCTCCAGCGGTACCACCTCCTGCTTTGTGAAATATCGATTTTATCCAAAACTGCCTGGTCAGACATTGGTCCCCAGCCTAATGCAAAATCTATGGGGGATAGATCACTTTCTCTATCAGTATTATAAGTTTCAATGCTTAAAATTCTTGCCTTCAAATTAAATGATGCTTTGGCGGTTATTATGTAATCATCTTTTTCAAAATATATTGGTTCTTCTAAATTTTCTTGAATCGGTATTTCATTGACTAAAATTCCAGGTGCATGTTCAATTGATTTGTTTGGGTATAGCTTTATTACAATAAATGTAAATGCGATAACAAGAAAAGGCACAAATAACTTTTTTCCCAATGAATCCATATAATGTCACTCATTAATTTTGAAGAAATATTTACAGCAAAAGGTAATAATCAAACTATATTTTGGACAATCTTACGAAATTTAGACGTAATGCATCTTTACTTAGTTTGAATTCAAATCTTAAGCCAGAAGTGTTGCCACATTTAATAATTTAAAGATAATGTTGAAATACTCTAGAAATTAAAAAGCCCCAATCAGCAGACAGCTAATTAGGGCTTTATTAAATTTTCAATGGATTATTTATCTTTATGATAAACAATCTTTCTAATTGAATCGAATTGAAGGTAAGGATACTCCTCTCTTAATGCTTCAATTGCGTCTCCAACGTTCATTTTATTATCGCGCATTACTTTGAATTTGTTCCGTATAATGTAATCTCGGACGGATTTTTCGTTAATTAACCCCCTTTCGTTAAGTAATGAATAAATCTCGTCGCTAATTAAATCCTTTAATGGATTTGGACCTTTTTCATCATTAATGTTTAGCATATTTGTGCCTCCTTTATGTTTATAAGGGAATTATTTTTTCTTGATACTATTAATAGCCATTACAGTAAAAAAGTTCCAAAATTTTTCTCCTTTCTGTTGTCATCTATCTGACATAATTAAATTGTTTTATAAATAGACAATTTTTATATCCTGCATAATAATATTTAAGAAGAGACCAGTTATCCAGCAAGTGAAAGAACAACTGAAAAAATAAGCAGGAAAAAAAGAGCATTAGTGAAGAGGATTAATGAAAGTGCAAATAATAATTTTTAAGCAGTTAGTTTTATATAACTATTTAATCTGTCAATATCAACATGCAGTTGTTCTGTAAGGGTTTTTTACTTAATGAAGATATTTGAATTTTTATTTCCTCAATATCATTAATACATCTCCCTATTAAACCAGAATTTTCAATAAAATATATTTAACTTTAATAAATAGTTATTAAACTTTGCTTAAAATCAAACAATGGAATCATGATCAATGAAATTCAAAGCTCTATTAATTTTATTCTTTTTTTCATCACTTCTGTTTGGCCAGAATGAACAAGATAGTTTGCAAACCGGTACGCTCGCACTAAAAGTTATTGGTATTGAAAATGATGAAGGAACAATTGCCGTAGCCCTTTCAAATTCGAGAGAAGATTATGAATCTTATGACACTGTTTATTTGAGCGCAAATCTTTCAATAAAAAATAATATTGCTGAACATACATTTGAAGAGCTTCCATACGGTGAATATGCAATAAAAGTATATCATGATGAAGATAGTGACGGTGAAATCAATAGAAACTTTTTAGGAATTCCTTCAGAAGATTATGGTTTTTCAAATAATGCATCGGCTTCCTTTGGTCCGGCGGATTATGATGATGCAAAATTTATTTTTGATAAACCAATTATGTATATCGAAATAAATATTGATTAGAATATTATTTCACTTATATAATTAAGTACCGTAATTATCCATTGATATTTCAGCTAATTATTTGTTCAATATATTTATTATAAATTTAAAATATTCGGTTTACAATGAATTCAATAAAAATACTTTTCATCGCTCTGTTTATATTTTCATCATTAGCTGCACAAAATGATAGACCACTCTGCAAGCATGTTGATAGTAATGCTAAACTTTTTAAAACTACTTATCCGGGTGATGATAAAATTGATATTACCTATTACAAATTAGATTTGAATATCACCTACACCCCCCAATATTTAAACGGTGCCGTAATTATCGAAGGAAAAAGTAACCAAGATAATCTGCAAAACTTTTATCTCGATCTACAAGATAATCTTACTACTGATTCGGTTAAAGCGAGCGGACAAATTGCAGCATTTACTCATGCTCAGGATAAACTGAACATCACGCTTCCAATTTCAATTAACACCGGCGATATATTTTCCGTTGAAGTTTTTTATCAAGGGAGACCGGGCAGTTCAGGTTTTGGAAGTTTTGCCTTTAGTTCACATAGTGGTCAGCCTGCAATTTGGACATTGAGTGAGCCATACGGCGCAAGCGATTGGTGGCCGTGTAAAGATTCTCCTGCTGACAAAGCAGATTCATCGGATGTTTGGATAACTGCAGATGATTTTTTCGTGTCTGTATCCAACGGAACTTTAGAAGAAGTATTAGTTAATGGCGACGGTACCAAAACCTACAAGTGGAAAAATCATTACCCGATTGCACATTATTTAATTTCAATGGCAATGACTAACTACGAAGAGTTCGTGGACTACTTCCATTATTCTGATACTGACTCAATGCTGGTTATACATTATATTTATCCTGAATTTTTAAATTCATCATTAATAAACTCATTAGAAAGAACTGTTGATATGCTTGAGGTCTTTACAGAAAAATACGGAGAATATCCCTTCATTCTGGAAAAGTATGGTCATGCTCAGTTCGGCTGGGGCGGCGGTATGGAGCATCAAACGATTTCGTCAATGGGTTCATTCGGTGAAGGAATAGTTTCGCATGAGTTAGCGCATCAATGGTTCGGCGATAAAATTACATGCGCTGACTGGAATAGCATTTGGCTGAATGAAGGTTTTGCCACTTACTCTGAAGGAGTTTTTTATGAAGCCGCTTACGGCAAAAGTTCTTATGACAATTATATAATTAGTGAAATGGGGAATCCAAGTTTATCAAGAACAGCCAAAGCCGCAGTAGGGAGTATTTATTTGAGCGATATAAGTGGCACTAGTCAGATTTTCAACTCAGCGAGAAGTTATGCAAAAGGTGGAATTGTTTTGCACATGCTGCGCGGAGTTGTTGGGACAGATAAATTTTTTGATATAATGAAAACCTATGCTTCCGATCCTCTGGTAGCATATGGAGCTGCTGTTACAGAAGATTTTCAAAGAGTTGCTGAAAGCGTTTCGGGAATGGATTTAGATTACTTTTTTGCCCAATGGATTTATGGCGAGAACTATCCGAAGTATTCATACAATTGGTTTTACAGCAATGGTGGAGGAGATAATTATAATGTTGAACTTCAGCTCGCTCAGCAAACTAATACAAACCCGACATTTTTTACAATGCCGGTAGAAATAAAAATCACTACGGCAATGACAGATACTATATTTACAATTTTTAATGATGCACAAAATCAAACTTTCAATTTCACCGTAGCGGGTCAGCCAACCGGATTAATTTTTGATCCTAATAATTGGATTATGGAAGATATAGTTTCTGTTACATCAATTGATCAGGATAATATTTCATTAAGCGATTATAAATTAAATCAGAATTTTCCAAATCCATTTAATCCATCTACGACAATTACTTTTTTTATTCCGAGAAGAGAATTTGTAAATGTAACAGTATTTGATATGCTGGGTAATAGAATTGCAACACTTCTGAATGGAAACACCGAGGCGGGACATCACTTTATTAATTTTGATTTATCCAAATTAGGCACATCTTTAACAAGCGGCGTATATATTTATAAAATTGAAGCAGGGGAATTCGCGGAATCTAAAAAGTTTATGCTGCTTAAATAAACAGAATAATTACCACTCTAATTGACGCGCAGGTTATTTTTTGATAATTTGCGCTCCACTTTTAACTTAAACAAGAGATTAATGGACGAGCAAACTGTAACCGTAAATGAGTATCCGAGTGATGTACATTTAAAAGAGATAGATAATAAAAAAATATTTATTGTTGGAACCGCGCATATATCAAAAAGCTCGGCAGATTTAGTAAGAGATATAATTGAAAAAGAGAAACCTGATACCGTTTGTGTTGAACTTGATCAGCAGCGATACAAAGCACTTTCAGAAAAAAAGAAATGGGAATCCTTAGACTTAAAGGAAATAATTAAGCAGAAGCAATTGAGCACCTTGCTTATAAATTTATTGCTGGGCTCGTATCAAAAAAAGCTCGGTAAAAAATTGGGGGTTAACCCCGGTGTTGAATTACTTGAAGCTGCCAACACTGCGAAGGAGAATAATATTCCAATAGCCCTTTGTGATAGAGATGTAAGAATAACATTACGCCGTGCTTGGAACTCGATGACATTTTGGGAGAAACTGAAATTTTTAACATCAGGATTAGCAGGCGTTTTTGACAAGCAGGAATTATCGGAAGAAAAATTAATTGAGATACGACAGAAGGATGTTCTTTCAGAAATGATGAAGGAACTAGGCGATGCAATGCCAATACTTAAAAAAGTATTAATTGATGAACGTGATACATACCTTTCCGCAAAAATTAGAGAAGCAGAGGGTAATAAGATTGTTGCAGTTGTTGGAGCCGGACATGTATCAGGCATACTTGGACAGCTCGATAGAACTGATAAGGTTGATCTTAAAGAGATTGAAGAAATTCCGCCTATGTCAAAAATGTTTAAATTTATTGGATGGGGAATTCCACTATTAATTCTTGGATCAATATTGTATATCGGTTATACAAAAGGCTTAGCAGCGGCAGGCGACAACGCTTTAATATGGATTTTGGCAAATGGTATTCCTTGTGCAATTGGTGCTTTGCTTGCTATGGCTCACCCAATTACAATTTTAGCTTCATTTCTATCCGCTCCAATCACAAGTTTAACTCCGGTTATTGGCGCCGGTTATGTTGCCGCTTTTGTGCAGGCATATTTTCAACCGCCTGTTGTAAAGGAATTTCAATCAGCCGTGGATGATGCCGGCAAAGCACGTTCCTGGTGGAGTAATAAACTGCTTAGAATTTTTCTCGTATTTATTTTTGCCGGTTTGGGCAGTGTAATAGGGACTTACGTTGGCGCTTATGAAATTTTTAAAAATTTATTTTAAAAATTAAGGGGCTAAAAATATTAGCCCCTTAATTTTTTCTTACTTCATTAACATTAGTTTTTTAGTTTCTTTAAAATTATTTGTTTTAAGAGTATAGAAGTAAACACCGCTGGTTAAATTACCTGCAGAAAAAACTTTATTGTGTACGCCAGAATTTAATTCACCTTCAACTAAATTGGCAACTTCATTTCCTAAAATATCATATACTTTAAGAGATACGAAACCACTCTCTACTAAATTAAATGTAATGTTAGTAGCTGGATTAAAAGGATTTGGATAATTTTGACTTAAAGATATTTGGTTTGGAATAATATCATTATCATCAACGCCTGTTACAGCATCTGATTCAATCATCCAAACATAACCGTCATCTGTCCATAGATCATAACTGGTTCTGTAGTTAACAAAAACATATTCGTTCTTACCATCCTGGTCCATGTCTTGTGCAGGGTTTCCGTAAAACAATCTTGGGCCTTCAGTGATTGCTGAATCGAGAGAGAATCCGCTGTATTCGAATATATCATATGCAATAGTTAAATCCCAGCTATTTGAATCAGCAGGATCCCCGCTGCCGCTATATTCCAGATCAAAAATTTGTCCGTTAAGTTCTCCACCGATCATTAAGTTCATATTTCCGTCACCGTCGGTATCATCAATATACAAAGATCTCAACTTTCCACCTGCTGTAACTGGAATATGATAGAACTTAACAATATCCGCGGGAGTAATTGCACTTACATCAGAGATGTTCGTAATAATAAAAAGTGCATTATCCGGTTCAGTTGCTGCAATGTACAATTCATTTATTCCATCATCATTTACATCAGCAACCCTCACAGCATCCAGTGCGCCGTAATCTGTGCCTGGAGTCATTTGATCTACGGTGAATGACTCAACATAATTTTGATCTCCAAGACACTCGATTATTTTAAATGTAAAATTATTCCAGATCATGGCATAAATTTCACGGTTGCCGTCGTTGTCTAAATCGCCCGTTGTTACATTATATAATGAACCGCCGAATACGTCTTGAAAATTATACTCTATTTGCCAAGAACCGAAACCTGCAAAAAGTCCCGTTACGGATGCGACAAGAACTTCACGAGTACCAGAGCCTTGGCTAGTACTTTGGCGGACTCCAACAATAAGTTCATTTTGGGAATCATTATCAATATCTTCAATAGTTAAACTGTAAGGTCTAAAATCATTTCCATCAGCGAGTGAAAAATTCCATTGATTAGTTGGAGTAAAAGTATCGCCGGTGTATCTACCGTATCTATTTTCACCCTGCACCCCGTTCCATTCAAATACCCATAACCTCATTGGGTTCGGATCTGGACTAATTACTGAGGGCATTGTTGTTATAATTTCCACCACACCATTGTTGTCCATATCACCAACAACAATGCCGGCAAAAGTATTTGCAAGTATTGGATAATTCCAATACCAAACTAATTCATATGTATCATCACCGGTTGCTTCATACATTAATATAAAATTAGAATCTAAATTATCTGTATATGCACAGATAAACTCTCCCCACCCGTCTTCATCTGTATCAAAGCCCGCTTTAACTATTGCCATTTCGGAACTAACTTCAGGTGACCGGAAAGGCAATTGATTAAGGCTCCAGACAAGATTCCAGTTGTTTTGAGCGAATAAAGAGATTGAAAAAAAGAATAGTAGAGCTAGAAGAGATTTTTTGTTCATGATAATTCCTCACTAAATTATTTTATAATTTCAACTGCTTGGAAAATCAGATCCTACTTTTTGTAAAATATAATAATTTTTAATTGATTTAATCTAAAAATTAAATTAAATGATTTATTTATAGAACAGTTTCAATAGGATAAACAAATAAGTCTTTTTTAAATTCATAGTTTCGAAAAGCATTTGCAAATGGTAGTGATTCCTTTACTAATAAAGGGCTAAGTATTTCAATTTCGTTTTGGGGTATTTTGAACTTGCATACAACACTCGATCTTACTTCATTCATTTTTGTGCCATTCGTAGAAACTTTATTGCTCAATTGAATAACATCTTTTACTAGAAATTCATTCGGGTCAACTATTTCAAAAGGTAAGTCCGTGGATTCACTTATTATACTTTGAAAAACCGTTTTACTGTATTGATAATGCGTACAGCATAGCGCAAAGTATAACTTTTCAAAATTCTTTCCAGCGGCAGTTATAGCGCTGCCCGTAAACCTTTTAATAAGTTCCTTCGTGGCTGCTCCCTCAGGCTCTATTTGGATTTCACTCTCCAAATAATTGCAAGGTTGATTAATTATTCTCTCAGGTTCAATACCTAATTTAAGTAATGAATTTTTATGTACGTTTGAAAAAACTGTCGTTTCAGTACCTAAAATTATTGCTGCACTATTTACATTCGTATTTAATTTCTTATTTAAAATTTCAATTCCCGGTTCAATTATTTCGCAAATCGGAATTTCATTTTTACGAGAAAATTTTGTTTTGGGAAAAAGAACAGACAATGTATTACAGGCAAGTACAATTAAGTTGGGATTAAAATGTTCAACCATTCCGTTTAAAGCTGAATCAAATAATTTAACTCTATCTTCAACATCCTTAATTAAGTTATAACCGAATTTACTGTATGGAAGGGAATTATAAAAAATTACTTCAAATTCTCCGGGAAAATTTTTTTCTCTTAATTCCTTTTCAATTTTTGCAGCCACGCTTAAACCGCCTAACCCGGAATCGGTGACAATAATTTTGAATGGGATGATATTCACTTATTTATCCCTCCAAGGAGGATTTCCATAATAAAGATAAAATCCCTCAACTTTTTCTCTCGCCCATGGTGTTTTTCTTAAAAATTTCAAACTCGATTTTATTGAAGGATCAGTGTTAAAACAATTAATATCAATGTGCTTACCTAATTTTTCCCAGCCGTAAAAATCAACCAGTCTTTTAAGTATAGTCTCCAAAGTAATTCCATGTAGAGGATTATTTTTTTGATCGTCACTCATTTACCAACTCCTTAACTAAATAATTAATCCCATTAAAGAAAACTAAATCACCTTCAAAAACTTTTTTCCTTTTTCTAGTTTCGACTAAATTATTAAGCATAACTTTACCTTCAGCAATAACTTGCTTTGCCTCTCCTCCGCTGTTTACTAATCCTTCAATTTTTAATATTTGATAAAGTTCTATTGGCAGTTTTTTGAAATAGAAAACTTGTGATTCAATTTTACTTTGATTTGAAATGATGGACTCCAAGAAAAATTCTTATACTCAAAAATAAATAAAAATTATTCAATAATTTAAATACATGTTTTCATTTTAATCTTCTTCATGCTCAAATTCATTTATAGTTCCCTCAAATTCATAATTTATAAAGTCTTCTTCATTTATCCAATAATCAGAAGTAATAATTGAAATGGTTCCATCCTCTAATTTTTCCATTTCCCAAACGATATGTTCGGCCTCAAGAAATTTAACCTTTCCTGAAAGCTGTTCCTCAAAAAGACGCAGTATTAAATTTTTTTCACTCAACCCGCACGAGATTGCTTTAAGAACAATCTCTTTAGTGATATTTACTTTTTGATTCTGAAGAAATTTGATTTCGAACTTAATTACACTTGCTTTGGTATTGGGGAACTTTCCATTGTATGCTTCATAAAGTAACCGATTAATATTGAATAATTGAAAATGCAATGAAATATCCGCAAATTCTTCAGTTACCGAATCATCAATCATTTCGTGGGCAAGATTTTGTAATTGTCCTTTATTTAATGAGTTGGACAATTTATATGTAAGAACAATTTCTGCCGCTTCATCGGGTTCAAAATCGTTTATTGCCATGAATAGCATTTCTTTTAATTCATCGGCTGCAATCTCCTCTGCCCCGGAAAAATTAAATCTATCCAATAGTTCGAGATAATCCTTGTCGGACCAAGCACCGTCTATTTCATTGATAGTTTGAACGTCCAGCACTTTTACTTTACAACGCATATTTTTACCTTTCTTACCAGTTAACAATTTCTGTTGAGTCAATAAGCTATCTATAAAAGTATAAATAGAAAAGAAAAAATTTTGGTGATCAATAAAGATGAAAAATCATTTTTTTACTTACCACCTTAAAATAATTTGAGACAGCCTATTTTATAGTTTCGTTTTAAAAAGTTTAATACAACTAATTCCACAATTGCTTATAATTTGGACTAAAATTTTCAATTAATTTAATTTTAAATCATTATGACAAAACTTACAACCTCAGAAAAAATATTTGAGCTCTACTCAAATTATTATGAACGTAATTTTAATACCCGAAGATTTAAACATTCCGACATCCTTCCATTAATAACTGACATAAGAAACAATAAAAACTTTCAAGTAAAACTTCTCGGCAAGTCTGTTGAGGAAAGAGAAATTTTTAGCATTAAATGGGGAGATGGAAAAACAAAAATTTTGCTATGGTCGCAAATGCATGGTGACGAACCCACTGCAACGATAGCTATTTTTGACATTATAAATTTTCTAAAGTCGGATGATGAGTTTAATGAAGTACGAGAAGCTTTAAAAAAAAATCTTTCTATCTATTTTATCCCTATGCTTAATCCCGATGGGGCGGAAAGAGTAATTAGAGAAAATGCGCTAGGCATTGACTTAAATAGAGATGCACAAAAGCTTGCATCACCTGAATCAAAAATATTGAAGGGGGTAGTTGAAGATTTAAAACCCGAATTTGGTTTTAACTTGCACGACCAGGATATTCGCTGGTCTGCCGGCGGCAATTCTAATCCAGCAACAATTGCATTGCTCTCCCCTCAATTTGACGATGAATGTACTTTAAATGAAGTGCGAGAAAATGCAATTAATGTAATTGCAGATATTTACAATGCCCTCAATAAATACATTCCAGGATGTATCGCTAAATACGGAGAAGATTATGAACCGCGTTCATTCGGTGATTCAATTACCGGCTGGGGAACTTCAGTAATTTTAATTGAATCAGGTAAGCGTCGTGATGATCCCGAAAAAGAGTTTATCCGTAAATTAAATTTTGCTGCTTTGCTTGAATCATTCTTATCCATTTCAGAAAGAAGAAAAAATCCTGATGCATTGATTATCTATAAATCAATTCCATCAAATGGAAAGCTGCTTTATGATATTATCTTTCGAAACTTAAGCTATAAACAAAATGAATCCACTTATAAAATTGATATTGCAGTTAACATTGAAGAATTTTTTGATACTTCAATTCAATCTCAATATTTTGAGGGAAGAATTGAGAGCATTGGTGACTTAAAAACATGCAGTGGATATAAGGAAATTGATTGTACCGGAATGGAAGTTAATCCGGGAAAAATTTACAGAGGAAATGTTTCAGATCTGGACAAAATTAATTCTTATAAACTTTTAAATGAAGGATTTACTCATTTACTTTTAAAAGAATTCAAATACAGAAAATTTTCACAATATCCGCTCAATATTATCATCAATGATCTCAAACATGAAGCTCATCTTCAAGTGAAACAGCCAGCTAATTTTTTTATTAGTGATTCAGCAGTTCGGTTTACTGTTGTTAACGGATTTGTTCACGACTGCATGTCGGAAAAAATTTCAATTAAAAATGCTTTAATATTTTAATTTAATTACTGTATAAATTTAGTTTGATTTTTAGTAGTTTCAATCGATAATAAATCAGAGAACAATTACGTATAATGAAAAAAAATATTATTCAATTTATATTAGTTCTTACAATGTTAATCCCTATAAGTAATGTATTAGGAGACTCAATGTTTCGTTCAGGCGGCTACACAGATAAAGTGCTCGAAAAAGAGCATCCAAAAATAGATTTAGATTCTTTTTTCTCAACAAAAAAATTAGGCTCTTTTATTGAGGAAGGAAAAACTGTTTTTAGAATTTTCACACCGAATGCAAAAAAAGTTGTGCTTTGTACATTTGAAAAACCGGAAGACGAAACCGGGAGTGAATATGTTTTGGTGAAGGATTCCGACGGTGTATGGGAAACTAATCTGGACGGCGAGTTAAATGGGATTTACTACGGTTACAAAGTTTTTCATGAAAATCGATCAGATGATGAGAATAATATTCTGTGTATTGATCCATATGCAAAAGCTGTTACTACTTTTAATACTTACAGAAATCCAAGAAAATCAATTGTGTGGGAAAAAGAATTTGATTGGGAAGGCGACCAATGGATTCAAAGGGATTGGCGAGATCTAATAATTTACGAAATGCATGTCCGGGATATGACAAAACATAAAAGCTCCGGTGCAGAAAAACCAGGAACATATTTGGGACTTGTTGAAGAAGGAAAAACAGGCGGGATCGATTACATAAAATCTCTCGGCGTTAATACCGTTGAAATACTGCCCGCACAGGAGTTTGGTAATATTGAAATTCCATTTGAAGATTCTCTATCAGGAAAGTATAATACCTGGAATCCTTATGAAAGAAATCACTGGGGATATATGACCGCAGCTTACTTTGCCCCGGAAGCTTATTACAGCGAAAACTGGGATACGCTAAAGTGGAATGAGTGGATGGGTAAAAGCGGTAAGCAGGTAAACGATTTTAAGCAAATGGTAAAATCATTTCATAAAAAAGGCATTGCTGTAATGATGGATGTCGTTTATAATCATCTTTCGGAATATGAAGTCGGCAACCTTAAACAAATTGATAAAGAATACTATTTTCGATTAGATAAAAATGGGAACTTTATTGCTCAAAGTTTTTGCGGCAATGATCTTAAAACTGAGCGCCCGATGATGCGAAGATTGATTGTTGAAAGTATTCTTTATTGGATGACAGAATATCATGTGGATGGTTTTAGATTCGACTTAGGGAAATTAATTGACTGGGAAACTATTGAAGAAATTATTAGGGAAGCAAAAAAGATCAATCCGAATGCAGTATTTGTTTGCGAGCCGTGGGGCGGCGGTTATGATCCGCAAGGATTTTCCCAACGCGGCTGGGGCGCATGGAACGATCAAATTAGAAATGGAATTAAAGGTGAAAATCCTAAAACAGGACTTGGCTGGATATTCGGTAAATGGTACGGCAACAATGATATTGAAAGAATAAAAAGTTATGTAAACGGGACATTGTCTGTCGACGAATTAGGGCTGTTCGAGAAAAAGGAACATGCCGTAAATTATTTAGCTTCGCATGATGGTTATACGCTTGGTGATTTTATTAGGATAGGAACTGGATCAGTAAAACCTGATGAGGTTATAAAAGATTTAACAGCTAACATGAAACTCACGCCCCTTCAGCTAAAGCATAATAAACTTGCAGCATTATTTTTATTGACTTCGCAGGGAATGACAATGATCCATTCCGGGCAGGAGTTTGCAAGGTCGAAAGTTATTCCAACTGATATTGAAGTGAAAGACAAACACAAGGGAATGATTGATCACAACAGCTATGAAAAAGATAATGAAACTAATTTTATCAACTATTTTCATGCTGATTTGAATAATGATTTATTGGATTACTACAAGGGCTTAATAAAACTTAGAACTACAAATGAAGCATTTAGACGAGCGGAATACGATGAAATAAAATTTCATGAACAAATTGATAATAAATTTGCATTTGCTTACACGCTTGAACACAACGGTGAAAGATTTTTTGTAATGTTTAATGCCAATCAAAGCTTAAGCTCTACTTTTGAGCTGCCTTCAGGTGAATGGGAAATTCTGGTAGACGAAAATTCATCAGGTACTGAAATTATTAATGTTGTTAAAGGAGTTTATAAGGTCCCTAAAATTTCTGGAGCGGTTCTTCGCAAAGTAAAATAGTAAATTAGAAGCCAGAAATCAGGAGTCAGAATTAAGAAGAAAAAAACTTTAAGAATAATTAATCTTGGAAGGGGTGAATAGAAACTAACTTTATAATTTTGTTAGAATACAAACTTACAAAATGAAACGAACAACAAATCTTGATAATCTTGTAATTACTTTTCATCATCCCCGAATAGATTGCTCAATTGAACGATCGATTGCTTTTTTAAAAAGGCTAAGATTTACAGGCTTACCAAAAACATATTCAATTCCAAGTTTTTTATAATGATCTTTGGTTTCCTCATCAAGGTGACTGCTTAAAATAATAACAGGTGGCTTAAATTTTAATTCTGAATTTTTTAAATGCTCAACCATCTCTAAACCATTCATGGTGGGCATTTTATGGTCCGAAATTACAAGTGCAGGCGAAATATGTTTAATAATCTCAAGCGCATCTGATCCGTTTTGAGCTTCAATGACCTCATGGTCGGGAACAATACTTTTTAACAATTTGGAATACAAAATTCTATCTGTGTTAACGTCATCAACAAGTAGAATTTGTTCCGAAGCAATTGGGATTGTAAAATTGATGGTAGTTCCAATATCAACATGGCTTTCAGCCCAAATTTTACCACCATGTTTTGTAACTATTTCGTAACAGAGCGATAATCCTAATCCGCTGCCCTTTTCCCCTTGGGTACCAACTGTGCTTAATTTTTTATCGACTTCAAAAAGTTTATAAATATTTTCATTTTTAATACCAACGCCATTATCCTTAATGCTGAACATTATCATTCTTTCATCAATTAAATTTTTCGAGGTAATTACTATTGTACCGCCAGGTTTTGAAAACTTAATTGAATTTGAAATAATGTTGTTGAATACTTGAAGCAATAAATTTTCATCACCGTAAATATATACATCCGGGGGAAGATCAGTTAAAATTTCAATATTTTTTTGAAGTGCAAAGCCTGACATCATCTCTTTTGATTTTCTTACATAAGCATTCGCATTAATTGTTTCCGGTTCAAACTTAATTCTCCCAGTCTGCAATCGTGTCCAATCGAGCAATGAGTTGACTAGATTATACATGCTTGTAGAAGAATCCTTAATGAAATTCAAATATGTTTTCTGGTCTTCTGTAGTTATTTCACTATCTTCAAGCATCATATCTACAAAACCCAAAATTGAGTTAAATGGAGTGCGCAAATCGTGCGAGATGATTGAAATGAAACGGTCTTTCATCTCGTTTAATTTTTGAAGCTTATCGGCAGACTGTCTTAATTGTTCTTCATACCCTTTTAGATGAGAAATATCACTAACTAATCCGAATACTCTTTGAACTTCTCCCCACTCATTTCGAATTACAGATATTTTATTTTCGAGCCAAACAATTGTACCGAGATTATTAATAATTCGGTATTCCAACTGCTCATTAACTTTATGTTCATCATTATAAAATTTTCTAATTTTGCTTATTACTTCCTCGGAATCATCGGGATGGATAATATTAATCCATAGTTTCGGGTTGCTTAGGAATGACTTAGCGGAGAAACCTGTAATGGTTTTAATAGCAGGTGTATAAAGGACCGGCTGAATCTTGCTTTCAATTCGTTCAGCCGCCCATACACCAATATTATTATTTTCAATAATCGCCTTCAGGAGGGCATCAGGAGTTATAGTCATAACTTTATATTTTATTATTGATTAGAAAGCACAGATAAAACCAATTCAATCTACACCAAAATAAATAGAAATTAATGATTTAAAATACATTTGCCTCAAATTAGCTGAAAACTAGGCTAATTTAGGTCCTGCTGCAACTAATGCTTTTCCTTCTTCATTATCTGTATATTTCTCAAAATTCTTAATAAATAAGCCTGCAAGCTCATTTGCTTTTTTATCCCATTCACCAGAATCTTGATATGTATCACGAGGATCTAAAATTGCAGGATTTACACCCGGCAACGCTGTTGGAACCTCGAGGTTAAATATAGAAATTGTTTTAGTTTCGGCTCTATCAATTGAGCCGTCTAGAATTGCATCAATTATTGCACGTGTATCTTTTATTGAAATTCTTTTTCCTGTTCCATTCCATCCGGTATTTACTAAATAAGCTTTTGCGTTATGCGCTTTCATTTTTTTTACAAGTTCTTCACCATACTTTGTTGGATGCAATGATAAAAATGCAGCGCCAAAACATGCAGAAAATGTTGGTTGAGGTGAAGTTACTCCTCTTTCAGTACCTGCTAATTTAGCAGTAAAACCGGATAGAAAATGATACTTTGTTTGTTCAGGTGTCAGTTTAGAAACAGGGGGCATCACACCAAATGCATCCGCTGTTAAAAATATAACTTTGCTTGCATGACCAGCTTTTGAAACCGGTTTTACAATATTGTCAATATGATAGATCGGGTAGGAAACTCTTGTGTTTTGAGTTGTTGAACCATCATTAAAATCTATTTTACCATCAGCATCAACCGTAACATTTTCTAAAAGTGCATCTCTTCTAATTGCCTTATAAATATCCGGTTCGGATTCTTTATCCAAATTAATTGTTTTGGCATAACATCCCCCTTCAAAGTTGAAAATGCCTTCATCATCCCAGCCATGTTCATCATCGCCAATAAGTTCTCTTTTAGGATCAGTAGAAAGAGTTGTTTTACCAGTTCCGGATAAGCCGAAAAATATTGCAACATCTCCATCTTTACCTTTATTTGCTGAGCAGTGCATCGAAGCCATCCCCTTAAGCGGCAAATAATAATTCATCATCGCGAACATACCTTTTTTCATTTCACCGCCGTACCAGCTTCCGCCAATTACCTGCATTTTTTCAGTTAAATTAAATACTGTAAACACTTCGGAATTAAGACCATGTTCCTGCCATTTAAGATTTGAGGTTTTAGATCCGTTCATAACAACAAAATCCGGCTCGCCAAAGTTTTCAAGTTCTTCGTCAGTTGGTCTGATAAACATATTTTTTACAAAATGCGCCTGCCATGCAACTTCCATAATAAATCTGACTTTCAGACGAGAGTCTTCATTCGCTCCGCAATATGAATCTATTATATACAGATCTTTATTTGAGAGCTGCTGAGTAACAGTTTCTTTAAGATCATTCCAAACTTTAAGTGTTGTCGGTTTGTTATCATTTTTCGACTGCTCGGATGTCCACCAAATTGTATCCTTTGATACATCATCTTTAACAATAAATTTGTCTTTTGGTGATCTGCCGGTATAAATACCTGTCATTACATTAACTGCGCCCAACTCTGAAACCTGCCCTTTTTCAAAACCTTTTAAATTAGGATTAGTTTCATGTTCAAATAGTTCATCGTATGGCAAATTGTAATAGATTTTATTTACTCCGGTTATTCCAACCTTTTTTAACTGCTGCTTAATTTTATCATATTGTTTCATTTATTCTCCAGTGGATTATATTTGTTAAGTTAAATAATGTACTAATTAATATTGTTCAATTCAAATAAAATGGTGAGATGATCAACTTAAATATATTTTTGAATTTCGTGACTGATTTTTTCGGTTGCCCCAAGATTATCATTAATATATTTAGAACAAATTTGACCCATGTTTTTTCTTAAGTCTTCATCCTTAAATATATTTCTGATAGCTCGGTATGTCTCTCGTTTTGTCCTAACAACTATACCTCCGCCATTCTCATAAAGTGTTTGCGCTTCCTGGCTGTTTTGTATTTTTGGTCCGTACAAAACGGGAATTCCATAAACTGCCGGTTCTAAAACATTATGAATGCCCTGCTTAAAACTGCCGCCCACATAAGCCGCATCGGCATAATAATATAGTGTCAATAATATTCCAATTGAGTCAATTAAAATTACATTCTCCCCGGAATAATTATTCAGCAGTGAAAATCGAATTGACCTTGCTTTACCTCTTAAATAATTTTCTAATTTTTCAAGCCGAATTAATGTTGGTTCATGGGGAACTAAGATTAATATAATCTTCGGATCATATTTTATTGCTTTTAGAATTGGGTCTAAAACGACCAACTCATCTGCCTCCCAGGAACTTCCCATTACAAATACTTTTTTACCTTCAAATAATCCGTCTTTGAATAATTTTTTACTTTTTGCATTCAAACTTTTTTCATACACCCGGTCAAACCTGGTATCGCCAACCGCTTTAATTTTATTCTCCTTGATGTCAAAATCTTTAAAGTTCCTTAAATCGGAAGAAGATACAGTAAGTATTTGTGTAAAATTTCCAAACAAAGCTTTATGAAAACTTTTAGCAAACATCCATTTACGTTTTGATTTTGCACGCATTGTAGCGTCAACCAAAAATGTAGGGACTTTTTTATTTTTTAGTTTCCAAATTATATTCGGCCAAATATCATATCGCATAAAAATAGCGATTGACGGTTTTATTAGGTTTACGAATCTACTTGCATTTAGAGTGGTATCTAAAGGAAGGTAGGAAATTATATCAGCGTATTGATAATTAAGTGAATTTTGATAGCCTGATGGAGAAAAGAAAGTTACAATTAAATTTATATCATTTTCAGATTTGATTTTCTGAATGATCGGTTTTGCCTGCTCAAACTCACCCATTGATGAGGAATGGAACCAGATCATTTTTTTCTTTCGGTCGAGTCCGGTTAAATCTAAAATTAGATTTTCAAATAATCGCTTTCTTTCCTTAAGTCCGGTTTTAATTTTTGAATTGAATAATGATGCGACCCTAAAAAATAGAATAAGTGACGGGATTACAATTACGTTATAAAATAGCGACCAGATCTTAAACATTTCTACTCAACATTTTTGTTAAACTCTCAAATACTAAGTGAGGATAAATTTCTTTCATACACTTAAAGTGGCGTTTCGGACAGCTGCTTCTGCCAATGTGCGAACAAGGTCTGCAATTTAACGATTTATTTTCTAAGATTAAATTTGGATTGTTATACGGTGCAAAACCAAAATCTGTAACTGTTGAACCGAATATGGCAACTACAGGAACTCCGACTGCAGTGGCAGTGTGCATGAGTCCCGAATCATTGCAAATTATTGCTTCACAAAATTTCATGTCATTCGCCGTTTGGAGCAGATCATTATTGTTACTTAAATTTATGCTTCCCGTGAGGTTGGAATGTAATCGATCGTTCACTTCTAAATCATCACTGCCGCCGAAAAGGACTACCTGCCTGCCGCTCTCCAAGATCGCTTTGCCTAGTTCAATAAAATATTCTTCGGGATATTTTTTAGTAAAATGACGGGAACCGGGACACAGACCAATATATTTTTTATTGCTATCTAAATTATTTTTCAAGCCTTCCGGCAAAAATAGATCAAGACCTTTTTCGTCAAGCTGCAATTCGGGTAATGCATTTGCATATTTTTCGGGAACACTTAACAATTTAGAATTACTTTTAAAATTAAATTTCACTAATAAAAATTTAAGCAGATTTTTCTTTTTATATTTTACTGCCTTAACACCAATCCTTTTTACAATTCCCCGGCTTCTTCCATTATTTTGTAAATTAATAATTAGCTCATAATTGCTGCTCTTCAAAGCTGCAATTAATTCTTCACTACCATAATCTCTTTTAAGTAAAATTGTTTTATTCAGATACAAATTATATTTAAGTGTATCTTCGTACTCTTCTCGAAGAAGAAAATCAATTTTTGCTTCAGGAAATTTATTTTTAAGTGCCCGGATAATAGGCGTTGTGAGTAAAATGTCGCCGAGAGAACTTAATCTGATTATTAAAAGTCTGTTAATAGTATTCAATGTGATTTATAATAGTCAATAATTTTGAGTAGAAATTTATACAATAAATTAACCTGTTACAATTGGTTGTTATTGTAGAATTAAAGAAAGTTATTTATTTTGAATTCAATAATTGAAAGCTAAATGAGGTATAAATAATGACAACACTTCCGCCGTCCAATGTAAGGGAATTCCCGGAAGATTCTCTTGAAAAAAAAGTTTACAAAATTGCCGATAGTTTTGAGCAATATATTCCTATAACAAATGACAGAAATAGATTGGGATACAATCTTTACAAATTTATGACCGGTGAAGGAGATGCCCCGGAAATTATTGTAAGAAATGCAAAACTTAATATTAAAAACATTTCATTTGAAGAGTTGGCAAAAAAGATTACACAAGAATTAGAAAAGATTAAGTAAGTAAAAAAGCCCGCTGCAATAATTCGCAGTGGGCTATTAATATATTGATTTACAGAGAAATAAAAATTATTTCTTTTCAGCTTGCTCAGCTAATTCCTGTTCCTTTAAAAATTTCTCTACTTCTAAAACATCTCCTTCACTTCCAATATATAGAGGTGTGCGTTCGTGAAGGGATTCAGGTTTAATTTCCAGTATCCGTTGTTTACCATCGGAAGCTCTTCCACCTGCAGCTTCAACAATAAATGCCATCGGACTGCATTCGTACATAAGTCTTAATTTTCCTTTTGGGTTTCTTTTATCAGCAGGATAAATAAATATACCGCCGTAAAGCATGTTCCTGTGGATATCAGCAACCATTGACCCGATATATCTTGCAGTGTATGGATTGCCCGTTCTATCATCAGCATCTTGAAGATACTTGATATATCTTTTTAATCCGGTATGCCAGTATTTGTAATTACCTTCATTGAGACTATAAATTGTACCGCGCTGTGGAACTTTAATATCATCATGTGAAAGTAAAAATTCTCCAACCGAAGGATCGAGAGTAAATCCGTAAACACCGTTACCCGCGGTATAAACTAATATTGTGCTTGAACCATAAACTACATATCCTGCAGCTACCTGTTTATAACCTTCCTGCAAACAATCTTCCAAAGTACCCGGCATGCCATCCGGAGAAATTCGCCTAAAAATTGAAAAGATCGTTCCGATACTTACATTTGCATCAATATTTGAAGAACCATCAAGCGGATCAAATAGAAAAACATACTTACCGATCCTATGTTTTTTAGGAATATGAATTATATCTTCTTCTTCCTCCGAAGCCATTACCGCGAAGTGACCGCCGTGGTCCATTGCGCGGATCAGTATGTCGTGAGCATACATGTCCAATTTTTTAACCTGTTCCCCGTGAACATTTTCTGTCCCTTCGAAACCAAGTATATCAACTAAACCAGCTTTGTTAACTTCAAGGGAAATAATTTTTGCTGCTAATGCAAAGTCAGCTAATAATGCTGAAAGTTCTCCGGTTGCGCCGGGATGTCTTTTTTCACCTTCAACTATGTGTCGGGATAATGTCATAAAACGACTGGGCTTCATCTTGAAGTTCCTCCAAATTTATGCAGTTTTAATAATTTCTTGATCTTTGTATTGTAATTGATAAAGCTTGTAGTAAATGCCTCGTTTGGAAAGTAATTCTTGATGTGTTCCGATCTCTCTAATTTCACCTTTATGCATCACTATTATTTTATCGGCATTTTGAATTGTTGACAACCTGTGCGCTATTACTATTGATGTTCTGCCAACTAAAAGTTTTTCAATAGCATTTTGAATGATCTGTTCAGTTTCCGTATCAACGCTCGAAGTTGCTTCATCCAAGATAAGGATTTGCGGATTATATGCAAGTGCTCTTGCGAACGAAATTAATTGTTTTTGACCTACGCTTAAAGTCGATCCTTTTTCCTTAACTTCCTCTAAATATTTGTTCGGCAGTTTTTCAATAAACTTGCTAGCACCAACTGTTTCGGCAGCTTCTTTTACTTTTTCAAAAGAAATGTCTTCGGAGTATAGATCAATGTTAGATTTTATTGTTCCCGAAAATAGTTGGATATCCTGCAGAACAATTGAAATATGTTTTCGTAATTCTGATTTATCAACGGTGCTTATATCTTTGCCATCAACAAGTATCGATCCTTTTTGAATATCGTAAAATCTTGTTAGAATGTTGATTATACTTGTTTTGCCTGCACCAGTCGCGCCTACCAATGCTACACTTTCACCGGGATTAATTTCAAATGAAAGATTTTTTAAAACATATTCATCGGGATTATACGCAAAGCAAACATCCTTAAACTCAATTTTTCCTTCAACTTTTTTAATATTATTTGGAGTTTCAGGATTTTTAATAAACGTTTTATCGTCAAGCAGAGTAAAAATTCTTTCCGATGAAGCCATTGCTGTCTGCATGATGTTGTACTTTTCGGATAAGTCCCTTATTGGTCTAAAAAACATTTCAGTATATTGAACAAATGCGAAAAGCACGCCCACAGTCATTGTGCCTTCTATAACTGAACCTCCGCCATACCAAATAATTAATGCTATTGCTATCGAGCTTAAAAATTCCACTGAAGGGAAAAATACTGCATAATAAAATACCGCAGATGTATTAGCATCTTTGTGCTGTTCATTAATTTTGCTAAAATTTTTAATTTCATCATTTTCTTTGGCGAAAAGCTGAACGACGCTCATTCCCGTTAAATGCTCCTGCATATAGGAATTTAAGTTAGCTAAATATTTTCTAACGTCTCTATACGACTCTCGAACTTTTCTTCTAAATAAAAATGTAGCATAAAATAAAACAGGCAGTACGGATAATGTGACGAGAGATAAATCCCAAGACATTAAAAACATGAAAATGAAAATCCAGATGATTATAAAAATATCGCTGAACACCATTACAATTCCGGATGAAAACATTTCATTCAATGATTCAACATCATTAGTAACGCGTGTAACAATTCGTCCGATCGGTGTTTTATCAAAATACTTTAATGCTAATCTTTGAACATGTGAAAATATTTTTATTCGTAAATCATAAATAATTTTTTGACCCATCAGCTGAGTAAAATAGGTAAGCACATATTGTATTATAGCCTGCAATATAAGCGAGGCTACTAAAAATATTGAGATGAACAACAGACCATCATAATCACTGTTGGCTATGTAATCGTCAATTGCAATTTTTGTTAAGTATGGCCGCACCGGTCCGAGCGCAGCAACAATAACATTTAATAGGATGGCAAAGATAACGTACTTTTTATATGGCTTTACGTAACCCATCAAACGCATCATTAACTTGCTGTCGTATGCCTTACCTAATATTTCATCTTCTTTTGACATATATAAAATTTATTTCTACTAGCTAAGTTCTTTTAATTCTTCTTCAAGTAATTGTTTGTAATGCAGGTCGGCATAAATTCCACCTTTGGCAATCAGTTCCTCATTCGTTCCTTGTTCAGCAATTATACCGTCGTCCAAAACAATAATGTTATCAGCATCTTTCACTGTCGAAATTCTATGGCTGATAATAATGCTTGTTCTTCCTCGCATGTACTCTTTTAAGCTGATTAAAATATCTTCCTCAGTATGGGTATCAACTGCAGAGAATGAATCATCAAGAATTAATATTTTGGGATCAATTGCTAATGCCCTTGCCAAACACGTTCTCTGTTTCTGTCCACCCGAAAGAGTAATTCCCCTCTCGCCCAGCATTGTTGCATATCCCTTGGAAAACTGTTCTACATCTTTTTCCAATTGAGAAATGCCGGCGACTTTTTCAAGTATTTCTTGAGTCTTATTTTCAGTTCCGAAGAGAATATTGTTTTTTAGTGTGTCGGAAAATAAAAATGTTTCCTGCGGTACCATTCCAATATTCCTACGCAAAACTTTAATGGGAATATCCTTAACGTTATTTCCATCGATTAAAATCTCACCGCCGGTTACATCATAAAGCCGTGTTATTAAATTTACGAATGACGATTTACCAACACCCGTATGACCAATAATAGCGAGGGTTGAGCCCTGCGGTATTTCAAGATTGATATTTGAAAGTACTTCTTCCAGATCATCTTTATATTTAAAGGAAACATTTTTAAAAGTTATATTTCCATTTATTTCATTAATTGAAAATTTTGTATTCCGGTTATCATCAATTTCAATAAACTCATCCCAAATTTTCTTGATCCTTTTCATACTGGCAGAACCTTGCTGAATAAGATTTAACACCCAGCCGATCGCGATAACTGGCCAAATTAAAAGTCCTAGATAAGCAGCAAAAGCAATGAGCTCCCCGATGGTTAATATTTTATTTATAACCATCGTACCGCCTATCCAAATAATAACAATTATTGACGTGCCGGTAATGAGAAATAATATCGGCATAAAGAGTGCTTGAATTTTTACTTTGTGCATATTCAAATCAAGGTATTCACTGCTCATCTTTTTGAATGCAGTAATCTCACTATTCTCACGCACGTATGATTTAATAACCCGCATTCCTGAAAAATTCTCTTGAGCTTTTGTAGTTAGTTCTGAAAATTTCTCCTGAATTCTTGTAAATCGTTTATGAATTTTTGTACTTAACTTATAAACAAAGTAGGATAGAAACGGCAATGGCAGCAATGCGTATATGGTTAGAGGCAAATTCATTGAGGCAATAATTATAATCACCATAATAAATCTTGTTACAGTATCGATTGAATACATAACAGCCGGACCGGCAAAAGCGCGAACAGCTTTAATATCATTTGTTGCGTGCGCCATAATATTTCCAGTGGAGTTATTTGAGAAAAACCGTGCGGACAATCTTTGAATATGAGCCCAGAAGTCATGCCTCAAATCAAATTCAATTTGCCAAGACATAACAATAATTGTTTCCCTAATTAGAAACCGGAAAATCCCACCAACTAACGACGCGCCGACAATCATCAATGCATAATTAACAATTGATGAAAAATCCATTCCGGATTGTAGCGCATCAATGCCATCGCGCAGCAGCAGTGGTACATAAACAGTTGCGGCATTTGAGAAAAGGATAAACAATATTCCCAGCAGCAGCTTTGCTTTGTATCTTAAAAAATATCTATTTAGTGAAGAAAGACTTCCCATCCGATTTTTCAATAGATTTATAGTTAATAATCAAAATTAATAATTTTTACGGTAAAAATTTCTTGAAAATATTTATTACCCTATCACCTCAAAACCAGTGTACTTTTGAAGCACTTTAGGAACAATAATTTTTCCTTCCGGTGTTTGATAGTTTTCCATAATTGAAACCATGAGGCGGCTTGTCGCTAAACCCGATCCGTTAAGAGTGTGAACAAACTCGTTCTTTTTTGTCTCTTCGCGCTTGAACCGAATATTGGCCCGACGACCTTGAAAATCTTCAAAATTACTGCACGATGAAGCCTCGAGCCATTTATTTTCTGCTGGAGACCATGTTTCAATATCATAACATTTTGCCGCTGCAAAACTTAAATCACCGCTGCAAAGCTGCAAAATTCTATAAGGAATTTTTAATGCTTGAAGTACATCCTCAACATCGGTTACTAAGTTTTCAAGTTCATCATAAGAAGTTTCAGCCTTTACCAGCTTAACCATTTCAACTTTATTAAACTGATGAACTCTTAAAAATCCTTTTGAATCTTTTCCGTACGAACCTGCTTCTCTTCTAAAGCAAGCAGTGTAACCAACATAATTTATCGGTAATTCTTTTTCCGGGATGATTTCATTTTGATGAAGATTTGTTATTGGTACTTCCGCAGTTGGAATTGCGAACAGCTCATCCTTCTCCATATAGTACATGTCATCTTCCAGTTTAGGAATCTGACCGGTACCCTTCATTGCCTCACGATTAACAAACAACGGCGGGATCACTTCTTTGTATCCGTGATCCGCCAAATGTAAATCAAGCATGTAATTAATCAATGCTCTCTCTAAAGTAGCGCCCTTTCCTAAATATACAGGAAAGCCTGAACCGCTTATCTTTGCGCCACGTTCAAAATCCAGTATTCCCCATTTTTTACCTAGTTCTAAATGATCTAAAACCGGCTCATCATTTTCAAATAAGAATCCTTCGGGCAGCCATTGTTTTACTTCAATATTATTTGCTGCCGATTTACCAATTGGAGTTGAATTATGCGGCAGGTTTGGAACCCACAGCATCATTTCATTTAATTTCTCTTCAACTTCACGAATCTGATTATCAAGTTCTTTAATTTCATCAGAAACATTTTTCATTTCCGCCATAACATCATCGGCATTTTCGCCTGCTTTTTTCAACTTACCAATTTCTTGTGAGACCTTATTTCTCTGTGCCTTTAATTCCTCGGCTTTCTGCAGTAAGTCTCTTCTATCTTTATCTAAAGCTAATATTTCATCTACAGTATCTTTTTCATTTTTATTCTTTATACCTTCTTTAACAATTTCAGGGTTTTCTCTAATGTACTTAATGTCTAACATTTTTCACCTTTTAATTACCGTACAACGATGTTATAAATTTTATTTTTAATGTGAATCTCTTTAACTATTGATTTACCATCTGTGTGTGATTTTACTTTGTCATCAGCAAAAGCCGCCTCCTTAACAACCGAGTCATAACTATCGATTGGTAAATTTAATTTTGCCCGCACTTTACCATTTACCTGTACAGCAATCGTTACTTCATCAACGCTTAATGCTGCTTCATCTGCAGTAAACCAAACCGGGGATTTGAATATTGATTTTTCATTCCCTAAAATTAACCAGCACTCTTCACCAAAATGAGGTGCTACTGGTGCAATCATCGAAGCAAATCTTTCGAGTGAATACGTTTTCAAATCATCTCTGCAATCCGAAATATTTTTAGTAAACTCATTCAGTAATTCCATTAACACGGCTACTGCTGTGTTAAATCTAAAATTATCTACTTCGTGCGAATACTTATCAACAGATTGATTCACTTTTCTATAAACACCTTTTTCTATCTCACTTAAATCATCAAGCAAATATTTTTCTTTAGCCGGAAATTTTTTAGTGGTGTTTTCATAAGATTTAAATAACTGGTAAGCACGCTGTACAAATCTTTCAGTTCCAACAATTCCGGTATCGCTCCAGTCACCGCCAAGTTCGTAAGGACCCATAAACATTAAATACATTCTAAAAACATCCGAGCCTGTGTTCTCAATAAATTTATCAGGGTTAACCACGTTGCCTTTCGATTTGGACATTTTAGCACCGTTGTTTGTAATCGTTCCTTGATGAATCAGTTTCTGAAATGGTTCATCGGTATTCACTAATCCTAAATCGCGGATAAACTTATGTATAAAACGGGCATACAATAAATGCATTGTTGAGTGTTCCGCCCCGCCAACGTACTGATCAACAGGCGACCAATTGTTTGCAAGTTTGGTATCAAACATTCCTTCAGAAAATTTTGGATTCAAATATCTAAGGTAATACCAGCTTGAATCAACGAACGTATCCATCGTATCAACATCTCGCTTTGCAGGTCCGCCGCAAGCAGGGCATGTTGTGTTTACAAATTCTTCATTTGTTGATAATGGCGAAGCGCCATCATGTTTAAAGTTCACTTCGTAAGGAAGTTCAACCGGCAAGTGATCTTCCGGCACAGGAACTTCCCCGCATTTTTGGCAATACAGAATTGGTATAGGCGTTCCCCAATATCTCTGACGTGAGATCAGCCAATCGCGCAACCTGTAATTAATTTTACTTTCGCCAAGATTTTTATCAACAAGCCAATCTGTAATTTTCTTTTTAGCATCGGCAATATTTAATCCATCCAAAAAATCACTATTGGTCGCTTTGCCTTCGCCGGTATAAGCCTTGCCTTCAAAATCCGCGGGCGGTTCAACTGTTCTAACAATAGGAAGTTCAAATTTTTCTGCAAACTCCCAATCTCTTTCATCCTGCCCCGGAACTGCCATAATTGCACCGGTACCGTATGTAGTTAAAACATAATCGGCAATCCATATTGGTATTTTTTTATTTGTAGCAGGATTAACAGCAAAAGCACCGGTGAACACTCCGGTCTTCTCTTTTACCGTTGAGGTTCTCTCGATCTCCGACATTGATTTGATCGCATCACGATAATCTTCAATCTGCTTTTTATGTTCTTCAGTTGAGATTTTATCAACAAGATCATGTTCGGGTGCAAGTACCATATAGGTTGCGCCGAAAATGGTGTCGGGTCGGGTTGTAAATACTGTAATGCTTTCATCTAATCCGTCAATATCAAATTTTACTTCCGCCCCGTAACTTTTGCCAATCCAGTTGGTTTGCATTAGTTTAGTCTTTTCGGGCCAATCAATTTCTTGTAGTCCATCCAATAGTTCATCAGCATAATTAGTTATTTTGAAAAACCATTGGGTTAAATTTTTATGCTCAACAGGTGTTCCGCATCTTTCGCATGTTCCATCTGCCTGTACCTGCTCATTCGCTAAAACAGTATTGCAAGATGGGCACCAGTTTACAGGCGCTTTTTTTCGATAGGCTAAACCTTTTTTATAAAGTTGAAGGAAAAGCCACTGATTCCATTTATAATATTCAGGCACGCATGTTTGAAGCTCTGCATTCCAATCATACATGCATCCCATTTTTTTTAATTGCTCTCTTATATCAGCAATATTTGTCTCAGTACTGTCTTTAGGATGTATCCCCGTTTTAATGGCATAATTTTCAGCAGGTAATCCAAAAGCGTCATAGCCCATTGGCTCAAATACGTTATAGCCCTGCAATTTTTTAAATCTTGCCCATGAATCTGTTGGACCGTAATTATACCAATGACCGCAATGCAGTTTTGAACCGGATGGATATATAAACATTACTAGGCAGAATAAATTCTTTTCGGTATCGCTTAAATCGGTATCGTGAACGTGATTTTCTTCCCAATATTTTTGCCATTTGGCTTCAACTTCTTTGTGAGGATATTTCATAATAGTTTTCAACTAATGTTTATTTAAAATGACCTTAAAAATATTAAATTAAAGAAGGTTAAGCAAGGAGCGATAAAACGTAAAGGCAGGCAATTATAAGATTTTTACAATAATAAAATTATATATGACTAAAATTTTTTGCTTCATCAATTCAATAGTTATACAATTGTAATTCGGTTGATATTAGTTTTTAATTGCTCTTTCAAAATAACAGTTTAATTCAAACTGTAAATCAATAATTTGCTATCTTTGAATTTTCAAAATTGTAAAATTTATTGAGACAAATATGAAATTATTTCCATCCGATTGCTTTACTTACCGCAATAACGAATTATTTTGTGAGGACGTTCCCGTAGAATTAATTGCCAAGGAATTTGGCACTCCTACATATATCTACAGTAAAAAGTTTTTTACTGAAAAGTACAAAGAATTTACCGAAGCATTTTCTGAAATTAACCATCGAGTATTTTTCGCATCCAAATCAAATTTTAATTTGAACGTGATAAAAATATTTGCTGATCTAGGAGCCGGAATTGATGTGAATTCTGCAGGTGAACTTTTCCGCGCAAAGAAAGCAGGTGTAGCACCAAAAGATATGCTGTTTTCTGGAGTAGGCAAAACAGCGGATGAAATTAGGGAAGCAATTAAAAATGGAGTATTGATCTTAAAAGCTGAATCACTCGGGGAAGCTTATTTAATAAATAAACTTGCAGGTGAGCTTGGTAAAAAAGCACCGATTGCATTCCGGGTAAATCCTGATGTAAACCCTGAAACACATCCATATATTTCCACGGGATTAGCAGAAAATAAATTCGGAATTTCGTCAGGTGATACAATTTCAATTTTCAAGGAAGCCCATGCTCTCCCCCATTTGGACGTTTGCGGAATTGACATGCACATTGGTTCTCAAATAATAAGTTTATCACCTTATGTTGAAGCGGTCCAAAAGATGGCTGACTTGTTTTTAAAACTTAAGAGTGACGGACTCAATCTAACCCATTTCGATATCGGCGGCGGAATGGGAATAAATTATAATGACGAAACTCCCTTTACTCCAAAACAATTGGCAGAAAAACTGATCCCCATATTCAAAAAACTGGATTGCGAGATTTTATTTGAGCCGGGACGCTCACTTACAGCAAATGGTGGAATATTATTAACTGAAGTGCTTTACACAAAAAATAACAATCAAAAAAACTTTATTGTTGTTGATGCCGCAATGACAGACTTGCTTCGCCCAAGTATATATAAAGCGTATCATCATATTCAGCCGGCAAAAATTTTCGATCGTGAAGATATTACAGCGGATATAGTGGGTCCGGTTTGCGAAAGCGGTGATTTCCTTGCCAAGAGTAGAAATGTTGCTAAATCTGAACCGAATGAACTTATGGCGGTAATGTCTGCCGGGGCTTATGGAATGGCGATGTCGTCCAATTATAATGCGCGAAGACGACCTCCGGAAATTATTGTTGACGGTGATAAATATTTTTCAACTCGCAGCAGGGAAAATTTTGAGCACCTGCTATTTGATGAATCTATTGTTGATGATCTTCACAAGTAGAAATCTTTAATCCAAACATATTAGGATTATTCGATTACAAATTTTTACGGTTAAATAGCTGCACTGTTTAATGGTTAGAAGAAGTAAATATTTCAGTTTTATGAACTTCAAATATAAACTTACAACGGGCACTTCATCTTCTTAATTCTTCGATTTTCAGTTACGCCATTTCGTCTAAACATCTTTACTTTTCAACATCTCTGCTTTAATAATGTTCTCATAATTCGTAAATTGAATAACGAAATTGAAATAATTATATCAATCCCGAGGAATAAATGAACAAGCTGATCCTTATCCTACTTTTAAGTTTACTAACGATTTCAAAATTTTATGCGCAGGAAAAACATGAACTGACCGTTGATGATTTGTGGGCTTTGAAAAGATTAAATAGTTTTGATATCTCCCCCGACGGTAAAACGATAGCGTTTGATTTTACACAATACGAAATGGAGAAGAATGCCGGTCAATCCGATATTTGGTTAATCGATTCCGATGGGAAAAATCTTCGACCATTAAAAAATACAGATAAAAGTGAAAGCGAACCCAAGTTTACTTTTGACGGAAAACAAATATCTTACATTTATGATGATCAAATTTGGCTTTGTAATCTCGATGGAACAGGCAATGCGAAATTGACGGAACTACATACAGGGGCATCAGGTGTTGAATGGTCGAAAGATGGAAGGAGGCTGCTTTTTGTTTCTAAAGTTCATCCCGATTGTATGACACAAGAGTGCAATAAGAAAAAAGATGAGGCAATTAAAAACAACCCTGTGAAGGCTAAAATTTTTACCGAGTTAATGTACAAGCATTGGAACAATTGGCGCGGACCAAAAAGATCGCACATGTTTTATATGAATATGAAATCTTTTAAAGTCTATGATCTAAATATTGGAAAGGATTTTGACGTTCCCCCGCTTGCTCTCGGCAGCAGTAATGATTATTCATTTTCGCCCGATGGAAAAGAAGCAGCTTTTGCAACTAATACGTCTGAGTTCATAGCAACAAGCACCAACAATGATATCTTTTTAATTAATCTTAAAGATGCTGTCGGCACAGCAGATGTACCATTTACAAAAATTTCAATTAGTGAAGGCAATGATAATCAGCCGGTATATTCCCCTGATGGAAAGTATATTGCATTCCGCTCAATGGAGCGCGCCGGATTTGAAGCCGATAAACAGCGCCTAACTTTGTATGATAGAAAGTCAGGCGAGTTGACTGATCTTTCAGGTAAATATGATATTTCAATCGGTGAGTTTGTATGGTCGGGCGATTCAAAATTTATCTATTACATTGCCGCTAATGAAATTTATGAGTCGATTTATAAAATTGAAATTGCGAGCGGTGAAAACACATTACTTAAAAAGGAAGTTACCGCAGCCGGATTAGCGATTGATACAAAAAATGATCTGCTCTACTTTCAAAATCAGAAGTCTACTTATCCATATGAAATTTTTAGTTTGAATACAGATGGAACAAATCTAAAACAAGTTACATTTTTGAATAAAGATCTGCTTGCAAATATTGAAATGAATGATGTAGAAACTTTTTGGAGTGAAGGTGCCGAAGGTGCAAAAGTTCAATCAATTTTAGTCAAGCCTCCATTCTTTGAAAACTCAAAAAAGTATCCGTTAATATTTTTAATTCACGGGGGACCGCAAGGACACTGGGAAGATGATTTCCACTTCCGCTGGAACATTCAAATGTTTGCTTCAAAAGGATACGTTGTTGTGGCTCCAAACCCCCGAGGCAGTGTTGGATACGGACAAAAATTTACTGATGAAATTTCAAAAGATTGGGGCGGTAAAGTTTATATTGATTTGATGAACGCTTACGATCATGCTATTGCAAATTTTAATTTTATTGATAGTGAAAACACATTTGCAGCTGGTGCATCTTACGGAGGCTACATGATAAATTGGATTCAGGGGCATAACGAAAAATTCAACGCACTTGTTAGTCACGCCGGTGTTTTTAACATTGAAAGCAAGTACGGGGTAACAGAAGAATTGTGGTTCCCTGAATGGGAGTTTGGCGGAGCGCCCTGGGAAAATAGAGAACTCTATAGAAAATGGTCGCCCCATATGTTTGTTAAAAATTTTAAAACACCAATGTTGGTGATTCATGGAGCATTTGATTTTAGAGTGCCCGAAGGACAGGCATTTGAATTATTTACGGCTCTTCAAAAAATGGGTGTAGAAAGTAAATTGCTTTACTATCCCGATGAAAATCATTTTATTACAAAACCGTTAAATGCCAAATTATGGTGGAACACGATTTTTGAATGGTATGAAAAATATAAAATAGAACAGCAGCCCGAGAATTTATAAATAGACAATCTGAAATATTTTATGCCGGTAAAATTTGTCATTTCGATACCAATGTTTTTGATCGGCAGAGAAATCTCATTCCATGAGCTAATAACGAGATTCTTACGTCGTTCCTAAAAAAAAGGAACTCCTCAGAATGACAAATATTTTGTATAATAAACCAACAAATAATTAACCAAGAGGTAAAAATGGACTATAACGATGACTATAATGACATTGATATTCTTGACCGGACACCGGAATACAACTCCCGAGAAGAATATGAAAAAGACGCGGAATATGTTGATGAAAACCTTTGGGTTAAACTTGAACGTGTCGGTAAAAAAATCTCTTTTGCTAAAGATGCAATGGCGCTTTATCGTTACATGGTTGATACTGATATTTCATGGTATAGAAAATCAATAGTTGTCTTTGCACTCATTTATTTTATTTCTCCAATTGATGCAATACCCGATATTGCTCCTTTGTTTGGTTACATGGATGACCTCGGGGTAATTACGGCGCTGCTGAAATATTTGGGGAGTGAATTAATTCCATATTATGATAGATAGATTTTTCAACTTGATTAAAACTTGATAATATGAGTTTCGAAAAAAAGAAGAGTGAAATAATTTTTAATGGTAAAGTATTCGATTTACAAGTTGATCAAATTGTATATACCGAAACCGGCAATAACGCAGTAAGGGAAGTGGCATTGCATCCCGGCGGTGCAGTTGTAGTACCTGTTAAAAACAACGGGAAAATTGTAATGATTAAACAATACCGTTATCCATTAAATAAATTTTTAATTGAATTACCGGCGGGCAAAATAGAAAAAGATGAAAATCATTTACACTGCGCCGAGCGTGAACTTACCGAAGAGACCGGCTACATTTCCACTAATATTACTAAGCTCGGAAGTATTTTTACAACACCAGGATTCTGTACGGAAGAACTGCATTTATTTTTAGCGAGGGACTTACTTGCGGGGGATCATAATCGTGAAGAGGGTGAGCAGGGAATGGAAATTTGTGAATATACACTTGCTGAAATTATTTCAATGATCCAGAATGGTGAGATAGTTGACTCAAAAACAATCTGCGGAATTTTTCACTATAAACTAATTGTTGGTTAAAGCCTCTTCCAAATCAATTTTGGAAATCTCATTAATTTCTCTGCCTAAAAACCTTTGGGCAACTTCAATAAATTTTGTAGGTACATCGCTAACAAAAAATTTGTCTGAACTCTTTTTACCGGAATCATTTTGATAATTGTTTTCTGTTAAATATTTTTTTACCTGTCTTGCTGCTGCAGTCCCTGAATCTATTAAAGCAACATCATGCCCAATAACATCTTGAATTGCCTTAATTAAAATTGGATAATGAGTACACCCCAATATTAGTGTGTCAATTTTGTGTTCCTTTAATTCCCCAAAATATTCTTCAGCCACAGCGTAGGTTGCTTTATGATCCGTCCATCCTTCTTCAGCAAGCGGAACAAACAACGGGCACGCTTTTTCAAATACCTTTGCTGATGCGTCTAGTTTTTTAATTTCATTTGAATAAGCTTTATTATTTATTGTTGCGTATGTACCGATCACACCAATTTTGCCCGACTTACTTTTTTCCAACGCCATTTGTGCACCCGGCTCTATCATACCAATTATTGGAATATCAAATTTTTCCTTAAGAGCATTTAGCGCAACTGAGGAAGCTGTATTGCATGCAACTATCAGAAGCTTAATGTTTTGATTAACAAGAAATTGTGCGTCCTGAATTGAATATTCTATCACAGTCGAATTCGATTTAGCTCCGTAAGGTACTCGCGCGGTATCACCAAAATAAATATTGTTTTCATTCGGCAAGTATTTGTCAATTTTTTTTACAACAGTAAGTCCGCCAATTCCTGAATCAAATATTCCTATTGGATTTGTTTTATCGTTACTCAATTTCGTTCATCTCCTTAAAGCATTTCTTCTATTACTGATGTAAGCTCAACTCTAATTAGTTCATAATCATCGGGCGATACTTTTTTACCGTCGCGATAAAGTGTATAAAACGCATCAACAACATCATCAGCCTTTGTTGATATTTTTGCCAGGTGAATTACCAAACCGAGGTCATTCATTTTTTTTGTCACTTGATAAAGCAGTCCAAGTCTATCGGGAGAAAACACATCAATGATCGTATATCGTTCATGTTTTTCAAATTCAATTTTCACTTTACCTTTACGCTTAAACAATCTGCTTTCTAAACGCCACCACTTAGATTTAGCTTTGTTAAATTCTTTTATGATCTGAAGTTCTTCATCAACAGTATCCATTAAACTTAATTTGATTTTTTCATACCGCTCAGTTTCAATGGGTTTATGCGTTCTAAAATCCGTCACTGAAAAACTATCAATTACAATTCCATCATCTCTCGTAAAAATTTGAGCGGAATGAATATTAAGATCGTTGATTGATAAAGCACCGCATAGCCGGGAAAGTAGCGAAGGTGCATCCCTTGAAATTATTGTTACATTTGTGAATCCTGTATCCTCTCTAAAAAATACAGCAATCTTTGAACCTTTTTCAATTTCCTCAATATGAAGATTGATCTCATCTTCAGAGTAGTGCTGTGCATAACCAAAATCATCTATAGATTCAATATGCTTTTGAAAATTTCCATTTACAGAGGCACCTTGCACAATTACTTCAGCGGTTGTTGCGTGTAGTAGTTCCTCGCCCGATATTCTATCTTCCAGCATATACTTTGTTTTCCTAAAAAGCTCAGCCAGCAGATCACTTTTCCAGTGTGTCCACACTGCGGGACTCACAGCAGACAAGTCCGCGTAAGTCAATATGTAAAGCATTTCCAACTGTTTGACTGAACTAAAAAGTGAGGCAAATGTGTTAAGAGTTGCTGGATCATTTAAGTTTCTTCTGAAAGCAACTTGTTCCATTGTTAGATGATGTCTTACAAGAAATTTAACTAATGCAATTTCATCCGGATCATAATTTAAGCGCTCCATTACGGAGTTTGCGATTTCGGCTCCGATAATTTCATGCCCAGAAACATTAATTGGTTTTGCAATATCATGGAAAATAACAGCGAGATAAAGAATATCTTTATTCTTAAGATGTGCAAATATTTTAGATGCTTTCGAATTTTCTTCACGAAGTTTTTCAATGTTGTTCAATGCAATCAATGTATGTTCATCAGAAGTGTAACAGTGATAAACGCCCGGCTGAAAGAATCCGATCATTTCCTTAAACTCAGGCATGAATGCACCCAGCACTCCCATCTCATTCATTGTGCTTAATGTTTTACCAACATTTTTCGGAAGACGTAAAATTTCTCTAAAAAATACTGATGAAACTTTTTCAATATTTTCTTCTTCCTCTTCCTCATAGTCTTGAATACTTTCGAGAATTTTCCAGCGCAAATTTTGATCGAACCGAGCATCATTTAAGCCGCGGTAATAGAATGCTCTAAAAATTTCCGAAAGAGAAAGGTTCCCTTTATCCTTTACCTTAATAACATTTCCTTTAATGCTAAAATCATCATCTAATTCAATTGTGAGGAAGTCAGAGATCGGTTCGGTGATCTCCTCCTTATATTTTTTTACCATCGTTTTTGAAAACCGATATATATTGTTTGCAGATTCAAAATATTTTTTCATGAAATTTTGCCAGCTATCTTTTTCAAAACCAAAATAACCTGCAATTTTTTCCTGGGACCGGAATTCGAGTCTGTCGTTTTTTGTATCGGTAAAAAGGTGTAGATGATTGCGCACACTTAAAAGAAATCCGTAGCTCTCAATTATATCATTACGAACATATCTGTTAATTATATCATTTCGCTGAAGTGTGCGTAAAAAACTCCGTGATTGTGTAATTTCCCGGCTTTCAGTTAGGAGCACACTATTTTTTAATGAATACATCCATTCAATTACATGAAGATCCCTCAAGCCGCCGCAAGTATATTTTACGTTTGGCTCCAGCATCTTGGGAGAACTGCCGTACCTGGCGTGCCTTTGAGCAATGTCTTCAATAAATTCATTAATAAGATTTTTCCGGCTCTCCTCATCAATAGATTCGAAGAGAAGTCTGTTCCATTCCTTATAAACTTTTTCATCGCCCAAAATAAATCGCGTTTCAAAAAATTGCGTAAAGGAATGAAGGTCTTCTTTTAAGAATTTTTTAATGTCGGAATAAGTTCTAATTGTGTGGGAGACTTCAATTCCCGCATCCCACAAATTTGTAATGCACTGCTGAACATTTTTTTCTTTCCCTTCTAATTCAGGAAAGATAAACATGATGTCGATATCTGAGTGAGGAGATAATTCCCTTCTGCTGAAAGAGCCTCCGGAAGCCAATGAACATCCTAATGAATCAACAGCGGCAATTTTAAATATGTATTCCTCAACCAGCATGCTGTAGCGAACACAAAACTTATATGAGTCTTTAATTAATTTTGTGTCCTCAAAAAGTTTTGCTCTTTGATTCAGGAATACAGTTTTTATTTCTTTTAAGTCTGTCATATAAAAAAGGGGTTCATTTTGAACCCCGAATATAAAATAATTTTAAATAAGAATTAAAGTTTTTCAAATTTGCATTGGAAGAAACGCAAATATTTTGGTTCGTAAACCATCTTCAATCCTTTTATTTTTTTTCTTCTTGCATAAACTGAAGCTATTGATTCAACCATAACATCAATATGAGCTTGTGTATAAACTCTTCTTGGGAAGGTTAATCTAACCAATTCCAATTTTGGATATCTGTGGTCTCCGGTTTCCGGATCACGACCTGCGGAAACAACTCCTCTTTCCATACTTCTTACACCGGAATCGATGTAAATTTCTGAAGCTAGAGTTTGTGCCGGAAATTGATCCTGCGGAAGGTGTGATAAGAATTTTTTTGCGTCTAAGAAAATTGCATGCCCGCCAATTGGTTGTACGATCGGCACGCCATATTTTTCAATCTGATGTCCGCAATATTCAACCTGACCAACACGTAAGTGAATGTTGTCATACTGAACCATTTCTTCCATTCCTCTGGCCATTGCTTCCATATCTCTTCCTGCTAAGCCGCCGTATGTGTGAAGTCCTTCATAAACAACAACCATGTTTCTTGCTTCTTCATAAACTCTTTTATCTTTTGTAGCAATAATGCCGCCTATATTTACGAGCAGGTCTTTTTTAGCGCTCACCCATATTCCATCAAAATAGCCGCACATTTCCTTTAATATTTGTTCGATAGATTTTGTTTTATATCCCTTTTCCTTCTCTTTGATGAAGTAAGCATTTTCGCAAGCACGGGTTGCATCGAACCAAAGTTTTATTTTGTGCTTTTTACAGAATGCGTAAACATCTTTTAGGTTTTTCATTGAGAAGGGCTGACCGCCAGCCATATTAACCGGACCTGCCATTGATACATAAGGAATTTTTTTCGCGCCTACTTCTTTAACAAGCTTATCCATTTTCTTTAGATCAATATTGCCTTTCCATGCATAAGAACTTGCAGGGTCATGAGCTTGATCTACAATAACATCAACAAAAGTAGCGCCCGCTAATTCTTGATGAAGCCTTGTTGTTGTGAAGTACATGTTGCCGGGAATATAATCACCGGGTGTGATCATAATTTTGGAAACCATATGTTCCGCTGCACGTCCCTGGTGGGTTGGAACGAAGTAGGGCATTCCATAATATTTTTTAACATTGTCCCACAAAGAATAAAAGTTTTTACTTCCGGCGTATGCTTCGTCGCCTAACATCATTCCTGCCCATTGGTAATCACTCATTGCATTTGTACCGCTATCGGTTAGCAGGTCAATGTAAACATCTTCGGATTTAAGCAGGAAGGTATTATAACCTGCTTCTTTGGCTGCTTTTTCTCTTTCAGCCTTTGTTGTCATTTTAATCGGCTCAACCACTTTTATTTTGAAAGGTTCAGCCCAGCTTTTTTTTACTTGCTTTTTAGCCATTGTAACTCCAAATATTTTTATTAGTAATTTTTATTTTCATTTAAAATAATTCTGCGTAAAGTTTAAGGAGTTACAACATTGCCATATACTTGTAGAGAAGGATTTTTCTATTCATAAAAAGAAATAAAAACGGGTTTTGACTGAAGAAAAATAAATTACCGTTGTTTCTATTTAATTTTACGAACATGTTATTTCTAAATATGTTTCTAATAAACATTTTCATTTCATGCAATTATATTTTAATCTTCATCGCTTTCATATTCAACTTCAACCACTGAAGCAATACCGCCGCGAATATTGAACTCTGCAGTAATTCTCATATACCTTGGTTGGCAAACTTCAACTAAGTCATCCAAAATTTTGTTAGTAACACTTTCGTAAAAAATTCCGTCGTTACGATACGAGTTTAAATAATTTTTATATGATTTTAATTCAACGCAAAGTTTGTCCGGTATATACTCGAGTATAATATTTGCAAAATCTGGCTGCCCGGTTTTTGGACAGACAGATGTAAACTCGGGTGCTTCATGCTCAATAAAATAATCTCTGTCTTGATATTCATTTTCAAAAGTTTCTAATAGTTTTTGTTTATTTTCCAAGGTCTACTCCTTTAAATCTAATCTTTGTTGATCAGATAATTTGGTTTTAATTTATAAGTTATCGGGTCTTCCATACCTAAAGTTTGAAATCCCCTTAACCGCAATGCACAGCTATCACAAACACCGCAAGCTTCATCATTATTTTTATAACATGACCAAGTTAAATGAATGGGGGCTTTTAATTCCATCCCTTTTTTAATTATCTCGGCTTTGTTAAGATGAATGATCGGCGTTTCAATAATGATATGAGTGTCGGGCTTAGTTCCTTCTTCAATTACTTTTTCAAATGCCTTAAAAAAATCGGGTCTGCAATCCGGGTAACCGGATGAATCCTCGTGAACCGCCCCCATAAAAATTGCGCTCGCACCAATTACTTCAGCCCAGCTTACACATGATGTTATAATACTTGCATTCCTAAAAGGGACGTAAGAACTTGGCACTTCGGTGCTGTTTAAATCGGCATCGGTAACTTCAATGTTTTTATCAGTTAATGATGACCCGCCGATTTTTGTTAGATGAGAGTAATCAATTACTAATTTTTTTTCAGCTTCATAATAGTCGGCAATTTCGTGAAAAGCTTTTAGTTCCCGTTCTTCGGTCAACTGACCGTAATTAATGTGCGCTAAAGCTAACTTATAATTTTCATTTGCAATTGCCGCAGTTACACAACTGTCCAATCCACCGCTTACTGCAACTACCGCTAACTTTTTTTCATGCATTCAAAATTCTCAAAAAATATGTTTATTAAGATAGCAAAATCTCTTAACAAGATAAAACTGCTGGCATCACAAGGGACGGGTTGTCTTAATTTTTAATGGCTTATAAACGAACAATGCTCCTGCAATAATTAAACTTACAATTGCGGATAGCAAAAAAGGCACTTGCGAACCAAATTGATCCCATAAAAATCCCGCCAAAATTGAACCTGCCATAATGCCGAAACTTGTTAATGTATTTAATAATCCAATTGCAGATCCGCGGTATTTGTCCTCGATCAAATCGGAAACCCACGCTTTAGTAATGCCGTCGGTAGCGGCGGAAAATAATCCGTAGAAAGCAAATAGTACCCAAACCAAGTATAAATTTTGATTGAACGCAAAACCGAAATACACGATTGAAAATACTATCAAGCCGCCAACAAAAATTGCTTTCTTTCCAAGCTTATCTGCGTAAATTCCTAACGGATATGAAAAAACCGCATAGATAAAATTGTAGAATACATAACCAAAAATTGCTAGGGTATCTGAGTTAGTTATTTCTTTGGATTTCAAAATTAAAAAAACATCGCTGCTGTTAACAACCGAAAATATCGTTAGTAAAATTAGCAGCGATTTATATTCCTTGTTAGCCGATTTCCAAAACTTGGTATAAAATTTTGATTTTGATGCCGAACCGGATTCTCTGACATCCTTTACAACAAAAGTAAATGCTATTGCGGCAATTGAAGGAATAATCGCAAATAGATAAACTGATGTGTATTCCCCGGGGAGTAAGACTAAAATACCAACGGCAACAAGCGGCCCCACGACTGCCCCAAAAGTATCAATGCTTCTATGGAATCCGAAAATTGCCCCCGAATTTCCATTTGAATGTGCACCTAACAATGCATCTCTTGGCGATGTCCGAATTCCTTTTCCAATCCTATCCGAAATTCGTGAAGCAATTACTGTTGGAAGAAACGGCAGCAGTCCCGGTAAAGGTTTAGCGATTGAAGATAATCCGTAGCCGATAGTTATGAAAATTGAACGCTTCCCGATCTTATCAGAAAGTGCTCCGAAATATCCTTTAAGCAATCCGGCTGTTACCTCAGCAAAACCTTCAATAATACCAACCGTAGCCATTGATGCACCCAAGGCAGCTGTTAAAAATAGCGGCGTAACAGGGTAGAGCATTTCACTCGCAAAATCTGTGAAAAAACTTACCATGCCCAATACAACTACTTGTCGGGGAACTTTATTTAATTTCATAAATTTAATCTACTGAGTTTTAAATCTTCAATATTCTTTACAAATGTAATTTGAGATTTTTGTTGACTATTTCAAAACAAACTTTATCTTAAACGTAAGATAATTTTAACCACTCTATATTAACTGTCTAAGTAGCTATTCAATCGTAACAATTTACAAGGAGTTTAAATGGAATATTATGAACTACACCCCGAAACACCTCAGTTACGGTACATTAATAAAGCTGTTGAGGTTTTAAGAGACGGCGGTGTAATTATTTATCCGACTGATACTGTTTACGGTATTGGCTGCGATATATTTAATAAAGAAGCACTTGAAAGAGTTTATTGGATTAAGAATGAAGCTACTTCAAAATTATTTAGTTTTATTTGTTCGGACTTAAAAGATATTTCAAAGTATGCAAAAGTTTCGGATTACGCTTACAGAACAATGAAAAAATTATTCCCCGGACCATACACTTTTGTGTTACCTGCAGCAAAGGAAGTACCTAAAAAACTTTGGACAAAACGAAAGACGGTTGGTATAAGAATTCCTAATAATCAAATCGCTCTAACGCTTGCAAAAGAATTGGGACACCCGATAATCAGTACGAGTGTTACAAATAGAAAAGGCGAAGTATTATTTGACCCGATTGAAATAAAAACAATTTTTAATTTGCAAGTCGATCTTATGCTGGCAAGCGGTGCACTTGAAGGACAGCCATCAACGATTGTTGATATAAGTAATTCCGAACCAGTGGTTATTAGAGAAGGCGCCGGTGATGTTAGTTATTTTGAATAGAAATTTTACAAGCTCTTTTTTTATTCGGTAGTTTAATTCGCGAATTCGTGGCAAAAGCTAGTACGTCGCGAATACACGAATAAAAACTTTAAAGTTAGCAATCCCCTATATTTTAATACTTGATTTGTAAACTGAAAGGAATAATTTACCAACCATTCATCAACTAATTATTCCTCCCTATGAATAACAAAAGCAGATGCCTGCGGAGTTGGCGTTAAAATTATTTCGCCAATGTTTACATGCGGCGGACGAGTAGCACAATAAAGAACTGCATCCGCAACATCTTCAGCTAAGAGGGGCTGGAAACCTTTATAAACATTTTTTGCTCTCTCTTTATCGCCGTAAAATCTAATGTTACTAAACTCTGTTTCAACTGCCCCGGGATCAACAGAACTTACCCTAATATTTTTATCAACTACATCCATCTTTAATGATTTTGTAATGGCTTTAACAGCAAACTTGGTAGCGCAATAAACTCCTCCTTTAGGATATGCCTCGTGTCCCGCAGTTGATCCTATATTTATTATATGACCCTCTTTTCGTTCGACCATTTGGGGGACGATCATTCTGGTAACGTATAATAATCCTTTAACATTGGTATCAATCATCTCCTCCCATCCATCGGGGTTATCCAAATAGAATTTTTCCAAGCCGCGTCCAAGTCCGGCATTGTTCACAAGAATGTCAATTTTTTTCCATTCGTCCGGTAAGTGTGTAATTCCAACCTCAACTTCTTCCCGGTTTCTCACATCAAGTTTGTAGGCATATATTTTTACTGAATGCTCTTTTCTAATTTCATCGGCAACTTGGTTTAACACATTAATTCTTCTAGCGCTAAGAATTAAATTTGCTCCTTCTTTTGCAAATGCATTTGCGCATGCTTTGCCAATTCCCTCGCTCGCGCCGGTTATAAATACAACTTTATTTTTTAGTGAATACATCTAACATCTCCATGTTCAAAATTTTGAGTTTTAGGTAATTTGGTTTCGCGATATAAATATCGCGTTACAATTTATCTTTCAATCCAACTTGGTCTTCCAGTTTTGAAGTTGGGAGCAATAATGTCATGCTGGTATTCAATTTCAACGGCTTTCTTCCACGAACTCCTTTTTGAGTCGAGCGATTTAACTCTCCACGTATCATCCGTCTCAATAAGCATCGTTTCATTTTCAAATTCAATTTGGGCAATAATATTAATTCCAGCACCGCCGTTTTTTTGAAATCGTTCGGCAATGACTTCGATAGTATTTTTCCCCTTTTTCAAATACTCCGAAATATCAAACAGCTTAACTCTCTCATATTCTGTTACTAGCGAAAGAGATCTTCTTACATAAACTTTTTCGACAGGCTTACCGTTAATAATTAATTGAACATAAGTATCACCCATCAATTGAAGCTGCGCTTTATTTATCTCATTTCTTATGGTAAATGTTTTTCTAAATTTTGCTTTTTGAACAGCGCCTCTTTTTGATTTTGAATAGTAAATCCACTTGCTGCTTATTAATGGATCAACAATTTCGTCATCAATTAATAATGATTTTGTTTCTTCAAAATACTGCTTCATTCTATCAAACTTATCTTGGATCATCCATAAATTATCCTTCTTATAATAAGTAAGCCATAGTTTGCTGAAATCCTTTTTCAATTTTTCCAATTGTACAATATTTTCATCAATCATTAAACTGCATTCAGCATTATCAACTTCCATATCTGTAAATTTTTTATGAAGAATAAATTGAGTCTGCAATTTTAAACGGTACCAATTATTCATATCAATTATAAACCGGAAAAGTTTAAAATGATCTTTATTTTTTTTAACTCTTGTCTCAAGATCACTTATTGTTTTCATCAGCCCGGCTTCTGTCCATTCCATCCAATTAATTCTCGCTGCGGGCGATAATTTATTTTCCCACCAGGTTGGCTCGCGAAAGTCCAGTAACGGGTGCCGCCAGAACTCATGCCAGTATACTTGATTGAATGTTGTACTGAATGTTTCATAAATTGAAGAGAGACGGTTATCATCCACACCAAAAAAATCATAAAAATAATCATGACTGAATTTGCCAATGTTACTTAACTCAAAACTCCACGAGCATTGAGCTGACCAGGAATAGCCGAACAGAATAAACTCCTTGAAAGTATCGGCTCCAAAATCGCCCCAGTTAGAGTTTATCATTCCGGAAGCATTATTTTTTTTGCCTTCAGCTATAATATTAGTCGTGTTTGGAAGTCCTACTGCGTAATTAGGAAATGTTGAAGTGAAGTTCCAGACAGACGGCGAAACATAATATTTAAATCCTGCGTTTTTAAATGTTGCGGTTGAACTGTATTCATGGGAAACTCCGTAATGCCAATCCACTATTGTAATATCTTTCGGCAATAGTTCAAGTATTTCGGGATAGTTTAAAATTATATCTCCGTACATCAGAACATCTTTGTTGTATTTTTTACAAATATCATAAACTTTTTTGTAATGAGCAGCATGTACTTCGGCAATGCTGCTTTTCTTAACAAGTTTTTCACTGGCACTTAATCCCACATCATAGCTTTCATCGGCCCCCATATGAAAATTCTTTGAAGGGAATAATTCAAAAACCTCTTTAAGCATTTCTTCTAAAAAAACATACGTCTCATCGCTGGATACATTTAACGAAGCCGCGCCGGGAAACTCAGCATACTTAAGAAATTCTTCTTGTGCTAAAATATTTTCAAAATGCCCAAGAGTTTGAAATATTGGAATTACCTCAACAAAATGTTTGTCCGCATATTGGATCAACTGCTTAACTTCATCTTTCGTTAACGCACCCCTATTTTTTCCAATTGAGGGAAAAGAATCTAATTGAAGCATATCTTCTAGGTAGGGCATATAAGTATTCATTTTATAACGAGAAATATGCAGAATAATTTTTTTAAAGTTTTCTAAAGTAGAAACTTGACCCCTGCTTATATCATCCGAAATGCCGCGTACTTTGAAGTCCGGATAATCAATAATTTCAACTCCAGGCAATCTGTTATTTTCAGCTTTGTCAATCATTTGAACCAGGCTCATGCATCCGTAAAATATACCTTTTACACTAACTGCCTCAACAAGAATGTTGCTGCTGCCAATTAGTATTCTATATGATTCTTCCTTTACCGAATCAGGAATACTTTCCGAAAGTTCATCTCGGGAAACAAGTTTTAGTTCTATTGCTGCTTTAGTTTTTTTAGCTGAAGTAATTTTAACAACTGCTTTAATTTTCTGCATTATGGAACGGCTTAATTCTTCGGCACAAAATTTAAGTTTGATGTTATCGCTGCTTAAATTAATAACAACGTTATCTCCAAATCTAAAATCATTGTAATTCCTTAATACTACCTGCGGTGAAGGAATTATTCTTAAATCCATTTCCTGAACTCCTCCAAATATTTGAGAAAAGGTTGAGAGCAATAAAAACATTACGATGACATTCTTCATTAAAATCACCTTACCTTATAAAATAATTTTACATGTACTAATGTAAGTCATGTAGAACTTTTATAAAAAGATTTAAGTTGAGATAAGAAGAATTAATAGGAATAAATTTTAACAGATGATGAAATTTATGACAACAATTCAAACTGAGTAAAGTGATGGAAAAAATGCTTTGTATGAAATATTTCCCATTCCTTTTTATTCAGCCTTCCAAATGTTGGATGCATTGGAGTTGCATAGGATGTTTTTTCGTAATATCGGTAAAACTCAATAACTTCCTCATATAGTATCTGCTTTGCAAAAAACATATTGCTTACTTCATAAGGGGATGCTGCACCAGGCAGCAAATCAATTTCTGCAATTTGTGAAAGCGCCCGATTTGAAAACAAACTTTTCTTTAAGGATTCAATCTTTTTAAAAGGTGTGATAAGTTCAGCATCAATTTTGCCGTTACTCATTTTCACTGACTTTATTAAATGCTCAACCATTCGTTGAGGATCCATCTTCCCCCATTGTGGTTTGCTATCATCTTTTAATAATTCTACCGGCTTTAATTTTAAAAATAATATTTCGTTTAGATTAATATCCATTACTATCCGCTTTCAATTTTTAGTTAAAAATTATTTACCCTCTGTTGAACCGGTAATTTCATTCAGTTTGCTATTCAATTTTTCAGATAGGCTTTGTAGTTCCGCAGCTTTTACATTTAAATTATTTTTTTTCTGCTGAATATTTTCAGTTAAACTTTTAGTTTTGCCGACAAATTCAGAAATTCCGTTTAACTTTTCTGTCATTGTATTTAGTTCGCTTTCAAAGTTCTCAACTTCATTTTTAAATAGTTCGCCTTCATTTCCGGCATCAACAAATTTACCGCTTAAGTCAACTAAAAATTCATTTATATCTTTCAATATTTCTGCTTTATTTTTCTCCGCAAACTCAATGTCGGTCATTATCTTTTTCAACGCATCGCTGTTTTCAATTTCACTTTCTTTTAATACCTCAATTGAAAGTTCAAGCTTTTCTTTTTCTTCGCTGAGCTTTTTGTTTAACTCTTCAAGTTTTGCTTTTTGATCTTCTAATTCTTTTACTTGTTCGGAATTAATTTTTAATCCTTTTGATAATTCTAATTTCTGTTCTTCAAATTCAGTAATCTCAGTATTTATCTCCTTTAATTTTGTATCTGATTTTTCAATTTCATCATTCAATGTTTTTATTTCAATTTTGGAATTATCAATTTCTGTTAGAAAGTCGTTTAGAGTTTTTGTCATTCTTGATTCAAGCGTATTTATTTCATCTTCCATTTTAGCTTTTCTTTCATCAAGCGCTGTTAGTTCCTCATCAAGTAAAAACTTTTGTTCTTCAACTTTTTTAATTTCACTTGTTTTTTCATCAAGTTCTCTTTTGAAGTTTATTTTAAAGGATTCTAGTTCAGCTATTTCATTTTTAATTTTCTTTTTATCCTCCTCACCAAAAATAATATCCTCTTTAACTTTTTCGAGTAGAGTATTGTTTTCCCTAAGCAGCCTTACTGCTTCATCATTATCAAGCTGATTTCTCCTAACAGTATCTGATAATTCATCGATGCGGTTAGTATATTTTACAAATTGTTTATCTTTTTCAGCAAGCTGTGAAGTTAAAACTGAAAGGTTCTCCTCGAGGCTAGCTTTTATTTCTTCGTTTAGAGAAATTTTCTCGTTAAGTATACTTAAAGATTTGGCTAATTTATTTTCCTCGAGTTTTAATTCATCAGAATTAGCGGGTGATACGGTAATTTTTTCCGATTCCTTAATTTTATCATCTGATGTAGATTTTTCCTGTTTTTTTGCCCGTTCTAACTCTTTTGTTTGATCTTTAATCTCACTTTTTAAGCTTTCAAGCTTCTTTTCACTTTCAACTATATTTTCAGCAATCTCTTTTTCCTGACTTTCAACAAAGCTTAATTTGTTTTCGGCATCAACAATTTTCTCTTCGAGTTCAGTTAGAATTTTTTCTTTCTCTAAACTTAAATTTTCCAGATCGGTTAATTTATTTTCACTAAGCTTAATGTTTTCTAATAGAATATCTTCATCTTCAGCAAGTTTTTGTAAATTTTTATCGGTATCTACTATCTTTTTTTCAACTGCCTGATATTTATCCGTTGTTACCTTAATTTGATTTTCAAGTTTTTCAAGCTGATTTACTTTGTCATTTACTTCATCTTGTAAGATTTTTAATTTTGCTTCGTCAATTGTAATCTTTTCATCATCGGCATTATTGCCATCGCTTTTTGAGCCGGACTTTTTTTTATAAATTTTTGCGTTTAATTCCAGTAATTGATCAGCTTTTGTGGCTTTTTCCTCACTAAGCTCCTTTAGATTTTCCTCCAATTGGTTCTTATCATTGTTCAATTCGTAAAATTCTCGTCGCGTTTCAGCCAATTTTTTATTTAATTCGGCTAAATCCTCCTGTTTATCAAGAATCGTATGAAGTTTATTTTTCAGGGATTCATTTTCTTCAACTAATTTTGTGTTTTCTTTATTTTCCTTTGTAAAGATACCCATTACTAATAACTCCTGATTTTTTTGCTTAAATACATCAATTTTTAAGCCTAAACAAATAAAAGACTAATCTTACATATTTTTTCTTTAAAGGAATTAATTACTCGGATAAAGCTAAAATCAATAGTTTAATTTTTGCTTTTGAAGAATACCATTTTTCAAACAACTATAAACTTATCAAATTAAAATTGAGACAACTCTTCCAATACTTTTTCAAGATAAGATTTATAAATAGAATTTGGAATTTCATCTATTAAGTTTTCAAATTCCGGTTGTGAAATAAATTTTTTCTTGAATGCAATCTCTTCCAAGCAGGCAACTTTTAATCCCTGCCTATCCTCGATAACACCAAAAAAGTTAGACGCCTGAAGCAGAGCTTCCGGCGTTCCAGTATCAAGCCAGGCAACTCCGCGCCCGATCATTTGAACTTTTAGTTCTTTATTCTCAAGGTAAGTCTTATTAACGTCAGTAATTTCCAGCTCACCTCTGCCGGAGGGTTTTAAATTTTTAGTTATCTCAATTACCTTGTTATCATAAATATATAATCCGGGAACCGCATAATTGGATTTCGGCTGCTTCGGTTTTTCTTCAATTGATAAGGCGTTTCCGTTTTCATCAAACTTAACAATGCCGTAACGCTCAGGGTCTTTTACACGGTATGCAAATATGGAAGCACCTTTATTGTTATGTTCTTCCAATGCAGTATATAAATAATTTAACTTTCCATAAAAAATATTATCACCGAGAATTAATGTTACACTGTCATCCCCAATAAAATCTTCGCCAATTAAAAATGATTCCGCAATTCCGTTTGGTGCATCTTGCACTGCGTAACTTATTTGAAGTCCTAAATGCTTGCCATCACCAAATAATTTTTGGTAAAGCGGAATTGTTTCATCGTTTGAGATAATTAATATTTCCTTTATGCCGCCAAGCATTAAAATTGATACCGGATAATAAATCAATGGTTTATCATAAATAGTAGCAAGTTGTTTGCTGTAAACTTTTGTTATCGGATAAAGCCTTGTACCGGAACCGCCTGCTAACACTATTCCTTTCATCAATCTCTCTTTTTAGTTTTTAAATTTAGTGAAGATACTTTTGAATAATTTGCATCAACTAATTCATAAAAAAATTATTCGTAAACTCTTACCGGTCTTGTAGATAGCATCAACTTATAATTTTCATCATAGATCATAAATTTATAAACACCTGCTTTTGTAAATTTGTATCTAAAAAAAGTATCCAGCCAATATTTGTTTATTCTATATTTTTTCGATTCAATAAACTCCGAAAATTCATCCCAATTTGGTTCTTTAAACCATACTTCAACATAAACTGTATCGGTGTTCAATGGTTTGCTCTGTTTAAGGTGAGCATAAATTTCACCGTTGTATTTACTTAGAGATGTGTAATCTCTAACGTTTACAGGCTTATCGGCAATTACACGTTCGCAGTATGTTAGTTTAATTCCCGAATAATAATTACTGCTGAATAAACGCTGCTTGGGTCCCGCGCGGTGATCAATTGGAATATCGCCTTGCTTGGCAATTGTTATTTTTTTTGAAGCGAGTTTATTTCTTGACATGTCCATGAAATAAACATCATAAGAACCATAATCGGAAAAAGCAAAATTGTAGCTAAGCCATGTTATCTCATTTTCAATTTGAATTGTTTTACTATCGAACGGCTCGTATGTATTGTCATACTTTTTATCGATGAACAAATAAAGTATTGAACCTGGAATATATTCTTCACCATTATCAAAAAGAATTTCTATTTCTGCCTTACCATCTTCAAGCTGCCAAATAGACCTGGCATTTTCCGGTTCTCCGTTATTGGTAACGTTCTCGCAAAAGTAAATCTGCTGCCCTATTAGCGAAGCGGAGTAAAAGAAAAATAAAACAATTGTAAATGAGAATATTTTTTTCATTAAGCTTTGCATTTTTTATTCAAAATATATTTAACAACAACTTTCACTTAAAAAAATATAATATCAAGAATTTTTAACTCTTCCAAAAAGAAGGAGAAAAGATTATTAATATTGTGAACAATTCTAATCTTCCCATAAGCATTAATAAAGATAAAAACCATTTTCCCAATTCAGGAATATGCGCAAAGTTATTGCTTGGTCCAACTGAACCTATTGCCGGACCAACATTTCCTAATGAGGTTGCAACCGAACCCATTGCTGAGAGGAAGTCAAGACCCATTATAGCCATTACAATTGTGCCGAACACAAATATCCCAATATAAAAAAGGAAGAATGCCAATACATTGGAGATAATTTCATTCGGGACAGCGTTGCCGTTGAACCTAACCGGGATAACTGCACGTGGGTGAATCAATCTTCTTAATTCAAGAAAACTATTTTTTATTAACAATGTATGTCTAACAATTTTAATTCCGCCCCCGGTTGAACCCGCGCAACCGCCTGTAAATAGTAAAATGAAAAAGAAAATCTGGAAGAATGATCCCCACATTTCATAATCGGCAGTTACAAATCCTGTTGTAGTTATTATCGATACCGTTTGAAATAACGAATCGCGGAAAGACTGTTCCGGATTAGAAAAATCGTTTACGATTAACGCGACTGCAACAATTGCCGTAACTGCGAGTGTTAATCTAAAATAAAATTTGAATTCATCATTTTTCTTTAACACGTTAATTCTTCTGTGTAAAAGATGATAATGAATTGTAAAATTTGTTCCGGCGAGAAACATAAATAGAATTATCACATAATGAATGAAGGGTGAATCATAAGCAGCAACGCTTACCTGCTTAGTTGAAAAGCCACCTGTTGCCATTGTTGTAAAAGCATGATTTATTGCATCAAATAAATTCATTCCTCCTAAAAGTAATAGGACAACTTCCGCGCCTGTAAGAAGAACATAAATTCCCCACAATCTTTTTGCCGTCTCTTTAATCCTGGGATGAATTTTATCTTTTGTAGGTCCCGGCACTTCGGCAACAAATAACTGCATACCTCCGATGCCGAGAATAGGCATTATAGCAAGTGAAAGAACGATGATCCCCATTCCGCCTAGCCATTGTGTTATACTGCGCCAGAAAAGTAAACCATGAGGAATTGATTCAATATCATTTAAAATTGAAGCGCCCGTTGTGGTGAATCCGGAAATTGTTTCAAAAAAAGCATCGGTAAAATTTGGTATTGAACCATGAATTACAAACGGCAGCGCGCCGAACAGTGACATTATTACCCAGCCGATAGAAACAACAACGTAGCCTTCCCGCTTCCGCAATTCCAGATCATGTTCGGTAGTTAAAAACCACATCAATAATCCGCATGCAGATGTTCCGAGGCCGGTAAATAAAAGTACATAGATATCATTGTCGCCATAGTAAATTGAAAACGGAATTCCCAAAAGCATAAAAAGCCCTTCGAGAATTACAAGGAAACCGACAAAATGGAAAATGATCTTTAAGTTCAGCATTATTGGAACAACTTTTCTACTTTGGAAATGGCGCCCGGTAAGGCAAAGACTACAACTTTATCGTTTTCAAGAATTTGAGTATTGCCGACTGTGATAAAACCTTGTCCATCTCGCAGCACACCGCCTATAATGGCATTCTCAGGGAACTTCAAATCTTTAACCGGTTTTTTTGTTACTGCTGATTTCGGATTTGCAACATACTCAAGAACTATTGCATCAATACCCTGCAGAGTGGCTAATGAAACTATGTTTGCTTCCTTAATAAATCTGCTGATATTATTTGCAGCGATCAATTTGTTGTTGATCAAAGAATCTAAACCGATTGTTTGTGTAAGCGGAATGTAATCTACGTTATCAATTAGCGCTATAGTTTTTTTAACGCCAAGGTGTTTAGCCATTAGGCAGGTAATAATATTCGTTTCTGCATCATTGGTAACGGCAATAAAACCATCCATATCAACAATACCTTCCTGTGCTAATAAATCTAAATCCCTGCCGTCACCTTGAATTATTAAGGTTTTTTGCAAGTAGTCTGCTAAGTCAATCGACTTATCTTTATTCGATTCGATGAGTTTTACGTTTACAGTATTCTCAATAAGCTTGGCAGTTTTCCTGCCGATTTTTCCGCCGCCTAAGATCATAATATTTTCAATTTTAGAATGATCTTTTCCAGCCATTCTAATAATTTCTTCAATTCCCGCGGGAACAGAGATGACAAATATCTGATCGTTCGGTAAAACCAAATCCTTGCCTGAAGGAATGATCGTTCGCATTCCTCTGTGAATGGCTACAATTCTAAATTCGTGTTCTTTTTGAAGCTCAGAAATAGCTTGGAGTGACTGCCTTGCAATGGGCGCATTTTTATCTATTTTTAATCCTAGCAAGGAAATTTTACCCTCACCGAATTCAACAACATCAGTAGCGGCGGCTCGCTCAATTAACTTTTCAACTTCAAGCGCTGCCAGTTCTTCGGGATAAATTAGATGATCTATGCCAAGCGAATTAAATAGTTCTTTATTCTCAGGAGAAACATATTCTGCGTTCGATACTCTTGCAATAGTTTTTTTAGCGCCAAGCTTCTTTGCAAGTATCGCCGTATTAATATTAACCGATTCTAATGAAGTTACGGCGACCACTAAATCTGTATCTTTTATGTTAGCTTTATTAAGTGTGGTTATGTTGGTTGATGAACCTGTAATAGTTAATACATCGGAAACCGCATCCGTTCTTTCCAGCCGGGTAGAGCTTATATCTATAACGCAAATATCGTGTTCTTCATTTGATAACTGTTTTGCTAGATGGTACCCAACCTCGCCGGCACCTGCAATAATTATTTTCATTAAAATAAAACCTAATTTTTATTAACCATCAAAACTAATTAACATTAAACAATTATGCCAATTGAATTAAAATTTAAATATTTATGAGATATTTTGTAATTTTAACAAAACCTTAATATTTAGACTCTAATGGCAAATCTTTATATCGGCACTTGTAGTTGGAAGTATGATTCATGGCACGGATTACTCTATTCGGGAAATCCAAAAATTAATTATTTGAAGGAATACTCGCAGCAGTTTAACGCTGTTGAAATTGATCAATGGTTTTGGTCGCTCTTTCCAAACAATAAAGTTACTTTGCCCGATCCAAAAGTTGTTAATGCTTACAATTTATCAGTCCCGGATGATTTTAAGTTTTCGATTAAGATGCCAAACAGTCTTACCCTAACTCATTTTTATTCTAAAAAAAAATCTGATCCGCTGATACCAAATCAAAATTTCTTTTCACAAGAATTGATGGACCAATTTTTAATGAACATTGACGCATTTGGCGGCAAGATTGGTCCGTTGATTTTTCAGTTTGAATATTTGAATAAACTAAAAATGAAATCGCAATTTGAATTTCAGATTTTGGCTGCTGAATTTATAAAAAATAATCCCCGCGATTTTAACTATGCATTTGAAATTCGAAATCCAAATTATTTGAACAAATCTTATTTCGAGTTCATAAATGAAAATAAAATTTCACACGTTTTTCTTGAAGGTTACTTTATGCCTTCAATTATTGAGTTATATCAAAAATATTCTGATCATATAAAAAATCTTGTCGTAATTAGGCTGCATGGACCCGATAGAAAAGGTATTGAGGAAAAAACCGGCGGTGATTGGAGCGAGATTGTTGAACCGAAAGATGAAGCAATAAGTAAAATTGCAGAAATTATCATCGATATGCTTTCAAAAGAAGTTGATGTTTACTTAAACGTCAATAATCACTACGAAGGCTGTGCCCCAAAGACAATTGAAAAATTCAAACGAGCATTAAACCAGGTTTAACCAAATTTTAAACTTATTCTGTTATGGATGGAGAACGAATGAATAAAATAGAACGGAGAGATTTTATTAAAAAAGCTTCAATTGCTTCCTTAGCCGGCAGTGCTTTATTAGCAGGGTGCGCAGATGAAAACAAACCGAAAAAAGTGAACATAAATTTTAACAAAACTTTTGAGTGGAAAATGGTTACAGCCTGGCCTCCAAAATTCCCCGTACTAGGCGAGGGCGCAGAAAAACTTGCAAAGCAAATCGAGGTTATGTCTGCGGGGAGATTAACAATTCAAGTTTACGGCGGCGGTGAACTTGTTCCGGCATTAGAAAGTTTTGATGCAGTTTCTCTCGGCGCTGTTGAAGCGGGGCATTCCGCATCTTATTATTGGGCAGGTAAAGCGCCGGCATCACAATTTTTTACCGGCATTCCTTTCGGCATGAATACACAGCAAACATATTCATGGCTTTATTCCGGCGGAGGTTTACAGCTTTGGCGAGAACTGTACGAACCGTTTAATTTAATTCCTTTTCCCGCGGGCAATACAGGAGCACAAATGGGTGGATGGTTCAACAAAGAGATTAATTCTGTTGATGATCTTAAAGGATTAAAAATTCGTCAGCCGGGATTGGGAGGTAAAGTTATTACGGCAGCGGGAGCTCAAGCAATACTTTCTGCTGGAGGAGAAATATATACGAATTTAGAAAGAGGTGTAATTGATGCAACCGAATGGATTGGTCCTTATCATGATTATTTGATGGGCTTTAACAAAATTGCAAAATATTATTACTACCCCGCCTGGCACGAGCCAACAGGAGTATTGGAAATGTTCGTTAACAAAACCGCCTATGAAAAATTACCCAGAGATTTACAAATGATTATTGAACAAGCCTGCAGTGCGGCAAACCTGGAAATGCTAGCCGAGATCGAGAAAAAAAATCAAGAGTACATGAATAAAATTATTGACGAAGGCAAAGTTGAGGTAAAACCATTCCCGGAATCGGTGATGAAAAAATTGAAAATGTTTTCGGATCAAGTTTTGAATGATATAGTTTCGAAAGATGCCATGAGCAAAAAAGTTTACAAATCTTATTCAGCGTATCAAAAAAAGATTTCTAAATGGTCAAAATCTGCTGATAGTAATTACGGAATTTCAATTACCTAAAACTTTTGGCAACCACAAGGCAAGCTCCGGGAAAAAGATAACAAGCGCCAATCCCGTAAGTTGAATTGCTACATAAGGAATTATTCCCCTGTAGATATGATTTGTAGTAATGCCTTCCGGCGCAACACCTTTTAGATAGAAGAGAGAAAAACCAAACGGCGGCGTGAGAAATGAAGTTTGTAAATTTATAGCAATTAAAATCCCAACCCAAAGCAGATCAATATTAAGACTGATAAATATCGGCGCTACAACCGGAACAATGATGAAAGTAATTTCTATGAAGTCAATAAAAAACCCCGCAATAAAAATCATCACCATTACAATCGCAATAAAATGATTTGGAGTCATATTAGCCGAACTAATTAATTCCGTCAAATATCTGTCCCCGCCCATTCCCCTAAATACCAATCCAAAAGCTGCAGCACCAACAAGAATTGTAAATGCCATGCTCGTTAAAGTTGTTGTGCGCTTCATAACATCTTTGAGAGTGTCCAAATTAAATTTGCCGTGAAGCAGCGTAAGCACTGTTGCACCAAAAGCACCAATGGCTGCGGCTTCGGTTGGAGATGCTATTCCAGCAAAAATAGAACCGAGCACAGCCAAAATTAGGAGGAATGGAATAGCAAATGCAGTTATAATTTTTTTGATCTTTATGGTTCCAACAAATTTTGTCAGATCTTCTTCGGGCATTGCTGGAACTTTTAGCGGTTTAAATACTGCATTATAAACTATCCATAGAAGATAAAGAAAAACTAAAATGAATCCGGGAACGATTGCCGCCACAAATAGATCACCAACAGAAATATTTAAAACGCTGCCGAGTAAAACTAAAACTATACTAGGAGGAATAATTTGTCCAAGTGTTCCCGATGCTGAAATTATTCCAGTTGAGACTTCAGGATCGTAGCCTTTTTTTAACATTGTTGGAAGACTTAGCACTCCCATCGTTACAACAGTTGCACCAACAATTCCGGTAGCTGCAGCGAGCATTGCCCCAACAACTAAAACGGATATTGCTAATCCGCCGCGGAGTTTTCCGAAAAGCAAAGCCATTGTTTCTAACAGTTCCTCAGCAAGTCCGGATTTTTCAAACATTACTCCCATAAAAATGAATAGAGGCACAGCTAATAAAATGTAGTTGCTCATTATTCCCCAAATACGGAGCGGAAGAAGATTGAAAAAGTTTAATCCGAAAGTGAAAAAGCCAAAGATCAATGATACTCCACCCAAAGTGAATGCAACTGGGAAACCCAGTAATAGCATGACTAAAACTGTTCCAAAGAATATTAACGGCAGGGCTTCCAATTTATTTTTTATCCTTTGAAAATATTGTAATGATTGATTGAAACAATAGAGACAAACTTTGCAAGAGTATTAAAAGGAAGGCGATTGGAATTATTGATTTTAACATAAATCTTGCAGGCAAACCCCCGGGATCCGGTGAAGTTTCAGCAATATTAAATGAGTTAAGTACAAAATTTTTTGAGGCAAAAATTAGGAGTAAGCAAAACGGGATTAGAAATATTATCGTTCCAAATAAATTAACCCAGGCTTTACCTCTATCAGAAAATTTAGAATAAAAAACATCTACCCTGACATGGTTATCGGTTTTTAAAGTATAGGCAGCACCGAGCAAAAATATAATTGCAAAAATATGCCACTCTAATTCCTGCACTGCAACACTGCTAGATCTTAAAAAGTATCGCGTAAAAACATCATAACAAACTAGTAAAACTAGTAACGCTGTTAGCCAGGAAATTACCTTTCCGCTTTTCGAAATAAACTTATCTGTATGAATTATGTATCGGCGTAGAATATTCAATTACATAAAATGTTAGTTGATTGAATGGAATTAAGATAAACAATAATGTTTGAATAATTCAAGATTTGATTAAAATGTGTTTGTTGGCATGGGAATGGTTGAAGTTTTATTATTACACAAAAAATCAGAAGTATAAGATTTGATTTTTCACCATATAGCAATTTAGAATTTATTTACATACATTTATAATGAGATAAAAAGTAATTATAAACTAATTTATCTTTTTTTATCATAAACCCTAAATATTAAAAAGTCGGTAACATTATGGTAAATGAAGAGACAGAAAAAGCTCACATTAAAAAACTGACGAGTGAATTTTCATCCAACTTCGGCAGTACCGCTAACACAATTCAGGTAAAAAGTCCGGCGAGTTTAACGTTGCTCGGAGACCACACACATTATAACGACGGACTTTTGATTACGGCTTCATTGAATCGGTTCACATATATAATGATGCGCAAAACTGGTGATGATTCATTCAAAGTGATTTCTAACAGTAAAAAAGTTCCACTCAAAAATTTGAATGAAGATATCCCAACTAAAAGCACAAACTACACATTCACGATTATTAAAAGAATTTTTCAATCTCTTTTATTGCGCGATTTAATTCCGGGCGGAATTGAATGTGTGATAATTTCCGATATACCTAAAAGTATTGGCTTGGGTTATTATTCATCCCTACAAATCGGGTTGTTCAAAGCTGCTAAAAAATTATTTAAACTAACTTTAACTGACCTGGAAATAATTGACATAGCCACCGGTATTGAAAAAGAATTTATCGGTCAAATTTCAAATCGGGCTAATTACTTTTGCTCTTCATTTGGAAAAGCAAATAATTTAATGTTTGTTGATTTGCGAAAGAATGAGTACAAATATTTAAAATTCAATAATGATAAATTTAGTTTCCTTCTTTGCGATACTAACCTTACAATTAAAAATTCTGAAAATATTTGCCGAACAAGAATTGAGGAATGCTCTGTTGGAGTTAAGGCTTTACGACTTTACATCTGGGGCATTAAAAATTTACGGGATGTAGATATTGATTTCCTTCAAAAACATATAAATATGATCCCCCAACTGGTTTATAAAAGATGTGTTTATAATGTAACTGAAAAGCAACGTGTTCTTAACGCGATTAAAGCAATACGAGAGAATAATCCTTTAGATTTTGGAAATGAAATTTTTGACTCGTTTAAAAGTATTGTTTCCGATTACGAACTAAATTATCCTGAGTTAAGTTTTCTCGTTAATGAATCAAAAAAAATAGAAGGTGTTTTTGCTGCTAAATCCATCAGTTGTACTCAATCAAAATGTACTTATATAATTGTTGAAACCAAACAAATTGATTCCGCAGCTAGAAAAATTTCAAATATTTACGGGAAAAAGAATAGGAATAAGCTTTCGACTTATGTGCTTAATACTTGCAAAGGTGTGCAAACGGTAACTTAAAGTGAATGGGCTAAATTATTGCCCTAATTTTTCTCTCTCTTCGTATAATTTCTTAAGATAAAATCAACTTGATTTTCAGTTTCTTTAGTAATAGCTTTTTTATCAAAATTACCAGGGGTTTGAATGAGTTTTTCCGATGATGCATTTTATAGTCGGGACTTTGATAAAGAGATAAATGAAGTACAAGAGAAGATATCAAATTGTAAAGAATATATATCTTCCGGACAAATATTTAATTATCTAGAGACGATAGAAGAAACCATACAATTGTGTATGGAAGAAGATATGCCCGAAGACGGCATTGTGCTGGCTAATGCATTGCTGCATGTGGCTCCGTACAATTCTGAAATTTGGCAGTTCAAGGGTATTTTTCTAAATACAATTTTTGAATTTGAAGATGCATACGACTGCCTAAATAAATCCCTTTCATTAAATCCCTGTGATGTTGAAACGCTATTAAACAAATCGATAACCGAAGAAAATCTTGGCTTAACAGATGAAGCTGTAAATTCACTACATGAAGCATTAAAAATTGAGCCAAACAATGAAGAGGTTCTTTATAATCTTGGTGTGATTTACGAGAGACAAGAGAAATTTGAGGAATCGATTAACTATTTTAAAGAATGCATTATAAAGGATGAAACATACAGCGAAGCTTGGTATGAGTTGGGCTACTGTTATGAGAACTCCGACAAGTTAGACGATGCATTATTTGCGTATGATAAGTTTATTGAAATTGAGCCGTATAATTCAACCGGCTGGTACAACCGCGGAATAGTACAGATTAGACTTGGGGAAATGGAAAAAGCAATTAGCAGTTTTGAGCTTGCCATTGCAATAAAAGATAATTTTTCCAGCGCTTGGTTTAACTGCGGAGTTGCATACGCAAATTTAAACAGACTTAAAGAAGCCCTAAACGCATTTGATTCAGCAGTGAAAATTGAACCGTATGATGAAATAATTTGGTTCAACCTTGGTCAAATTCATGAAGATTTAGAAAATATAACCAAAGCAATAGAATGTTATGATAAAGCTTTGGAACTTGATAACGAATTTTTTGAAGTGTACTTAGCCCGAGGAAGCTGCTTTGATAGCCTAGAAAAATATGATTTAGCTCTATCTGATTTTAACAAGGCAATTTCCGTTTCCAATGAATCGGGCGATGCTTGGTTTGCAAAAGCTGATCTGGAATATTCTCTCGGTGATTTGCAAAGCTCAATTGAGAGTTACCAAAAAGCAATTAGCCTTGATCCAAATAATTACGACGTTTGGTTCAAATTGGGCGAGGCATATTTTGAATCGGGAAACTATGAAAAGGCTGCTCACTCATTTGATCGATGTATAAGTATTAATCCAAAACACGCTAACTCACATTACGGTAAGGCCAAAATTCTTATCCGCTTGGAAAAAACAAAGGACGCAATCGATTGCTTAAAATCTGCATTTGAATTAGATCCTGTAATAAAAACAAATTTTGTTAGAGATTATCCGGAAGTTAAGTCTTCAAAATTTTTTAGTTCGTTAATAGAAGAATCAAAATAATTAGTTATCGGGCATGCAATCTAAATTTAACTTTGACAGCAGCACAAATTTAATAGGTGTAATTGGTCATCCAATTAAACAATCCCTATCTCCATTAATGCACAATAGTGCTTTTAGAATTGGAAACTTAAATTATATCTACCTCCCATTTGGTGTGCCTGCCGAAAATTTGAAAGACGCTCTTAAAGGAATGATAGCTCTGGGAATTAAAGGCTTCAATATTACTATTCCTCATAAGGAAAAAATTTCGCAGCATCTACATAACATTTCTGAAGAGGCAAATATTATTGGGGCAGTCAATACTGTTGTAAATGAAAACGGTCAATTAGTTGGTCATAATACTGATGTGCATGGAATTGTTGAATCATTAAAAAATTTTAAAGATAGTATTGACGGCGAAGTTGTTACAATTATTGGAGCCGGCGGAGCGGCACGTGCATGCATTTACGCTTTGATCAGAAACTTTAAAGTGAAACGGATAAATATTATCAATCGAACAACACAAATTGCAGAATCACTAAAAGAATATTTTACCGCTAAGATGCATTTCAACGACTTTAAAGTTTATGAATTGATCCCTCCTGATATTGTAGAAGTTTTGCAAAAATCAAAATTAATTATTAACTCTTCTTCAGTTGGTATGTTTCCTTCTTCCGATGATACAGTAACCGCAATTGAAGATTCATTTCACGATGAGCAAATTGTATTTGATGTTGTTTATAATCCCATGATTACCAAGCTGCTTAAGATCGCTAAAAGTCAAGGGGCTACTACAATAAGCGGATTAAAGATGTTCGTTGAGCAGGGCGCCAAGTCTTATGAAATATGGACAGGCGAACAAATGCCGAATGAAGAGATTTATAACATCCTTGAAAAGTACTTAAAGAACGATCACGAAATTTTCGAAGGTTCAAATTAGGTTCGTTTTCCTCTCAATTAAAGATAAAATGAGAGAAGGGATTTTACCCATTCTCTCAATCAAATTGCCCACTTCAAATACCTTATTATTTAGCTAATCTTTTTGGTCCGGCATCACTAACTTCCTCGGAAACTGATTTAGAGAAAAGCTTGAAATTTTCAACGAATCTTGCTGCAAGTGCGTCATACTTTTTCCAATACTCATCTTTGTTGCCCCAAGAGTTTGAAGGCTCAAGCACATCTTCGGGAACTTCGGGACAGCTAAGCGGCACTTCAAATCCAAATAATTTATCTTTTCTAAATTTAACTTTCTCAAGCTGACCTTCAAGAGCAGCGTTAAGTAAATTACGTGTGTGACGAATACTAATTCGTTTTCCAACTCCGAATCTTCCGCCAACCCAGCCGGTATTTACAAGCCAAACATTTGCATTATGTCTCAGCATTCTCTGTTTAAGCATTTCAGAATATTCGAATGGATGCCTAACCATAAATGGCGCACCGAAACATGCACTGAAAGTTATCTGCGGCTCAATCCCTAATCCAATTTCAGTACCGGCAATTTTTGATGTGTACCCGCTTATAAAATGGTATTGCGCCTGCTGCGGATTTAGCTTGGCAATTGGGGGCATAACACCTGAGGCATCGCATGTTAAGAAAATTATATTCTTAGGATGATTCATCGCATACCCATCTTTGATAATATTTGGAATGAACTCAATTGGGTATGAAGCGCGTGTATTCTCTGTAATAATGTCATCATCCAGATCGATCATTCTTGATACAGGATCATACACAACATTTTCGAGTATAGTACCAAAGCTTCTCGTGCATTCATAAATTTGGGGTTCAGCTTCTGCCGATAAACGAATTACTTTTGCATAACAGCCGCCTTCAAAATTGAAGACTCCTTCTCCACTCCAACCATGTTCATCATCACCAATAAGCTTACGTTTTGGGTCTGCGGATAATGTTGTTTTGCCTGTACCGGATAAACCAAAGAACAAAGCAACATCGCCGCCATCGCCAACGTTAGCTGAGCAATGCATCGGCAATACATCTTTAAAAGTTAGGAGAAAATTCAAAACAGTAAATACTGATTTTTTTATTTCGCCGCCGTAAAGTGAGTTTGCAATTATGCAGGTTCTGTCCTCAAAGTTTAAAATAATTGCAGTCTCCGATCTAGTACCGTCGATCTTGGGATCAACTTTAAATCCGGGCAGGCAAATAACTGTAAAATCGGGAATAAACTTTTTTAAGGATTCCCTATCCGCAGTTGTAATAAACATATTGCGGGCAAACAAACTATGCCATGCTTTTTCAGTAATAATTCTAACTGGCATTCTGTATTCGGGATCAGCGCCTGCATAACAATCCTGAACAAATAATTCTTCATCCTGGCAATAAGCTAGAACTCTATTGAAAACCTGATTATATTTTTCAACCGTGATCGGTCTGTTATGTTCGCCCCACCAAATTTTATCTTCGGTGGTTGATTCTTTTACAATAAATTTATCTGCTGCGGCTCGAGCTGTGTGCTTGCCGGTGTTAACAAGCAGCGGACCCCTATTTGCAATGTGCGCCTCGTTTCTAAAAACTGCTTCTTCGTATAAAGCGGAATCGGGAAGGTTCCAGAAAACTTTATCGAGGTGTGCGAAGCCTTGATTTTTCAATCTGAAGTCGGAAGCTAATTCCATAGCTTCTTTTGTAGCGGGAGTATTAAATTCTAAATATTTCATGCCCAGTCCCTCACTAATTTTCTGTCGCCAATGTAAAGTTCGTTAGGAGAATTTAAATCGAGAGCCCATTTAATTCTCTCAATTCCCTGAGTAATATCTTTTATTGAACCGCAGTAACTTAAGCGCAAATATCCCTCCATTCCAAACTCAACACCTGGAACGGTGAGCACCTGCACTTTGTCAATCAGCATATTTGATAATCTTGTTGAATCTTTATCGTAGTTGCTGAAATCAGCGAAACAATAAAATGTGCCGTCGGGTTTTGTAACCTTTACTCCTTCAAATGAATTTAAATGATCGATCATCACATTTCTATTATTTTCAAGAGTTGCGCGCAGATTTTCAATCGGCGACTGTATCCCATTCAAGGCACCGATAGCCGCTTTTTGCAAAAGTACAGATGGACCGGATGTTTGATGACCTTGAATATTTGTCATCACTTTAATTAATTTTTTGTTTGCAACTGCCCAGCCGATTCTAAATCCCGACATAGCATACAATTTTGAAACACCGTTTATCAAAATTAATTTAGAATTTTCAGAATGATCTTTTGCAAACTCATAACTGTTGATTGGCTTTTTACCATCAAAAACTAAGCGATGATAAATATCATCCATAATTAAATAGAGATCTTTCTTCTCACAGAAATCGACAATGTCGGCAATAAATTCCTTTGAGTACATTACTCCCGACGGGTTATTCGGACTATTGATAATTACTGCTTTTGTGTATGAGCCTACTCTCTGCTCAATGTCTTGAATTCTAGGATAAAATGTTCCGTCCTCAGGCGTAACCGGAACCGGAATACCCTGGCAAAGTTTTACCATATCGGGATAGCTAACCCAATAAGGGCATGGAAAAATCACTTCTTCTTGGGGATTAACTACAGCCTGCAAAGCAACCATTATTGCCTGCTTTGCTCCGCCGGAAACGATAACATTTTCCGGTGCAACTTTTCTGTTATAGTTTTCTTCGGTATATCTTATTATTGCTTTTTTGAGAGCGGGAATTCCGTCCGCCGGTGTGTATCTAATTTCACCGGTATTAAGATGAGCCGATGTAGCAATTATAGCGTCCATGGGCGCCATGCTTTTTGGTTCGCCGCCGCCTAGATGAATTACCGGGTCACCTTTTTCTCTTAGGATCGCCGCTTTTTCATTTAACTTTAGGGTTACAGATTCACTGATGGATTTTGCGATTTGACTTATACTCATTACAACACCCTGTATTAATATATAGTAATTAGTTATATAAGAGCATCTTTAAGTCCAAAAAATATTGGGTATAAAACTCTAATGCAAGGAAATTATATAAAAGGGTCTAATTAATTATGTTTTATCTGTAAAAAAAATTTAATAAAACTATTACTTCACCAACATCATCTGTTTTGTAATTGAAGCATTTCCTGCCGTCAATCTATAAAAATAAATCCCGCTGGAGAGTCCGGTTGCGTTAAATTCCACTTCATAAGTGCCAGACTGTTTTTGCTCATCAAGTAAAGTTGCAATTTCATTACCGAGTATGTCGTACACGCGTAGCGACAAGTCGCGACTTGTTACTACATTTGGAACTGTGAATTTTATTTTAGTAGTTGGGTTAAATGGATTAGGATAATTTTGTGATAATGAAAATTGTTCGGGAATTGCCATTTCTGTTTCAGCAACAACTGTTAATGGTCCGCTAAAAGCTGCAAAGGCGGCAAGATTAAGTTTTGTCACTTTAATCACAAGTTCCATATTTAAAGTTTCGTAAGTATCTGTTGATGTATGATAAAATGGATTTGCATTATAAAATTGATTGCTATTCCAAGGCGGTCCGTTTTCAATAAATAGAACTGCTTGGTAACCTTCATCCCAAAATGTATCGTGATCGCTGTAAGTACCGTAAGGAAATGGTGGTCCCTCCAAAATTAGATCTATTGAAAAAATATTATTTGCATTAATAAACTGCTCGGCAAAAGAAACGGAAGCATTGTTTGATACAATTGACTGGTAATCAAAACTTGGGTTATAGCCTATCATATCTATTGATACCATTCCCAATACATTATGATTATTTTCCTTTGCATACTTAGCATAATGCCTGCTGCCATGATGAGAACCTGAGTATGCAGGACCTGACTCCTCTGCTCCAAAGGCAATAAACTTAAGTGTAACAGCGTGATCGAAATTGTTTACAGGGTCAGCTAAAATCCTAGCAATTTCCAAAATTGCTGCGATACCGGTTGCATTATCATCCGCACCGGGTGCCGTAATAGTACTCCATTGTGAATTCCAAATACTCTGCCCCATCCTGCTGGCGGAGCAATCAAGATGAGCACCAATCACAAAATAAGTTTCCGGGTTTGCAGTGCCTTCGAGTGTTGCAACAACGTTTACCATTGGCTTTAAATTTAACGGCGGATTTGCTGATGGTATATAGAATGTATCAAACTCAACAGAAGTTAAACCTGGAATCTTATCAAACTCATTTTTAATATAAACTGCGGCACTGTCGTTACCCGGTGTAAAGTTCACTCTGCTGTTTTCCCCGCCCGGTTCTTCTAACCATTGAATATGATTCGTTAAGTTTTCGGTTGAAACTGAATCCACCATACTTAAAATTTGCTGATACAAACTTTGAGAATTGATTTGACTGTTTAATAATAGACTAGCTGCAAATGTTAAAACTAAAGTGAAGTGACTTCTATTACTTTTGATGAATAATTTCAAAATCTACTCAGTATTATTATTTCTGTATCGGTGAATTATTTTAGCTTACTATTTCAATAGTATCATTTTTTTACTGATAAATTTACCGCCCGATTGCAAAGTATAAAAATAAATTCCGCTTGAGAGAGCTGTGCCGTCAAATTCAACTTCATGGATTCCAGGCGATTTTTGTTCGTCAATCAGTGTCGTAATTTCATTGCCTAGTATATCATATACTTTTAATAAAATGTTTGTAGTTGACGCATTCAATGCGTCCGCTACATTTGCCTGCCCGCCGTGGCGGGGCACAGCATATTTAATTTTTGTAGTTGGGTTAAATGGATTAGGATAATTCTGATGGAGAGCAAAATCATCCGCTAAAATTTCCTCGTCTTGCGTAACATCTGTTAAGTTCAATGACGCGCTTAATGAAGCGAATGTTGCAAGATTTAGCTGTGTAACTTTTCTAATCAATTCGAAATTCAAATATCCAGACGTATCATTTGAAGTATGCAGATTAGGATTCTTCAGATAGTACGGTGGATAATCAACCCATGGCGGTGCATGTTCCAACATTAATACAGACGGATAACCTTCAGCCCAAAATTGAAGATGGTCACTCCAGGTTCCGTAGTAAAATGGGGGTCCTTCAATTATTAAATCAATTCCGAACAGGTTGTTTGCATTTATAAATTTTTCCGCAAATGCAACAAAACTTACATTTGAGGTATCAGTTGCAATTGCCTGATAATTGTAATTGTCGTTAAAGCCAATAAGATCAATAGAAATCATCCCAAGAAGCTGATGGTTATTTGCCTTTGCATTTTGCGCATAGTGCCTGCTTCCGTGATGGTACAGCGGATACACCGGTCCCGCCTCTTCTGCTCCAAAAGCAACAAATTTTATGGTGAAATCATTTTCAAAGCTATTCACTGGGTCTGATAGAATTCTTGCAATCTCTAAAATAGCCGCAACTCCCGTCGCGTTATCGTCAGCCCCGGGCGCATCAATAGTCTGCCAAAGCGAATCCCAATCAGTTTCGTTGCTTGCAGAAGCATCGAGATGAGCGCCGAGCAAATAATATTTTTCAGGCTCTGTTTTCCCTTCAAAGGTAGCTACAACATTTACAAGCGGTCTGGAATTGAATGGCGGCTCTGCATCACTTATAAAAAAAGTATCTAGTTCAACTGATGTAATTCCAGGTAATTTTTTAAATTCTCGATAAATATAAGCCGAAGCGCTGTCGTTACCTAAAGTAAAGTTTACTCGGCTGTTATGGCCTGCAGGCTCCTGCAGCCATTCTATATTAATGGATAGATTTTCCAATGACACGGAATCTACCATACTGGATATTTTTTGGAAAAGCGGATCTTGTGCAAAAACTATGTTTGAAATAACAATGAGAAAAACAATGATGTAATTAAATAAGGCTGATATTTTATTTTTCATCAACACAGTTTATACTCGTTTTTATTTTGCACAAACTTTAACTTTATTTTTGTGATAAGAAATAGTTTAATAATATTGTTAATCACTTTATCAAAATAATAATCTTCATAATAAATTAAACACAAAAAGATGAACAAGATTTATCAAACATTTTTATTTTTTTTGCTAATTCAGTTATCTATTGCAGCACAAGTTAACACAGAGAAATATAGAAAGTTAAAAGACGAATTCGGATTTTCAGGGACTGCCTCAATCGACGCAACAATTAATTCCGGGAATAATGATAAACAGGAAATCGGTATTGAGGGGTTCTTTGATTTCAATACTGAGCAAAATTTATTTTTATTAATTCTCAAGGGTGAGTACGGGTCTGTAAACGGGCAGGATTATTCGGATCAAGCACTTGCTCATTTTAGATATCTATACAAGTTGAGTGATAAAGTTAATATTGAATTTTTCTCACAATTGGATTTTGATAATGACCGATTATTGCTGAATAGAAAGCTAGTTGGAATTGGTGTGCGACCGATCGTATTCAAAACAAAAGTTTCTCAAATGTGGTTTGGAATTTCATACATGTACGAAATTGAAAAGTTCGATTTGCCTGTAGGCTCTGTGCATCCTGAAATTGATTATGAAAACAGATTAAGTTCCTATGTAACCTTCAGACTTAACATTGAAAAAAATGTAAGACTAAGCAGCGTAGTTTATTTTCAACCGGAAATTGGCAGCTGGGATAATGTAAAAGTTTTAAGTGAAAATAGTTTACATGTTGATGTTATTAAAAATGTAGGCATACGCATTGACTTTAAGCTGCGTTACGACAATAAACCTCCCGACTCAATTAAAGAGTTGGATACCAGAACGAATGTCGGTGTTACCTTTTCTTTCTAACAAATTAAGTTTTGTACTTTGAAGAAAACTTTAATATTGTGGGCTTAACTAGTTCTGAATAGTCCTTGTAAGAAAGCTTGATCAATTCCGTATGCGTGCCAGCATTGAAAGCGATCTCTTCATCTTCCGTTAAGCTTTGGGCAACATAAACATCCATATTATAAAGATTACCAAAAGGCGGCATCGCACCTACTTCACAGTCCGGACACCTGTCCTTAAACTCCTGTTCATAAGCCAGACGAACCCTTTCGGCTTTCAATTCTTTTTGCAGCAATTCAAAATCAATTTTGTAGGACGCCGGCAAAACCGCCATTGCCAAATGTCCATCAATTTTTATCATTACTGTTTTTGCTAATTCCCTGCCAGGTATGTGAGCAGATGCTGCAATTTCTTGAGCTGTGTAGGATTTGGAATGACTGATTGAGACGTACTTTACTTTTTTGCTATCAAGAAAATCTTTTAACATTTTAGCCGGCATGATATCCTCCAATTTTTATTTGGTAAAAAGGAAAAAACCAAAGCCAATAATTTGTAAAGAACCAATAGTTTTGCGGGTGATGTTTACTATTGGATAATGTACTAACAATTAAAATCTTTATCAATAGATCAGTAAAACTAGTAAGCCCAACAAGAGATTTAATGTCTGAATAGATTAATGTTAAAGAATTTCTATAATTGCTTTAATACAATGGTAACGTGGTCAGAATTTGTTAAATATTAATTCTAATTTTTATCAAATCGAAATCTTCGGCCAATCTGATTTTATAAAGCAACCCTCTAAATCAATTGTAACTTGATGATATATTTTAGACATTAAATAATTAAAAAATTTCTTTTAAGAAAATCGGATAATTCATGCGGAAAAATATTTTTGCCGTTTCAGGAATACTAATTTTAATTTTACTAATAATAATTTTATTGCTCGGCGGAAAAAATGTTGAAGATGTTATTTACCAACCGGATAGCAAAACCAAAAAGAATAAAAGTGAAAAACGTCCAAGCAATTGGGCTTGGGATCAAAGAGTTTTCCCGAACAATAATGCCGATGCCGATGCACAGCTAAATGCTATTGAAGAAGCTAAAGAACTAAGAAGAATTCAAAAAAATAAATTTTTAGAAAAAGGAAAAAGCATACCTGAGTGGCAATTTGCCGGACCCGAAAACATTGGAGGAAGAATTGCAGATATTGAGTTTAATCCAAATTCTCCAAATGTAGTTTATGCGGCAGCTGCAACCGGCGGCGTATTCAAATCGACAAACACTGGAGAGACTTGGTACCCGGTTTTTGATGGCCAAGCTATTTTACCTGCCGGTGATATTGCTGTTGACCCGATAAACTCAAACATCGTTTACGTTGGAACCGGAGAACCGAACGGCAGTCATAATAACCTTCCTGGCGCGGGTGTATTTAAAAGTACTAACGCCGGTTTAACCTGGCAGCACATTGGCTTAGAGAGCACCAGCCAAATTGGAAGAATTATCATCAACCCAAATAACACACAAATAATATATGTGGCGGCAGTGGGTTCAAATTTTATAACAACTTCGGATCGAGGTGTTTATCGCTCAACAAACGGCGGCACCGATTGGGAAAAAGTTTTGTTTGTTTCCGATTCAACAGGTGCAATTGATATTGTTCTAAATCCAAACGATCCAAATGAAATGTTGGCTGCAATGTGGGAGCGTGTCAGGCATCCGGGCTACGGTCAATCGGAATCTTCTTTCGGTCCAACAAGCGGAATATTTAAAAGTACTGACGGAGGAAACAACTGGAATAAATTAGGGACAAGTAACGGTCTTCCCTCCGACAACTCTGGTGTAGGAAGAATTGGTTTAGCAATTAGTCCTTCAAATCCTTCAATCGTTTACTCGCTTTATAACAATGGTGAGATTTACACAGGATTATTTAAATCAACCGATTTTGGAGTGAGCTGGATTAAAAAAGATTTAGGCTTGGATATTTCCAACGGCACAAGCACATTCAGCTGGTACTTTGGGCAGGTTCGCGTGCATCCAACAAATCCTGAAACTGTTTATGTGCTTGATGTTGCATTCATGCGTTCAACCAACGGGGGTGATACTTTTCCTTTAATTTATGGTTACGGCGGACCTAGCGCCCTGCATGTTGATCATCATGCTTTGGCTTTTCATCCAACAAATTCTTCATACCTAATAAGCGGAAATGACGGTGGAATTAATATTTCAACCAACGGAGGAACATCATGGTCGCTGCCAAAGTATATTCCGGTCACACAGTTTTACGAAATTGGCCTGGATCATTTGAATCCCGAAAGATTATACGGCGGCACACAGGATAATAATACAATTAGAACCACCACCGGAAACGTTGATGATTGGGAAGCAATATTAGGTGGTGATGGTTTTTATGTGTCCGTGGATTATACGAATCCAAATATAATTTATGCTGAATCTCAATGGGGCAATCTGGCAAAATCAACTAATGGAGGCATATCTTTTTTTGGCGCTACAAATGGAATTAATGGCAGTGAACCAACAAACTGGTCAACGCCGGTTGTAATGGACCCTGTTAATCCGCAAGTTTTATATTATGGAACAAATAGATTGTACAGAACCACAGACGGGGCAAATAACTGGTCACCGATCAGCGGAAACTTAGCATTGAACAGCCCCTCAACGCCAAGATACGGAACACTTTCAACCATCGCGGTTTCACCATCAAATCCGGATGTGATTTATGTTGGCACTGATGACAGCAAAGTTTGGGTTACAACTGATTTAGGAAATAACTGGACTGATATTTCCGCCGACCTTCCTTTTAGGTGGGTTACTCGTGTGGTTGTTGACCCCGAGGATGAAAGTACCGTGTATGCAACTTTTTCAGGATTAAAATGGGGCGATGCCGTTCCAAGAGTTTTTAGAAGTACCGATTACGGAGCAACCTGGATAAATATTTCCGGCAATTTACCTGATGCACCGGTAAATGCTTTTGCAATTGATAACAGCGATAACAATACACTTTATGTTGGAAATGATGTTGGTGTGTTTTATACGCAAAATCTGGGCGCCACATGGGAAGTACTTGGAGCCGGCTTGCCTATCATTTCTGTTTATGATATGAAAATACATCCAACGGAAAATTATCTTGCAATCGGTACTCACGGTCGGTCTATGTATAAAATTGATTTAAATGATGTTACTGGAGTACCGGACTATTCTAAGAATAATCTGCCATCGCAATTTGTTCTTTATGAGAATTACCCCAATCCGTTTAACCCTACTACAAAAATTAAGTTCACAGTTCCTGTAGGGAATGAAAATGTTCGTTCCCTACTGAGAATTTACGATATACTCGGTAACGAAATTGCATTGTTAGTTCATGAACAAAAATCTCCAGGTACTTACGAAGTGGAATGGAACGCGGTCAATCAACCAAGCGGCGTTTATTTTTATAGTTTATCTATTGGCAATCAAATTCAATCAAAAAAAATGTTATTACTGAAATAAGAATTTATACAAAACAGGCTTCCCAATATTTGAGAAGCCTGTTTTAATTTTAGTGTTTGATTGTTACTTCATTAAAATCATTTTCTTCGACGAGACAAAGTTTGATCCATCAACTCCTTTTGCATAAATTGTGTAATAATATATTCCGCTGGAAATGTTACGTGCGTTGAATGAAACTCTATTAATTCCGCCGGAGAAAATATCATTCACAATTTCTGAAACTTCCTGTCCAATTGTATTAAATATCTTTATTGATACTTTTGCTTCAATGGGTATTGCAAATTCAATAATGGTTGATGGATTAAACGGGTTAGGATGATTTTGCGAAAGTGAATATTCTTTCGGTAAACCTAAATCCACTTCAATTGTACTTGAATATTCTGATGCCCCGTTAAAATCAATCTGTTTTAATCTGTAATAAAATTTACCTGAACCTGAGGGATTATCTGTATAGAAATATTCTTTAGTAACATTACTGTTTCCACTTCCTTCAACATAAGTAACCTTTTCAAAATTCGACTGATCTGTGGATCTCTCAATTTCAAATCCGCAATTATTTATTTCAGTTGCTGTCTTCCATTCAAGATAAACACTTTGGCTTACAGTGAAAGCTCGGAATGAAACAAGTTCAACCGGCACGGGCGCATCAATTTGAAAATTTGTATTTGACATATCAAAAAATACATTTCCCACAGCTTCAATTTTTATACGTGCTGTTGCTGTCTGATTATCAGGAATCAAAACATTTTCAATTCCATCATTTGGTGTATTTGCCGCAAGAGTAATCGGGAATGTCTGTCCGCCATCTGTGGAAAGCAGAATATTTACATTAGCACAATTAATCGGCGATGCATCAGTATTGGCAACATCCCATGTCACATCATAAAAACCATTCCCCGGAATAATTGCCGCCGTATTAGGTGAGGTCACTAAAAATGGTCCAGCCGAATTACTGACAGTAAAAGCAATTTGATCAAAGCCAACTCCCCCGCCTCCGCTTTGGTTATCACGTGCAGTTAATCGAAATGTTAAATTTCTTGAATATGAAGGAAGTATCTCTCCAATTGTTGAACTGTTGTTTAAAATGTTTGATAACTTAGGAAAAGTTCTTGTAGGACTCGTTGTCGGATCAAAACTTCTAAAGATGGGGGCATTGCCTGAAGGACTTGTAGGTGAGCCTGCCGGACCTAAATCAAACTCTTCCCAATTGTAAGTCATTGGATGACCATCAGGATCCGTTGCGGAGCCGGTTAAAGAAAATGGAGTGTTAATTGGGATTACAAATCCGCCGGTTCCCGCATTAACAATAGGAGCGCTGTTTCCTGTTGCTGTCTGCACTGCACAGCCATTACCCGAACTTAATGTTGAATAGGCAATGATCTCATCAAAGCTAATCCCATGAAAATAATCGTCACTATTTGATTGAAGATTTTGTGAGCCGCAAATTCCGGCGTAGGCCATAATAGTGCTGCCGCTTCCCGGTTCGTAAGCAGTAGAGGCATTTCTATTTCCGCCGCTGCAATTTCCGGCGGAACCATTGAACGGATGATTTGCTCCCCATTGATGTCCCATCTCATGAGCTACATAATCGATATCAAAAGGATCACCAATCGGTTGAAATAATCCTGTCACACCTCGTGCTTTAACTCCTGATCTGCATGGTACACCAAGAGATGCTACTCCCCCGCCGCCTGTACTAAAAACATGCCCAATATCGTAATTTGCGTTTCCAATTACTGCATCAACATTCGTTTGATTTTGACCCAGCATTGCAAAACCGTCATTGTTTGTATAAGGGTCAGTCCCGGAGTTTGTATAAATTACTTGATCGTTATTGGCGATAAGTACCATTCTAATTGCAACGTCTCTCTCGTAAACTCCATTCACTCGGTTCATTGTTGTTACCATTGCGGCTAAAGCGGCGGGAATAGTTCCACCGTGAAATGATGTATATTCACCAGTGCATGCAAGCGCTAAACGATAAGTACGGAGTTGGGTTCCTGATGATTCAACTGCCCCGCGATCAACTATGGATTTTATTTCGTTTACTATTGCCGGATCAGCATCAATTGGACCGCAGGTTGTATTTACTTCTGTATCATTAACTATAAAATCTTTTTTATAGTAAGAAATATAATTTTCAATATTCCCTCTGCTATAAGGATCAATAAAAATCGTTCCGCTTGATGAAAGGATCATTGCATGAAATCCTGCCGGGGTTAGATCAAAGCGGACTGATGCACTTTTGTCATCAACGCCCTGTCCTCTGTACGTTTTTATTTCAGGATAATTTGCAGCTAAACCTTCTTCCATTATTGGTGATTCCAAAACAGCAAAACGAATGTAATCGCCATTAGGCAGGGGCAAACTAAATAAACTTTTTGATATTGCAGAGCCGCTGCTTCCTTCTGTTGGAAGTCCGCTTAAAAATGTTTGAAGACCTGTATGATTTAATTTTAACACTCTATATTTAACAGGAATAATTTGCCTATCTAAATTATTTACAACTGATGATTCTTCTACATCGAGCCAAAATTCACTTGCATTAGATTGTGCAGAGATTGAAAAGTTAAGTGATAGGAAAAATATTATATAAAGAACTAAGCTACTTAAAACTGCGTTCTTTTGCTGCCGGGAAATACAGAATAGATTTTTGATAACAGCACCTCTTGATTTGGTTGATAGTAAAATTTTCTGTTTGAATATATGCCCTCTCCGAATAAAATCAAATTGTAAAATAATTTTCACGTTAACTTTTCTTGAAGATAAAATTTTTGATTTTTGCATTCATATTTAAGTTTAAGAAACTTTGTATCTTTAAACACTTATTAACGGATAGTTTGAAATAATGCAATGAGTAATTCAATTTCAAAAGCACATATAATTTTATATGTAGCAGATCAGGAAAGAAGCACAATGTTTTACAGCAGTGTGCTTAAAATTAAACCAAGACTAAATGTTCCGGGGATGACTGAATTTGAAATTAGTAAAGATATAATTCTTGGGCTGATGCCTTATTCAAGCGTGGCTAATCTTTTAAATAGAAATATATCCGGCAAAATTTCTGAAAGAGCAACCCCTAAAGCGGAGCTTTATTTAATTGTAGATAATCCCGACATTTTCCACAATAGGGCTATAAAGTTTGGCGCCGAGGAAATTAGTCCTTTACTAAATAGGGATTGGGGGCACAAAGCAGCCTACAGTATGGACTTTGATGGAAATATATTAGCATTTGCCGAACTCGTTAAATAACACCTCATCCAGACCAATAAATATTCGATATAACTGGAAATAGCTTCTAAAACATAGCTTTTACATTTCTTTTACACTCCAAACGTCGCTAAAACTTTAATTATCCTTAACTTAAATCCAGTTAAATGGAATTATACTCTAAACAAATATCGAGATGCAGTTATGACTAATTCTTCCGCACATAAATTTCACATTCCCGTAATGGGACTCGCATTTTCAATTGACACACCAATTAAAGTAGCACACTACGGAATTGATTCAGTTATTTCAATTGTAGATGATGACCTAATTGAAAAAATGAGAGAGGTTCATTCCAAAAAATTTGGTGTTTCCTTCGAAGAGATATCAACAAAAGTGGATGATTACCGAGCAAAAAGAATTACTGCTTATTTAAATTTAGTTGATGATATCGTAAATGATAATTTTCAAAAACTAAAAAATTCTTTCGGTGAAAAGGATAGTGAGTTTGATAAATATATTGAACTATTGCCGGACAATTCCGATTTGAAAATTCAATATATCGAAGCCGTTCAGAGTAATAAGATTGATGAAGTGAAAAACTGGGCTTTATCCCAATTAAAGCTTGGCAGTATTGATGTGAACATTATGACAAAAGTTGATAAAGCAAATTATAATAAAGATGAAAAACTACCGGTGATTCATAACGATGCACACGCCGCATTGCGAGGATTTGCATACAGCAAGTTGAGATCGTCAATTGTTTTATCTGCGGGAATGAACCCACGACTTTACAGCTACTTTGAAAATTTTGAGGACTTTTACCCGAATGAGAATGGTGAACTAAAGAAAAAAATTATTCTTAAAGTAAGTGATTACCGCTCAGCATTAATACAGGGAAAATTTCTTGCCAAAAAAGGTTTGTGGATCTCCGAATACAGAATTGAATCGGGACTGAATTGCGGCGGACACGCATTTGCTACCGACGGTTTTTTAATGGGTCCTATTCTTGAAGAATTTAAGTCTGATAAAAATACTCTGATAAATACTACTCATGAAATTTATGCCGAAGCATTAAGTAAAAAGGAAATAAAATTTTCCGGAGTTCCATTCGATCTAAAAATTACGGCTCAAGGCGGAGTAGGAACTTTTGACGAACAAAACTTTTTACTCGATCATTACGAGGTTGAATCAGTTGGTTGGGGAACGCCTTTTCTACTTGTTCCCGAAGCTACAAATGTTGATAAAGATACACTAACTTTATTGAGCAATGCCCGCGAGGAAGATTTATATTTAAGTAAAATTTCTCCGCTTGGAGTACCGTTCAATAGTTTGCGCGGCAATTCAAAGGATATTGAAAAATTAGAAAACGCAATGAATGGGAAACCCGGCAGCCCTTGTCCCAAAAAATATTTGCAGTCAAATTCCGAGTTTAGTGATAAACCGATCTGTACTGCTTCCAGAGCTTATCAAGCAAAAAAAATTGACGAATTAAATTCTAAAAATTTTGCCAAGGATAAATTTAAAGCTGAGTATGAAAAAATTATTGATAAATCATGCCTATGTATCGGTCTTGCTACAGCGGCACTAAAAAATAATGATGCTGCAACAAAAGTTGATGGCAGCGGAGTTTTAATTTGTCCCGGTCCAAACATGGCATATTTTTCTTCTATAGTTTCATTAAAAGAAATGGTACATCATATTTACGGAAGAGCAAATCTTATATCACGAAAAGACCGCCCAAATATGTTTCTTAAAGAACTCAATCTTTATATAAATTATCTTCGTGAAAAAGTTGAAGAAATAGAAGACGAGCCGTCAAATAATCAGATAAAGTATTTTGATACGTTTCAAACTAATCTGGCTGAAGGAATTGAATATTACAAGCGACTGTTTACTTCCTCCCGAAATAACATTATTGAGTTAAATAGTATTATCCTTCGCGAGCTGGCTGATTTGGAAAATGAATTTGATACTTTAAGACAAAGGATGATCTTACAGGATTTAATTCCGGCTGATGCTAAAGGATTTACAAAGACGGTCGCGGCTATCAGTTAGAACAAAGTTTATATAATTTAGACATACCTTCCCCCTGCAATTAAATAGGGAAACAATCTAATATTGCTTAACTTGCGTGCCTAATTATAATTTAAAAGACAACTATTAATCAGGAAAAGATATAATGACGTTTGAAGAAATTGGAGTAGAAAGTAAATACATCCGCGCGATTGAAGAACTTGGATTTAAGGCTCCAATGCCCGTGCAGGAAAAAGTAATTCCCCATTTAATTAAAGATGATTGCGAAGACATTATTGCATTAGCTCAAACCGGGACCGGTAAAACAGCCGCTTTTGGTCTGCCCTTAATTCAAAAAACCAACACTTCTGTTAAACATGTACAGCACTTAATTTTGTGCCCAACCCGTGAACTTTGTTTGCAAATATCGAACGACTTAACTGAATATGCTAAGTATGATAAAGATGTTAAAATTACCGCCGTATTCGGCGGTGCAAGTATCGAAAGACAGATCAGCATTATCAAAAAAGGTGTTCACATTATTTCCGCTACTCCGGGCAGGCTGCTTGATTTAATAAATAGAAAAGTTGTAAAGATTTCGAAAATACAATCTGTTGTTCTTGATGAAGCTGATGAAATGCTGAACATGGGTTTCAGGGATGAACTTGAAGCTATTCTTGCCGAAACACCAAAAGAGAAAAATACTTTACTCTTTTCAGCAACAATGCCGAATGAAGTTCGTAAAATGGCTAACCGTTTTATGAAGAACCCGATTGAAATTACAGTCGGTAAAAAAAATGTTGGAGCAGAAAATGTAACCCATGAAAGTTATATGGTTCACGCGCGCGACCGGTATTTAGCTCTTAAAAGAATTGTTGATTATTACCCTGAGGTTTACGGAATAGTTTTTTGCAGGACGAGAAAAGAAACTCAAGAAGTTGCGGAATGGCTGATTCAAGATGGCTATAACGCTGATTCACTTCATGGTGATTTATCCCAACCGCAGCGAGATAAAGTAATGGCAAAGTTTCGCATAAAACATTTAAAGTTATTAGTCGCAACCGATGTAGCTGCTCGCGGAATTGATGTTGAAAGTTTAACTCACATAATAAATTATAACTTGCCCGATGATCTGGAAGTCTATACTCATCGAAGCGGAAGGACAGGAAGAGCCGGTCGTTTGGGAACTTCAATTGTTATAGCGAATCTTAAAGAAAAGCATAAGCTTAAAATGATTGAACGACAGATCAATAAAAAGTTTGAAGTAAAGCAAGTTCCTCTTGGTAAAGATATTTGTGAAAAACAGCTTTTTCATTTAGTTGATAAGATGGAAAAGGTTGAAGTTGATAACGATAAAATAAATGCTTTCCTTCCGGCGATTATGCACAAGCTTGAGTGGCTGGATCGGGAAGAGTTGATTAAAAAGTTTGTATCAATCGAGTTCAACAGATTTCTTGATTACTACAAAAATACATCCGACTTAAACGTACCGGATAGCAGCAAGAAGCGTGGCGATCAGAGAGAACGCCGTGGTCAAAGCGAACGAGGCGGAAAACGTGCTGAAGAAGGATTTACAAGATTCTTTATTAACTTGGGTACAACAGATGACCTTAAGCCGGTTGATATCATCGGCATGATCAACGATTATACTGGAATGCGTAACATTGATATTGGCGAAATAGATATAAAGAAAAACTTTTCATTCTTTGAGGCGGATAAAACTTTCACTGATGACATTATGAAAGGCTTTAAGAAAAAAGCGTTTAAGAAACGTGATATAAATCTTGAAGTTGCTGAAGGGAAAAAGAAAGAAAATAATTATGATTCTGATAGAAGTAAAAAAAGGAAAAGCTACAAACGGGAAAGCCCAAAACCCGGCATACGCCGAAAACGAAGAAAAAAATAATTTAGATAAATTCAACCCCGCTACTCAGCGGGGTTTTTTGTTTAATCCCCAATTTAATTTTTGACAATTAAGGAATATTATTTTATTTTGTGCATATGCACAATAAATATTTTGAAGAATAATGGGACGATGTAAAAAAGACCGCAAATGTAGAAGGCTTAAAGACGAGCTGGTTTACAAACCAATCGGTATTCCGGCCCGTATGCTATTGACAAATGAAGTCGAACATGATGAGTTTGAGGCGATGCGCCTATGCGACATTGACGGAAAAAGTCAAATTGAGGCGGCGGAATTTATGAAAATTTCGCGAGGGACTGTGCAGCGTTTACTGATCTCAGGAAGATCAAAGTTAATGAATGCGATTTTAACAAATAAGGCTATAAAATTTAAAAACACTTAGGAGATTTATTATGCGAGTATGTTTGCCGACAAACGGCGATAAGGGTATGACTGAATCCGTTCACAACCACTTTGGCAGTGCAGGATTTTTCACGATCTACGATACAGAATTAAAAACACTTTCAATCTTAAAAAACGGAAATGAACATCATCAGCATGGGCAATGTAATCCTTTGGGACAAATTTCCCAGTACAATGTTGATGCAGTATTAACAAACGGAATGGGAAAACGTGCAGTACAAAAACTAAATGACGGCGGAGTAAAAGTTTTTCTTGTGGATGGAAAAACAGTTGAGGAAGCTCTGCAAAAATTTGAGGATAAAGAACTTGCCGAATTATCAATGGATAGTGCCTGTGGCGGGCATGGTCACGGAATTCACTAACACTTTATTCTCTCTCTCCCATAGCCTCCCTTTTTCGGGGGGCTTTTTTAATTACAAGATTTTAAAATTGAAGAATTACTTAAATGATTTAAGAAGCAAATGCTTATATAAAACTATTTATATGATTTTATAAGCGAAATAGCCTGCCCATAATAACCGCTTCCGAAAAGATTTAAATGGTTTAATACATGAAATAATTTGTAAATGTTTTCTCTGTATTCCCAGCCTTCCTGTAATGGATACTCCTCATTGTAAGCAGCATAGAATTTTGAATCAAACCCGCCGAATAATTTTGTCATTGCTAAATCTGCTTCGCGGTGTCCGTAATAAACAGCCGGATCGATCAAGCATGGATTTCCATTTTCATCTGCCATATAATTTCCGCCCCATAAATCGCCATGCAGCAATGCAGGAGGTTCATCGCTGCCATCTAAAATTTGATTTATATTTTTTTCAAGAAGTTTAATCCCGTTATTTAATTCATTGCTTGAGTAACCATTTCTTTCCGCCAATCTGAATTGATACAATATGCGATTTTCAAAATAGAACTCAGCCCACTTTTTGCTTTGAGGTAAATTTATTTGTTCTGTTGAACCGATATAATTATTTTCAAAGAAGCCGAACTCCGAAGAACTATTTTTATGAAGTTTAGCAAATTGTCTTCCTAACTTTTCACTAAAATTATTAATTCGAGATGCAGATTCAACAAATTCTAAAATTAGAAAATCACTACTTGCGCAAATTACTATTGGAATTCTAATGGAATTAGTTTTGCATAGTTCCAATAAGCCGTTAGCTTCAGCAGAGTGCATTTTGTTATTAGCGTAATGCTTAACAAAATATTTGTTACCTGATTCTGTAATAACCTTTAATGCATTACCAATACAGCCCCCGCCAAGTGAGCTTGCAGATACAACCTTTTCTGATAATTTACTTTCAATCTTATTTTGAATACTGTTCATTTAGTCCGCTCAATTATTTATTCATATCTTCTTTAACTTTTTTCAACAACCCATCACATGAGTCTTCCAAAATATCCAGAACTTTTTCAAAGCCCGCTGGACCGCCATAATAAGGATCGGGAACTTCATTGTAACTCCCGTTTTTTGCAAAGTCGGTCATCATAAATATTTTATCTGTATATTTTTTTTCAGTATCGAAAGAGATCAAGTCGTTATAATTATCTCCATCCATCGCAATTATGTAGTCAAAGTTTTCAAAGTCACTATTTCTAAAACGTCTTGCAATACTAGTTAAATTGTATCCCCTTTTTTCTGCATGACTTTTCATCCTTGCATCAGCCGGTTCGCCTTCATGGTAAGCAATTGTTCCGGCTGAATCACATTGAATTTTATCCTCAAGCTTTTCACGCTTTATCAAATCATTCATCACAGCCTCACCACTTGGTGATCTGCAAATGTTTCCCATACAGACAAAGAGAATTCTTAACATATATTTTTCCTATTTAATAATTTAAATCTTGAATCATAAATTACAACTGCTTATCGATAATCCCAATATTGATCTAGTAATTTTTATGTGTAATTGAAAACTAGATTACAAATTAAAAAAATATTACCATCGCAAGGAAATCAAAAAGGTTGATCAAGCAGACTTTCTATCCTCTTAAAAATATATTTGTATATAACCGGATGATGTTATATTTTTATTTTATTGTTAATTATTAACTAAGGATTGGGCAGATGCTTAGGCGCAACAAATTCAAAAAAACTGAAAATTCTAGTCATAAAATTTATGTGAAAATATTTTTAATTATTAATCAGAACTAATTAATTGCTAAAACAAAACGGTGACTTCAGATGAAATATTTTTTATTCATATCATTATTATTATTTGTTTCTGCTTGTGCTACTACCACATATTTAAGCTATACCAATATTAATTCAGCAGACTTTGACAAAATTAAAAATAGTACCTGGGACGTATATGTACTTGGTGAATCAATAGAATCCAATAATTTACAATGGACTGATAATAAAACATGGGAATCAGAAAGAATTATATCTGAATTTATTTTTCAAGCAAATAAAAAATTACCAAATGTAATAGTCCAAAAAGGGATAAAAGAATTACCGCCAGCATTTAGAGGAGAACTGAGTTTAAATACTAAGAAACAGATTAATAATTTTATTCGAGAACATTCTTCCGATTATTTAGTCACATTGTCAAGCATATCCTTGCATTCTGAGTCGCATGGCAGCCTTCAATCTTATACAGCAAAGGCTGAAATCGCATTAACCATTGATATTTATGATACAAAAACACAAAAATTAGTGTTGAGTTTTGCTATAGAACGTAAAGGATCAATACTTTTTAGTGCAACTCTCTTAAAAGCAATAGAGTTTATTAAAAAAGAAGGCATTGTTGATTAGAGATGATTAGCAATGAGCTAGAGTTTTTTTAATAAAATAAGTTGTAGGACTAGAATTATAATTCATAGGAGGCTCATGAAACATTCCATTCTTAAAATTCTACTTTTGCTGTTCTGGCAATTAAGTTCAATATACTCACAAACTTCAACTGCGCGATTTCTTTATTGGTCTCCTTCTGCAGAAATAACAGCAATGGGAGGAGCCGGAGTTGCAATTGTAAACAATTCATTTGCCGCATACTATAACCCTGCTAGTTTCGCATTCGGCAAAGGACTTGGATTCTCTAGCTCTTTCATGCAGCCATTTTGTACATTTAGCAATACAACACAATTTATGTTGGCTGTATCCTTTCCTATTGTAGGAGTCGGGAAAATCGGTTTTTCATTTAATGGCTTTTGGATCGAAAACCAAGTTCGAACCAGGGAAAATAGTCCTGAACCGTTAGGTTTATCCAATGATCCTCCAGAATTCTTTAGCCCAACTCACTATCAAATAAAAGCTTCTTATGCAGGCAAGTTAGCAGATAATATATCTTTAGGCGGAAGTTTCAGTTTTCTAAGAATCAATCTCTCTAAAGTTCAGGCTGGAGAGGAAATGGGTGACGGAACCGCTTCAATAATATTATTAGATGCAGGATTTTTGATTAATGATTTATGGGAAGAAGTGACCTACAAACCAGAAGAAAAGAATACAAATTCAATAATTAATAATAATATATCACCCGGCGTAACTATTGGTTTTTCATTGTTAAATTTTGGCCCTGAAATATCTTATATCTATGAGGCACAAAGCGATCCGGCACCCTCTATTGCTTTATTGGGATTTTCATATACTCCAATTTTCTCTGAGGTTTTTCGCTCAAGAGTTTTAATCGATTTTGAAAAGAGAATTTATGATTCCAATACTTTGGACTATATTCACTTTGGTGGAGAAGTTCTTCTTTATAAAATAATTAGTTTGCGCGGAGGTTATGCATACAATAATATAAATTCTGATCTATCCTTTCCAACATTTGGAGCGGGAGTTAACTACAAATTTATATACGCAAATGTTTCAAGATATATCAAGCATGTTTTACCTACCTGGCAATTTGATATTAAAATTTCTTTGGAGAATTAAATATGAATACAAAAAAACTCATATTTCTTATTCTAATTGCTTTAGTAATATCCGGCTGTAAAGAAGAGATCACTGTTATGTCTGCAGTGAAGGATGGAGAAGAATTAGAAGAAGGGACTTCAATCCCATTTACACTTATGCAAAATTACCCAAACCCATTTAATCCTAGCACACAAATGGAGTTTTCGGTTTCAAAAACTATGAGATTGAAAATGTCCGTCTTTACAGAGGATTGGGAATTAGTAAAAGTATTATTCGACGAGAATAAATTTGCCGGATATTACCGTATTGATTTTTCTGCTGTAAATAGCGATGGGGAAAATTTTCCATCGGGAAATTACTATTATACTTTAGAAGGTGAAGGATTAATATTAGTGCGGCAGATGAAGTTGATGAAATAAGTTTCATAGTTGTCATATTTCTATAAATAAACTTACAAGTAATAATCTAGAGAATTCATATGAGACAATTAGCAAGTATTGTAATTTGGTTAATTCTGACAAACATATTCATTGGACAATCTTTTACAAATGGATTGAGTTTTTTAGAAAAAATGTTGACTGCTGAAAACATTTTGGATAAAGCAGAAATGAGTTCTCTCTTTAATAAATACAATAGCATATTATTGAAAGTTAAAAAGGAAGTTAATAGCGAAAAAAATATTTATGACAAACATGAAGTAATATTTGACATGCTTCACTCAATGTATTTTAGAAAATATACTGAAAACCCTAAATTGAGCAGTTCCCTAAAAATGGATGCATATAATTGTGTTACTGCAGTCAGTTTGTACTATTCTCTTTGCCTCGATCTAAACTTGATTGTAAATATTTACGAAACACCTCATCATGTTTACCTAACATTTCCAAATATAAATTCAGTCGAGGTTATTATTGAATTAACCGACCCAAGAGATGGTTTTGATTTTGATAATGATAAAGACGATTATATCAATTTCTTAATCAATTATAAATTAATTACACAACAAGAATTATATGAAAAAGGTGAAGCAGCCATATATAATGAGTATGTCAGTAATTCAAAAAAAATTGATGAAAAAAAATTGATCTCTATCTATTACGGAAATTTAATCTCATTAGAATTAAATAACGACAATTATCATGATGCAATCGTACTGGCAAATAAATCTTTTTCATTTTTTAAAGACTCCTCCTCTGTAGAACAATATAAGTTGATATGGGACATTCACTTTGTATCTCTATCAAATAGCCTTGATGAATTGACAAAATTTGTTGAAGAAGCAATTGGATTTGATCATGTGTCTGAAGAATTAGAAAAAACTCTTATTAATACTTGCGGTTATTGTATTGTAACTCACCTGAAAGATGGGAAATTTGAAGTAGCGGATTCCCTTTATCAAAAGCTTACTAAGAGTTTAGTATATACGAATATGACTGATCCCGTAATTAAAGAGATTCAAAAAGGTATTAATGCAGAAAAAATAATGAGAATGAATTTACTTGGGGAATTTGAGGAGGCTTTTACTCTTGCACAAAGCTTATTTCGTGAGTATCCTGACGACTATTCTATAAAAGAAATTTATATAAGAAGCGCACATGGCTATATGAATACAATGTATTCTGGCAGTAATATCGATAACATTACAAATATACTTGACACTCTACTAATTGACCTCCCTGATGTTCAATCAGTAAAGGATATATATGTAGCCTCAATTATGCAATATATTTTCTCAACAGGTCAAAATACTATCAATCCTAAAAAATCCAAGTCTATTTTATTGAAAACTAATAGGAAAATTCCAAATAACAAATTTATAAAAGAGGGTTTAGCACATTTATATCATGACTCAGCTATGGCAGAAATTAGAAATTCGGACTATGAAAAAGCAGAAAAGCTTCTATTAGAAGGCTTAGAGTTTGATCCCAATAATCTTAGATTAAAAAATGAACTGACTATGACAAGAAATTTAATTAAAAGTGGTGCACGCTAATAAGCTTACTTTATAATTTTTATTTATTCTTTTACATAACCGAATACATAAAATCATAAACAAGGCAACCCATAAGTATATTGCAGTAGAAGAGAACTCTAACACAATATTCTGCATGTAATTAACTAATAAAGTTTTTTTGATAAGGAATAGAATTTTTATGGCAGCCAAAACAAATTACAATATTAATCTCGATACAAAATTCGGATTTCTAAAACACATCAATATTCCCGCATTAGTTGAAGAATGCAAAGAGGATTGGTTCAATCAAACTTTGTGTGAAGTAAATGATTGCGTTGTTCGTTTGGGAATATTAAAAGGAGAATTTCATTGGCACAAACATGATAATGAGGATGAATTTTTTCTTGTCCTTGATGGACAACTAATTATTGAATTAGAAAATGAAGTCGTCACTCTCAAACAGCATGAAGGATTTACTATACCTAAAAGCATTCTCCATAAAACTCTCGCTCCCGAAAAAGTTGTTGTAATTATGATTGAAGGAGCGAATGTAAAACCAACAGGCGATTGAGTCAGTATTTCATGGAATTATCCTTCCCGCTTAAAAGCTTCCATCTTCAATTCATATTTATGTGAATGCGGATTTTCAAAAAGCGAAAATTTCACTTCAATATTTTTGGCTCTCAAATCGTACTCAGAAACATTTAATGTATCGGTTGTAAATCCTTTCTTTTGGCAATCAGCTAGAAGGTTATGTAGCATTTTTTTCGCGGAAGTTTTATCACTATAGATATTAAATCCCTGCACTTGATAAACTCCTTGCTGGTTAGCAACATATACCATCTGATAAGTTTTGGTTTTGTAAAATACGCATTCCATTTCAGGTTCGCTTTTGTCGTGATGCACAGGCTTGCCGTATTTTGCAAAAACTGTACTTAACTTTTCACCAATCATATTATAAGTAGATAAGTCCTGAGCATTAGTTAAAAGCAGCGGAAAATATAGCAGAATCACAATTACTATTTTTAAATAACTTAACCTTTTCATTTTTCCTCCGGTAAAAATTATTATTAACCCAATAAAAAATTTGAATAATTAGATCTATGTAATAGAAATAAATTCTATGAATTTGGATTAGCGGAATTGTGAAAAGGTATGTAACTATATTTACTGAAAAAGTTTGCATTTTCATGCAGCTGTTTTTTTTGAACTGATAATAATGTAGTGTAAAATTTTCATTTATTCAATTGGCACAATTTCAGCAGCCAAGAAGTAAAAGTATATGAAGTTTTTTCGAGATCATTTTTAGTATATTTATTAAATGTAAATTATTTTGCCAAACCAGTCCGGAAATTACTATGAAAAAATACAGAGATAAATCACCCGAAGAAGTCATTAAACTTGTTACGATTGAAATAATTGAGCGTGCGATTAAACTTGGTAAAAAACATAAACGGGTAGTTTTTATCAGCAAAACTTCCGGCGGCAAAGGTATTGATGTAAACTCCCTCAACCCCAGAACAGAGGAAGGGAAAGCAAATCTTGATAATTTTTTTAGCTCAACCAGAAGACACTACACTTTTTCGGGACTAGGTTCCCCCGAAGAATCCGACGCAATAAATTGGCGAATTTTGAATCTGCCATTCGGAAGAAGAATATTATTAGTATTTCAAGTTCTTCTTTCTTTTGTTCTCAAAGGCACGCCATTTAAAAACAAGCTTTACAGATGGATGGGGATACATGTCGGCAAAGGTACAGAGATTATGCAGATGGTTTGGCTTGATCACTTTAGACCTGAATTAATTTTTATTGGTGAGAATACTTTGCTTGGCGCTTTTACTCAGCTAACCGTGCACGCTTACGAGGGCTCCGGCAAATTCCGGTACGGGCTTATTGAAATTGGGAACAACTGTAAAATGGGTGCCGGCACAGGAATGGGGCCGATACTGATTGAGGACAATGTCAGGACTTTGCCTGGCGCGACTCTCTCTCCTTACTTTTCCAGAATTAAAGAAGGATCGATCGTGGGCTGGAATCCACCGAATGTTAAGGAAGTAAAAAGTGATATTGATAGTGAAAAGTGAAATGTGAAAAGTCAGAGGTGAAATGGCAATCATTCAACCCTGCATTGCAGCAATTTTCTCTAACTCCTCCCATCGTTCATATAGTTTTTTAACTTTTTCTTTCGCTTCATTCAATTCTAAATTTAACTCATTGGCTTTGTCCGCATACTTTTCATAAAAATCTTTAGAGGAAAAAATCGATTCGATCCTTTCAACATTTTCTTCTGCTTTCATAATATCTTCTTCAATTGTCTCTAATTCTTTTTTCTCCATCCAGGTCAACTTTCTAATCTTTTGTTTTACTCGAGTATCCCCTTTTTTATTTTGGTTCGAGTCAGACTTAACTTCCCTTTTTCTACTCTTTCTTTTTTCAATGTAGTAATCGTAGTTGCCTTCACTAAAATATGTTTCACCGTTACCTTCAAAAGCTAAAATTCCATTACAGACTCTGTTAAGAAAATATCTATCATGGGACACCACAACAACGCAGCCATCAAAAGCAAGCAGGGCTTCTTCAAGTATTCTTAAAGTCGGCAAGTCCAAATCGTTTGTCGGTTCATCCAGCATTAAAAAATTGCCGCCGTTTTTAAGAATGCGTGCAAGTGTCAGTCTGCTTTTTTCACCGCCGGAAAGTCTGCCTACGATTGTATTAATTCTTTCATCAGTAAATAGAAATCTTTTTAGGTAACTCCATACCTTCATTTGCTGATTGCCGAATTTAATGAAGGTGTTCCCCTCACCTATCGCTTCAATCACGGTATCCTCATCATTCAGCAGTAATCTCGATTGATCAACATAATTGAATTCTGTTTTTTCACCAATTTCTACAATGCCGTCATTTGGACTTAACTCGCCGAGTAAAATTTTAAGCAAAGTTGTTTTACCAATACCGTTTTTACCGACTATACCTAATCTTCTTCCTGGAGTAAAAACAAAATTTAGTCCGTCAATTAATTTTTTACCGCCCAGACTTATTCCAACCCCTTTCAATTCAAGAATATTTTTACCTAACTTTTCCGCGGGGGGAATTACCATTTCTACATCAAGCTCAATTTCAGTATTTTCCTTAGATGCGACATCATAATAAGTATCAAGCCGGCTCTTGGCTTTTGTTGTTCTCGCTTTTGGTCCCCGCACAACCCATTCTAATTCACGACGCAAAAAGTTTTGGCGCTTTCTTTCCTCTACTTCTTTTATGGCTAATCGTTCAGCTTTATTAACCAGGTAATCTGTATAATTCCCCCGATGCGAAATAAATTGCCCGTTAGTTAGTTCAACAATTCTATTAGCAATTCTGTCAAGAAAATATCTATCGTGAGTAACAAAAATGCATGTGCCGTTGTATGCGGATAAAAAATTCTCAATCCATTCGATCGATTCTGTATCAAGATGGTTTGTCGGTTCATCAAGGATTAACAAATCTGGTTGTGCAACAATTGATCGGCAAAGAGCTACCCTTCTTTTTTCACCGCCGGAAAGTGTGGTTATTTTTCTCTTAGCATCAGGGGCATTCAAAGATTTTAACAATTGATCGATCTTCTTTTCTAAATTCCAGCCGTCAAGGAACTGGATTTTTTCTTCAAGCACATGTCTTTTAGGGGAATCAAAAGGCAGGCTTTCATATTCATCAATTAAAGATAAAATCGTGTCCGTCCCGATCAGCACATTTTCGTAAACGTTTTTAGTTTCATCAAGTGTGAATTCTTGAGTTAAAAATCCCACGACAAGTTCTTTCTTTTTTGCCACATTACCCGAATCGGGTTCCATCACTCCGGAAATTATTTTTAGGAATGTAGATTTACCTGCGCCGTTCCTTCCGACTAATCCAATCCTATCACCCTCATGCACACTTAGCGATGCTTTATCAAGAATGATCTGCTCCCCGAAATGAACATCTAATTCCATTGCGGTTAATATAACCGGACTTACATTGTTTTCCATCTTTTACAATAATTGATTTTAAAATGAGGTGTAAATATAAACAAATTTTGATGTTGATAGATTCGTACATAAAAAAAGCCGCCAATCAATAATGTGAAAAGCGGCTAGTAGATTTTTTAGTTTGTTGTTTTTCTTTTATTCTGAAAACTGAATTCTGGTTCCTAACTCCCGCCCAACAGAATGGCGGGCAAGCCTTATTTTAGAAGCAGCATTTTGCGACTCTTAGTAAAATCATCCGCTTGAATTTTATAAATATATAACCCGCTAGAAAGTTGACTCGCATCAAAATTTACAGAATGAATTCCCGGTTTCTTCTTTTTATTTACTAAAGTCGCCGTTACTCTGCCAAGTATATCGTAAACAATAATCTTAACAAACTGTTCTGAAGGCAAAGCATAATTTATAGTTGTTGAAGGATTGAAAGGATTTGGATAATTCTGTGAAAGTTCAAAATTATTAACGACAATATTTTCATTATCTTTTACATCCACAACAAATTTTATTGTTCCTAATGCAAAGTCTCCGTACTTATCAATATTCCAACCTTTCACATAAGTTGATTCAGCACTCCATGTATAATTATCATAGACTTCCCATTCCACACCGGAAGAATCTCTATAAAGCAATCCGGGTTCACCACTTGTTGTAAAAGTATCAAGTGCTGTGTTGTATTTAAATTTCAAATTATACAAATAGCTTCCTTCAAGCAGATCACTGCTGTATGACCAATATCTGTAATCTGATATATAGGCAACAGTAGTATCGAAAGTATTAAAATTTTTAAAATCCGTTCGCATTTCAAAATAGTATGTAGCGTTTGTATCCGGCTGATCGGAAGTAAACTCCAGATCAGTATCAGGCGGAATATTAACCGGCTGTCTCGGCGGTTCTGCTTTGTGTACATACAATTGAGGCATCAAGTCCCGATTGATATTTCGTGAACCAAACATTTCATTTCTGGATCGCACCCACTCGAAAGATTCCTTCCATGATACTCCCGGTATGCCGTCAGTATCAGCGGCAGGTTCACCGTAGCATTTTACAAGAAACCACGTGTAAGCTCCAACTCTAATTGTATCCCCGCTCGCAGTAACAAACAGCCTCCTAGTATATGAAACTGTATCCTCCGCGCATGCCGCAATCAGTGTTACATCTTTTTCACGCCAACGGAAACTGTCATAAAAGTCAATTGCACCTCCGGCATGACACGCATCTATTATTAATTCTAATTCTTTAATTCCTGTGTTTGCCATTCTCTCAGAAAGCTGAAGATAGCTTGGTGTATCGTTAAAATTGCTATCACTAGTAACAATACCGGCACCCCAACCATGACCCGAATAATAAAATGTTAGTTTTCTATACTTGCCCGTTAATGCTGCTAATGTATCATACAATTCCCTACTGCTAGGGTTGTTTAAAACAACGATACTTTCTTCGGGCAATTTTGGCCCGAGGCTTTCAAACATTAAATTGTTTTTAACCAACTCCACATCAAAATTAAATGCTTGCTGCTCACTTTCATCATTACCTTTCCCGGAAACAAGTATTGCACAAACCGAATCAGCAGGTTCCGGCGTTGCCTGCTGCGAGACGGTCGTTGAAGTAGGAGTTACTTCAAATGTCGGGGCAAATCCAACAACAGCATCAGCAGTATCAATTCTTGATGAGAACCCAGCCATGTAATCCTCACCATTTATTTTTGTCCAATAATTTACTTTGAAAGTATCAACAGCGGAGCTGTCAAACGCATCCATTGTAAAGGCATAACCCACATGTCCATACCTTGCAGATTTATTGCAGTCCAAGTAGCCGTAATACTTCCAACTGTCAATTGTTAGTTTAAATTCTGTATCATCGTAGGATTCAAATGTAGTACCTGCCTCGAAAGGTTTTTGCGGCATAAAACCCCAGGTTTCATCGGGTTCATAACAAAGTTTTAATGACCAATCCTGGAATTTGGAAATGCCGACACCCAAACCCCAAATAACAGGAAACTCTCCTGAAGCAGTGTTATTAGAAGTATCAATATCATCAATAAAATCAATACTTCCGGTTAGTGTATAAAGTCCGGTAAGTGATGGGGAAAATGTTAAGTCGGATTTTACTAGCAATGTTGTAAAGGGCAAAATTGGTTCGGGCTCAACTATATCTTGAAATACAATATTATTGTTCCAATCTTTTATCTCAAATGAAACGGAATAGCCGATGGCGGTTAAAACATTATCATTTTCAATTACAACTTCAACATTATCTTCCGTTTCATTTTCCCAATAATCAACTGTAATAACAGTATTAAATTTTAAGTCGGTTGCATAAAGCATGGAAGATAAAAAGACACTTAGGAGAAGAAGCAAGATTGTGGTTCTGTAAATATTTTTCATCGTAGCTCCAAATTATTGAGTACAAATAATTTATTTTACAGTGGGTACTCCCTCTTGAAATAATTTGCGGATATTTTGTCTTATTATCAAGTAAAAATATTTTTCCTGCGAAAATTAATTTTTACTAAAGTCTAGATAGAATTGAATATTAAGCAAAGTGCTGAAAAGTCTTAATAATATTGATATAAAACTCTTGAGAGAATATTCATGAATAATTTTCCCTTTTATTTACTAATTTTATAGTATAAAAAATAATTCTTGGGATGTTGATGAATTCAATCAAAAATCTTTTTATTCTCTTAATATCAATTCTATTTTTTATTTCTTGTGAAAGTGATAATGGTATCTCATCGCGCAAGTTTACCGGAACTAAGTTTGTGCATATTCATAAATTTTATTTCGAGAGCTCGCCAAAAGTTTTAGTTGCCGATACTATACAATTCTTTACAGGAGAAGATGCCTCGATTGCATACCAAGAGGATTACCAGAAGGAAATTGACGAGACAACTTTCTATATTAGAAATAAAAATATTGATTCACTAAAATTCGGGATAGCCGAGAATTTAAATATTGATTTAAAAACTATTAACTCTAAAAATACTCACAATGATAATGTGGGTAATGATATAAAAAGATTTGCAGATTTATTTAATTCAGAAATTCAAAAATATTATTCCAGTCTGCCATTTAAGCTTTCGTTTAACGAAGGCAAAGTTTATAAAATTGAAGAAGTTTATATCCCATAAATATTTTGATAAGGTTTTCCATGAAAAGTTTAATCCTCTTTATTACAATTATTTTTACCGCTAATATTCTAGCACAAGTCAAAAGCAGTGTCGTTTTAAAGCTTTCTTACATAGATGCTCCGTTTGAGGTAAGAATTGACAACTCTGGTATTTATGGTATTTCAAATTTTGAAATTGAAAATAATTCAATTTCCCTTTTTGATTTTAATCAACCCGTAAAACATGTTTTTAGTGACAGCAAATTTATTAAAACATCTGAATTTTCAGAATTAAGTCTTTTAGGAAAAACAATTTATAACGGCGAAACAGAAAGTGTACTTTTTGATGATGAGGGAATTCTAAAAAATAAATTAGGGAAGAGTTTTTCTTTAAATGTTGCGGACATTAATACATTATCTATAGTAAATGATTTATCAAATAGGCAGGCACAATTCACAATAACTTTCCCAGGTGATTTAGCTTATGCAGATCTTATCGGGATTGATTCAGAAGGATTTACATATCTATTGGTTGAAAGATTTGTTCAGCAAGTTCCACTGAAAATTATGCGTCAAGTTTATACACTGAATAGTCTCGGCGAGGTGCAATCAATATTAAGAATCCCAGACATAAAATATTTATTCACACAAAATGACTTTCAGATAGATGAATTTGGCAATCTTTATCACTTGCTATCAATAGAGAGCGGTATAGAAATTTTTAAGTGGGAAGGATTAAAAAATAAATCCGAACAGGTAGTTAATTACCCGAAAGAATATAACTATCAATTGCACTTTAATAATTTACTCCCGGTAGATGAAATTGAAACAGTTCCGGTTCTAAATAAAATAACTTCTGTATCTAGAACTATGGCATTGAGGATTGGTGAAAGTTACGTTTACCATAAATTCAATTGCAGTTCTGCAAACCTAGCCCCAACTGATGTTACCGCTCCCGACAATGATGTTGTAAGAACACCGGCTCGATTAAGAGTCGGTCCAAATGCACGCGTGCCTTATAAGTGGGGCGGTTTTAATACATTAACTCAATTTGATGTCGGATTAGTGCAAGGTAAATATGCAGGAGATATTAACACCAATGGAGTTTCATCATATGCCGTTGGAGTTGACTGTTCCGGTTTTGTTAGTCGATGCTGGCAGATGAGTTATCATGCTTCGACAAGCTATATGCCGAACATTACAAATCTATACTCGAATTGGTCAAACCTAAAACCTGGCGATGCAATTCATAAAGTGGGGCATGTTCGATTATATATTTCTACTCAGCCGAACGGCAGAATTAAAGTTGTTGAATCGACTACCGGGCATAGTATTTATGGGGTAGGATATTATAACTATGCACCATCAGATTTAAGTGAATATGCTCCAAGATATTATACAAACATGGTTGATGATTATTTTGAAAACCAGCCTACACTTTTATCAGTTACTCATGGACAAAATAATGATGCTATAATAAAATGGGATTGTAATGATAGTGAAGTAATCGGATATCGGCTTTATCGATCTCCAGATAGAGTTAATTGGAATTTAATTCAAAATGAAAGCACACTGACCGAAAAATTTACAACAGATAACTACCAGCCGGGGGAATATTATTATAGAGTTTCGAGCGTAAAAAATAATTCACCAATTTTTTCGGAAAGTGATTTATCTAACGAACTCGGAATTGGAGGATCCGCGGGAAGTGACATTTTTCTTATTGTTGATGGATTTGATAGAGAAGATGGAAGCTGGCGCGGTGCGGGACACAAATTCGCCGGGCGCTATGGTGCGGCGATTTTTGATATTGGCGTTCGCTTTGAATCAATAAAGAGCAGTGAATTAGAGAATGCAAACACAAACCTTACAGATTATGCTGGAGTATTTTGGATAATAGGTGATGAAAGCACGGCGGATGAAACATTTAATTCTTACGAACAATCTATTATTATTAGTTATATGGAAAGCGGAGGTAACTTATTCGTTTCCGGCAGCGAAATAGGCTGGGACCTTGATTATCAAGGTTCAGCTTCTGATAGAAATTTTTATAATAACTATCTAAAAGCTGATTATGTTTCGGATGATGCAGGAACACTTTTTGCATCGGGAGTGACGAATTCTTCCTTACAAAACTGCAGTTTATATTTTGGGCAGACTTATGATGAGGAATACCCTGATGAAATAATTCCTCATGGCGGCAGTTCATTATGCATGCAGTATTCAAATCAAAACGGTGCTGGAGTTGAATACACCGGAACATTTGGAAATTCAAGCGAAGTTGGAAAAATAATTTATCTTGCCTTCCCGCTTGAAACAACAGCAGATGATACTGCATTTGATCTGGTTATCAATAATGCGCTGTTATATTTTGATCCAAGCATAGTGGGTGTAAATGATGAACAAGTATTACCACTTGACTACGGCCTAGAACAAAACTATCCGAATCCATTTAACCCAACAACAAAAATTAAGTATGCTGTTCCCCGCCACGGCAGGCAGGCAAATGTAGCGGAAGCATTGAATGCATCAACTACAAATATTTTATTAAAAGTATATGATGTGCTTGGTAATGAAATTACTACGTTGGTTAATGAGCAAAAATCACCCGGGGTTTATGAAGTTGAATGGAATGCGGGTAATCAGCCAAGCGGTGTTTATTTTTATAGAGTGCAGACGGAAAGTTTTTCGAAGACTATGAAGATGATGTTATTAAAATAGCATGCAGCAGAGTTTGAGACAGCAAAAACATTTTAGAAACTAATTCTGACTTTTATATTCATTATCGCCGAGTTCCAAAACTTCAATTTTTACTTCAGCCAAACCGGATTCAATCATATCCAGTTCCTTAGCAGTTCCTAACGACAAATCAATTATCCTCGAAGGATGTTTCGGCATCCGGTCATTAATTCTTATTGTTAAATATTTTTCATTTTCTAAATTTGTTACGCGAATAATTGTACCAAGCGGCAATGTGGGATGTGCAGCAGTTAATCCGTACATATCGTAAATTTCGCCATTGGCTGTAAGCCTGCCGTGAAATTTGTCAGCATAGTATGATGCAGTTCCTACTTCAGTTTCTATTGCAGGTAAATTGCCGTAACTGATTGGCTGTTCAACAGGAATTGATGCAGTGGCAGGCGGTTTTGGCAATTGATCATTTTCCTTTGTAAATCTTGTGGATGAGGAACATGACGTAACCAAAAAAATGAACATTACACTTTTGATGTAAAAATAAATCTTCATATAATAATTTACTGTATAACTGTTAAAAAAGAAAAGAACAATTTTTAAAAATAATATTTATGAATATTCTAAATCGATACCCCCTTTGGAAGGTTTTACTAGTCCTCGGCATTATATCGGGAGTTTTGTTTTTATCATTTACAATTTTTCAAAATTCGGAAAAGTCAATCTTGTTATATATGATAATTTATGCTGCGGCATTTATTATCTATTTTATCGGTTACTTATTTGTAAAAGCACATCCAGGTAATTTTTCAAGCAACGAAAAATTATTTTCGAGTAAATCAATCATAATAGTATTTGCATTTGGAATATTTTTTCGCGCAGTTCTTACTCCAACGGTTCCATCAACTTCGGATGATGTTTACCGATATATTTGGGAGGGTAAATTAGTTTACAACGGGGAAAATCCTTTTGCAAAAGCGCCGGATAATCCAGACTTAAAATATCTTGAATCAGAAGAATACCCTGATGTTGTTACCTATAAAGATATGACAACAATTTACCCTGCCTCTGCACAACTTACATTTTTACTGGGCTACATTATCAGTGGTGAAAACGATCTGGGACTAAAGTTAATTTACCTGCTTGCCGAAATTCTTACATTTATTTTTATTTTAAAAATTTTAGAGCTGCGTAAATCAAATAAAAATTTATTGATTCTTTATGCTTGGCTGCCTTTACCCATCATGGAATATTTTATAAACTCTCACATTGATGTTGTCGGCATAGCATTTTTTATAATGTTCATCTACTTTATTCTTGCAGAAAAGTATACACTAGCTGTATTCCCATTTGCAATAAGTATTTTAGTAAAACTATACCCAATTATTGTTCTCCCCTTACTGATGAAAAAGTTGAGACTTAAAAACTTTACCATCTTTTCCACAATTTTAATTTTAATTTTAGTAGCTGGAATGCTTCCATTTATTCCCGGCGAAAGATCAGTCAACGCTTCATTATTTACTTATCTTTCCACATGGAGTTTTAACGGGTCTTTCTTTTCATTATTCAATTTAATTTTTAATGACAGCTACATTGCTAGGAGTATAATTCTTGTTCTCTTCATTGCTGCAGTAGCCAATATTGCAATCCGGCATCAAGATTTTCTAAAGGGAGTTTATGGAGTTTGGATTTGCTTCATTATGTTTGCCGCAACCCTATATCCATGGTATCTCGGATGGATCGCCGCACTAAATCCAATGTTTGGATTTTATTCATTGCTCAGTTTTTTCTTTACGAATAACCTTACTAACCTAACGCCGCTAAGTGAATTTTGGGAAGAGTACTGGTGGGTTTATATAATTCAATATGTTCCTTTCTATATACTTCTTGGGAACGAATTTTACAAAAGCTTAAAAAACAATTGAATTCTATTTTGATATTTTATGTCTATAGAATGAGCGTAACAACCGCGAGTAGCACGATCAATACGGCAAATACTATATATTCGTAAAACCTTTTTTGTCTCTCCGGGCATGCTTCAAATTCCGGACAATCCAAACATTCATTATGTGTAGCATGAGCACAATTTTTCTCTTGCACTTCCGCATCTATTTTGATTGGATCCATTGATAGATCCTTTCTATAAGTTTATTGAGAGAACACTTGTTTAATAAATTTAAATTCCTCATCAGTAAGAGGTTTATCAGCGGCATATAAATTATCGGTAACCTGCTTTAAATTTCTAAATCCTGGTATAACCGAACCAACAACAGAATAATGCAGCAAATATTGCTGTGCGGCTCTTGCTAATTCATTTATTTCACTGCCAAATCGACTTTTTATTTGCTCAATTTTGGATTCAATTTCAGCCAAGTAATCTTGTTTAAATTTTGGTGATCGTTCTCTATGGTCACCGCTTTCAAATTTCGGGGGATTCTCTTTATTATATTTATCAAGTAAAAGTCCTTGAGCGAGCGGACTGAAAGCAACAAATGACATTTTATAATCTTCCAACAGTTTTCTTACCGGCTGGCTATCGGCTACAAAGTGGTCATCCATTGCATGGGCAAAACTTTGCAGCACATCCGGTTTTACTTTCGGTACTAATTTTTCGAAATCTTCGTTTGAGTAGGCAGACTGACCAATGAGTCTGATCTTGCCTTCTTCCTTTAGCTTATAAATCATTGCAACTGCGTCATCTAAGTACTCATCATTATCTCCAAAATTCCCATGATGAAAATAGTAAATATCAATATAATCTCTATTTAAATTAATCAGTGACTGCTCACATTGATGCCGAATATGCTGCGGTTCATAAGCATGAGCAGCTGTACCTTGAAACCAGCCAACTTTTGTCGCAATAATTACTTCAGTAGTTTTATCCCCAAGTATTTTTGCAAGCATTCTTTCCGCACGGCCATTTCCGTAAACATCGGCATTATCAAAATGATTAACACCTTTATCTAATCCGTAATAAATTCCTTGTCTAACTTCCTCTTCATCAACATTAGCCCAGCCGATAGATGTTCCATTCTGCCAGTTCAGTCCGCCCATTGTCCAGCAGCCCAAACTAATTTCAGACACTTCAATATTGCTTGTTCCTAATTTTCTATACTTCATTTAATTCCTTATCTAATATTCCATTTCCGTTTATCAATTAAAGAACCATCAAAAGGATTAATAAATAGTTCTTCCCCGTTAGCTTTATAATTATTTTCCCCGCCTGATTCGTTGTAGGTTGCAAGTAGATGCCAAGTATATTTATTGAATTCATTCGTCCATTCAAAACTTACCTTCCAATCTTTAACGCCCTCTTCCAAGCCATAGCTCGCAGCTGCATCAATTGCGCCTTTTTCGTCGAGATTAAAAATGCCTTCAGATGGAGTTTTTATACAATTCGGAATTCCGCTTATTTCTTTTGTGTTATCAACAATACCTTTTTCTGTTACATAAAATCTAATGGGCTCATTCACAAATTCTTTTTTGGAATCATTCAGTGTAAAGTAAACTTCATAAAATGATTTTATTTTTTTTGAATTGGTTAAATCTACTGAAATAAATTCAGTAAAATATTTTTCGCCGGTAATTGATTTGATATAATTCTCGGCTGATGTAATAATATGGCTGGGTAATGCGGTTTCAGTTTCTTTTACTAATTTTTGATTCTGACATGAGCTTGCAAATATTAAGATTGCAGCAATTCCAAATGTAAACGAGAGAAAGTAAATTTTTTGCCTCAGTCGTATAATAGTTATCTCCAATAAAAAGTAAAAAGGACCGGCATTCTTTAGTTGAATGCAATCCGCATTGAAATTAGAAAATTATAGGCATGATTTCAAGTATTTATGTTCGCTCTATTTTAATAAAAACTTGAATGACTTTTCTACTTCATTCGTAATCTTTAAAATGTTATTGCTGATTTGTTTATGTTTGTAACTATAAAAATAAATTATGAATAATATTTCAATCAACTAAAATTGAAATTTTTGAGGTACTATGCACAGAGAAATACATAAATGGTTTAGCAATAGTTTACAAAGCGAAATGGAAATTGCTGTTTACGGCCATTATGGAACTGCAATTTTAATGTTCCCAACAGCCGCCGCTGATTTTTTGGAATATGAACGTTTCCATTTGGTTGATGCAGTCCAGCCATTAGTTGATGCGGGCAAAGTGAAATTATTTTCAATCAATAGTATCAATAATGAAAGCTGGCTTAATGATTCAATGTACCCACCGCATAAATCAATTAAGCATGGGCAGTATAATCAATATATTATTCAAGAAGTATTTCCGTTCATATTTCATCATTGCAAAAACAAAGTTCCAATAATTACAACAGGTGCTTCCTTTGGAGCGCTTCATGCTGCCAATACATTTTTCCGATGTCCCGATATTGTAAGAGGAACAATAGCAATGAGCGGAATTTATGATCTGAAATATTATACTAAGGGCTATTATGATGACAATGTTTATTTTAATTCGCCCATTGATTACCTGCCGAATTTAGATGATCAGAACAGATTGAACATGATGAGAAATAATTTAGGAGTAGTAATAGCATCCGGTCAGGGAGATCATGAGGATCCAAATGCTGCAAGACGATTATCCGACATTTTGAATTCCAAAGGGATAAAGCATTGGCTGGATTTATGGGGGCATGATATTAGGCACGATTGGCCTACTTGGAGACAAATGCTGCCATACTTTTTAAAAGAAATAACAAAGTAATTTGTAAAAATTTATTAGGAAGTTTTGAATGTCAATTAAAGAGAAGCAAGCTGAATTAGTAAATGAATTTAAAGAGCTTGATGATTGGGATGATAAGTATGCTCAAATTATAAAAATGGGCAGACAGTTACCCGAATTCCCTGAAGAGTACAGAATTGATAAAAATAAAATTGAAGGGTGCCAGTCACAAGTATGGATACATGCCGAACTGAAAGATGGTAAGGTTTTTCTTCAAGCAGATAGTGATGCAATGATTGTAAAGGGTCTGATATCAATGTTAATAACCGTTTATTCAAATCATTCCCCGGATGAGATACTCATCTCACCGCCGGATTTTTTAAATGAAATTGGAATTGATAAACATCTTTCATTAACCAGAAAAAATGGACTCGGGGCAATGCTAAAGCAAATACAAATGTTCGCAGTAGCATATAAAGCTTTAGCAAAATAAAATTGATTGGTTATCTAGGTTGGGCAATTAAGTTTTATTATTCAGTTTATTATAAGCATAACCGCAAATTACTAAAGTAATTCCACTTACAATTAGAGTGAGGTCTAAACCCCATACAAATTTTTCCTCTAGTTCTTTAGTCGATTTTTTGAAGAAATTATCATATTTATCAACGATAATTTCAGTCTGGGTAAAAGTTTCTCCGCCGCTTAGCTGCCAAATAATAAAAGAACTTATTATCACAACAATTCCAATAATAAATACTAATTTTTGTTTGCTGTTCATATTTATTTCACATTATTGATTTTACTATCGTAAAAATATAAATATTAAAGTCTTATAATAAAAGATGAATTATAGTTTTACCCTCCTGCAAATTGATTCTTACTTCCAAATAGTTTAATTTTTGAGAATTCTAATTAGCAGATAAATCATTTAACAATAAAATTTTGGAAACCCTTTATGAAAATTCATGAATACCAGGCAAAAGAAATTTTTAGAAAATTTAATGTTGCGGTACCTAATGGAAAAGTTGCATACAAAGTAGATGATGTAGAAGATGGTGCAGTAAGAGCAGCAAAAGAGTTAGGCGGAAAAGTTTGGGTAGTTAAAGCACAAATACATGCCGGGGGAAGAGGAAAAGGCGGCGGTGTTAAAGTTGCAAAAAGTTTGGACGAAGTAAAAAAATTCGCAAGTGATATTCTTGGGATGACCCTCGTAACACATCAAACAGGACCTGAAGGCAGCGTAGTAAAAAGATTATTGATTGAGGAAGGGATTAACATTGAGAAAGAACTTTATGTTGGAATTACACTTGATCGCGCGCAGTCAAAAAATGTGTTCATGGTTTCAACTGAAGGCGGAGTTGAGATAGAAAAAGTTGCTGAAGAAACTCCTGAAAAAATAATGAAAGAAGCTGTTGATCCTGCTGTCGGCTTGCAAGCCTATCAGGCAAGAAAACTTGCATTCGGCTTAGGTCTTTCAGGCAATCAATTTAAGAATGCGGTTAAATTTTTAATGAACTTGTACAAAGTTTACGAAGCAACCGATGCTTCCATTGCTGAGATCAATCCTCTTGTTGTTACAAAAGAAGGCGACGTGATTGCATTAGATGCAAAAATGAATTTTGACGATAACGCGCTTTACCGTCATAAAGATATTGTTGAATATCGCGATTTCGATGAAGAAGAACCGTTGGAAATTGAAGCATCAAAATTTGATTTGAATTACATCAAACTTGACGGAAACGTCGGATGTATGGTAAACGGCGCCGGACTTGCAATGGCAACAATGGATATTATAAAACTTGCAGGCGGTGAACCGGCAAACTTTCTTGATGTAGGTGGTGGAGCAAATAAGGAAACTGTGGCTAATGGTTTTAAAATTATTTTGTCTGATAAAAACGTTAAGGCAATTTTAATAAACATCTTCGGCGGAATTGTAAGATGCGATCGTGTTGCACAAGGTGTTATTGATGCCGTGAATGAAATTAATGTTGAAGTTCCGATTGTTGTTAGGCTTGAAGGAACAAATGCGGAGGAAGCTGGAGTACTTCTAAGAAAATCCGGTTTAAATTTTGAAGTAGCAAAGAGCCTTGAAGATGCTGCTCAAAAAGTTACTGCTGTTCTTAAAAAATAATATTTTGTTTTATAATTTAAGCCGCCTCAAATTAAGTGGCGGCTTTTTTTATTGGCAAAAGTGATTAACTAATTTTATTAATTATTGAATATTGAAATAGATGAATGTAAAAAATTATAAGCACATTATTTGGGACTGGAACGGTACCCTTTTTAACGACATAGAACTTTGCTGTGATATAATGAACAACATTCGTACCCGCAGAAAAATGCCTCAAATTACTCTAGAAAAATATCGGGATGTATTCACATTCCCAGTAAAAAAATATTATGAGAATGTTGGACTGGATGTAAGCGATGCAAATTGGGAAATATTAAGTCACGAATTTATTGATGAGTACGAAGCACGGAAGTACGAATGTAACTTGTTCGATAACGCACTGAATGTTTTGCATAATTTCTCCAAACTTGGAATTTCTCAATCAATTCTATCAGCATACTCTCAAAACACGCTCGAAGAAATTGTTGCAAATTTTAAAATTGATATCCATTTTGAAAAACTTGTTGGGCTGGATAATATTTACGCCGCAAGCAAAATGGAAAACGGTAAAAAATGGATGAGTGAACTAAGTCATGCTGAACATGAAGTTTTACTTATCGGCGATACTGTGCATGATTTTGAAGTAGCAAAAGAAATTGGCGCGGACTGCCTTTTGGTTAGCAGCGGTCATCAAGTTGAAAAAAATTTACTGGACTGCCCGTGTAAAATTATTCAATCATTAAGTCAGATCGATTTTGCGGCATAAAAGTTTATGATAAAAAAAGAAGAATCCTGCTCCCCCCCAAAACCACGGCAAGATTCTTCTTTTAAAAATTTTATATTAACTAATTGTCATCGTTGTTTTTATCATCGTTATCTTTCTCTTTCTTAATGATTATTTTTTTCATCTTCTTATGTTTTGAGTCTTTATCAATAATCAACACATTATCATCAGATTTGAAGAATTTATAACCATGATGTTTGCCGTGGTTCATCTTCTTTAGATATTTGTCGGCTTCATCTCCTTCATAGGTTTTAACTTCGTCCTTTCCATCTTTTGTTGTAGTTACAGTGACCTTCTGAACTCCATCTTCAATTTCAACTTCTACTTTCTTTTCAATTTCAGCATCGCCTTCCATTTCTTCGGATAAAAAAATCATATCGGCATCACCTTCACTTACCCATTCCAAATCAGAGTCATCATAAATTTTAATGTTAAATTTTTTATCATGCTTAGAGTTTTTAAGAAACTCTTCAGCTTCTTCCCCTTCAAATACCTCGGTGGATTCTTTGCCATCTTTTGTGGTTGTTACCTCTACTTTTTTCTTTCCATCTTCAATTTCAATTTTTATTTCCTTTTTTATGGATTCTCCATCTTCACCTTCCTCTTCAAATTCAAACTCGTATTCATCTTCAATAATGGTAGTTAAATTAATATCATCGTCCCCCTTCATTACCCAAATATTTTTGTCATTCCCATCCAAACCCTCTAAAACTTTTACCGATATGTTTTTATGCTTACTTAATTTTAACTTTTTAAATAATTCCTCTGCTTCCTCGCCCGAAAAAACATGTTCTTCGCCATCGGCTGTTATTGTGATTTTTTCTATATCACCTTTAATATTTTTGATCTTTTCCTTAACCATTGATTTTTCCGATTGAGCGTTAGTCAGAAATAATGGGAGGAGGAGGAGGGAAATTATGATCAAAGTTATTTTTGAAAAAGAGGTAGTTTGATAATTCATAACAATATTCCTTATTAAATGATTGTTGCATTTTTATACTGTGTTAAAATAACAACTTGTTAAGTAACATAATGTTAATCGCTTGTTAAAGAGTGTTAAAAAATGTTAAAAAATGTTAAAAAGCAGAATTTATCAATTAGTTCTGTTAAATTTATTGTCATGAAAGAGAAGCGTTTAAAACTAATTATTTCGGCGATGGCATTAGCGCTAATCGGATTAATTTCAGTTCAATTGTACTGGGTTATTAATGTAGTTAAACTTGAAGAAGCACGTTTTGAATCCGATGTGAGTGATGCATTGACTTTTGTAATTGAAAAAATCGATAAGAATGAAACTGCCGAAGTGGTTGTTAAAAGAGTTATCAAAAACTCCGATTCACCGATTTATATTGTTAATGAACAACTAACCACTAAGCACAAGCTTTGGGTTAGTGATACGATGGCTGAAGATACTGAAATTGAATTTTTCACATCCGGTAATGATTCAAATATTTCTGTAAATGTTGATCTTAGAAAGAAGAATGATTCAACAAACTCCAATGTATTAGTTTATACTTATTCAAACTCGTCTTCAGGAAATAAAACAAAAGTAGTGTCGAAGGAACACTTGAATGCTTTCGTCAATAAAAAGAAAGAGGTCTTCGAAGATGTGATCGAAGAACTTGTAACAATAGGCAACATTAAAATTGAAGATAGAATTACTAAAGCCAAATTGGATTCCTTGCTAAACTTCGAGTTTAAAAATATTGGAATCAATACTGAATATAATTTCGGCGTTTTGGATAAAAACAAGAATCAGTTTATTTATGTTAAAAAAGAGGATGACCAAGACGAACTTGAAGAAAGTCATTTTAGAGCTCAGTTATTCCCCGAAGATATTTTGACAGAACCAAACTTTCTTTTCGTATCATTTCCAAACCAACGGGAATATGTTATCAAATCTATTTCAGCGACCTTAGGCTTATCCATTGGGTTTATTTTGCTTATCATTTTCATCTTTTATAAAGCTGTACAAATGTTGATTAAACAAAAGAAAATTACAGAGATAAAAAATGATCTGATAAATAATATTACACATGAATTCAAAACTCCCCTATCTACAATATCTTTGGCATGTGAAGCCTTGAATGAACCGAAACTTTTTGCAAACGGAACATCGGTTTTAAGGTATTCAAAAATAATAAGTGATGAGAATACACGTCTAAAAAACCTTGTGGAAAATCTGCTTAGCTCAGCATCTTTAGAAAAAGGAGAGATTGAGATTAACAAGCAAGTAATTGACCTACATAAATCTCTTGCTGAAGTGATTGACAAGTTTGAGTTAATGCTGGAAAACCAAAACGGTTATTTTCAATGCGAACTTAATGCAGTAAACTCAAAAGTAAACATTGATCCGTTCCATCTCTCAATAATTTTTAATAATATTATTGATAACGCGCTTAAGTATAACGAACGAGAACCTGCAATAAGAATAACTACTGAGAATAAAGACGATAAAATTATAGTGAGTTTTTCTGATAACGGAATTGGAATTAAAAAAAGTGAGTTGAAAAATATTTTTGATTCATTCTATCGAGTTCCCACGGGTAACATTCATAATGTTAAAGGAAGCGGAATGGGATTGCACTATGTAAAAAAATTGACCGAAGCCAATGGCGGCAGTGTTTACGTGACCAGCACACTCGGTGAGGGCACTGTTTTTAGTATTGAGTTTACTAATGAGTAAACAGACAAACATATTACTTGTGGAAGATGATCTTAACCTCGGATCAATTTTAAAAGAGTTTTTGGATATTAAAGGTTATAACACAACTCATTGTTTGGATGGACTAAAAGGATTAAGCACATTTAAGAAAAACAACTTTCACTTGTGCATACTTGATGTTATGATGCCGAAGCTTGACGGTTTTTCGCTTGCTGCAGAAATTAGAAAAATGAATAAAGCTGTTCCTATTATTTTTCTTACAGCAAAATCAATGCAGGCTGATAAGATTGAAGGATTAAAAATTGGAGCCGATGATTATATAACAAAGCCTTTCAGCACAGAAGAGTTATTCTTGAGAATAAGTGTGATCCTAAAACGAACTCAGATTTCCTCAATAGGCAATGACATAATCGAAGTAAACGAATTTCAAATTGGAAATTATCTATTTGATTATAAAAGCAGGCTGCTAATTATTAATAAAAATGAAAAACGCCTAACTTCAAAAGAATCGGAACTACTTAAACTGCTCTGCGAAAACAAGAATAGACTCTTAGAGCGCACGACTGCCTTGAAACAAATTTGGAATGAAGATACTTATTTTACTTCGCGAAGTATGGATGTTTACATTGCAAAACTACGAAACTATCTAAAACAGGATACTTCAATTAAAATAACAAATGTACATGGGTTTGGTTTTAAATTGATTTATTGATTGAGAAAAATCATGATCTCTTTTCCTTGAGTATTTCTTTTCATTCTAATCCCACAGATAAATCTGTGGGTTAATTTAATTAACTATTACGTGGTCCCTAGAAGTCCTAATTAATAAATTTCATTACACCAATATATTATAGCAAAATACTTGAGGTTATTTTTAATTTTTGGAAGCTTTTTTTAAGGGAGGAATTAAATATACATTTGCAAGCAGCCGGCCGAAAGTATAGGCTATCATTGCAGCAACAGCACCGACTGCATCAAAGAAACTGATTGCAATAAACAGAGCAAACAAAATCCCTCCAACTTCCATAATTGTAGCGTAGGTTATCGGCTTTGTAATTTTTGAGCTAACCAGAGTTCCTCGCTGAAAATTAATTATAACTGTCATAACAGGCATAAGTATAATTATCATAAGCGGCACTTTTGCAAATTGTGTCAATTCGTTTGTCAAACCAGAAACAGTTGCAAACCAGAAAGTGGAAATTGGAGTGAATGCAATAATAGCAAGGCAAATGAAAACTCCGGAAGCAAGCATTGTCGCAAATTTCTTTAACGGTTTGTATCCGGATTTGTCTTCACCCATTAAAGCTATTACAACTTCCTGAAAAGATAAACCGATGCTTCTGAAAATAAAAACAAGTGAATTTATGACCGGCAATACCGCCAATGATTCCAAGGGGAAACGGCTTTGCCCGATAAAAAATGTAACCATCGGATGAACACCCAATGTTAGTATTGATGTTAGTGCTAATGGATAATAAAACTGATAGATATCAGAATATGTTAGGGCTCTACCCTCCTCAGTTTCTTCAAGTTTTATTTTCCTTACAATTTTTAGTGACATAAACTTACTTGCTATAGCTTCAACAATAACTGCAACCGACAATGCAGAAGCGCCGACCACGACTCCTGGAACTTCCGTAAATAGGTAGAATCCTAATGCTGTTATTGCCATGGATGTTAATCGAATTATAGTACCGTACGCAACTTTTCGTGTGTGGTTATAGCGAATTAATATCCCCTGATAAAATCTTCTGTACCCAATTGCACCGGGCCAGGGCAAAAGGACTATCGTTGCAATGTAAGTTAAGTCTGCTACATTTTTCGGAAGTCCAATTAGTCCCTCTACAACAAAGTAAAATATTGACGGGATAAGGAATACAAGCATAACTACTGTTATGATAATATTTATTGAGTATGTAAAATTTCGAAGCTTAAAAAAAGAATGTTTCTCCTTTACAAGTGCTGTTGCCGCACTCATTATCAAAATAATTGGAGCTTCAATGATCAACGCAAACGAAAATGCCACACCATATGCCGCGAGATTAAACTTCGGCTCAACCATTCTTGCAATTACAGCTGCTAAAAATGGACCCTCAACTGACATCATTAGCCAGGTTGCAGCAAGGGGCAGCCAAAACTTAAATATTTTACCAAATGTTAATTCTGAAGTACTAATACTCTACCCGAAAGATTGAAAATATTTTTTATGAAATTAGTTCATTAAATGTATGAAGTAATGTTAATCTATATGCTTAAGTAAATTAATATTGCGAATTTCCCCTGCAACAACCAGCGTATCATTATCTGTTATAATGTAATCCGGACTAGGAATTGCCTTAATCTTCTCTCCCCTTTTCTCTTTAGTTTTAATTGAGAGAACATCAACTCCGAATTTCGCTCTTATGTTTAATTCCTTAATAGACTTATCAATAAATGAAGCAGGCGGCTTAATTTCAGTTATTGAATATCCTTCAATAAAATGAACATGAGTTTTTTCATCTTTCATGCTAATGCTGCTAGCTAAACTGGATGTAATATCGCGCCTTTCTATTTCGCGCTGATAAGCATCTTGAATATCTTTCAGCCAAATCATGCCCAACACATATTTGGGATTGCGAACATCAACAACAGGAATACCATCGAAATCATGCTTGCGCATTCTGTCCAGAGCTGCCTGGCAGTTATCTTCCGGCGTAACAGTTTCAAATTCGGTCATTTGAATATCACCGGCGATGAGGAGATTAGATAATGAATCTTTCTCGAATAAATAATCTTTTATTCCATTGGTGGTTATCACTCCGCTTATTTTTCCATTGTCATTTACTACCGGAAATACACTTCCTCGCGCCAGCACCATTTTATTTACAACTTGACTAAAATTTTCCTTAAGATTTATTGAAGCGAAATCATCTGTATAAACTTCTTTGGTAAATATTGATTCCATTACATTTATCTCAGCGCCTTCTTTAATATTAATATTTCTTAAAAGAAGTTTTAAAGTATAGATGGATTCGCGGGATAGCCTTGATGAAATTATCATACTGATAATGCATGTTATCATTAGTGGAAGAATAATTTCATACTTTTTAGTTAATTCAAATACAATAATAATTGCTGTGATAGGTGCGCGGGTAGTACCGGCAACCATTCCGCCCATTGCAACCAAAGCGTAGGCGCCAGGGTCAGCAGTTATTTCAGGAAAAATTAAATTAACAACATAACCGAAGAACGCCCCTACCATTGCGCCCATAAAAAGTGACGGCGCAAAAATTCCACCTGAACCGCCTGAACCTAAAGTTAATGAAGTTGCGAATATTTTTAAAAATATTAGTCCAAATGCAAGATACCAGAGCATATCGCCATGCAACGCAAGGTTTATTGAATCATAACCGACACCCATAATTTGAGGAAAGACAAGTGCAATCAAACCGATACCCAAACCGCCAATGATTGGACGAAGGTATTCGGGGAACTTTAATTTTTCGTCAAAGAATTCTTCAGAGAAATAGAGAACTTTTATAAACAAATACGAAACGAGTCCGGCAAGCGCGCCTAGAACAAAGTAAAAACTAATTTCATATGGCGATACAAGTTCATAGGCCGGGACTCTAAAAGCGGCAAAGTTTCCTTCAAAACTGTGCGAGATTACTGTTGCCATTACTGAGGAAATTACGATCGGTGAAAATTGTGCAACAGCAAAATCCATTAGAATTATTTCCACAGCGAATAGCGCACCGGCAATTGGGGCATTAAATGCTGCAGCTATGCCTGCCGCTGCACCGCAGCCAACTAATGTTTTTAAACGCTTGGATGGAATTTTGAAAAACTGTCCGACAGTTGAACCGAGGCTTGAACCAATTTGAATGATCGGACCCTCACGACCAACTGATCCCCCAGTGCCAATTGTAATTGCCGAAGCTAGGGCTTTTACAATTGCTACACGTGGACGAATATTTCCGCCGCGCAAAAGTATTGCCTGCATTACTTCGGGAACTCCATGTCCCTTTGCTTCAGGGGCAAAAAAGTAAATAAGCGGACCAACTATTAAACCGCCGATTATCGGAGCTAGAACTATAATGTACCATGGTGCATTCATTATATTTTCAAGTAAGTTGCCTTCACCGGCAAATGATAGGCTCGATATTTCTTCAATTAAAAACCGAATTCCGATAGCAGCAAACCCGGCAAGTATGCCGATGATAATTGCAACAATTATCATAAATGTATGCTCGGTTAATTTTGCCCGTTCAATTACCAGATTAGTTCTTTGGGAAAGTGAGGAATAAATTTTCTTGAAAATGTTTTGCTGCAAAAGGAACTCCAACAGAAAATAATTTTAGCTCATGTTTTGGGAAGTAAAATTAACAATAAAATTGGTGTTTATCTAATTAGAATATTTGAAGGGTAATTCGGTGGGGATTAAATTGTTATTCGGTTGTTATTGGATTGTTATTCGACGGTCATTTATTGTCATTAAGATGAAACGTCATTGATGGTCATTATGTAAATTATTTAAATACTTGTTTATTTGGCTGTCGAGAACCACCTGTGCGAACATATTTAGTATTGCCAATAAACAGACAAATCTATATTTTAAATTTACTGTTACTTTAAATTAAGGTATTGGGTATATGCTTAGGCGCATCACGATTGGATTAAAAATAGAATTATCGAGAAGAACCCAAGGAATGCTGCCTTGCAAATATTGCAGTATAGTATTCTTAAATGTTTATTAAATCTGCAGCTTATTAATATGTTATGCTTATAAAAAATACAATCTAAAATACTAACTTATGGAAAAAGAAAAAGTATCAAGAGTTTTGTTTATCGGTATTATAGCAGTGGGGCTCGGCTCTGCAAACATTCTTCTTTTTATGGGGATTGTAAACCAAAACTTTAAAGTTATTGGATTTGCTTGGATCCCAATGTTAATCGCTGCAGTTACTCTGCTTATTCTATTTTACAAAATGTGGGAAGCAATACAAGATGGGCACGCTAGGACTACGCCTGGTAAAGCAATTGGATTTCTTTTAATTCCTATTTTTAATTTTTATTGGTCGTTCCAAGCTTTATGGGGTTTTGCAGTAGATTACAATAAACTTATTAATCGTTATTCCTTAAATATACCAAGATTACCTGAAGGTTTGTTCTTAGCATACACAATTTTAGTATTTACTACGTGGATTCCTAAGATTGGTTTGTTACTTCTTATTGTCAATTATTTTATTGGAATAGTTATGGTGTCAAAAATCTGTGATGGAATAAATAGTTTACCAGATACATCTGAGTTAGAAAACAAAGCATAACCCGCCAAGCAACCCGACCGCTCTTTTGCATTGCTGGGTTGTTAGTTTTTTGCTCGGGTGTCGAGGACCACTCCTCGACACAACCAATGCATAAACAAATGCCTAACGTAGAGTTCGGCAAGAAATGGTTCTTGCCGTCCAAGGAGAAATCTTAGCCTTTCACAAAAACATATTCTTTACTTGATTGTAATCGGTCTTAATTCATTCGTCATTTTTATAGCGTCCGAAACCTCCGAGGTTTTTAAAACCTCGGAGGTTTGATTGTTTGATTATCTTTTATTTACTTGCTCAGCCTGCCAAAGATGACGGCGGGTATGTGTCGCGAGCAATAAAAATGCTTCGCCAAGTTTTAGTCTTACTAATTTTGAAACCGGTGAAACTAAAACAGCTTTATTCAAATTTATTCCGTTCGATTCTTTCACAAAATTTATTATCTGATCGTTAAACTTTTTGAATGTATCAAATGTAGCTTGTAAATTTAAATCAATTGTCGGTTCAAACGCCTTAAACGTTTTAATTTTTCTTTTGTACGGGGGTTCCAAAGAACTTATTAATTTATTTTGAATAAACCTTGCTTTGAATTTTTCGTCCGAGAATGATTTCTTTTCTTTTGCTTTGCTAATTGTATTTTCAATTCCGGGCATGTATTGCTCAGCCGTAATGTTTATATGTTGTAAACATTCACCAACAGACCATCCGCCGCTTGCCGGTTTTTGATTAAATTTTTCTTCAGTTAAATCCCTTTTTAATTTATCAGCCCAGACTTGAATCGCTTTAAATTGTTCAATAAAGTTTGTTGTGTTTTGATTTAGTTCATTCATAGTGTCTCAATTTTTATTCAGTGGTTATTCGGTTGCAATACTATTGTTTAAATTTTTGAGTTCTGAGTTCTGACTTCTTCATTCTATTTTTTACTTATTCAATATTGATAATGAATTTTTAACCAAGTCCTCAATAGTTGCATCAGGAGTTTTTTCAAGTATATCTCGAACGACTTTTTCTGCTGTTTTAACATTGTAGCCCAGACTTGTAAGTGCAGACACAGCATCATTTTTAATAGCAAATTTTGCATTTGAAACTTGAATAAATTCTTCGGCAAGTTTTTCCACTTTATCTCGTAATTCTATTAACAGCCGCTCAGCGGTCTTTCTTCCTATTCCCGGTATTGCAACCAATCTTGAAATATTACCAACCTGCAGCGCTTCTTTCAATTCCTCAATTTGTATTCCTGATAAAATGCTTTGCGCTAGCTTTGGTCCTATTCCGCTAACACTTATGAGGAGGCGAAACATTTCTTTTTCCGCTTCAGTTGAAAAGCCGAACAAGTCCAGCGCATCTTCCTTTACACTTAAAAATGTAAAAAGAGAAACCGCGCTATTCACATCACCCAATTTCTCAAATGTAGTAATTGAAATATTCACTTGATAACCAACACCATTTACATCGATTAAAATTTGTGTCGGCTTTTTTGAAATTATTTTACCTGTTAAAAATCCTATCATTAAAAATTTTCTCCTGAATTAGGTAATTACTTTATCGGGATTAGCTTTAACAAATTTTTCCCAGCTTCCGCTTTTATGTGATGCGGATGAACTTTTAAATGCATGACAAACAGCAACTGCCAATGCATCACTCTCGTCAAATTTCATTTTCAATTTACTTATCTGCATAAGTTTGTTAATCATAAATTGAACCTGCTCTTTAGAGGCGGCTCCTTTTCCAACAACTGATTTTTTTATTTCCCTCGGTGAATATTCGGCAATATTAATTTTATTATGGACTGCCGCGAGCATTGCAACTCCCCGCGCATATCCAATCTTCATAGTTGATTGAATATTTTTTCCGTAAAAGGCTGTCTCAATTGCAAATTCATCAGGTTGGTGTAGTTTTATTAGTCGATCAAGCTCATCATAAATTTTTTCTATTCTGGGAGCTAAGGCTTTAACTGCGGGGGTTTTAATTATTCCGGCATCAATAAATTTTACTTCTTTGTTATTGTATTCAACGATGCCGAACCCCGTAATAATTGTTCCGGGGTCCACTCCAATAATTTTCATATAAGCATTTTATTGATTAAAAATTATTCTTCAATAAATTCAGCATTAGTATAAACATTCTGAACGTCATCGCAATCTTCTAAAGCATCAATCAGTTTAATCAGCTTTTCAGATTCCTCGCCTTGAACATCAACAGTGTTTTTTGCGATCCATTGCAAAGAAGCATTTTCAACTTCGAGACCAGTGTCAACAAAAGCTTTTCTAACTGTTTCAAATGATTCTACTGATGTTGTAATTTCAAAATACCCGTCATCAAGCTGTAAGTCATCGGCACCGGCTTCTAGAGCAAGTTCCATAAGATCATCTTCCGTTTTGTCTTGTTCCGGCAAACTGATTATACCTTTATGTTCGAACATCCACGAAACCGATCCGCTCTCTCCAAGACTACCGCCATACTTACTGAAAAGATGTCTAACGTCTGCAACTGTTCTGTTTTTATTATCCGTAACGCACTCAACATAAACAGCAACTCCGGAAGGACCGTATCCCTCATAATTCAATTCAAGATAGCTAACGCCTTCAAGTTCGCCCATTGCTTTTTTAATCGCTCTATCAATATTATCCATAGGCATGTTAGCAGATTTTGCATTATCTACCGCAAGCCTAAGACGTGGGTTTGCATTTATATCGCCCCCGCCCTGTCGCGCAGCAATAGTTATTTCCTTAATAAGTTTTGTAAAAATTTTACCACGTTTAGCATCAATTGCAGCTTTTTTTCTTTTAATGGTAGACCACTTTGAGTGACCCGACATAGTAGCTCCGATAATTTATTTTCTGTTAATTTCTATCTTTGACTCTCATATCTCTCAGCCTAAGCTGGGGATACTCTTTACCGTCTTTAGTAATTTTTTCAATTGTGTAAACAATATCTACTAAATTTTTTTCTTTATCAATTGCGCCGGCAAAAGCACCTAAGTTGAATCCAATTGAATCAAAAATCTTATCTGTCCCGTTCTGTTTAAAGTAAGCAACGAAATGATTTTTACCGACTATTCTCGGATTATAAACAACTTCAACATCTTCCGTCAAGAATACGGGTCTCATATTGCCAGGTCCGTAAGGGGCAAACTGATCAAGCACTCTTACAAACTTAGGTGTAATTTCAGAAAGGGAAATTTTTGTATCGATATTAATTTCAGGCAGGATTTCTGCATCACTTAAATTCTCTTTCAGATAACTATTAAATCTTTTTCTGAATTCAGGAATGTTTTCAATTTCTATTGCGAGCCCGGCAGCCGCCTCATGTCCGCCGAATTGAATGAGCAAGTCTTCACAGTTTTCAAGTGCTTTATAAATATTGAATCCTGAAATACTTCTTGCGGAACCTTTTGCAACACCATCAATTGTGCTGAGCATAACGGATGGTCTGTAATATTTTTCAACCAATCTTGATGCAACAATACCAATTACACCCGGATGCCAATTATCATTGTGAAGAACAATTCCAAAATCTTCTTCAATGTTAACCATTTCTTCTAACTCACTTAGTGCGTGCGAGAAAGTACTTTCGTCAATTTTCCTTCTTTCCAGATTTTCATCCTCTAGCACTTTTGCGAGTTTAATCGCTTCCTGATAATCATCTGTTACAAATAACTCAACTGCTCTATTTGCATCGCCCAATCTGCCTACGGCATTAATTCTTGGTGCAAGAGTAAAAACAATTTGCCCGGCGGATAAATTTCCCGGCTCCATTCTTGCACTTTTTATTAATGCCAAAATTCCTGGTCTAGGATTCTGATTGATCTGATCAATACCTTCACGAACGAGCACCCGGTTTTCATCAACAAGGGGAACAATATCCGCTGCGCCTGCGAGCGCAACCAGATCTAGATATTTCAAAGCAATGTCTATTTGTCCAAACCGGTCTCCGACCGCACGAGCCAATTTAAATGCAACTCCAGCCCCAGATAAATACTTAAATGGATAATTGCAATTCGGTTTTAATGGGTCAAGCACAGCTACTGCTCTTGGAATTTCATCCTTCGGTTTATGGTGATCGCAAATTATTGTATCGATTCCCAGAGAATTTGCATAATCAACTTCCTCAACAGCGGTTATTCCGCAGTCAACAGAAATCATCAATTCCGCTCCGATCGATTTTACATGATCGATCCCTTCTTTCGAAAGTCCGTAGCCATCGGTAATTCTGTTCGGAATATAAATTTCAGCATTACCGCCCAATTCCTTTAAAAAGAGATACATCAGTGAAGCAGAGCAAGTACCGTCAACATCATAATCACCGTAAACACATATTTTTTCATTTGCGGTAATCGCTTCAATTACTCTTTTTGCAGCTTCTTCCATTCCATCCATTAGCAGGGGATCATGTAACGATTCCATTGAGGGACGGAAATAATTTTTTGCTTCAAAAAAATTTTTGACATCTCTGCGAATTAGCAAATCGGCAAGTACATTGGAAATATTTAATGTATCGGCAAGGGCAAGAACTTCACTTTGATTAGCCTGATCTTTCAGCTTCCAGCGTTTTTTTAGCATATAATTATTGAAGCGAAATCAGTTAATGGATCTAGTCTATAAGCCGAATTTTGTATCCTCAAAAAAGAGGACAGCAGTTATTTATCTCGATCCTAAATTACTCAAGGACTCCAGCGGTCTACCCAAAGGGACGCAAAGCGAGCAACTTTGACCCGAATAAACGGGTACCCTTTTTACTTGACCTTGCTCCAGGTAGGGTTTGCAATGATCCCGAAAATTCGGGACTCTCTTTAAAGAGACCCCTGATATTACTACCAGGGCGGTAGGCTCTTAACCTGCCATTTCACCCTTATCCGTCATAAGACGGACGGTATTTTTTCTGTTGCACTTTCCGTTACCGAAAGCTTTAGCCAACGGCACCCGGGTGTTACCCGGTACCTTGTTCTGCGGAGTTCGGACTTTCCTCTATTCAAGGGATATTCCATTGAATAGCAACTGCCCAACTGGATCCATTAACAGCATTTTCACTTTTTCTTTTTATTAAATTAACGTTTATTAAATCGGCATTAATATAATAAAAAGAGTATGGTAAGTCATTATTAAAAATATTATTGTAAAAAATTGAGGATGAATTTTAACATCTAGGAGAAAAATAATTGCGAATTTTAATTGAATGGAACTTTTAATTTCCCATAAGATCACTTAAAAAATTCATGTTTTTTGAATTAGAATTTGAGATTGCAATTTTTACAATTGCTGTTAACGGGACCGAAAGAAACATTCCCATAATGCCCCAAATGTAACCCCAAACCAGTAATGACAAAAGAATAACAAGGGGATTTAAGCCGAGCCTATTACCCATTATTTTAGGTTCGATAATATTTCCAATAATATTTTGAACCGCCACAATTATCAAGGAAACCAAAAGTGTATAACCGAATGATTCAAATTGAACAAGTGTCATTAATGCCGGAAGAATAACGGCAATAACGGAACCAATGTTCGGAATAAAGTTTAGTAGGAATGTCAATACTGCCCATACGATCGCAAAGTCCACACCAAACAGCCAAAGAATAACTCCAACCAGTGACCCTGTTAATAAACTAATTAAAAATTTAGCAGCAATGTATCCTTGTATTTGCTGGGTAATATTTTTGAAAGTACCTTCAATTTTTTCTTCCTTGGATTGTTTTAGCTGCTCAAAATCACTATTTGATCTACTCTCAACTGAAGAATCAATTTCAGGTTTTCTTTTTTTCTTAAGTTCTTTAATTGATGATTTTACATTTCTTTCAACAAATCTTTTTTTAATAGCCTCTATTATATTTTTATGCCCGGTACTTACAAAAATGAAAAAGAATAAAACAAAAAATACGGTTGAAAAAAGAGAGAGCGTAGAACTGAAAAATCCACTTGCAATTCCGCCGTAATCTAAATCTTTGAGAATAGTTTGAAAATTAAATTCACTAAACATAGCATCATTTAACCCAAATGATTGAGCTGTTCTAATAACTATGCTGTCAAGTTTTTCCTGATATGCCGGAAGTTCTTCACCTAACCTGCTGAAGGAATCCAGAATAACCCTTGATATTGCCCAGAATACTCCGACAATAATTACCAAATCTGCCAGAATTGCCAACCCGGATGGGATTTTTTTATTTATTAAAAATTTATTCAGCGGTTCGAACACAAAAAATAAAAAGTAAGCTATTACAAGAGGAATAAATATATGCTGCAATTCTTTTAATACTATAAAAATTACGACTATTCCAACAACGCTAATAAAAAATTTAATCCCCGGGTCCGAAAATACCTTTTTCATCTTTTGAGTCCTGTTTAGATTGGATAAACAAAAATATCAATAAAAATTAAATTTTCTAAAAGTTATTTGCAATTTTCCGTAAATTTAAACCCATTGTAAAGATTCTACCGGAGAACAATGAGAACATCAAGCAGAATTTTTCAGAATATTGTTACCCTCTTTTTATTTTTTTATTCTTCCCAAAACTATTTTGCTCAGGAAAAACTAAATTCCGTTGAACATGCTAAGTGGACCAAGAACGCGTCAATCTATGAAGTGAATATTAGACAATACACGCCCGAAGGAACATTTAAAGCATTTGCAGAACACTTGCCCAAAATAAAGGAAATGGGAATTAGCATTATTTGGTTTATGCCCATTCATCCGATAGGAGAAATAAATAGAAAGGGTTCGCTCGGTAGTTATTATTCAGTTCAAGGTTATAAAAAAGTTAATCCTGAATTCGGCACCATTGATGATTTTAAGGATGTTGTAGATCAAATTCATGAAATGGGCATGTATGTAATTATTGATTGGGTTGCAAACCACACTGCATGGGATCATCCATGGGTTAAAATTAACCCTGAATTTTATAACAAAGATGAAAACGGCAATTTCATTCCACCGGTTGCTGATTGGTACGATGTTATTGACTTAGACTATGATAATAAAGATTTATGGATTGAAATGATTGATGCATTAAAATTTTGGGTTGATGATTATGAGATTGACGGTTACCGCTGTGATGTTGCGGCAATGGTTCCAATTGAATTTTGGGAACAGGCTCGAACAGAACTTGACGAAATAAAACCGGTTTTTATGCTTGCAGAAGCACATGAGCCATACCTTCACTCTGCTTTTGATATGACGTATGGCTGGCAGTTAAAGGATTTAATGAATGATATTGCAAAAGGTAAAAAAGATGCAACCGATATAGTGAAGTTTGTTGAAGCGGAAAAAGAGGAATATCCCGCAGATGCATACCGAATGTTGTTCTCTACAAACCATGATGAGAATACCTGGAATGGGACCGTGTTTGAAAGATTGGGTGACGCCGCTGAAGTCTGCGCTGTACTTTTTTCTACATTGGATGGAATGCCTTTGGTTTACAGTGGACAGGAAGCAGGTATGAATAAGCGATTAGATTTTTTTGAACGGGACTTAATTGAATGGAAGCATCACAAATTTTATGGATTATTTCAAAAATTATTTAATCTAAAAATATATAACAAAGCTCTTTGGAATGGGCAATGCGGCGGTGATATCAATGTGCTGAGTGACGAATCTGATCAAATAATTTTTGCCTTCTACAGGGAAAAAGAAAATGACCGTGTTATTGTCGCTACAAATTTCTCTGATGAAGAACAAATAGTTGTTCTAAAAAACGATTATATTAAAGGCACTTATTTAAATTTATTTACAGATGAAAAATATACTTTTACCGGAAATGATAATCTCACACTAGACCCATGGTCTTATAAGGTTTTCTTCACTAATTATAATTAACTTCGGACTAATAATTTATTAGTCCAATTTTTCTCACAATAGAAGTAATTACTTTGGAAAATATTAGAAAGTTAAAAGACCTCAACATCGAGGAAGAAATTTTCAGATCGATTTTTGAACATGCCGGGTTCGCAGTTGCACTTGTTGATCTGGAAGGAAATATAATCCTCGTAAATAATATTTTTGGAGAACTGCTGGGCTATAAATTGGGCGATCAGCTAAAAAGTAAAATTGTTGATTTTACTTACCCTGGTGATCAGGAAGAATCTCAAAAATATTTTGACGAATTAATTAACGGTATTAAATCTTCATACACACTTAAGCAGAGGTATGTAAAACAAAGCGGAGATATTTTTTGGGGCAGCCTTACCGCAATTGCAATTAAGAATAGTGAAGGGAAAACTGAATATACTGTTGAACTAATAAAAGATATTAGCGAGCAGCAGCAAGCCGAAATGAAATTAGAACGCGAACAACGTTTGTTAAATGCTTTAATGGATAATATTTCGGATAGTATTTATTTCAAGGATGTAAATAGCTACATAATTAAAATGAATCAAGCCTCCGCGAAAAAGATGGGAGTTGATAATCCCGATGAACTAATTGGTAAAAGTGATTATGATTTCTTTTCGGAGGAACATGCAAATAAGGCATTTAACGATGAACAGGAAATAATTAAAACTGAAGTTCCAAAAGAAGGACTAGTTGAAAAAGAAACATGGCCCGATGGTTCGATCACCTGGGCTTCAACAACTAAAATGCCGCTTAAGGATGAAAACAACAGAACGATAGGCACGTTTGGTATTACTCGTGATATTACAGATGAACGAAATACATTACTCAAATTAAAGTATCAGGCACAACTGCTTAATGATATAAATGATGCTCTTGTTGCAGTTGATAACGAATATAAAATTACTTCGTGGAACCGGGGCGCTGAATTAATGTACGGAGTTAAAGCCGAAGATGCGATTGGCAAAGAAATAAGTAAAATTTTGCTCGTTCAACTGACTGACGAGGAAAGAATCCAGTTGAGAAAAGATGTAATCAACTATGGAAGCTGGCGGGGTGAAGCTGTTCACTACGGCAAAGATGGAAAAGAAATTGAAGTTGATTGGTCCGTTAATGCTGCACATGATACAAACGGCAAGCTAATTGGCAACGTAGCAATTATAAGAGACATAACACAAAAGAAAATGATGGAAGAAGAGCTTAAAAGAAATGAAGCACGTTTTAGAGCTCTTTATGAAAATGCCACAATTGGACTTTACCGTTCTAATCTTGAAAGTAAACTGGAACTTGCTAATCCGGCATTAATTAAAATGTTTGGCTATACCTCATTTGAGGAATTGAGTAAAATTGATATCGCAAAAGAAGGTTATGAAAATGAATTGACCAGACAAAAGTTTCTGGAAAAGTTGGAATCAGAAGGTGAGATACGTGGATTCGAAAATACATGGAAGACTAAAAAGGGAAAAATAATTCATATTAGGGAAAGCGCTAAAATTGTTCGAGATGAAAATAACAATCCTCTTTACATTGAAGGTACTGTTGAAGACATTTCGGAACGTGTGATAGCCGAAGAAAAAATTAAAATGTATAACGAAGAATTAAAAAATCTTAATGCTAGTAAAGATAAGTTCTTCTCAATTATCGCGCATGATCTTCGAAGTCCATTTACCGCTCTTCTTGGTTATTCCGATTTGATAGTAAACGAATTTGACGAAATGGAAAGTGAAGAGATAAAACAGTTTGCCACTTACATAAATCAGGAAGCTAAAAATGTTTACGGCCTGCTGGATAATTTGCTTGCATGGTCAAGAATTCAAAGAGGGCAGTTTCCTTTTGAGCCGAGTGAATTTAAAATTGAATCTACCATTGAGAAAGCAATTACATTATTTAATGATACTGCAAAACATAAAGGAATTATTCTTACATCCGAAGTTGAAGAAGAAATATCAGCTTATGCTGATGAGAATTCCTTTTTTACCGCATTAAGAAATTTGATCTCGAATGCGATTAAGTTCACACCTGAAAATGGAGAAATTAATATAAAAGCAAAGATCGTAGATAATTTCGCTAGAGTTACAGTTGCTGATAATGGTATTGGCATTAAGGATGAGGACATTAAAAAATTGTTTAAGCCCGATGTTCACCACACAACTATTGGCACTTCAAATGAAAAGGGTACCGGGCTTGGATTGCTGCTGTGCAAAGAGCTCATTGAAAAAAACGGCGGTCAAATTTACGTAAGCAGTGAAATCGGGATAGGCACAAAATTTACTTTTACAATTCCGACAGAAAAAAGTCAGTTTGATTTTACTGTATAGTACATTTATCAAAGCGCGAAAGTATTTAAACCAAACACAAAATTATTTTCACCTCTGTGTGTAACCTTCCATGTAAATTCAAATTGAATTGGCAGAAGCATTTGACCTATGCTGAATCCCGCTTCAATAAATGGCGATTTAAAAATATTATCCGGCTGTTCAAGTAAAATATTTCTACTGGCGTTCGAAATATTCAGCCAACCCAAATTAACATGCGTACTAAATAATATTTGTAAATCCTTGAGCAGAGGAAAATTTAAAAGTCTAAAGAATTCATCTCTAAAATCATGTTTCAGTCCTATCATAGCAACTCTATCACCGTAAACTTCACCGATCCTTAAAGATCTAAATGTGAATTCCTTTCCCCCGCTTTCAATATTGCCGGGTAAAGCATACAGCATCTGGAACGGAGTGGGACCATCAGAAAATACCCCGGAAATTGAATAACCAAAGTAAGCAGACTTAAATGAAGATAATCTTCCGGAAAGTCTTGCTTTGTAAATTTCAAAACTCAAATTGCTTTTTAAAGTTTTACTGTCGCTTATTAATGCTTCCAATTTCAATATCGGAATGCTGTTTGTGCCCGATACCCTTCTTCTGAAATAACCGTCTTCAATAAATTTCCTAAAATCAAATTCCAAACTCAATTCAATTGCGTTTATTTTTGTTTCATAAATTTGTTTAACATCTCTGTATGTCTTGCTTTTATTAAAAATCGAAAAATCTGAGTTAAGCATTGCTGAATTATCGGTTCTGTTAAAGTAGCCCACCCCTAATTCCACCACAGGAAAAATCTCACTTTTTAATTTTACATTTATTCCTTTTGAGTAATAATAATCGCGGAAATCATATTTACTTATTAAATTAAAAAGAGTTGAAGTTAAGCGATTATAATTAATTGACTCACTGAATAGATCATCGATTTTATTAAAGACATTTACAGCTAATGAATGCGTGCGGTATTTTCCAAAATAATATTCGGCTGAAAGTTCGGACTTCAATTTTTTATCAGCAAATCCGTAGCGTAATTCAAGATCACCATTAAATCTTTTGTTGAATAAATTTTCCGTATAAGCTCCTGCTCCCAATGCATTCCCTTCGACACGATTAAAATGATATAACCCAAGCGGGCCTGTTATAGAAACATTATCGGTAATTTGAAATCTTGTATCTAAAAATGAAAATCTATCCCAAAAAGTTATTGGAATGGATTCGAGACTATCGATTCTTTCATAGGCTTCTAATTCCTCAAGAGTATTGGGAATGCTTTGTGTATTCATCCAATAACTGCTGTCTTTGGAATCCGCTTCAGGCAAAACAGTTATTATTGCCATGTCAAAAAAGTCTTCATCAATACCAAAATTTATTTTGTAATCATAAAAAATGGAGGTAATTTCAAAACCAAATTTTGCAATTCCAAAAACATTTCCTTCAACAAAAAGCCTGTAATCTATTGGCATATAAATATCACTCTCATAAGGCAGGAACTGCTGAAAAACATTTACTTTATTAAATATTCCACCGGGATTTGCTGCCTCATTTAGGTGTGCATCAATCTGCACCAAACTAAAAATACTGTCTTCAATAAAAAGTCGTCCAAAAAATCCGGGATCGGATGCATCGTCGGGACCAAAAAATATTTGAAATACATTTTGGTTATCCATTGCAAGAGTATCTTCAATGTAATAGTAGTAATAGTCTAAAGCATCTTCAGCAATTGGACTAAGCATTGGTCTGCCGAAAAATTGTATGTCGTCACGATAAAAATTTTGTATTAGTCTTCCGCCGGTTAAAATATTTATTGAAGAAGGAGCGTTCGAGCTTTGTTTACGAGCCACAATTTCTTCCTTGTAATTTTCCGGTTTTAAGTAGTATCCCTTACTTTCATTTTCAATTATTCCTGAAATTTTTAAGTCGGCAGTATCTAATTCAAAACCGCCGAACGACATACCAACTGATCGGTCTCCCGTTGTAATATCTCTTGTAGTTTTTATTAACCCTTTGGTGTAAGCATTAAACTGATATGAGTTTAGCTTTTCATTGCGAATTCTTTTTGCCTCGATCGTTCTTTTTATTACTTCAAGCGCAGGATTAATGCCCGGGAGAACAGTTACTTCAGGTAAATCCAAAATCACTGACTTTAATTCAATTGTAACATTTAAATTGTTTTTAATATGAATTAATAGCGTGTCGGATTTATAGCCGATAAATGAAGTGATCAAGTTATAAGAACCGGGTAGAAGCCGCAGTTGAAATTCACCTTGAATATTTGCAGACGTCCCCTCAGAAGTTTGATCGATGCGAACATTCGCAAAACTTAGCGGGGTCTTAGCTGCTCCATCAATAATTTGACCAATTAAAAGTTTTTTTTGGGCGATTGAAATTGAAAAAGTTGCAAATATTATAATTAACAGCAGAAAAACTCTTTTCATCATATCCTCAAAAAAAATAATTAAATAGCATGGAACTAAATAGACGTAATTTTAGCTTTATAGTTTTAATAACTAAAAGTAAATATTATTTATTAAAATTATATACTATTTTTATTCTCAAAATATTTAAAGACTTATTTAAATGAACAAACGAATAGTAGTTACAGGCGCAACAGGTTTGGTAGGCAGAAAATTAGTTAATGCCTTAACTCTGAGAAATAATAAGGTTTATATTGTAAGCCGTTCTCCGGAAAAAATTAAAACCGTTCTTCCCAAAGCAGCAGGAGCAGTTTCGTGGGATGATGAAAATGAACTTGTCCACCAAATTGAATTGTGCGATTCGATCATACATCTTTCCGGTGAAAATGTGATGTCGCAAAAATGGACTGATGAACATAAAAAAAATGTTCTCGATAGCAGAATAAACACAACTAAAAAACTTGTTGATGCTATTGCTTCAACTCCATCACGACCGGATTCATTTATAAACGCTTCTGCAGTCGGTTATTATGGTTTGGGAAATAAAATTAATCTAACTGAAGATTCTCCGCCCGGGAATAATTTTCTTGCAGATGTAACAAAGCGTTGGGAAAACGAAGCAGTCAAGGTTGAACCACTATTGGTAAGGCAAGTAAGTTTAAGAATTGGAATTGTTCTTTCCACCGAAGGGGGAGCGCTTGAACGGATGATAACACCATTTAAATATTTTGTTGGCGGGCCTTTGGGCTCGGGCAAGCAATGGTTTCCTTGGATTCATATCGATGATTTAGTTAATCTATTCTTATTTGCATTAAATAACGAAAATGTTTCCGGTCCAATAAACGCTGTAGCACCTGAATCAATAAACATGAAGGAGTTCTGTAAAAAGATGGGCAAGGTTATGCACAGACCATCTTTGTTCAAAGTTCCTGCACCGGTGTTAAAATTTATGTTTGGTGAAGGTGCAGATGTAATTTTATCAGGCAATAATATTATTCCTAAAAAGGCTTTGGAACTTGGCTATGAGTTTGAGTTTGATAATACCTCGGCTGCTCTTAATGATCTTCTGAAAAGTTGAGCATTTCTTCCACTAACTCCTGCTTACAATTTTTCCGCCGCGTACAGTTCCGCCCAAAACTAAACCTGCGCCTATTAGTACTAAATTTTTAATAATATATTGCCCTTCCAAAGTAAGCCCAAAGGGAAAATGAGTCCAAACTACTTCCGGTAGAACTAAAAGTGGTAATGCAGTTCCCGGCATTTGCAAAAATAAAAGCAGCAGGGTTGTCCTCATAAATTTCCCAGAAATTAATCCAATACCGATTAGGGATTCCCACAAAGCAAGCACATAAATAAATTTATCAGGATCAATAAAATAAACTGTATTTCTAACTAATCCTTCGGCGGGACTTAATCCGGGGAAAAATTTCAAAATACCAAACCACAAAAAAACAATACCCAATCCCAACCTTAGAGATAACATACCATAGTCAGCCATAAAAGTTGTTATTTTCAGATCGAGTAAATCGTACTTCTTTTTAATTTCTAATTCCATAATTTTATTTCATTTGTTAAGAAAATGTTTTTATTTAGTAATTAAAATTGCAAAAAATAAGATCAAACATCTAATTTTAAAAACATATAAATAAAGTCGGCACTTTAATTTCAAAAATATTGTTTAGAAAGAAATAAATAGATGTAATTTACGTACATTAGATTTTATTTGCGCAAGGTACTAGACGTTGAACGATTAAACATTCTAACCATTAAACCATTACTCAAATTACAGTGTCAAATAACAGATAATAAAAATCTAAATACTGGAATTTTATGAAAAACAAAATTACAATTTCAATTCTCGTTTTACTTCTTTTATCTACCAATTTATTTGCTCAAAGGGGTAAGGGGAACTTTGGCGGTTCCGTTACGGGAAAAATTATAGATGAAACAACAAATGACGCCGTTGAGTATGCAAACATCATCTTGTTCAGTCTCGCAGATAGTTTACAGGTCAATGGCACCATTTCAAATGACAAAGGTATTTTTAACTTAAATAAAATTCGTCCGGACAAATATTATATCAAAGTAAGTTTCATCGGTTACGAATCTATTTTTCTGCAAAGTTTTGAAATAAGCAGAGAGAACCGCACCCTAGACCTAGGCGAGATAAAACTGCCTAGAGTCGCATACCAATTGGAGGAGGCAGAAGTAACAGCTGAAAAGCCTCCCATCGAATATAAAATTGATAAAAAAGTTGTGAATGTAGCCGAATATTATTCTGCAACCACAGGCACAGCTGTTGAAGTTTTAGAAAATGTTCCTTCCATAACAGTTGATATTGAGGGTAACGTACAGCTAAGAGGCAGCAGCAGTTTTACTGTTTTAATTGACGGCAGACCATCCGTTCTTGACCCGAATGATGCGCTGCAGCAAATACCGGCAAGCATGATCGAGAATATTGAAATTATTACTAATCCCTCCGCAAAGTTTGATTCCGAAGGTGAGACGGGAATATTAAATGTAATTATGAAAGACAAAAAGTCCTCCGGCATAAATGGAATTGTAAATACTAACGGCGGCTTTGATGATAATTACGGCGGTGATTTTTTATTTAATTATAGAAACTCAGAATTAAATTTTAACATTAGCGGAGATTATAATAATAGAAATTCTCCCGGCTCAAGTTTGGAAGAGAAAACTACTTTTTACAACGATACCACTAATTTTATTAACTCAAACGGAAGCAACAATAGAGGAAGAAAACGATGGAGCTTAAAAGGAGGAATTGATTACAGTATTACACAAAATGATCTTATAAGTTTATCACTGCGCTACGGCGGACGAAAAATGGAAAGCCTATCTGATGTTAACTTTAGTGAATTTACAGCTCCCGGTGATCTACAAAATAATTATTTCAGTAAAAACTATGGTGACCGCGGCGGAACTTTTTATTCTGCCAATATGGATTACACTCACAAATTTAATAACCTGGGTCATTTAATAAAAGTTCAGGGTTACTTCAGTGATAGGGACTTTAAAGAAAAATCAATAAATGAATTAATCGGAGCCGGGGGGATTACCTCAAGCGGAAGAAAGCTTACCGAAGATGGTCCCTCAAAACAAATGGAATTCCAAGTTGATTATGAACTTCCGTTTAGTGAAACAGATAAATTTGAGACAGGTATTCAGTTTCATTTTGGAGAATCGAAAGACAATAATAATTTATATGATTACCTGCCTGAGCAGCAGGCATTTATCTTGCAGCCGGAATTTGGCTACAATGTAAATTATGATAGAAATATTCACGCAGCTTATGGTATATATTCCGGGAAGGTTGGCAATTTAGGTTATCAGGGCGGATTAAGAAGTGAATACACTGATAGAAAAATTGAACTTGTTACAACTGGCGATGCTTCAAAAATAAAAAGATGGGACTACTTCCCCACTCTTCACTTTTCATATGAGATTTCTTCAATTCAGCAAGTGATGGCGAGCTATACAAGAAGAATTAGACGACCGCGCGGTTGGCAATTAGAACCATTTGAAGTTTGGCGTGATGCTTTTAGTATTCGCCGCGGTAATCCCGATTTGAAACCGCAGTACATTGATTCATACGAATTAGGCGCTCAAACGTTTTGGGGCAGCAATTTAATTTCACTTGAAGGGTATTACAGAAAAACTAATAACAATATTGAAACTATTAGATCGGTTTATAGTGCCAATATTACTCTTTCAACCTTTGAAAATGTTGGAACAACATCTTCTTTGGGAACGGAGTTTATGTTTAATGCAAAACCATATGAGTTTTGGACTTTTAATCTGCTTGGTAATTTATACAACTACAAGATCGATGGAACATTGCTCGGTAGAAGTTTTAATCGTGAAAGTTTTAACTGGAACGCGAGATTAAACAACACAATTATTTTTAATACTACAACACGAATGCAGTTGAATACAAGCTACAACGGACCGACAGTATCAGCCCAGGGCGATAGAGAAGGGTATTTTTCCGCGAGCCTATCATTACGAAAAGACATGTTTGATAGAATGCTGACAGCAACTTTGCAAGTCCGCGATATTTTCAGCAGCGTGGATCGAGAATCAACAATTGAGAGTCTTAACTTTTCGTCATACAGTTCATTTACTAGAAAATCACCAACGGTTATGCTAAACTTAAAATTTAACATTAACAATTATGAGAACGATAAGAAACGGGAAGGAATGCCTGGGAATGGCAATGATGACGGCGGGGATGAAGATTTTTAGTTTTAATTTATAATTATTTCAGCAGCAGCATCTTCTTATTAATTTTTACATTTCCTGATTGAAGGGAATAAAAATAAACTCCGCTTGAATATGAATCGGCATTCCAATCAACTTCATAAGTGCCCTGTGATTTTTGTTCGTCCACTAGCGTCGCAACTTCGTTGCCGAGTATATCGTAAATCTTAAGTAGGGAACGAACATTTTCGTTCCCTACAGGAACTGTGAATTTAATTTTTGTGGTTGGGTTAAATGGGTTAGGGTAATTATCATAAAGATAAACATTTTTCGGAAACAGGAAATCATCTTCTGAAACGGATGTAATTATATCCATGACATACACCCCCCGCGAGCCAGCATATAGTTTACTGCCGGATAAAGAAATAGTCTGAACTCTCGAACCATCAATTCCGATAAATTCCCAACTATCTTTATATTTCCATACTCCGCCGCTATCTCTCCAATTACCTGCTAAAACTACTAATTCATTGTCATCTTCATTAAATACTTGAACTTTTTCCACATTCAGTGTATCCGGTAAGCCGGATTTAGGATTGCTCCAAGTTAAAGCACCATCAGTTGTCTTAAATATTCCTACCGGAAAGTCATCAGACCAAGAAGTGCCTACATAAATTGTGGAAGTATTTTTAGAAAATTCTATAGTAGTTGGGAGTCCTGCTTGGAGACACGCAGCTATCCAACTTACTCCGCCATCAGTTGATTTGAATAAGTTGCCTGTATAATTAGTCCCCGCATAAATAATATTAGTATTAACCGGATCGATACCAATTCCAACAATTCCACTTCGAAGCGGATAACCATTCACGAATATTGAATCACCGCAAAGTGTAGGCATCCATATCCACATTGTGTCGGGATCAATTCTTGACCAGTTTTCACCACCGTCAATACTTTTGTAGGGATAGCCTAATGACATACCTGCTGTACCTGCAAACAATGTATCAGGATGTTTAGGGTCAATCTCTAAAACTCCAAGACTTCCGAACATTGGTAGTTGTATACCATAATCAGCTTTCCGCCAATTTTCCCCGGCATCTGTTGTCTTTACTATGCCTGCGGAATCAGTAAGAATTGTCGCATATAGTATTCGAGCATTAGTAGGATGAATATCCATGTCTCGAACTATTACTCCTCTCATTAATGTATCCCAAGAGGACCCGTTATTTGTGCTTTTAAATAATCCCCCAAACGCGCCGCTACTAAAATCACTCATGCTTCCTGCGTAAATAATATTTTGATCAGACCAATCTATTTCAATAGCAGTTATTTCTTCATTCTCTAATCCTAACAAATGCCATCCTTGCTGGGAATAATTTGTTACTGTAAAGAATGTTATAATTGTTAGAGTTAAATTTATTTTCCATATCAATTTTCTCAACTTTGTTGTCGGAACTTCAGCATATTGGAAATTAATTTGGGTATTGTTCAAAGACTGATCGATTGAATTTAAAAAGGGATACTTCATACTTAAACCTCTAAACTATATAAAAGTATAAACGCATAATATCCTTTAAAGTCAATGTATTAAATCTTTGACTATTTGCGATATCTTATCTTTTATAATTGTTAATTATTTATTGGGATGATTAAATGCAACGACACTTGCTTTAGATAATATCAGAGGACATTATTTCAACAGGATCATCTTCTTATTAATTTTTACATCACCTGCTTGAAGAGAATAAAAATAAACTCCGCTTGAAAGATTAGTGGCATTAAACTCAACTTCATAAGTGCCGGGCGATCTTTGTTCATTCACTAAAGTTGCAACTTCGTTGCCGAGTATATCGTAAATCTTAAGTAGGGAACGAACATTTTCGTTCCCTACAGGAATTGAAAATTTAATTTTTGTGGTTGGATTAAAAGGGTTGGGATAATTCTGAGATAGATAATATTCAGTTGGTAAGTTTTCCGAGTCTTCATTTTCAACCGATGTTGGGACATCAAAAAAATCTATAATTTTTCCCATCAAATTATTTCGGATATCTTCAGGGTAAATCGTTTCGAATGGAATTCCGAGAGCAACTATCTTTCCCTCAACTGTGCCTCCGTTAAACATTCCAGCGTAATTTGTTCCCGCTCCGCCGTAACTTGTTGCAAAGCCTGTGTACTGCAAACATAAACTGCTGCCGTTTATCCCTTTTACAACATCGGGATAATCTACATCAATGGTACCGTGTGTTCCATCATCGAATGAAAACTGGGGGAGATCACTAAAAATGCTGCCGAAAATTCCGTTTGCGCTATAGTAAGTTCCTGCGGAACCCCCCCGGTGCATCAGCTACATATTCTATCTTCAAAAAATTGTGGATAAAACTTTTATCACTTGCGGATCCTTTCCAATCTAGGTCCCATGCAATTTCACTGCCGGATATAAAAAGTTTACCTCCGTATTGCAAATAATTTTTTATTAGCGCTTGTTCCGCATCGCTGAATGTTTCGTCTGCGGTGCTTTCGTCACCGAGTATATAATCAACCGCTGCATAATCTTGAAGATCCACAATTCCATCTAGCACTGCATCATTAGTTGCCGATTCGAAGTAAACTGATCTGCTCAATAATGCCTCGGAATGCTGACGGACAAAATTGAAAGTGTTTCCTTCCGAAGATCTATCAAACCCGTTTACAATTAATACTTTTGAACTTGGTTCTCCGCCAGTAATAATTGATAATACTTCTGATTCGGGTGAACTGCCGTATGAATTCTCTGCCACAATTTTTATATAGTAGCGTGAATTTGGAGGAAGATTTGTAACGTGAATAACATTTGAATTTCCGATAATCGGCTGAGCAAAATTTACACCGTCATCACTTGGATAAACAAAATACCTATCAGCCATCGGGTCTTCATCAATAATTATTTTTAACTCTGTATCTCCTTCGCTTATTATTCCAAATGATTCTTGTTTTTGAGGAGCAAGACTAACGCTTGAGATATATGTCGGCTGTATCATAATTCCCGTTTCATCACTTAAAATTTTATATAAGTTTTGAGTGGATAGAATTTCTGCAATGTCTTTCACTTCACCATCTAAAAGAAATTGAGAATTTAAGAATCTAATACCGTGACTATAATCCACATAAGTATTAAAATGACCATTATACAAAGGCTGGATTGCAACTCCATTAAGCTGGTGCCAACCGTAAATTGTTACATGGTGTGTTCTGCTTGGATCAATTATTTTGTTGCTTAGCACAACATCTTTTTTTGTTCCGCCGGTTAATTGCCCAAGTGTTCCGCCAGCGCTAACTCTCTGCTGCTCAATAGCTGTGTTATGCTCAACAAATTTCGGTACCAATTCATTTTGATTGCCAACCGGAGTATAAGTTACAGGCGCAAGTTTTATTTCACAATTCTGATAAATATTATCAACAAGTTTCCGTGTAGGCATCACCGCGCCGAAAAGATCAGCCAGCATTTGCGCGGTTATTGGTCCCATTGGAATTCTGCAGAAGTCATCATCTGAACCGATAGCAAGGTAATCGGGCATTACTTCATATTGAATTGTGTGGGGCGTTCCGCCGTCATCGTTAAATGTTGTTTCAATTGTTGTAAGCTCCCGCAAAAAATTTGGAATGTTGCCGGAAGATATTTCATTATAAATTTCAATTTCTCTATCAGCAAATGACATGTTCAGCACAGACTGCATGAATTCCGAGCCGGTAATTGCATCGGGTGATCTTGGAGGTATTGTTAACGCCTGCGGAAAACTTATATTTGTTTGAATCAAATTTGAATATGCCCTATCTCCATAATAAACATAATCAACTCCTTCATCATCAGTGCCGGAAACCATACCCTGTATAAATCCATTTCTTTCAACCTGAACTGTATGCAGTATCGCTTGGGTCGGATTCTTTTTAAGAATGAACTTTATTCTTCCATCCAAGGCAATGTGGCGAATAAAATCATCGTCCTCTTCATCAATAAATGTAAAGCTGCTCGACATATAATTTTTCATTATGCGGCTTCTGTACCATGTTCCTCCCGTTGGCGAAACAATTGGCTCTCCGTTGTAAAGTGCAACGCTATCATTATAAGCAATCACACTCAAATAATTATCTGTCGCTGCATTTAGCCAATCAATAATTTTATTACCGTAGGAATGTTCATAACCATAATTGCTGTCGAGGAAGGAAATTCGTTTTACATAATTGGGTATTGAAGTAAATGCATCCATAAAACTGAAAGTAAATCTGCCGCCTCCGCTATGCCCTGTTAAAACAATAAAAGGATCATGATCACTGAACAATGATTTCAAATATTCAGCAATTCTTTTAATTATTTGTGCATGATCAGGATGTTCAGCTTTCCAGGCCGGCCAGCTTTTTTGTTCCGCTTCAAGATAAACTGTAACAACATTGTACTCAGTGACATGTTCTCGTAAAAACCTAGTTTGCGCACCTATATGCTGAATATCAAAATGCCAATCATCCCCGGGTTCTAAAATCTTACCTACAGTTTGTTCAATCGTATTTCCATTCGGTAATGCGAATAGTGCAATCCCAACAGGCAAAGCCGGATCAAAATCATTAATTGAAGGAGCATTAATGTGGATTCTTACTTCAGGCTCAAAATGAAATGTGATTACTTGTTCATCAAAGTAAGGGCTAACATTAAATCCGGGCAGAGTTAAACTTTGAGAATTTATTGCAGCCAAAATAAAATTTGTTGAGAGAGCTAAAAAGAGGAATAGAGTAAGACGGCTTTTCATATTAAGCCTCATTAAATTTACTAATTATTTTCAGTTAAAATAAGAATTTGGATTTCACTTAATGGAGATAATAAGTAAAATATAGTTAATCCTTTTTTATTAAAAATGCTTCATGGATAAATCCTATTATGAACTAATTACTATCCCTCCTTCTCTTCCATAAACTTAAGTAAATCCTGTAACTGTGTGTTATATAACTCTACTAAAAAATCTCTATCATCTCTATCAAGCCGCATAATATCAGTTGAATTGATTATCGCCTGCGCGGGTGTTTTTATTCCGGGTATTACTGTTGAGATTTCCGGAAAGCTAAGTATAAAACTTAAACTCAATGCTGTCTTGGATATTTCATAATTATCACATAACTGCCAGGCAGCATCTAAATCATCTAATGCTCTTTCAAGCACCTCAGGCTTCAAGCGAAACTGCCGATGATCGTTACTTGCAAACTGTGACTTGCTTGAAAACTTACCCGTCAGTAATCCAAACTGCAAAGGCATACGTGCAATAATTCCAAAACCTTCCTTGGCTGCATCTTCAATTAATTTTAGAGCACGCTGATTGATAATGTTGAATACTAATTGAAATCCGGATCCCAATTTATTTTTCATTATGAACTCAGCTTCAGGAAATGGATCGTAAGTACTTAATGAAATTCCCCAATATTTTATTTTGCCCTGTTCTTTTAGATGCTCCATAGCTTCAACACACTCGCCTTTCTTAAGGTGTTCAACTTTTGCTGAATGAAGCTGATAGTAATCGATGCAATCTCTCTTCAATCTTTTTAAACTATGCTCACAAGCATCTAAAATATGTTTTTTTGAATAATCCAAATAAATTGAATTATCCTTTGCGAGGCGATGACCTACTTTAGTTGCGATAATTACTTTATCGCTGTTGCCTAGTGCGCTGCCAATAATTTCTTCCGAATGACCTAAGCCGTAAAAGTCCGCAGTGTCAAAAAAATTAATTCCTCTATCTATCGAAGTTTCAAGCGCTCTTGTTGAAACAGCATCATTTACATTTCCCCAGCCGATAGGAATATCGCCCGCCATTGCTGGTCCGCCAATACCCCACGCACCGAATCCTATTTCACTTATCATTAAGTCTGTGCTGCCAAATTTTCTTTCTTTCATAATTTCCTCATAAATTTTATACGTTGTCTATTTTAACAACATTATTTTCCCTGTTGTAAAATTTCCGGGAACATCCACTCGAACAATATACATTCCCGATGAAAGATTGTCGGCATTAAATTTAATTACATGTTTGCCGGATGACATATTAAAATATTTATTGCTATAAATCAACCTGCCTGTTACATCATAAATTTTTAACTCAACAGGTTCACTTTGTGTTAAATTAATTACAATGTTCGTTGTTATGTTAAATGGATTTGGGTAAGTCTGCAAGCTGAATGTTTCAGGAAATATTGCATCTTCAATTTCATCAATTTCAGTCAGCACATTTTTCATTTCCATAATTCTGGTATATGCTTCATTAATTTTATCTTCTGATATTAAACCGTCATTAATTTTCTGCTTAATAATATTTACAACTTCGGCAACAAGTGAATTCCCATTGTATTCATTCTTACTAAATAGAAGAATGTCATTACCTGCATTAACCGCCAATAGAACTGCTTCTTCAAATCCGTAATTTTGCGAAATGGCATTCATGAACATTTCATCACTAATTACAACTCCGTTAAATCCAATACTGTCTCTCAAAATATTTTGAATCACATTTTCTGAAAGTGATGCAGGATAAATTGCATCCCAGTTAGAATTAAAAAGATGCGCCGTCATAACCATTCCGTTATAACCGGCAGAAATTATTTCTTGATAAGGAATCAATTCCGAATCTGACCAGGTAGCAGTCACATCTGTAAAACCTAGATGTGAATCTGTTAAAGCAGAGCCATGACCGGGAAAATGTTTTAATGCTGTGATGATACCGGTATTTTCATATTCATCTATCGTCCAAAATGAATGCTGCACTACTCTCATTGGATCGGATGAAAAGCTTCTACCCCATCTGCCTATTGCAGGACTTGTTGGATTTACATTTACATCAACAACCGGAGCTAAATTTGTATTTATACCCGCGTTATTAAGCCACGATGCCATTAGGCTTGCTTGCGCCCTTGTTGAGTCTTCGCTATTAAAAACCGTTCCTAATTGATAAGCGGAATGAGTTTTAATATACCCGTTTTGTTCGTCAAGACGAGCAACAATTCCCCCCTCTTGATCGGTAGCAATTAAAAGCGGAGTAGCCGCGGCACCATGCATCGATGTTGTTTGCTCAAAAACTTGGGAAGGGCTCTCAATGTCGCTAGCGAACAAAAGCACACCGCCCAAATTTCTATTTTGAAGATCATAATAAAGTGTATCTTCAAAATCAGGGTTAATAGAAAAACCACACATTATCATTTGCCCGATTTTATCTTCGAGTGATTGTGAAAATATTGTTGAAATTGAAATAAATAATAGGAGCAGAGTAATCTTCATTTTACAGTAATTAGAATATTTAAATTTTATTTAAGATGAATAAAGTCTGACAAATTTAATTAAATAAATTTTTAATGCACTAAATAAATTTGCCGGGATGGATTTTTCTTTGCCTTACTTCCGGTTATCTTTTCAACTCAATCACTTTCTGCAAACATCTTTTTTATTACTCTGATAAAAACAAATAAACCAATTCCGGCGATTGCCCCAACTACAGGTAACGCATTCAACCTGCTTATCTCAGTTGCAATAAATTTAATATTAAAATAGTAACCAATATCGTAATAATAATTTCTGCCCGTGTACGAAATTAGATTGCCAAAACCGGCGCCAATGTATGCGTAAAACAGAGCTTGAGAATATAAATATATCCCCGTAATTCTTTCTATTCGGAATTCAATTTCCTTTACTATTCCGAAGATTGAGTAAGCCAAAAGTATCATCCAAACAAATTCACTCTGTTTTATGAATGCGGGTAAAAGCAATCCGGCAAGGAGTAAAATTGTTAGTCTGAAAACTATCCTAACAAATATTTCCGGGTTATCAAGAAAGGTTAATTTTTCGGAAATGTCATTCACAATTGAATCGAAAAATTTTACTTTTGTAACAAGTTCAGCTTTTTCAATCCCGCACTGAGGACAAAATTTGTCTTCAGGTGTTGATTCGATGCCGCATGCAGAACATGTTTTAGAATAGTTCATAAAAAATAATTAATCACTGATTAGTTATCAATTTATTGTAATGTAGTTTAATCTCATCGCAATTTGGATTTAATTTCAAAGCTAATTCAATATAAGATTTTGCCTCACCCGTTTTATTCATCTTGTATAATACCCATCCTTTTGTATCAAGAAAATATGGATTATTTGGCTGTTTATGAATCACATGTTCGATTAATTTTTTAGCTTCTTCCAGTTTTACATTTTGCTCTGCATACTCAAACGCGAGTTCATTATAGAGTGTATCATCATCAGGAAAAATTTTAATTGCATTTTCTAAAACTTTAATTGCGCCCTTCTTATCGCCACTCTCAAGAGAGATTGAAGCATAAATGCTATGAATGTTATAATTAAATATTTCATCCAAAATTGAAGGGTCATTATTAATTTTTTCTTCCACATTTTTGAATAATTTTAATGATTTTTCTAGATCTCCTTGATAACGTGCAACAATTGATTCAAATACTTGTTTCTCAATTTCATGAAGTAGATTATTATCTATTTTTTTTAAGATATCAACTGCTTCTTTTTTTTTGCCTATTTTGAATAAAACACCTGATTTTTCAAAATAAGCTTCAACTAAGTTGGGCTCCAGTTCAATTACTTTATCGTAATAAAGCATCGAATTTTCATAATTGTTAATCAAGAAATAACATTTTGCAATGTTAAGGAGAATTTCAAAATTATTATTATCAAATCTTAAATAATTCAAAAAATTGCTTAGGGAAGATTGAAATTCGCCAACATTGATATAACTATAACCAAGATAAAACCAATTAAATTTAGTTAACGTAATATCAGCATCTTTATTAATCTCGAGAGACTTATTTAGATAGTCTATTGCTAATAGATCATTCCCCAATTCAAAATAGATGTGCCCAATCTTTGAATAGTAATATTCCCCATATATAGGCAAGACCAATAACTTTAAACGAGCCCAAAATAACTTAAAATATAAAAGTAAGTTCAACATTAATTATTGCTTTAAACAAAAAAAAATATATTATCAGCAAACCAGCACAATTATTTGATACTATTATCTAATACGGTTGAACCGTGACTGCCTAAAATTATTTTTAACAACATTACAAAAGTTCAATTAAATAAATTATTAGATTGTATAGTGTTAACATTTATTTTAGAACTACTTTGCTTCATTTTCATTAATAGTATTATTAGTATTAAACTAACAAAGTTTATTCCGATTCTAGTTTCATCGCCACTCAAAAATCCAATACTGTACTCCCCACCAATTAAAAAACTAAACGATAACTTTAATTTTAAATGAAAATTCAATATCAAGTGAACACCCGCTGTTGCAATATATTTAATACCAAATATTGTAAAGGAAAATGTTTGAAGGCTTAGGATTATAATTGCTAAATTATATGCCCTTTCTCTTTTGAACATTATAACAATTGAGCCAACGATGTAAAAAATATAAATTAAAACCAATACAGCATAGATAACTAAATACCAATTATTTTCAAGGTCCCAAATAGCTTCCCATTTGCTAATCAAATCCTCTAAAACAGATAGACTGCTAATTATTAAATAAATAGCAATAATTTGAATTTTAGATATGTAATTCATTAACTGTTATTCATATAATAAATTCGTTTTTTAATTAAGTCAAGGAATCACCCTGACTGACTTATATCGTGCTAAATAAATTTAGTATTACAAATTATTTTAGTAACAACATTTTCTTTGTTTCAACAAAATTACCATCAATTGCTTCAGCTGACTGAACATTTATCTGATAAAAATAAATTCCGCTTGACAATGCGGAGGCATCAAAATTAACATCATAATATCCTGCCGCAAAATCATTATTAATAATTGTTGAAATCTCTTTCCCGAGTACATCATAAATTTTAATTGTAACGAAACCATTATACGGTAACGAAAAATTAATTGTCGTTGAAGGATTAAACGGATTCGGATAATTCTGATTCAAACTATATTTTGTAGGCAATCCAAGATCATCCTTAACGTCAGTTGTTACTTCTGTTTTAAAACCAAAAGATTCCGACCATCCGCCAAAGCCTAAACTGTTGCTGGAACTTACGCGCCATGAATGAATTCTGTTATTTAGGAGTTGAGTTGTAATTGTGCATACTGTATCTGTAACAAGCGTATCAACTTGCAATCCGCTCGGACTAATTGCCGTACCGAGATAAACTTGTAAATTATAATCAGTTGCAGCCGGAGCTGAAAACCAAGTTAAGGTAGGCGTAGTTGAAACATTAGTGGTTGTGTGAGGCGGATCGCTTAATACCGGCGGAATTGGAAAATTTGTTGTAAAACTCCATGTATCTGAAAATTCTCCCTCGCCCGCATAATTTGATGAACTTACTCTCCAAAAATATTTGGTCTGCCCTGTAAAGCCTGATGCAACAATAAATGTATCTCTAATTTCCTCTTTCTCGAAAATTATGTTAGTAAATAAATTATCCTCCGCAATTTGGATCTTGCTGGTAGAAGAATGATCTGCGTTTCTCCAGCGCAGTAAAACATTTTCCGGCTGACTGCTGTTTCCATTTTCCGGAAATTCAAGATCGGTTTTTCCCGGCGGTACAATTTCAACTTGAATAACTTCACTCAATCCGCCTTCCACATAATTGCGGCTTAAACTTGCTACACCAAAATAAAATGTTGATTCCCCGGGCGGCGGTTCCGGCAAGAAGGCAAAATTAGTACCGCTTATTGCTGCAATATTTGCAGGGTCATCTAAATCAGCCTGGGTGTATGTCATGGAAGAAAGTCGATAAACCACATACATAAATGCTTCAGCAGCATTACCTGATGTTCCGGGCACATCCCAAACCAAACCATCGCCGCGTTCTCCCGCCAAACTTTCATAACGTAAGTTTGATGGTGCATTCGGTGCATCCATGCTCTTCCAATCCATTACAGGCGGTAAAGCCTTGTACTTAAAATGATTTGTCTGCAAGTAATTTGTAAATGCAGTATTAGTCAAAAAGTTTGATGCCTTAAAAAACACACTGCCATTTGTATTAGGATCAGTTCTGTTCAAGTCAATTTGCGCACCGTATTCAGTTGGGGCATAAGCTTTATATAAACCCATTCCGGAATAGAGATGCCTTCCATTAATTTGATTTGACCACCAGGGAAGCAATGTACCGTAATCCTGCTGTCCTCCGAAAGGCCAATAAAGTTGAGGTGTCATATAATCGAGCCATTGATTTTCAATCCAAGTTACCGGATCGCAATAGATAACATTGTAGGCATCCATTCCTGTTATTCCTGCAGGCACGCCATTTTTCCAAATACCGAATGGGCTTATACCAAATTTTAGATGGGGCATTTCCGAGGCAAGTGTATCACTAATTGCCTCAACTAAAAGATGAACATTATCACGTCTCCAATCACCGATATCGGTGAAGCCGCGTGGATATAAACTGAATGTTGCGGTATCTTGTGTTGTAATTTGGTGACTCGGATATGGATAAAAGTAGTCGTCCAGATGAACACCATCCACATTATAATTCGTTGTAACGTCAAGAATAATATCCACTATGTAATCCCTTACTTCGGGCAAGCCGGGATTTAAGAACTTAAATCCGGTAACATCAAGTACCCAATCAGGTTGTGTGTTTGTAACATGTATTGGATCGGTCGGGTAGTCCCCCGCGTTGCTTTCGGCACGGTAAGGATTAAACCATGCATGGAGTTCCATCCCTCGTTTATGTGCTTCATCAATTGCAAACTGGAGCGGATCGTAAAACGGACTTGGCGCTTGTCCCTGCACTCCTGTCAACCAATATGACCATGGTTCGTAATTCGATTGATAAATTGCATCGCACTCAGGGCGGATTTGAAAAATTACCGAGTTGATATTATTAGCCTGAAGTTCATCTAAAATTAATCTTAATTCCTGTTTCTGTTCAGCGGTTGAAATACCCGGCTGTGATGGCCAATCTTCATTCCTAACAAGTGCAATCCATGCTCCTCTAAATTCACGTTTAAGGGGATTGCCTTGCCCCATTACAGGTAAAGCCATTAGGAAAACTAAGAATAGGGTTATTAATTTTGAATACATAATTACCTCATGTTGAAGTGTTGATCTTTTCGATTACTTAAAATTACCAAATAAAATATTAAAGTGGGAAGTTTTGACGGGAGTTTTTATTTCTAGAAGAATAAAAAAGAGACGCAATTTCTTACGTCTCTACAAAAATTTATTCTATTTATTATTCCAAATTGGGAAGCGACCGGGTGTATGAGGAGCACCTAATTTTTCCAAATTCGATTCAATTCCGTTTATATTTGTATCAATTGATTTTAGACTTACTAGCAGATCATCAAATTTATTTGATGCTTCCTCATATGCTCTTTTTAAAGTACTGGTTGCTGCACCTGTTGTTCCCCAAAGTGCATAAGTAATTAGCCCCACTCTATCTCTAACTGATGTTGGTGATGCGCCTTCATATTTGGCTCGAAGGTTATCTCCATTAAGGTCACGATTGAATTTCTCTAATTCCAATTCAACCCTAACAATATTATTGAAAGTTTCTGCAGGAACATCGGAGGCTACAACCACTGCTTTTTTTAGATAGGATATTTTCTTTACCAATTCTTTTCTGTATGCATCCGCGCCGCTAATTGCCCGCGTAAGTTCTGCAACCTTTTCATTAAATTTATCTAACTCAATTTTATCAGGTGCAGGAAGAGTAGTATTATTTAACGGCTTACAAATAAATTCTGCAGGTCCGGCAATATCGGTAAATTTTCCCTCGTCAAATTTAGAAAGAGTTACTTGATACTTGCCCGGAACTACCATGTAGCCTTGATCTTCAGACATCCAAGGAACGCTATCATCAAATGGGGTTAAGTCAATCGGTGTAAATGGACTGTACCTGAAATCCCAAACAACTCTGTTAACTCCTTTTGATGGACTTGTTTTAATTTTTCGGACAACATTATTCTGCATATCCATAACAGTAAATAGCAAATATGAATCTTGCTCTTCACTCTCTTTTCTTAAAGTTTCATAGGTGGGATATTTTATATCCTTACCCTTTTTTACTAACTCTTTTTCCTCTTCTCTTCTTTTTTCTTTTAAAGTTTTAAAACCATCTTTTAAGTAGTAAGTAAACACGGCTCCAATTTCGGGATTAGGAGAGGAATAAAAGCTAGCTCCCATGAATCCAATACCTTTAAATCCAAATGGGTTGGAAGGGATGAACATTAAAGCATCTTCAATTGGAAATATCATTGCTTCCTTTTTTAATGTTTCATTCGAAAGCTGACGCAGCGGTGAGTAATCATCTAAAATATAAACTCCCCTTCCAAAAGTAGAAACAACAAGATCATTTTCATCACGCTGAATTTCAATATCCATAACAGAGTGATTTGGAATTCCATTTTTTAATTTTATCCATTCATCTCCGCCATTATTGGAAAAGTACACCCCGAATTGAGTTCCTACAAAAAGTAAGTTCCTTTCAACATGATCTTCCGCAACTGTGTAGGTACTGCCACGTTTAGGTAAGTTACTATTAATTGAAAACCAATTTGCACCGCCATCCGTAGTTTTATAAAGATAAGGAAGTTTATCACCGCCGATAAAATTATGAATTGCTGCATAGGCAGTCTTCTTATCAAAATTTGATGCAATGATGTGATGAATACGTGCATACTTGGGAATACCCGGCACATCACTTTTTATCCATTTATCACCACTGTTAGTAGTGTAGTGGATCAAGCCATCACCGGAACCCACAAAAAGAATTTTTTCATCAAGCGGAGATTCTGCAATTGTGACAATATTTGCCATTGAACTTTTTGCGGCAAGCTGATCAATGCTCCAACTTTGCCCCATAAGTTTCTGCATTTCTTTTGGAACACCTCTTGTTAAATCGGGACTAATTTCTTTCCATGTGCTTCCTTGATCATCGGTTCTAAGTAATTTATTTGCGCCAAAATATAATCGCTTATTATCGTGTTTAGAAATCAGCAGCGCCGCATCCCAATCAAATCGATATGCAGTATCGCCAATTTCATATGGTTTTATATAATAATTTTCACCGCTCTTCTTATCAAAACGAACGAGTCCGCCGTTCTGAGACATTGCATAAATTATATTCGGGTCTTTCCAATCAACCTGCGATTCAAAACCATCCCCGCCGTTTGTGAAAAGCCAATCCTGGTTTGTAATTCCGCCCGAACTGATCGTTCGTGACGGACCGGTTAAACTGTTGTTGTCCTGCGTGCCGATAAAAACATTGTAAAACGGTTTTGCGTTATCAGTTGCAACTTTATAAATCTCGGTGATAGGAAGATTTGCTTTGAAGTCCCAGTTTTTCCCTTTGTCGTATGACTCATAAACACCGCCGTCACAGCCGGCAATCAAGTGTTTGTTATCAACCGGATTTACCCACATACAATGATCATCAACATGTTTAAATTTGCTGCCGACATTTTCAAACGTCTTGCCGCCGTCATCGGTAAATTTCATAAAAACATCCATGCTGTAAACTCTGTCGGCATCTTTTGTATCGGCAACAATTTTTTGAAAATAAAATTTGTAAGCAGAATTATAATTGCTTTGCTTCGTCCAGCTAACTCCGCGGTCAATGCTTCTGTAAAATCCTAAATTTTCTTTATCAGCTTCAACCACTGCGTAAAGTATATCCGGATTAACGGGAGAAATATCCATTCCCACGCGACCTATATCTTCGCTTGGTAATCCGCTCTTCATTTTATCCCAGTTTGCGCCGCTGTCGGTAGTGCGGTAAATTCCACTTTCCGGACCCCCATACACTCCGGTATATAAATTTCTCATTCGCTGATGAGCAACTGCATAAAGTATGTTTGAATATCGCGGGTCCATGTGAACTTGAAAGCACCCGGTATTTTCACTAATGAACAAACTGCGCTCCCAGGTTTTACCGCCATCGGTGGTTTTGTAAATTCCCCTATCACCTCCGGGATTTCTTAGTGATCCGTAAGCTGCGGCATACACAATGTTTGAGTTGTTTGGGTCGATCTCTATTCCGCCGATATGCTCGGATTCTTTTAATCCCATATTCTTCCAACTCTTGCCGCCATCCTCACTTTTATAAATACCGTCACCGTAAATAACATTATTCTGATTGTTATTTTCTCCGGTACCAACCCAAACAATATTTGTGTTTGTTGGATCGATCGCAACCGAGCCGATTGCGTAAGAATCTTGGTTATCGAAAACCGGGTCAAAAGTAATTCCTTTATTAGTGGTCTTCCATAAGTTTCCATGTCCCGATGCCACATAGTATTCACTATGATTATCCGGGTTAACTGCGATTGCAGATATTCTTCCGCCGGTTATTGCCGGACCAATGCTTCTAAATTTTAATCCGGCTAAAGAAATATTTTTAAGTGAATCGGGTTCGGAAGATTTTTGTGCGGAGATTGTAAATGACATAAAAAATATAAAAAGTAATACGAGAGATGTAATTTTTCTTTTCATGCGGATAGCTTTGTTTTAATTGTAGAATAATTATTTGAGTGGTGTAAAATAGGAAAGGATATCGAAAATATGAAAGAGATATACATTAATTATAATAATATGATTTTGTTTTTTGAATTAGACGAAACATCATTGAAAATTGTTTTGTCTTTACTAATTTCAATTTTTAAGTCGAGAAAATTTTGTTAAGAATTATTTGACCTTATTTGTTAGGTATCCAATCTCTTTGTAAATAGAAAGGTTGTGAATAAATGTAGTTCTATACTTAGCTGATGTGATGCTTTGATAATCTAACTCAGCTGAAATTCGTTCCGGTTCATTGCGAGAAAAGTATGCGGATGATGAATCAAGAAAAGTTTTTATTTCTTTTCCGGGCGGCATAAATTCAATGAGTTTAAAAAGAGGCAATTCTGAAATTACTTTTTCCCCCTCTACTCCTTTAAATTTCTGCTCAAAATTTACTGATATTTTATAAGCAGATTTTCGCCCAATGTTTTTAATTGCAATATAAAGCAAACCATCTTCGAATATAAAATCGAGAATAACTTCGGGGCGACCGCAAAAATATTCTTTTAGGCAATTAAACATTTTCACAATTATTCATTTTCAATTATTAAACCTTCATGTGCAATTTCTACTGTTTCGATTGCAACTTCATTTCCGGTTGCCTTTAAACCTGGTCCTTCAACCTTTACCGGAAAAGCATTTCGTGCTTTCCAAACCATCACCGGCTCATGTTCTTCATTGAGCAGTTTAATAACAATATCTCTTCGTTCAACTTTATTTAATTTTGTTGTATTCAGCCATTCAAAAAACTCATTATCGGAAGGGAGGATTCCTCTCTTCATTGTTATGTTTGAATACTTTGGAATTCCAGGCATTTTAATTGATGAATAAATTGGACTGCTGCCCTCTCTATATTCAATTATTTGATGTTCAATTGATAATCCCGAGACTTCTGCAAAACCAATTCTTGTTCCGCCCCACTCTACTTGAAAATGAAATGATGGTATTGGATACTCCGCCATAATTAACTCCCATTTTTATAACACTATCTATCTGATTTAAGTTACCTTTTGTAATTAATAATAGCAACTTATTTGGGGAGCGATAAAAAAGACATTCGCTATTAAACTAGCTCAATAACCTTTCCTAGCTACTAAATCAAAATCAGCATCTGCCATAATGCCGACTAAATCCTCAAACTTTGTTTTTGCTTTCCAGCCTAACTCCTTCTCTGCTTTGGATGAATCACCAATCAGCAATTCTACTTCTGTTGGTCTATAATAACTTGGTGAAACCTCAACGACTGTATCGCCGACTTTAACTCCTTTAATCAAATCCTTTTTGGCGAATACTTTTTTATTCTTTTCAAGATCAATCGATTTTACAATTCCGGTTTCTTTTGCTCCCTCACCCTTCCACTCTAATTCAACACCAAGTTTATTAAAAGTGTGTTGTACGAATTCACGAACGGTATGAGTTTCCCCTGTTGATAAAACAAAGTCATCAGCTTTATCATGCTGAAGAATTCTCCACATTCCTTCACAATATTCAGGAGCGTAGCCCCAATCCCGTTTAGCGCTTAGGTTTCCAAGTATAAGTTTATCTTGTGTGCCGATAAGAATTCTTGATGCGGCTCTAGTAATTTTACGGGTCACAAATGTTTCTCCTCTTCGAGGTGATTCATGATTAAATAAAATTCCATTGCTTGCAAAAATGTTGTAAGCTTCTCGATAGTTAACAATTATCCAATAGCCGTATAGCTTTGCAACTCCATAAGGAGAACGCGGATAGAATGGAGTTTTTTCTGTTTGCGGTACTTCCTGAACTTTACCATAAAGTTCACTTGTTGAGGCCTGATAAAACCTTGTTCTCTTTAATCCGGTTTCACGAATTGCATCAAGAAAACGCAGCGTACCTAAAGCATCGACTTGGGCAGTGTAGTCGGGAATTTCAAAAGAAACCTTTACATGACTTTGAGCAGCAAGGTTATAAATTTCATCAGGTTCAATTTTTTCAAGCAATCTATTTAAATTGCTCGTATCAACAAGATCGCCATAATGCAAAAAGAATCTATTGTCCAGTAACCCTTCCTGATTGTATAAGTGATCAATTCGTTTTGTATTAAAGGAACTGCTTCTTCTTATAACACCGTGAACTTCATATCCTTTATCTAATAGTATTTCCGTTAAGTAACTTCCGTCTTGTCCGGTTATGCCGGTTATTAAAGCTTTTTTCATTATAAATTTACCTTTTAATTTTTCCTTTTATTTTTCAGCTTTGTTTTCGAGGAACCATTCATACGCTTTTTTGATTCCATCTTCCAATGAGGTAGAATGTTTCCAGCCAAGTTTGTGTAATCTTGTTACATCCAATAATTTTCGAGGTGTACCATCAGGTTTGGAAGTATCAAATACCGTTGCTTTATCAAATCCTATTACTCGTTTTATAGTTTCAACTAATTTGGCGATCGTAAGATCTTCTCCCGTACCAATGTTTATATGAGTTATGTCGTTGTCATATAAGTCGGAGGCATTTACATTTTGCATAATATAGAATACTGCATCAGCTAAATCTTCAACGAATAAAAATTCCCGCTTGGGTTTGCCCGTTCCCCAAACTTCAATATAATCAGTATTATTTTGCTTTGCTTCGTGTACTTTTCTAATTAATGCAGGAAGCACATGCGAAGTTTCTAAATCGAAATTATCATGCGGACCAAATAAGTTTGTAGGCATTACACTAATAAAATTCGAACCGTATTGTTTGAAATAACTTTCGCATAATTTTATTCCGGCAATTTTTGCAATTGCATAAGGCTCATTTGTGTATTCAAGAGTATCGGTAAGTAAATATTCTTCCTTCATTGGCTGGGGCGCCATTTTAGGATAGATACATGAACTACCGAGGAATAATAATTTATCGACATTGTTTTCATAAGCTGCGTGAATCAAATTGGATTCAATCATTAAATTTTCGTAAAGGAATTGCGCACGGTAAGTATTGTTTGCGAGTATGCCCCCAACTTTTGCAGCTGCAACAATAATTTGGTCGGGCTGTTTTTCTTTTATAAAACTATCAACTTCATCTTGCCTTACTAAATTTAAATCATTTTTATCAGCAGATACTAAATTTTTAAATCCTTCACTTTCAAACTTGCGGTAAATTGCTGATCCAACCATGCCTTTGCTGCCGGCGATAAGTATTTTTTTAGCTTTCATAAATATTTCAATCAATTCAAAAAATGTTTTTCAAATATAACTATAAAAATAAATCTATCCTCATTTACAAAAACTCAAAAACCTAGTGCAGTAAATCCGCCGTCAACCGCTATGCATTGCCCTGTAATATATGACGAAGCAGGCATGCAAAGAAATGAAGCAAGCCCCGCAATCTCTTCCGGTTTTCCAATCCTCTTCATTGGAGTTCTGGATAAAACTTCGTTTAAATATTCCTCATTTGAAAGAACTTGTTTCGCAAGCGGAGTTTCAATATACCATGGTGCTATTGTGTTTACTCTAATTCCGTCTGAAGCCCATTCAACTGCCAAATTTTTACCAAGCTGATTCATTGCGGCTTTTGTCATTCCGTATGGTGAGCCGGTTTTTAGATGAGTGAGTCCCGCCACTGATGAGATGTTTACAATTGAAGCATCGCGGGATTTTTTTAATAAAGGATATGACCGCTTACACATATCAAATGCGGATTCAAGATTAGTCTTAAATATTTTTTCATACTCATCAACTGAATACTCAACCGTTTTTTTTCTAATATTTGTTCCCACGTTGTTAATTAGAATATCAAATTTATCCCATCTGCTTTTAACTTCACTCATCACTTTTGCTCTTTCATCTGCCTCACTAATATCTGCTGTAACTCCATAAGCCGTAAATCCTTCATCCCTCCACTCGGAAACACACTCATCTACTTCCGTTTTATTTCTAGCAAAAATAAATATTTCGGCACCGAGTAAAACAAATTCATCTGCAATTGCTTTTCCAATTCCCTTTGTTCCGCCTGTTATTACTGCTCTTTTATCTTTAAGACTCCATCTGCTTGCCAATTTTTCCTCCGCTTAAAACTTTTTATCATAAATTGAAATAAAGTAGATTAGTTCTATTTTGCAAGTAAAACAATTCTTGTGAATCAAAAGTAAATTATAAATTATGGGATAGATTAAAGAGTATTATTCTGTTAGATTTGTTACTACTAAAATAACTATTTGAGGTTTAAATGATAAACAAAGAATTATTAGATATACTTTGCTGCCCTGAAAGTAAAGCTGAGTTAGTTTTAGATGGCGAGTTCCTTGTTTCGACTGATAAAGATACTCGAAGACGATATCGAATTGAAGATAACATTCCGGTTATGCTTATCGATGATTCAGAAAAATTGGATGAGCAGACCTGGAAAGAAATAATGCTGAAGCATGGGAAAACTTTAGAATAATTACTCCTCCCTCATTCAATCATTTTCCTCTAATTAATATGATCATAAAAACTAATCTCGATGAGATACAAAGTTACTTTGTTGATGCCGCAAATTTTAAAGGTAATTGCAGAGCTGTGTATTTTCCTGAAACGCATGATGATTTAGTTGATATTGTTAAGGAAGCAAATAGCAATAAAACAGAAATTACGGTTGCCGGGAACAGAACAGGATTAACAGGTTCCGGCGTTCCAATATCCGGCATTGTTATTTCAACAGAAAAGTTGAACCGAATAATTGAAATCAACAAAGAAAAGAATTATGCGATTGTACAGCCGGGAGTTTTGTTGAGTGAGCTTCAATCCAAAGTAAGTGAACAAGGTTTGTTATATCCGCCGGACCCAACCGAAACTAATTGTTTTATTGGCGGAACAGTCGCAACTAATGCGTCGGGTTCAAAAAGTTTTAAGTATGGTCCGACAAGAAATTATGTGCAAGAGTTAAAAATTATTTTGCCTGATAGCGAAGAACTAAATTTGGTGAGAGGGGAAAACTTTGCAAATGGAAACAAATTAGAATTGAAATCAGAATCTGGAAAAAATATTATTATTGAACTTCCCGATTATAAAATGCCTACAACTAAAAATGCAGCTGGTTATTATTGCAAATCCAATATGGATGCAATTGATTTGTTCATCGGTTCGGAAGGTACGCTTGGAATTTTTTCAGAAATTAAAATTATGCTGATTGATCAACCGGAGAACATTTTATCTGCGGTAATATTTTTTGATGATGAAAAAAATGCACTTAATTTTATAGATGATCTGCGTGAGCAATCATTAATTAGTAGAAAGCAAAACATTACTGATAATATTAATGCACTCGGTTTGGAATTTTTTGACAAACATTCATTGGATTATTTGAAAATGGATTATTCAAATATTCCGAAAGATGCATTAGCAGCTGTTTGGCTAGAGCATGAGACAAATTCTGAAAATGAACAAATAATTTTTGAAAAAATTGCAGATAGGATTAATTATCATGAAGGATTATCTGAAACTTCATGGTTCGCACTCAATCTAAAAGACCGGGAAAGCTTCCAAGATTTTCGTCATGCGGTTTCGTGGAAAGTTTCCGAGTATATCGCAAGCCATAATGTAATTAAGGTGGGAACTGATTCTGCAGTTCCAATTAATAGTTTTAGAAATTTTTATGACTATTTAAAAGGACTTGCAAAGAAGAGCCGAATTGATTATTTGATATACGGTCATTTTGGCGATTGTCATGTTCACTTAAATTTGCTGCCGAAAAATGATACTGAGTATAAAAATGCTAAAGAAGTTTATTGGCAAATCTGCGAAAAAGCAATTGAGTTTAATGGAACAATTTCAGCAGAACATGGTATTGGTAAATTAAAACATGAATATTTTAAAATGATGTACAGTGAAAAAACAATAAAGCAAATGGCAGCAATAAAAAAAGTTATCGATCCAAATAAAATTCTCGGTATCGGAAATATTTTCAATCCTAAATACTTAAATGAATAGTTTAATAATTTTAGTCTTATTTCAATGAAAAAAATATTTTTAATTTTTACATATATCGCTTTTCTTTCGGCAATGCTATCCGCACAAGAGATCGATAATCTAAATAATAAATTCCGTTTAGCACAGAGCTATGAGCAATCCGGTAATACCGAAAAGGCAATATCAATTTATATAGAGTTGATGGAAGTTCAGCCGTGGAATAATCAATTCCTTCAATCCTTAAATAAATTGTACTTGGCTCAAAAAAATTATCAATCATCAATTGATTTGCTATCATCAAAAATTCAGCAGACTCCGGCTGATATTAACTCTTATGGAATGTTGGGAAGCACGTATTACATTATGGGCAATAATGATAAAGCCTTTGAAGTTTGGGAATCAGTATTCAGCAGCAATAATCATGTAACGAATTATAGAATTATTTCAAACTATGCAATTCAAAATAGGGCTTTCGAAAAAGCAATTGAATATTTGAATCGAGGCAAAGAGGAATCAAACGATCCCAAATTATTTTCGTATGATTTGGCAAATATTTACTCGCTTACAATGAATTATGACAATGCAATGGATGAGTACTGCCAGCTTTTAATTGCATCACCGGAACAATTGGAAAATATAAAAAGAAGGATTTCCAGATTTTTAACAACTGCGGAATTCACTGAGCAATCCATTTCAGTAGTAAAAAATTATTCCGTTAATGAAGGTGGAATTGTTTTTTACGATTTGCTGGCATCAATATATTTACAATCCAAAAAATTTGAAGAAGCATTTAACACGATTAAAGAATTAGACGAAAGAAAAAGTGATAACGGCTCTACCCTTTACACATTTGCGAATACAGCTTTTAAAGAAAATCAATTCGCAATTGCATCGGATGCTTTTGATTTGATGATGACGCGTTACCCTAACTCAATTTTAATTCCCCGAGCAAAAATCGGTTATGCGGAAACATTAAAATCCAAGTTAGATGAAAAATATAATGCTTCAACATCATCATGGAAACCATACACAAGCATTGATACAACCGGAGCCTTTGAATATTATTCAATCATTAATGCCTACCGCGAGATCATAAATACATATCCGAATACTGAAACAGCAACGGCAGCTAATTATGCGATCGGATTAATTTATAAAGACAAGTTTTATGACTTAATTACCGCAGAGAATATTTTTAAAGTCTTATCTGATGGATCAATAATTTCTCAGATAAGACCTTTAGCAAATGAACAGTTGGCTCTGATAGCGATTCAAAATGGACAGCTTGAAGAAGCCGAAAAAAACTTTAGTAAAATTTTAAAAAATGAAAGAGCAAACTCAGCAAGTAAAACCAGAGCAGAATTTTATAAGGCAAAAATTGCATTGTGGCAAAATAAATTTGAGGATTCACTAAATCACTTGAATGAGATTACAAAAGATCTATCAAACGATTACGCAAATGATGCAATTGAATTATCAATTATTTTGGGAACGCTTAAAACGGATTCATTAAACTTAAGTGTGTATGCAAAAGCTGATTTACTGATTGAACAATACAAATTCAGTGATGCGCTTATTGAGTTTGATAAACTTGCCGCTAATCCCAATTTAATATTGCTAAATGATCTTGCAAAATTTAGAATTGCACAAATTCAATTGGCAATGAACAATTTACCGCTTGCAATAGAAAACATGCAAAAAATAGCCGATAGTGAAGTAAAATCAGCATATTCCGATAAGGCACTATATTTGCAAGCTAATACTTTTTTATATGGAGTAAAAAATGTGGATAAAGCAAAAGAATCACTTGAGAAATTGCTTGAATTATTCCCAAACTCCTTATATTTTGATAAGTCAAGACAAATTATTAATGGCATAATAACCAAAGAGAATAGAAATATATGAATGAAACACACGATCAAAAATCCGTAAAGTGTTCATTTTGCGGTAGAGAAGCTAACGAAGTTAATAGTATGGTTGCAGGACCGGATGTTTATATTTGTGATATTTGCATAAAAACTAGCGTAGATATACTAAAAAATAACTTAGCTGCTTATAATACAAAATCAACAAAGCAATCCACACTTACACCGGATATGATCAAAAAAAGTCTGGATGAATATGTTATTGGTCAAGATAGAGCAAAAAAAGTATTATCCGTTGCAGTATATAACCACTATAAAAGAATTAATTCAAGTACATCATTTTTTGAATTAGATGATATTGAAATTGAAAAAAGTAATATTTTATTAATTGGTTCAACCGGTGTTGGAAAAACTTTAATTGCACAAACCCTTGCAAAAATCTTAGATGTTCCATTTGCGATTGCAGATGCGACAACACTAACCGAAGCCGGTTATGTTGGTGATGATGTTGAAACCATTTTGGTAAGATTGCTTCAATCTGCTGATTACAATTTAGAAAAAGCGCAGAAGGGAATAATTTATATTGACGAACTGGATAAAGTAGCACGCAAAAGTGAAAGCGTTTCAATTACAAGAGATGTTTCCGGAGAAGGTGTTCAGCAGGCATTACTAAAAATTCTCGAAGGTACAATCGCGGGTGTTCCCCCAAAAGGAGGAAGAAAACATCCTGAACAAAGTTTAATAAATATTAACACAAAAAATATTTTATTTATTTGCGGCGGCGCGTTTGACGGAATTGATCCAATAATTGCATCAAGAATAAATACCAATACAATGGGATTTGATACCGACATTAAAAATAATAAAACTGTTGTAAAGGATGATCTAGTTCAATTAGTGCAGCCTGAAGATTTAATTTCCTACGGACTAATTCCTGAATTGGTCGGAAGACTGCCGGTTGCGGCTCCGCTCCATTCACTTAACGAAGAAGCATTAAAAAATATTTTAACACAGCCAAAAAATGCTATTCTAAAACAATACAAAAAATTATTTATGATGGAAGGCATGGATTTAGAATTTGAACCTGCTGCATTGGATGCGATTGTAAAAGTAGCTTTGGAAAGAAAGACAGGTGCACGCGCATTAAGGTCTATTGTTGAAAATACTCTTCTTGATATTATGTATGAAATACCTAACCTTGAAGACATTGACAAATGCTTAATTACAAAAGATACAATTGAAAATGGAGCGGCTCCAATTTATATTGAGGCTGATAGAAAATCGGCTTAATCAATTTTAGCATTAATTTAACCAGCCCGATTATTAGTCAATAGTCGGGCTTTTTTTATGCATCATTTCGGTATTTTATTTTAATGATTTATTAAAGTATATTTTAATCAATTAACTTAAGATCAAAAATATTTCAGTTTATGAAAACTATTCGAATTAAAAATAGCGATGACAAATTTACCATAGGAAAAATTGTTTGCGTTGGAAGAAACTACGCTGAGCATGCAAAGGAACTTGGGAATGAAATACCTGAATTCCCTCTAATATTTTTAAAGCCGGCTTCATCTTTAATTTTTGATAACGAAAATATTATTCACCCAAATTATTCCAATGAAATGCATAATGAAGTTGAACTTGTTTTACTTATTGGGGAAACGATAAAGGATGCAAGTGAGGAAATTGCGAAAAAGGCAATTGCTGGCTACACAGTAGGATTGGATATGACTTTACGAGATATCCAGAGCGAAGCTAAAGCGAAAGGGCATCCATGGACAATGGCAAAATGTTTTGATACTTCCGCAGTAGTTTCTGATTTTATTTTAAAAAGTGATTACGAGTTAACCGGTAATGAAAAAATTGAATTGAAAGTTAATGGAGAAGTGAAACAGAGTTCACCATTATCGCAAATGATATTTAGTCCGGTAGAAATTGTTAAGTATATTTCATCACGAATGACTTTAGAGAAAGGTGATTTAATATTTACCGGAACACCTGCCGGGGTTGGGAAAGTAAATGTTGGCGATATACTTATTGCTAAAATTGAAAATGTCGGAACGTTACAAAATAAAATCATTTAAGTAATTGGAAATTATGATATGAAAAAAATAAAAAGTTTAATTGCGTTTTTAATGCTGGGATTATTAAGCAGTTGTTCCGCACAGGATAAAGAAAAAATAATAACGGTCGATGAGTTAGTTGCTGCAAGGTCTAGTGATTCTTCGATAGTAGTATTAGATGTTAGAACAATTCATGAACTTGACGGTCCACTTGGTCATATCGAAGGAGTGATCCATATTCCCTTGCAGGAACTGGAAAATCGAATAGAAGAATTGAATGAGTTTAAAGATTCCAAGATTAATGTTGTTTGCCGAACCGGCAGACGTTCGGGAGTTGCAACGTCAATTTTAAATGAAAAAGGATTCAAAGCTAAAAACATTATCGGGGGAATGGTAGAGTATAGAAAAAAAGGATACTAAATCTATATGATAAAATTTCCACTCCCAATTTCCCGATAATTAGAAAAGTGAACAAATTAAATTCTGTTCACATTAAGGGGGAGTAAAATGGAAAAAGCAAAGCATATTCCATATACAGACTTTATAAAAATTCCTGATGAGGAAATGATCTTAAACTCTGAGGAATTTAAAAACAATATTACCAGAAGAAGAACTGTCCGCAGTTTTTCTGGAAAATCTTTACCGCTGGAAATAATAAAAAATTGTTTAACCGCGGCAGGCAGTGCCCCAAGCGGGGCAAATATGCAGCCTTGGCATTTTGTTGTTGTAAGTGATTTAAAAACCAAAACAAGAATTAAAGAAGCGGCAGAGGAAGAAGAGCGAGAGTTCTATTCATCTAGAGCGCCTCAAGAATGGCTGGACGCACTTAAGCCGATTGGGACAGATGATAAAAAACCATTTCTTAAAATTGCTCCTTATTTAATTGTAATATTTGAAAAACGTTTTGAGAATTTACCTGATGGAACTAAGGTAAAGCAGTACTACACAAAGGAATCCGTAGGAATTGCTACGGGCATTTTAATTACGGCACTTCATTTATCGGGATTAGCAACATTAACGCACACACCAAGCCCAATGAATTTTTTAAATAACATTTTAGACCGCCCGCCAAATGAAAAACCATACTTGCTTCTTGTAGTCGGTTACCCGGAAGATGGTGCTGAAGTTCCGGATATCAAAAGAAAATCTCTTTCGGAAATTGCTTCTTTTATTTGATGAATTAATACTTTTAGTTTTGTGCAATTTATTCTATTAAAGTATCTTTGTTTTACAAATTGATATTTTCTCCACAACAAAATTTTCCTACCAAATACGAGGAGAACAAGAATGACAAAACTACTTTCAAAAAATGATGTAATTAAAGTATTAAGTATGAACGACACGATCGATATTTTAGAAAAGGCTTTTAGTGATCTATCAAACGGTAATGCTGTTATGCCGCAGCGTACTCCAATCACCTCCCCCGAAAATAACGGACTAGCATTGTTTATGCCCGCTTACTTAAAAGGCATGGGAGCTTTAGGAACCAAGGTTGTAACAGTTTACAAGGATAATCCGGCAAAGTATGAACTGCCTAATGTAATGGGAACAATAACTTTGTTAGATGAAAAAACCGGCGCACCATTGGCTTTAATGGATGGCGGTTACTTAACAGCAATGAGAACCGGCGGCGTTGCGGGACTTGCTTCAAAATTTTTGGCTCGGAAAGATGCAAAAGTTCACACACTATTCGGCGCCGGCGGAATGGCATTAACACATGCATGGGCAGTGGACTGCGTTCGTAATATTGAAAAACTGATTGTTTTTTCATTGGACCCAATTGAGAAGCGTGAAGCATTTAAGAAAGAACTTCAAGAAAAAATTAATTGTGAAATTGTTTTAGCGGAAAGCGCTGAAGCTGCTGTGCGTGAAGCTGACATTGTAACATTAATTACTACTGCAAAGGATCCAATTATAAATGGTGACTGGCTAAAACCGGGAACTCATATTAATGGGAACGGCTCACATGCGCCCGCGATGCGGGAGATTGATACTAAAACTGTACAAAAATCCAAAGTGGTTTGCGACTTAATTGAAGCATGTAAACCGGAAGCAGGTGATTTTATAATTCCAGTTGAGCAAGGCGATTGGAAATGGGAAAACGCACACGGCTCTCTTGGTGATGTTATAACCGGCAAAATATCCGCCAGGGAAAATGATGATGAAATCACATTGTTCAAAAGTGTAGGATTAGCAATTCAGGATATTTCTACAGCACTCGCAGTTTACAATAAAGCAAATGAAAATAATGTTGGTACTGATTTTAGTTTTTCCTAATCTTTTATAGCCGCTTCTTTTCAAGAAAGCGGCTTCTTCTAATTCTTCCCTTAATTCCAACAGAAACTAATGTTTTATATAGAGACATTATTAAAATTCGTCCCATTGTGATACATGTCACATATATTATTATGTCCTTTTTAGCCCATTTTTTAATCTTTTTCGATGGCATTATTGTTGGAATTTTAAGCTTACCCGCAACCAGTAGACGCACTATTTACTGAACATACCAGAAAGGACCCGAAATATGCTTAATATTTTAATTGGAATGCTATTCGGAATTTTGTTTTTAGCCCTTACAATTTATTACGTTGTTACTCTTTTCAGACTAGCATATTTAATTGTGGAAATTGCCGTGAGTGGGATTAAACTTTCCCTATCAAACCGATCAGTAGAATTAAAAGAATCTGTATTGAACACTCAATAGGTGTTAAATTGCTTTTTATTTACTTTCTTATATTGTGCCTCACCATTTTACAGTTCGTTGTTTATTACAACTCTTATAAATAATAAACAACGAACATTGTGTGTTCATCCAGCCAAAATTTACTTAACCTAATTCATCATAAATAGTTTTCAACTTAGATAAAGAATTTTCCCAATCAGTTTTTTTTGCCTTCTCTTTAATAACAACATCTTCAGGAGCGTTATTAACAAATTTTTCATTTGATAATTTTTTATTCACGCCGATTAACATTCCCCCTATTCTTTTAATTTCTTTATCTAACCTTGCACGTTCAAGATTCAAATCAATTAAGCCTTCAAGAGGAATATAAATATCGCAGCCCTTAACAACTGCGGATGCACATGCTTTTGGCTTTTCAATGTCAGCCCCAACTTCCAATGAGGAAACTCTCGTTAATGATTTAATATATTTTTCCTGTATCTCACTAACGTTCGCTGTTTTTAGAATTAAGTTAATTTCTTTTGATGGAGCAATATTCATTTCTCCCCGAATATTTCTGATTGCAGTTACAACGCTTTGAACAAATTCAATTTCAACTTCAGCATCCTTGTTAATTAAACTGCTGTCTAGTTTAGGCATTGAAGAAATTGATATACTCTCCCCTGCCTTTCTTTCTGCAATAAGATTCCATAATTCTTCCGTGATAAAAGGCATAAACGGATGAACAATTTTTAACATGTTTTCAAATAGATTTATTGACCTGGTGATGACTGCAGCTTTTATTTCAGCATCATCAGAATAAAGTCTGTTTTTGGAAAGCTCCAAGTACCAGTCACAGAAGTCATTCCAAACAAAGCGGTAAAGTATTTTTGTTGCACCATTAATATCGTAACTATCTAATGCTTTATATAATTGGTCAAGAGTGTTTTGGAAACGGGAAGCAATCCATTTATCCGTAAAGTCTAAATGCTTATCAAGATATTCATCTTTCATCTCAACATCTTGAGCATTCATTAATAGGAATCTTCCAGCATTCCAAATTTTATTAGCAAAGTTTCTTCCGATATCACAAGTATCTATACTGAAAAGAACATCCTGCCCGAGAGGAGCTACATAATTAATCGAAAATCTTAAAGCGTCTGCGCCGTAATCATCAATAACCTCAAGCGGATCCGGAGAGTTGCCGAGCGACTTGCTCATCCTTCTTCCCTGCATATCGCGTATTGTACTTGTAAAGTAAACATCTTTGAAAGGAATCGCATCCATGTAATGCAAGCCTGCCATTATCATTCTAGCTACCCAAAAGAAAATTATATCGGGTGCGGTTACAAGCAGATCTGTTGGATAGTAATAATTTTGCTCTTCCTTCGTTTTGAAAACATCCTGTGCCCAAAGCCAGCTTGATGCCCAAGTGTCAAGCACATCATCATCTTGAACATAATTTTCAATGTCCATTGGAGGTTCAATATTGCAGTAAATTTCCTTTGTATCCTTATGATACCAAACGGGAATTCTGTGTCCCCACCAAAGCTGACGTGAAATACACCAATCCCTGATGTTACCCATCCAATGTTCATAGGTCTTTACCCAATGCGGAGGATGAAATTTAATGTCGCCATTTTGAACAACTTTTAACGCCGGCGCAGATAGTTCTTCCATTTTCATAAACCACTGCTCAGATAGATACGGCTCAATTGGCACATTCCCCCTTTGGGAATATCCAACATTGTTTGTGTAGTCTTCAATCTTTTCAAGCAGTCCCAACTCTTCAAACTTTGCCACTACTTTTTTACGAACCTCATATCTGTCGAGTTTCTGAAACTCATCAGGTACATTTTCATTTGTCGCAGCATTATCATTAAAAATATTTACAATCTCTAAATTATTTCGCTGACCCATTTCATAATCGTTAAAATCATGAGCGGGAGTAATTTTAACAGCACCTGTTCCAAATTCCATTTCAACATATTCATCTGCAAAAATCGGTATCTCTCTTCCAACCAACGGCAGCAATATTTTTTTACCTACCAAGTGTTTGAATCTTTCATCATTGGGGTTTACAGCCACTCCTGTATCGCCGAGCATTGTTTCCGGACGAGTGGTTGCAACTGTTACAAATTCATCTGAATCTTTTACGGGATACTTAAAGTACCACAGTTTACCGTTAACAGGTTTAAAAATAACTTCTTCATCGGAGATGGCTGATTTTGATGCGGGGTCCCAATTTACCATTCTATAACCGCGGTAAATTAATCCTTTGTTGTAAAGATCAACAAATGTTTCGATTACTTTTTTATAGTAATGATCATCCATTGTAAAACGCTCTCTATCCCAATCGCAGCTAACTCCAAGTTTGCGTAATTGCCGAATAATTATTCCACCATATTTTTCCTTCCATTCATGGCAATGTTTTAAAAATTCATCTCTGCCAATATCCCATTTATCAACATCCTGCTCTTTTAAAAATCCGATAACCTTGGACTCTGTTGCGATGGATGCATGGTCTGTTCCGGGAACCCAGCATGCATTAAAGCCCATCATCCTTTTATACCTAATGTAAACATCTTGAATTGTGTTATTCAGAATATGCCCAATATGTAAAATGCCCGTTATATTTGGCGGAGGAATTACAATTGTAAATGCCTTTTTCGTATCATCAACTTCAGAGTGATAAAACTTATTATCTTCCCAGTATTTATACCACTTATCTTCAACATCTTTCGGGTTATATGCTTTAGGTATATTATCAAGATTCTGTACTTTCATTTCTTATCCATTGTTCTAAAAAATTAAGTTGTAAATATAAGGAAAAATTAATTTATCCCTTTAAAATGATGGTATACCTTTTATTATATTACACTTAAAAATTTTTGACTTTAATTAATTGGTCTTAAAACTTTAAAACAATATGAACCCAAATATCATTTTTATACTTTTCTTTTCGCTCACCTTTTTAATCCAATGCTACCAAATGGAAAACAATTCCTTTATCCCCGGATTGGAAACAATCTCGCAAAAAGATTTACAAAAAACTGTGGAATACCTTTCAAGTCCTGAGTTGGAAGGACGATTATCCGGAAGTACGGGATATTTTAAAGCCGCTGAATTTGCTAAAGATAAATTTAAAAGCTTGGGACTTAAACCTGCATTCGATGATGACTATTTTCAAAGATTTAATGTTGAGTACAACAATATTCTTTCAGCTTCTTTAAAACTTATCAAGGAAGATGGTTCATCCAAAGAATATACATTGGGGAAGGATTTTGTATGCAGAGGGTTTACAGGCTCAAGTAATTCCAAAGCGGGAATTGTATTTTGCGGTTACGGAATTTCAGCACCTGAATTGGGCTATGATGATTACAACGGTATTGATGTAAAAGGAAAATTTGTTATCGTATTCAAGCAAAATCCAAAATGGAATATTAACGGAAAGAAATGGGAAGGCGGCTACCCGCGCTACAAATCTAAAATTGCCTACGAGCATGGCGCAAAAGGAATACTTTTTGTTTCGCGCCCCAACGACAAAAAGCCGCAAAGTATTATCGGTAGTGTTTTCAGCGGCAAGGGAAAGCAAAATAAAAATTTCCCACAATTGCTTATTTCAATAAATGCTGCCGAAGAAATATTAAGAGAATCCGGTACAACACTCAGTAAATTGCAAACCGAGATTGATTCGCTACAAAAACCTCAATCCATGTCGCTGAAAAATTCGGTTCATATAAAAGTTGAAGCAGAATATGTTAAAGAAAAAGAAACCGTAAATATTGCGGCAATTTTGCCGGGAAGAGACACTGACCTAAAAGATGAATATTTAGTTATAGGTGCGCATCTTGATCACGTTGGAAGACAAGGTGATATTTATTTTCCAGGGGCAAATGATAATGCATCCGGCTCTGCAGCCCTTTTAGAGATTACCGAAGCATTTGTTAAAGGTTATGTGAATACAGGGCGCTCTATAATATTCGTACTTTTCTCAAGCGAGGAAGCAGGACTCTTTGGGTCAAAGCATTTTGTTAACACTTTTCCTCATGAGCTAAGTTCAATAATAGCAATGATAAATATAGATTGTGTTGGTTACGGAGATAGTATTCAAGTGCACAACGGAAAGGGCGCACCAAAACTTTGGACACGTGCAAAAGCTCTGGATAAAAAGTTTACTGACATGATGATAAATGCCACATGGGGCAGCGGGGGCGGTGATGCAACTCCCTTTCATGAAAGAGGAATACCCAGCATATATTTTGTAACGACAAATAGTTACGATCACTTACACTCAACTACCGATGCTCCGCAAACACTGAACGGAGACTTGTTCGAAAAGATCACATGCCTTACTTACTTAACCGCTTATGATATTTCATTAGGAAGGTATCAGCGTGAGGTAGTTATTCATTAAATGAATAACCAACTTTTAAAACAAAATCAAATTGATTCCAGCCTTGCATCCTTGGCGAAGAACCGGTAGCTCTTTCAAAAGTCAGCAGCCAATCAATTGATGGAATAATTACTAGAACTTCACTAATTGGAATTTCTGCTCCAATACCTAAGACAAATACTGCATTATATTCATATCTCGGTGAAGTTTTTCTAACAGGATTCCATCGATTAATACCAAATCCGGCCTGAATAAATCCTTCCTTAAATTCTTCAATCGGATGATATCTCAATGAACTTAATATAGTTACCGTTTCAAATTTTGTGAATGGATAGCTTTTATTCTCAATCTTTAGATTAACATCGTATGGATGATAGATAAAAGTAGTAGTAAGTGCTGTACTGGGTGATATATAAAACGCAGCATCTAAATAGTAACTAAGTCCGTTGCCATATGAGAGAAATATTTCCGGTTCGGCAAACTTTCCAACCTTGCTGCTGTAACCCGCTCCGGCAGATACAACAACTCTTTCAAGTATTGACCTATCATTTGTATTTTTACTTTTTCCCCAAAGATATTCCTCTGAAAGTCCAAATGTAAATTGAACTGTTTCATAAGGAAATGTCCATTCCATATAATTTGGATAACGTGCATTATGCCAATACCCTGCATAACCTGCTGTAAATCTAATGCCTGCATAGTCAATCCCAATAAGGGCACTCTGAGTAAAGAAATTTTGCAAACCGGATTTTATTCCTTGTGATTTATTTCCAATGTAAAACTCCTGCCAAAAATAGATATCATTACCAAGGTTTAACGGTTTCCATATAAAACCAATTCCCGTATTTAATATTGCATCATTGGGGAAATCTTTCCAATCAGAAAATAAAGTCTTGAATGAGGATTTTGCTTCCTCACCCATCGATCGATCGAACAGTTTTGAGATGGCGAGTTGAATACCAAGTGAATAAAAATTATTACTAACAGGCTCTGTGTATAAACCAATATTTAAATTTGATGGCGGAGAATCTTCCTGCGAATCATCACTATAGAGTTTTTCATCTAATTCATATTTTACAACAGGTCCTAAGTTCATTAAAGAAACACCAAGATTGAATTGTTTACATAAAAATTCAAAATTATAATTCATTCCTAAACTCAAGGAAAATAAATCCGCGCTGCCTTGACCTAACTCTGCTTTACTATACTTTAATGCACCACCTAATGCAAATTTTTCATTAATTATTCTGCCAAAACCCAGCGCAAAACTTTTATTAATATTCTCAAAATATCCAATAGTTGAGTAATCGTCTGAGGATAAATAAGCAAATGTTCCATAATCCTGAATCCTATATTCAAAACTGAATACACCAAAATCCGGATATTCAAAAATTCCTGAATAATTTGATACGGGGTAATGTCCCCCGGAAATTTGAAATGGCTGGCGGAAAAATGAAAGATGTAATCCATTATTAAAAACTAAGTTAGCCGGGTTAAAGGTGAGTGCATCCTTACCGCTTGTTAAAGCAACGGATTGATTACCCATACCGAATGAAGCCGGTGAAATTGGATAGTTAATAAAATACAATGCTTGAGATTGAGCAAAATAGATTTGCGATGAGATAAATAAAAGAAACAATAATAATTTTGAAAAATTCATTAACCCTCCAAAAACAATAACAAGATGATTTTGTTCTTTAAATTAACAAAGCCGTACTTAAACAATCAAGAATAATCTTATGCAAAAAAATCCCGATCAACCGACCGGGATTTAATTAAAATTTTTATGAGTATAATAATTATTTATCAGGCATTACCTTGCTCATTCCTACGAATATTTTCTCACCCAGTTTTGCATTATTTCCATCAAAGTATGATTCACTATTCTGAGAAGAATGAATTATATATTTGCCTTGTTTGAAAAAGGCATTGATGTCAATAATTTCGCCATCTTCCGTTTCAATCGTTAACTTATAATCTGAAGCACCAAGTTTCTCAGGATCAACATCATCAATAAAAGCGCTGCTACGAATGCTTGCCAACTGCCTTAGGATGTTTATTGTTTTAGCTGAATCGGTTTTTTCATCATTTGCAAACCATTCATTATTCATTTTTATCAATTGAAAAGATGTATCGGCAGGATATGAGAATGTCAACTGATTCCATTTTTGCTGATCACTTTTAATCACACTTCCATTTCTAAATGCATTTGGCTCTTGATTAAAATAGGTTTCTAAAAATCCATCGACCTCGTAAACATCAGTATCATTGCCAAGCCGAACATACGTTGACATTTTTGGCTGCTGGCGACCAAAGTTAGGCATACCTTGTTGCTGGGGCTGCTGCTGAAAATTGAATCTGCCGAAAATTATATCCAAAGTTTCATCACCGTCTTCATAAACTTTTACTCTTGTTCCGGTCGAATCAACTTGAAAGCCTGCAAATTTATCCTTACCGCGGGCGGCTAATCTTTCCGGCTTAATTGAAGTAAGCTGTGTTAACAATCCTGCTATTTTATCATCAGCAACTGATGCTGTAAGATTCTCATTCAGCCTGACTTTCCAGCCT